>Ga0265798_10002705_pt1 | contig 25793 bp, 23 predicted proteins | sample P3T30metagenome_FD_192430 | JGI IMG/M metagenome (GOLD analysis project Ga0265798, IMG submission 192430) | Plant litter microbial communities from East Loma Ridge, Irvine, California - P3 T30 | ecosystem: Environmental > Terrestrial > Plant litter > Unclassified | place: USA: California...
GTTCCTTGCCATGAACCACGAAGGTTCGTGGTTCATGGCACGGAACGTGGTTCGTCGGCGTCACGGCGGGTGAGGAGACGGACGGCAGGAGGCGCGGCGCCGGTCAGGCGCGGGCGGCGCGCCGCTCGGCGATGCGCTTCTCGGGGTCGGGCGCGGCCTCGGCGAGCTGCTGCGTGTACGGGTGCTGCGGGTTCAGGATGACGTCGTCCGGGGTCCCCCGCTCGACCACCTGCCCCTTGTACATCACGAGGATCTCGTCCGAGAAGTGGCGGGCCGTCGCCAGGTCGTGCGTGATGTAGAGCACGCCCAGGTCTTCTTGTCGCTGCAGTTCGGCCAGCAGGTTGAGCACCCCGAGCCGGATCGACACGTCGAGCATCGACACGGGCTCGTCCGCGATCAGGATGCGCGGCTCGGGCGCCAGCGCCCTGGCGATCGCCACGCGCTGCCGCTGCCCGCCCGACAGCTCGTGCGGTCGACGCGCGGCGACGTCGGCGGCCGGGCCGAGCTGCACCCGCCCGAGCAGCTCGCGCACCTTCTCGTCGACCGTCGACCGCGTCGCCTTGCCGTGCAGCAACAGCGGCCGCGCCAGGTGGTGCCCGATCGAGTGGAACGGGTTGAGCGACGCGAACGGGTCCTGGAACACCATCTGCACGTCGCTGCGGTAGCGCCGTAGGGCCTCGCCGTGCCGGGGCGCGACGGCGCCGTCGAGCACGATCGACCCGCTCGTCGGCCGCTCGAGCTGCAGCAGCATCTTGGCGATCGTCGACTTGCCGCTGCCGCTCTCCCCGACCAGGGCGACCGTCTTGCCGGCCTCGAGCGTGAAGCTGACGTCGTCCACCGCGCGGAGGCGACCCTTCTCACCCCGTCCCCCGCGCACCCGGTAGTCCTTGACGACGTTGCGGAACTCGAGCGTGCTCACGCCGCGCCTCCTGTGCTCGTGGCGACGGACGTCGCCTGCTCGTGCCCCGAGGAGGCGCGGGTCGCGTCGCCCCCGGCCGTCTCGTCGACCCCGCTGCGGATGAACGCCCCGCGGTCGCCGGTCAGGCTCGGGAACGACCCGAGCAGCTTCTTCGTGTACTCGTGCTGCGGGTTCGTGTAGAGCTCGGTGGACTCGCCGATCTCGACGATCTCGCCCGCGCGCATCACGGCGATGCGGTCGCTGATCTCGAGCAGCAGCGGCAGGTCGTGCGTGATGAAGATCACCGCGAAGCCGAGCTCGTCGCGCAACCGCTTGATCTCGCGCAGGATCTCGCGCTGCACGACGACGTCGAGGGCGGTCGTCGGCTCGTCCATGATCATCATCTGCGGGCCGAGGGCGAGCGCCATCGCGATCATCACGCGCTGGCGCATGCCGCCCGAGAGCTCGTGCGGGTACGACTTGAGCCGGCTGCGGTCGACCCCGACGGTCTCGAGCAGCTTGCCCGCCCGCTCGACGCGGTCGGCCTTCTTCCAGTACGGCCGGTGCGTCTTGAAGACGTCCTCGAGCTGTGCCTGGATCGTCGTGACCGGGTTGAGGGCGTTCATCGCCCCCTGGAACACCATCGACAGCTTGTCCCAGCGGAACGCCCGCAGGGCCTTGTCGTCGAGCTCGGGCAGCAGGATGTCGGCCCCCTCGGCGTCGTGGAAGACCACCCGACCGCCCGTGATGACGGCCGGCGACTTGAGCAGCCGGTTGATCCCGTAGGCGAGGGTCGTCTTGCCGCAGCCCGACTCCCCCGCCAGCCCGAGGATCTCGCCCCGGGCCAACTCGAAGCTGACGTTCTTGACGGCGTGCACGGGGTGCTCGACGGCGTAGTCGACGCTGAAGTCCTCGACGGTCAGGACGGTGCTCATGCGGTGGCCCCCTCGGTGGTGCCGGCGGCGGCCTCGGCCCGCGCCAGTCGCTTGCGGTCGGCCCGGCTGACGCCGGCCCGGGTCTGGTCGCGCAGCTTCGGGTTGATGATCTCGTCGATGGCGAAGTTCATCAGCGACAGCGCGCAACCGAGCAGGGCGATCATCAGCCCCGGCGGCACGAACCACCACCAGGCGCCGAGTCGCAGCGCGAGGCCGTTCTGGGCGAAGTACAGCATCGAGCCCCAGGTGAACTGTCCCGAGACGCCGAGCCCCAGGAACGACAGACCCGCCTCGGCGAGGATCGCGAAGATCACCGCGAACAAGAACTGGCTCGCGAGCACCGGCAGCACGTTGGGCAGGATCTCGACGGCGACGATGCGCCAGGTCTTCTCGCCCGACACCCGCGACGCGGCGACGTAGTCGCGCGACCGCAGGCTCAGCGTGATGGCGCGCAGCACGCGGGCGCTGGCCGCCCAGCTCGTGATGACGATCACGAAGGCGATCACCACGAGGCCCTTCTGCGGCACGTAGCTCGACACGATGATGGCGAGCGGCAGGCCGGGGATGACCAGCACGACGTTCGAGAACAACGAGAACGCCTCGTCGACGAACCCGCCGACGTAGGTGCCGATGACGCCGAAGACGATGGCCAACGCCATCGCGACGACGCCGACCAGCACCCCGATCAGCAGCGAGCCGCGAGTGGCGTAGGCGAGCTGGGCGAAGACGTCCTGCCCGGTCTGCGTGGTGCCGAGCAGGTGGTCACCGCTCGGGGCGCTCAGGCCGACGTCGCTGATGGCCTGCGGGTTCTGGACGACGAACGGGAAGACCAGGCCGAACAGGGCGATGGCGGCGATCATGCCGGCCCCCACCCAGAGCTTGGGCGTCACGTGCGGGAAGACCCGCGTGAGGCCCTTCCGGCCGGCGCCCGCGCCGCTGTCACCGGTGGGCGAGTTCGGGTCGGCGAGCTGGCCGAGGTCGATCGTGGACATGCTCGTCGTCCTAACGCTTGGCGCGCGTGCGCGGGTCGATGAAGCCGTACATCAGGTCGACGATGAAGTTCGTCCCCAGCACGGCGAGGGTGATGACCAGGAAGATGCCCTGCATCAGCGCGTAGTCGTTGTTCTGCGTCGCCGTGAAGAGCGCGTTGCCGATGCCCGGGTACGAGAACACCTGCTCGGTCACGATCGAGCCCGACACGACGAACCCGAGCGAGATCGCGAAGCCCGCGAACTGCGGCAGCACGGCGTTGCGGGCCGCGTACGACTGCCGGATGCGCATCGGCGACAGGCCCTTGGCCTCGGCGGTGACGATGTAGTCCTCGCTGAGGGTCGACACCATCATGTTGCGCATGCCGAGCAGCCAGCCGCCGACCGACGAGATGATGATCGTCAGCGCCGGCAGCGTGCCGTAGAGGACCGCGCTCTGGACGAACGTCCAGTTGAGCCCCGGCGTCGCCTCGTAGACGTTGTAACCGCCCGACAGCGGGAACACCCGCAGGATGCTGCCGAACACGTACAACAGGATGAGCGCGAGCCAGAAGTACGGCACCGCCTGGAACATCGTCGTCACGGGGATGAAGTTGTCGAGCACCGAGCCGCGCTTCCACCCGGCGAGGGTCCCGAGCCCCACCCCGAAGACGAACGACAAGATCGTCGCGATGCCGATCAGGGCGATCGTCCACGGGATGGCCTGGCCGATGATGGTCGACACCCCGGCCGGGAAGTACGACACCGAGATGCCGAGGTCCCCCCGGGCCAGGTTGCCGAGGTACTGCACGTACTGCGAGAACAGCGGTTCGTCCGAGTCGGAACCGAGAAGGAGGCGCAGGCTGGTCACGGTCGCCTCGCTGACCGGTCCCTTCTGCTGCATCTTGGCCAGCAGGATGTCCACCGGGTCACCGGGCAGCAACCGCGGGATGAAGAAGTTCAGCGTCAGCGCCGCGAACAACGCGACCGCGTAGAAGCCGACCTTCTGGGCGACGTACCTCACCCGCGCCTCCTGACCTTCTCGGTTCCGACCACGATCACTTGAGCTTCAGGTTCAGGACGGTCTGGGCGTTGTCCCAGGTCTTCCACGTCGCCGGGAAGTTCTCGGTGTCGTCGTCGCCCGTGGGCCAGCCGGTCACCTTCGCGCTGTTGAACTCGGTCAGCGTCGACTGCAGCAGCACGGGGATGTAGGGCATGTCCTTCACGATCTCCTTCTGGATCGTGAAGTACTGCTCGGTCTTCGCCGCGACGTCGTCCGTCTGCTCGGCCGCGACGATCGCGGCGTCGACGGTCGGGTTCGAGTAGCGGGCGAAGTTGTTGATCGCCTGCTCGCCCACCGGCGAGGTCGTCGTCGAGTCGAAGTTGCCGTTGTAGAGGTAGTACGGGTCGGTCGAGGGGCCCTGGCCGAGCGAGTCCATCGTCAGCTGGAACTGCCCGTTGTTGCGGGCGGCGACCCACTCGTTGTACGACTTGGCGCTCTGCGTGATCTCGATGCCGACCGCGCGCAGCTGCTCGGCCATGGCGTCGATCGCCGCGATGTAGTCCGAGTAGCCCGTGACGACCTGGATCTCGAGCTGCAGCTTCTGGCCGTCCTTGGCGTAGATGCCGTCCGAGCCCTTCGCGTAGCCGGCCGACTGCAGCAGCGCGTCGGCGCCCTCGGTGTCGGCCGTCATCGGCGTCTCCTTCTCGACGTCGGGGCTGATGTAGTCGTCGTCACGACCGAGGGTCATGAAGGTCGGCGAGATCTGCTTGTTCGTGCCCGAGAAGGCCAGGTCGTTCAGCTGGTCGCGGTTCATCGCCTTGTAGATCGCCTGGCGCACGGCCGGGTCGGTCTGCGGGCCGGTGCAGCCGAGGTCGGCGTTCGAGCAGGTCATCAACGTGATCTGCTGCAGCGGGGTGGCGACGTAGCTGACGTCGGGGTTGCTGCCGAGCACCTTGTCGGCCTCGGGGATGAAGATGCTCGACCAGTCGAGGTCGCCGCCGACGATCGCGTCGGTGGCCGACGTGTTGTTCGCCAGGGCGATGTACCGGATGCTCTTGACCTCGGGCTTGCCCGACTGCCAGTAGTTCGGGTTCGCCTTGTAGACGTAGCTCTGCGGGGTGAAGGTGTCGAGCATGTACGGGCCGGTGCCGATCGGCTTCTCGACCGGGTCGGTGGCGATGTCGGACAGCTTCGAGAAGACGTGCTCGGGCACGATCGCGGCCTGGCCGAGGATGTCGGGGCCCTTGACGAACGAGGTGTCGTCGAACGTGAAGACCACCGTGTCGTCGTCCGTGGCCTCGACGGTGCCCTCGAAGCCGACGCGGTTCAGCTCGGGCTTGTCGAGCATCGTCTGGAACGTGTACGCGACGTCGTCGGCCGTGAAGTCCTCGCCGTCGCTCCACTGCACGCCGGTGCGCAGGTCGACCGTCAGCTCGGTGCCGTCGTCGTTCCACTCGTAGTCCTCGCCCAGCATCGGCTTGGGGTCGGCGCCCGTGAGCACGTTGTAGTAGAAGAGCTGCTCGTAGAGCAGGCCCTGCGAGGTGCTGTCGGCCGTGGCCGAGAACGGGTTGAAGTTGGCGGTGAGGTCGCCCGCGGGGCCCGTGTTGGCGGTGATCCCGCCCTCGTCGCCGCCGCTCGAGGCGGTGCAGCCGGTGAGCGCCAGGCCCGCGGCGGTCGCGAGTGCGATCGCACCGAACCCGACCCGTCGGCGGTTGGTCATGGAGAGAGGCATCGTCGACCCTTCGTCTGGCCAGGCGCCGTCGCCTGGTCCCGGGGTCTTTCTTAGACGACTTACGTAAGCGAGTCAAGAAAGTCGTGAGCCCGTGTCGGGATCGTGACCTGCGCCTCCTGCCGCACCGCGCCGCGGGGTCAGCGCGAGATGGCGCGTTGCACGACGAGGGCGGCCGCGCCGATCGCGGCCGCGTCGCGCGGGTCGGTCGAGACCTCGACCCGTGTCGTGTGGACGCCCCGCGAGAACGCCGTGCGAGCCAGGGCGTCGACGGCCGCGCGGGCGTAGATCGAGCCGGCGACCGCGACCCCGGGGCCGCTCAGGACGACGCGGTCGAGGTCGAGCAGGTTGGCGAGCGTGACGACGCCCGCGGCGAGTTGCCCGGCCGCCCGGGTGACCAGGGCGTCGGCCGCGACGTGACCGGCGATCGCGGCCCGCGCGAGCAGGTCGAAGTCCCGCGCGACCCCGCCCGGAGCCCAGGTCAGGCCGAGGTCGTCGAACGCGGCGGCGTCGCGGTGCGCCCGGGCCACGACGGCCCCCGGCGAGGCGGCGAGCTCGAGGCAGCCGCGGTTGCCGCAGTAGCAGGGCTCACCGTCGAGGTCGATCGAGACGTGGCCGAGCTCGCCGGCGCCCGAACTCGCGCCGCGGTGCAGCGCCCCGTCGAGCACGATGCCCGATCCGACCCCCGTGCCGAGGTACACGCAGGCGAACGTCTCGGAGCGCGGCACCTGGCGACTCCAGAACTCGCCGAGCGCCGCGGCCGCCGCGTCGTTGTCGACGATGACGGGCAGACCGAGGCGCAGGGCCAGCGCGGCGTGCAGCCCGGCGTGGAGCGCGCTCTCGGTGGAGCGCGGGCCCGTGCGGACACCGTGCGCGAGGGTCGCCCGCGGACCGACGACGGCCAGGCCGGCCACCGCCCCGCTCGCGAGTCCGAGGCTGCCGACGACGTCGTGGAAGCCGTCCACGACGCGGACAGCGGCGGCCGTGACGTCGTCGGACGCGGCCGGTCCGGCGTCGACCTGCAGGCGGCCGACGACTCCCCCGCGCATGTCGGTGACGACGTAGGTGAGCGAGTCCGCGCCGATCTGCACGCCCATGCCGTAGACGGCCCGCGGGTTGATCTCGACCATGGTGCGGGGCTTGCCGCCCGTCGACGCCGCCCGACCGGTCTCGCGGACGAGGCCCTCGTCGAGCAGCCGCCGGACGATCGTCGAGATCGACGCCTGCGTCAACCCGCTGGCCTGCGCGAGCTCGACCCGGCTGATCGGACCCGACGACCGCACGAGGTCGACGACGAGTTCGCGGCTCGTCTGCGGTGCAGGCTGCGCCGGGGACTGCGTCGTGGGCAACGGGTACGGGGCGGGCCGAGGCGCGGTCGGATCGGGGTCGCGGGTCACCACGGGCGTCGCTCCGACCTGTCGGGGGCTGTAGGTTCGGGCGCATGACCGACTCGATCGTCGACACCCGGGTGGCCCCTGCCGGGCCGGGCGACCGCCGTCGTGTCGGTCTCGCCCTCGTCCGCCCCGGCGAGATCTTGGGGGCGGAGCCGTTCTACCACGAACTCATCGCCGGCATCGAACGCGTGCTGCGTCCCCGGGGCCACACCCTGTTGCTGCAGGCCCTCGCCGATCGCGACGCCGAACTGGCGGCCTACCGGCGGTGGGCGACCTCGGGCGACTTCGGCGCGGTGGTGCTGGTCGACCTCACCGACGACGACCCCCGCCCCGCCCTGCTGCGCGAGCTCGGCCTGCCCGCGGTCGTGCTCGGCGACCCCGCGCTCTCGGGCGACCTGCCCGCCGTCTGGACCGGCGACGGCGTCGCCATGCGCGACACGGTGGCCGCGCTCGTCGCGGACGGGCACCGTCGGCTGGCGCACGTGTCGGGCCCGGCGGCGCTGCTGCACACGCAGGTGAGGCAGGAGGCGCTGGTCGCCGCGAGTCGCGCCTCCTCGTCCGTCGTCCGGACGATCGAGGGCGACTACTCGTGGGACGCCGGCGCGGCCGCCCTCTCGCGTCTGCTCTCGGAGCCGATGCCGCCGACGGCCGTCGTCTTCGACAACGACCAGATGGCGCTCGGCGGCCTCGCCGCGGCGCAGCGCCTCGGGGTCGAGGTGCCGACCCGGCTGACGCTCGTCGCCTGGGACGACTCGTCGCAGTGCCAGTTGTCGACGCCGTCGCTGTCGGCGGTCAGCCACGACGTGCAGCGCATCGGCGAGGTGGCGGCCGGCATGCTGCTCGCCGTGCTGGCGGGCGAAGGCGTGGCGTCGGTCGAGGCGCCGCCCGCGTCACTCGTGCGGCGGGGGTCGTCGGGACCGGCGCCGATCTGACCTCACCCGGGTGATTCGAGGGTGACTCGACATTCATCCTTCGCATTCCGGACAGATCGGTGGGGTTCTCTCAGGTTCCGGATAGGTTCGACGAGCACGGGGAACCTGATCCGTGCTGCGTGTCTCACCCGGCACTGGGCCGTGGGCGGACAAGCGATGACGCTTGCACCACCGATCAAGAAAGCACTCACCACGTGATCACCAAGTTCTCTTGGCGCCGTGCGGTGGCCGTCCCGGCCGTCGTCACGCTCGCCCTCGGAGGGGCCCTCCTCTCGACCACCGCCGCACAGGCCGCCCAGGGCGACCTGGTCGTCTCGAGCCCGGCCACCGGCACCACCACGAACAGCCGCACCGTCTCCGTCGCCGGCAGCGCCACCCCCGGAGCAGCCATCGAGGTCTTCACCGACTCGACGGCGACGACCTCCCTCGGGACCGCGGACGCCGACGCCACGTCCGGCGCCTACACCGCCGCGCTGACGCCCTACGCCGACGACGCGACTCCCGCGCAGTCCGTGTTCGTCGTCGAGTCGTTCCCCGACGAAGCGGACGAGACCGCGGCCGTCGACTTCTTCCTGCCCAACCTCGACGTCACGAGCCCCGAAGCCGGAGCCACGACCGCGACCCGCACCGTCGAGGTGACCGGCACCGGCATCCCGACCGCGACGGTCAACCTGACCCCGTCCGTCGGTGACTCCGTCGTCGGCCAGATCATCGTCGACGCGAACCGCACCTGGACCGGCTCGGTCACCTTCCCGGCCGACGCCGCCCCGGAGCAGACCATCACGGTCGACCAGGTCCTCGGCGGCAGCGGCCGCGGCCAGGTCGTCCTGCCCGTGGTCCTCCCCGCCGTCGTCACGCCTCCGACCACGCCGGTCGCCCTGCCCGCGCCGGTCATCACCGCGCCCGCGCAGGACTCGACCGTCACCGGCACCGAGGTCACCTTCGAGGGCACCGGCACCCCCGGCGCCGACATCGGCCTCCTCGTCGCCCCGACGCCTGCCGACGACGTGAACACGTTGGCCGACGACCCGGCCGCGCGCATCGTCGTCGACGAGAACGGTGACTGGGACGTCACCCTGGCCCTCGCACCCGGGGACTACTCGGCCGTGGCCTTCCAGGTCCAGCTCGACGCCGCCGGGCAGCCCGTCGTCGACGAGAACGGCCTCCCCGTCGTCTCCGACGACTCGACCCCGGTCGACTTCACCCTCGAGGCCGCGGCCGTCGCCCCCTTCGCGGCACCGGTCGTCACCTCGCCCGCCGCCGGCCAGGCCGTCGTCGGCTCGACGCTGACCGTCACCGGCACCGGCACCCCCGGCGCCCGCGTCGCCTTCGTGCTCTACGCACAGGGCGGCCAGCCCGCCTCGTCGGGCCCGTTCGAGGAGGCCCAGGCCGAGAGCACCATCGTGGTCGACGCCGCCGGCAACTGGACCTCGACGGTCACGGGCGTCCGTCCCGGCGCCTACACGATCGCGCCGTTCTCGTTCGCGCTGAACGCCGCGGGCGAGGCCACGGCCGTCGCCTTCGGTGACCCGGTCGACTTCACCGTCGTCGCTGCGGTCGTCACCGCCGCCGCCCCGACGACGCCCACGGGCCTCGCCTACACGGGTTCGGAAGGCACCGAGACGGCCGCCGGCATCGGCGCGGCCGCGCTGCTCGCCGGTGCGCTGCTGCTGATCGCGGCCCGTCGCCGTGCGAAGCTCGCCGTCGCCGAGACGCCCGCCGAGTAACCACCCGCATCAACGAGGACGGCCCCCGGCACTGCTTCGGCAGTGACGGGGGCCGTTCCGCATCCGGCCGCACCCGCAGTCGCACCCGCAGTCGCAGTCGCAGTCGCAGTCGCAGTCGCGATCGCACCACCGATGTGGTGTCGAACCATCCATGTGCGTGGTTCGACACCACATCGGTGGTGCGACATGAGCGACCACGGTGTCGGCGCGCGGAGGAGCGGGCGCCGGCGCAGGCGCGGAACGTGAGGCCGCGGACGCACGAACGCCCCCACCTGAGCAGGCGGGGGCGTTCGTGTTCGAGAGGGTGTGACGACGACCGATGGTGGAGATGGGGGGAATTGAACCCCCGTCCATCGCTGAGATTGCACGCATTCTACGGGCGTAGCCAGATGAGGCGTTCTGCTCGGCTCCGACCTTTGTTACTGGCTTCTAGGTCGACGAGCCCAGCCCGAGTGCAAGTCCCGTGTGACCCCCAGGCGTAGTCACACAGCAAGCCATCTAAATGACGTCAGGATCTGGTTAGAAGGCGGTCACCAGACTGACGGACTCCATGTGGCTCTACTGCTTACGCAGCGAGAGCGAAGTCAGTGCGCTTGTTATTGGCACTTATTGTTTTCCAGAGATCGTTTACGAGATAACCCTGGATCCTCGGCCCGCTTCTCGTTCGCACACAGGCGATGTCGAAACCGATCATCCCCATGAGGGGGCCGTCGTCACACGCTCTTGAATTACCAACGCACGTTTCCGTGCGGCCCATCAGTCTACGTCGTCGGACGCCTTCGCGCCACCGGTGACGACCGGTCGGTCACTCCCCCAGGTGCTTGCGCGCCGACATCGCCGACTGGGCCTCGCGGGTCGCCGTGCGCTCGCGCAGGGTCTGGCGCTTGTCGTACTCGCGCTTGCCCTTGGCGAGGGCGATCTCGACCTTGGCCCGGCCGTCGCTGAAGTAGATCTTGAGCGGCACGACCGTGAAGCCGCCCTCTTTGGTCTTCTGCCCGATCTTGTCGATCTCGTGACGGTGCAGCAGCAGCTTGCGCTTGCGTCGGGGCGCGTGGTTGTTCCAGGTGCCCTCGGTGTACTCGGGGATGTGTACCGCGTCGAGCCACGCCTCGCCGGCGTCGACGAAGGCGTACCCGTCGACCAGTGACGCACGACCCTGTCGCAACGACTTGACCTCGGTGCCGCTCAACACGATGCCCGCCTCGTAGGTGGTGTCGATCGTGTAGTCGTGGCGCGCGCGGCGGTTCGTGGCCACGACCTTCTCACCGCGTTCTTTCGCCACGCTGGCCTCCTGGTCGTTCGGGTGGGGGTGCTGCCGACAGGCAGCCGTTCAGTATACAGGAGACGTCGAACGACAAAAGCCTCTCCTCACCTGATGCCGACCCTCCGTCGCAGGCTCCCTCGGCGCTGGGGTCGCGGAATCGCTTCGCGATTCTCCCAGCTCCACCGCGGGAGGCGCGGTGCCCGACTGACGAGCACCGCGCCTCCTTCACGTGGCCGGCTTCTAGACCTTGAGGTAGCGCCTGATGGCGACGTTCGCGCTGAGGGCCGCGAGCAGGATGCCGACGACGATGACGATCGGCACGACGAGGGCCGCGTCGCGCAGGCCGATGAACGGCGTGCCCTGGAAGGTCACCGCGAGGTAGCCCTTCACGAAGAAGTTCACGATCGCGATGATCGCCCCTCCCGCGAGCAACGATCCCACGAGGGCCGCGATCACCCCCTCGAGGATGAACGGCGTCTGGATGAACCGGTTGGACGCACCGACCAGGCGCATGATGCCGAGTTCTCGTCGCCGGCTGAACGCGCTCAACCGGATGGTCGTGGCGATCAGCAGCACGGCTGCGATCAGCATCAGCGAGGCGATGCCGATGGCCGTGTAGCTCGCGGCGTTCAACACCGCGAAGATCGGATCGAGGTACCCGCGCTGGTCGACCACGCTCTGGACGCCGGCCAGGCTCGACAGGCTCTCGGTGAGGACGTCGGACTGCGTCGGGTCCTTCAGGTTCACCCAGAAGGTCTCGTTGAGGTAGGCGGGCTGCACGAACTCGGTCGCCGGGCTGTCGGCGAACTGCTGCTTGAAGCGGTCGTAGGCCTGGGTCTGGTCCTCGAAGTAGAACTTGTCGACGTAGGGCGTCAGCACGTCGCTGTCGAGCTGGGCGCGGACGCCGTCGATCTGGTCCTTCGTCGCCATCGCCCCGGTGCAGTTGCCGGTCGTGTCGGTGTCGGTGCAGAGGTAGACGGCGACCTGGGCCTTGTCGTACCAGTAGCCCTTCATCTGCGTGATCTGCATCTGCAGGAGGGCCGCGGTGCCGACGAAGGTCAGCGAGATGAACGTGACGAGCACGACCGAGACGACCATCGAGGCGTTGCGACGGAGGCCGCTGCCGACCTCGCTCATGACGAGTCCGAGTCTCATGCGTCGGCTCCTCTCGTGCTGAGGTCCTCGACCCCGATGGCCTGGATGGGCACCGCCTGGGTCTGGTAACCACCGTGACGCTCGTCGCGGAGGATGTTGCCCGCACTGAGCTCGATGACCCGACGCTGCATCTGGTCGACGATGCCGGCGTCGTGCGTCGCCATGATGACCGTCGTGCCACCGGCGTTGATGCGCTCGAGCAGGGTCATGATGCCGGCGCTCGTCGAGGGGTCGAGGTTTCCGGTGGGCTCGTCGGCCAGCAGGATCGCCGGCTTGTTGACGATCGCGCGGGCGATCGCGACGCGCTGCTGCTCGCCACCCGACAGCTCGTGCGGCAGACGGTGCTGCTTGCCGACCAGGCCGACCATCTTGAGGACGTCGGGGACGGCCTCCTGGATGAAGCCCTTGCTCTTGCCGATGACCTGCAGGCTGAACGCGACGTTGTCGAAGACGTTCTTCTGCGGCAGCAGCCGGAAGTCCTGGAACACGACCCCGAGGTTGCGCCGGAAGTACGGGACCTTGCGGCTCGAGAGGGTGCCGAGACGCTGGCCGAGGACGTGGATCTGCCCCTGCGACGGCTTCTCTTCCTTCAGCACGAGCCGCAGGAAGCTCGACTTGCCGGAGCCGCTCGCCCCGACGAGGAACACGAACTCGCCCTTGAGGATCTCGAGGGTGACGGCGTTCAGCGCGGGTCGGGGGTTGCCGACGTAGACCTTGGTGACTTCATCAAACCGAATCATGACGGGGATCACCCTAAGCGCGGTCCGCGACGATCATCGCAGCGACTCGCTGCGGCGAGGCGGCTATGGATGTGCTGGGAGCCGCCGGGCCGGCGACGCCTGGTCAGTCCTGGTCGTCGCGCTTGCGCCAGCGGATGCCCGCCGAGATGAAGCCGTCGAGGTCACCGTCGAACACGTTCGAGGGGTTGTTGACCTCGTGCTCGCTGCGGAGGTCTTTGACCATCTGGTACGGCGCCAGCACGTAGCTGCGGATCTGGTCGCCCCAGCTGGCCGTGATGTTGCCGGCCAGCTCTTTCTTCTTGGCGTTCTCGGCCTCTTTCTGCAGCAGCAGGAGGCGCGACTGCAGCACGCGCATGGCGGCGGCCCGGTTCTGGATCTGGCTCTTCTCGTTCTGCATCGAGACGACGGTGCCGGTGGGGATGTGCGTCAGGCGGACGGCCGAGTCGGTCGTGTTGACGCTCTGACCGCCGGGGCCCGACGACCGGAACACGTCGACGCGGATGTCGTTCTCGGGGATGTCGATCGACTCGGTCTCTTCCATCAGCGGGATGACCTCGACCGCGGCGAAGCTGGTCTGACGCTTGCCGGCGGCACCGAACGGGCTCATGCGCACGAGCCGGTGCGTGCCGGCCTCGACGCTGAGCGTGCCGAACGCGTACGGGGCGTCGATCTCGAAGGTGGCGCTCTTGATGCCGGCCTCTTCGGCGTAGCTGGTGTCCATCACCGTGGCGGACATGCCGTGCTTCTCGGCGTAGCGCAGGTACATGCGCAACAGCATCTCGGCGAAGTCGGCGGCGTCGACGCCACCGGCCCCGGCGCGGATCGTGATGACGGCCGGGCGCGGGTCGTACTCGCCGTCGAGCAGGGTCTGCACCTCGAGGACGTCCATCATCTTCTGCAACGCCTTGAGCTCGGCCTGCGCCTCGTCGGCGCTCTCTTGGTCGTCGCCGTCGTTCGCCATCTCGACGAGCACCACGAGGTCGTCGAGCCGCGCCTCGGTGGTCTCGAGCTTCTCGAGCTCGGACTGCCGGTGGCTGAGGGCGCTGGTGACCTTCTGGGCGTTGTCGGTGTCGTCCCACAGGTCGGGGGCCGAGGCCTGCTCGCTGAGCTCGGCGATCTCGGCGACGAGACGGTCTTGCCCGATCACCGCACGGATGTCTTCGAACGTGGCCCGGAGGGCGGCAATCTGCTCAGAGAAATCCAGTGCGATCATGGTCCCCGAGCTTACCCGGCCCGGGTGGGCCGGGCCTGCCCGTGCCCCGCGCCGCCCGCCGCCCGCCTCGCGCCACCCGCCCCGCGCCTCCCGACGACAGGGTGAGGTCTCGTCTCATCCGCAGTACTCGGGCGGGGCGATGCGCGTCGTGCCCACGCTCATGTCGGTGATCCGGTCGGAGGTCCCCACCACGAAGACGAGGTACTGCCCGTCGTCGCCGGCGACGGCGTACTGCGTCCCGTAGTTCTCGTGGTGGTCGAGCGTGAGTTCGGCATCCGGGTAGGCGGCGAGCAGTGTCGCTTCGTCGTCGCCGAGCCCGATGCCGGACGCGGTCCGGGGGGTGGCGCTCGCGAGGGCGGCCGGGTCGTCGAACGTCGGGTCGGCGGAGACGGTCGCGATCTCGGTCGCGTCCGGAGACGACCCGCGCGAGAGGGCGAGACTCAGTCCCCGGCCGTCCGAGAAGAACGACGCCGGGCAGCCGTAGCCGTCGTCCGGGTGCCGGTCGAAGGTGGTGAGCCGGGCGGCCTGCTCCTCGAGCCGGCCGCCGAGGACCAGCGGCCCGATCCGATCGGTGGACACGATCCAGGTCGACGGGGCCGTCGGATCGTCCACCACCGGTGCCGGTGGCGGGACCGGTGTCGCCGACGGCGTCCCGGCCGGTTCGACGACACCCGGCGACGTGCCGGGATCGTCCTCGGGTCGATCGGACGGGAGCGAGGTGGGGGCCGCTTCACCGTTTCCCGACGGCAGGGGGCCACCCCCGGCGAGCGCGACGCCCCCGACGGCGAGCGCCACGGCGGCCACCCCGGCCACCGACAGCAGGACGACCCGGCGGCGACGGGCAGAGCGGGCACGTTCGGGTTCTCGCTCGACGGTCTCGGTCAGGAGGCCGCGGATCGCTTCGGCGCGATCACCATCGAGGCCGGGCCGGTCGGGCCGACCGTGCCGGTCGTCGGGACGGACGTTCGGTGCGTCGCTCATCGGGTCTCTCCGTTCAGGGTGACGGGTCGTTCGGTGGACGGCTCGGAGGCCGACATCGCTCGCGCGAGTCGCGCCTTGGCCCGCGACAGTCGGGACTTGACCGTGCCGACCGGCACGCCGAGCGCCTCGGCCGCGGTCGCCATCGGGAACTCCTCGAGCACGCAGAGCCCGAGGACGTCACGATCGGCCTTCGCGAGGCCGTCGAGGGCGAGGCGCAGCCGCCGGTCCCGATCGACGACGTCGAGTCGCGCCGCGACGCCGTCGGCGGGATCGTCGACGACGGGGTGCGGCGGCAGGGAGGCCAGGGCGAGACGATGGCGACGGGTCGACCTCGCGAGGTTCTGGGCGACGTGGCCCGTCGTCACCAGCAACCACGCGAGGACCGAGCCGTCGACGACGCGGACCGCGTCCCGACGGCGCCATGCCTCGAGGAACACCACGGCCGTGACGTCCTCGGCGTCGTGCCGGTGACGGCACAACCTCAGGGCGTGACCGTGCACCCGGTCCTGGTGGCGGTCGAAGACGGCCCCGAAGGCGGCCGCGTCCCCGGCGACCGCCCGGGCCCAGACCTCGTCGTCCCCCGTCGCCGTCATCCGTCGCGCTCGCTTCTCGTCGTCATGTCGACGTCCCCTCTGATCCGTTGCCGCTTCCCCTACATGTCCGATCGGCCGAAAAGGTTCCCTCGTCCCGTTCCCCCGGTGCGGCACCGGCCGGCGCCGGTCAGCGCCGGGCGACGCCCGCTTCGCGCAGGGCCACGTCGGCGAGACGGCGGACGACCGCGGGCTCCCCCGCACGCCAGGCCGCGACGGGGTCGGGCGACACGGCGAGGGCGGCCTTCGCGTCGCGGCCGGTCAGGGCCCGCAGCGCGAGCAGGTCCTCGCCGCCCGGCAGGGCGAGCAGCGAACGGACCGAGGAGGCGCGGCGCACGAACGCGATCCGCCCGCGCAGCCAGACCCACAGCACCACGAGGCTCGGCACCCCGGCCACGACGAGTCCGGCGACCAGTGCCGCCCGGGCGACACCCTCCTGCTGCTGCCGTCCGGCGTCGGCCAGGGACTGTCCGGCGCCGCTGGCCCCGTCGAACGGTGCGCTGGCGGCACCGCCGACCAAGGGCAACCCCTCGAGCGCGCGCGACGCGTCCTGCATCGTGCCCTGGAAGCCGGCCCCCGCCTCCTCGAGTTGCCTGCCGAGGTCGGCGAACGAGCCGATGAAGGACGCGATGCTCACCCCGAGCACGACGAAGAGGACGACGAGGCCGATCGCGACCACGTCTCCGGTCACCTGGCGGGTACGGACGAGGGGCGAGGCCGAGTAGAGCTGCATGGGCCCAGTCTGACGCGAGGGGGCCTGCGCGGCCCGACCCGCGCCTCCTCGGGTCGACGCCGTCGCCGTGGCCGGCGCGGCGACTACCGGGGCAGGGTGCTGACGGGGCCGACGCGGGAGGTCGCGAAGTCGATCGAGGTGACCGTCGTCGCACCGGCCGACAGGGCCACCCGCAGCGCCCCCACCTGGTACGGGCTCGTCGACCACTTGTCGGCCGGCGCGGTGGTCACGACGCCCCCGGGGTAGCCGGCCTGGTCGGGGCGCAGGTTGACGCGCAGCGACAGCACGGACGGCAGACGGGTGGTCAGGGTGCCCACCGCGGTGACGACCGGGGCGAGCGTGGTCGAGAGCGTGGTGCCCAGGGTCGTGATCGGGGTGACGAGGGTGGTCGTCAGCAGGCTCGCGATCGACCCCACCAGAGTCGGGGCGGAGTTCGCCAGGGGCGTGAGGAGCCCGTTCAGCACGGCGCTGAGGGTCGCACCGAGACCGAGCACGGGCAACACGGTGCCGGTCACGGACGCCTTGGCGGTCGACGGCGATGCGAGCACCTGTGACAGCGACCCCTGGACGACGACGTCGACCTTGAGGACCGGCACGGCGACTCCTAGCAGCGTCGCGGTGAGGTCGACTCGCAACGCGACGTTCAGGGTCGCTTTGTCGACCGCGGCCCTCAGCGCCGTGACGAGGGACGAGGTGAACCCGTCGAGAAGCCCACTCACCGTCGCCGTGATCGCGTTCATCGCCGTCGCACTGAGCACGATCTCCGTGTTCGGCGCCAGCCCGTTGATGCCACCGGACGGTCCCGACAGCTTGGCCAGGTCGACCGTCACCAGTCCTGTCGCCGGGGTGATGGTCACCGTGCCGTCGGCGCTCGTCAGGGAGCCCGCCACGAGCGGATCGACCGCGGTCTGCAAGTTCAGGCCCGAGATGCTGACGTCGCCGCTGACCGATCCCAGGCTGAGGAGGTTAGTCAAGGCGTTGACCGTGCCCAACACCCCTGTCTTGACGGTGCCAGAGATCGTCCCGTCCACGCCGACGAGTCTCGTAACCGCCGTGTTCAGGCTCGTGACCGTGCTCGACACCTGGCCGGACAGCCCCGCCACCGCCGGGCTGCGCAGTTCGAGCGCGAGACCGGCGACGCCGTAGTCCCGGGTCACGCCCGTCACGCTGCCGTCGCCCCAGATGCGGCTCTCGAGGGCCCGACACCCGTCGAGGGTCGCCGTCGACGCCACCGCCCCCACGGTCAGGTCGGCCCGGTCGAGCGCCGTCGTCGCGGGGAGGACCGAGGTGAGACCGACGCGGGCCGGACCGGGCAGTGCCGATGCCGGCGTCGTCGACGTCACGCCGAGCCCGCCCGAATCGCTCACCAGGCCCGAGGCGGCTGCCGCCGTGCCGGTCGGGGCGACCCGCGTGAACTGGTTCAGCGCCCCGGCCGATCCCGCCGGCAGGTTCGTGCCGAGCCCGGCCAGGTCGAGGCCGACGAGACCCGACCCCGCGCTCGCCGAGAGGGGATTGCGGAACGTCGTCGTGCCTCCGGCGTCCGTGGTCGGGGCGGGCGACGTCGGCACCGCGGTGACGACGCCGGATCGGGTGCGCGTCAGGTCCGCCCCGCGCACGGCCGCGACGGTGTCGAGGTCGGTGCCGGCCAGGCTGCCGCGCACGAACCGGCTGGACGCGGCGGCCGCGTAGCCGGTGTCGGTGCCGCAGGTGAACTTCGAGGTGCCGACGAGCCCGTACGCGCGCTCGGAGTCGGTCCAGGCGGCGGTCGTCACGGGCGGCGGGGGCACGATGACGGCGCCCACGACGGCGACGACGGCCGCGACCGCGACGACGGCCCGGCGCGCGGTGAGCGCCGCGACCAGACGGCCGGCACCCGTCGGGCGTCGACGCCCGACGTGCGTGCCGGTCACGACGTCACCGCCCGGCGTCGTCCCCGGAGGTGCAACGCGAGGCCGACGAGCAGGGCGCCGGCACCCGCGATCGCCGGACCGAGCGAGAGGCCTCCGGTGAAGGCGAGGGAGCGCGGGGCGGCCACACCGCTGAGGGTCACGCCGACGGGGCGTCCGTCGCCGGGACGTCCGTCGTCCGAGCCGTCGATCGCGGGGCCGGGTGCCGCCTCGTCCGTCGCGTCGGGCCCGGGCTCCGCCGGGTCACCGGGGGTGGCGGTGACGGTGGGTTCGGGAACGGGCTCGGCCGGGAGCGTCTCCACGGGGTCCAGGGCCGTCGCCGTGATGCCGACGCCCACGCGGGCGGTCCGACCCATGGAGGAGGTGTCGTCCGCCGAACGTCCTCCGGCGAGACCGAGGCTGACGAGCACGAAGACCCGGCCCGTGCTGCCGACCGAACGCACCGGCCACGAGGGGCTGCCGTCGACGAACGAGGAGGCGCGGGTCGGGGCGGTCACGGTCCGCGCCCCGGTCGCGCACAGCGGCGTCGTCTCGACCTGCTGCCACTCGACGTCGCAGGTCTCGACCCCCAACGTCAGTCCGGCCTCGTCGTCGACGAGCGAGCCCGAGCTGACCAGCTCGAGGCCGAGGGCCACCCGGTCGCCGGTGGTGACGTCGGTCGCGATCTGCCAGCGACCCGGGGCCGCGGGGGCGATGTCCTCGGTGCCGACCAGTTCGTCGGCCAGCACGAGGTGGCCGTCGAGGCCGGTCTCGGGCACGGGCTCGAGGGCCCGGGCGGTGCCGGCCTGGACGGTGAGGGCACCGCCGAGAACGAACGCGGCCGTCCCCACGACGGCCAGCAGCGTCGGCGCGGCGCGGCGCCCGCGGGTGGCGGTCCCGCGGTCCGCACCGGTCGCCGGGTCCACGGTCGTCCTCACCCTCGACGGGCCGCGCCGCGTCGCGTCGGCCAGAAGGCCAGCACGACGGCGGCACCGACGACGGCGACCGCGAGGCCTCGCGCCGGCGGGGTCGACATCGTCGTCAGGACGAAGCCGAGGCCCGGGGCCGAGGCGACGACGATCCGGGCGTCGCGCACGACGTAGGGATCGCGGTCGTCGGTGTCGTTGGCGTCGCCCCGCAGCACGAGGGATCGCGCGGCGGCGTCCCCGGGCACGGCACTCGTCGAGACCACGCGGTGGGTCACCGGGACCTCGAAGCCGGGCCGGGGCACCGTGACCACGTCGCCGGGCCGCACGTCGACCGCGGCGATCGGCCGCGTGACGACGGCACCGCCCGCGGGCACGGTGGGACTCATCGAACCGGTCAGGACGACCACGAGCGACAGGCCGAGGACCGTCGAGACGGCGAGCCACAGAAGGCAGATCGCACCGACGAGGCCGACCACCGACAGCAGGACGGTGCTCGCGACCTCGACCGCACGACGGCGCGGCCGACGGCGACGGCGCTCACGTCGGTCCGCCCGGCGCGGCTCGACCCCGGAGGCCCCGCGTTCCGCTCGGGGCCGGGTCTCGATGTCGACCATCGGTCGGCCCGTCACTCGACGCTGGTCGAGGCGAACTCCCACGCCGGGGCGACCGTGCGGCCCTGAAGGGCCGTGGACGCGGCCGTCGCGGCGCTCTGCGGCAGGGTCACCTCGAAGCAGTAGAACTGCGTGCTGGCCGACCCGGCGGCGAGGCGCTGCGGCGCCGTGGCACCCGTCGAGGCGAGCGGACCCGTGCCGATGGTCGTCGGCGCGGTGAAGGCGGCGGCGGTGCAGGTCGGGGCGGCTCCCGTGCCGGAGACCGCGACGGTGGCCACGCGGACCGTCAGCGCGGAGAAGAGCGAACCCCCGGCGTCGGCGACGGTCACGCCCGTCGCGGGGACGGCGGCCCGGACCTGGACGTCGGCCGGGACGGTCGTCGTCGCGGTCGTGCGGAGGGCGACGCCGGCGTAGACGCTCTCGCCGGGGCTCAGGGTCTGGGAGCCCGGGGTGAAGAGCATGGCCTGGCCGGGGTTGGCCTCGAAGTCGGCGAAGCCCGCCGTGTAGGGCGACGTGACGCTCTGCTGCACCTCGAAGGTGCCCGTGCCGATGCCGGGGCCCCCGGAACCGTCGCCGGCGTAGACCCATTCGCTGTCGGTCCAGGCGGCGACCGTGTAACCGAGGCCGCCGACGACGAGGGCACCGCCGGCGGCGAGCGCCGCGATCTTGCGGAGGCGCCGGGGTCTCGGCGTGGCCCGGTCGAGCGTCGCCACGTCGTCGAGGGAGGCGTCGTCGCGAGGGGCGTCGGAGGCAGGGCTGTGCTGCGGCATGGTGGTGCTCCTGATCCGCGCAGCCTGGTGAGGGCGGCGCTCGGGTGGTGCCATGGACGCCCGTGGTGAGCGGGCGGCGTGCCGGGATGCGGCGGCGGCGCGGGATGGTGGGGCCCGGCCGGTGAGACGTGCTCACGTGTGTTGACGACGAGTACACCACCCCCGCGTGGGGGCGACAACCCACCCGTTCGGGGGGCGGCGCAGGAGACGCCGTCCCGGCGTCGGATCAGCGGGCGCCGAGCACCGGGGCCCGGTCGGCGTAGCCGGCCGTCGTGGCGCGCGCGACGGCCGTCGGCAGCGCCGCGAGCAGCGCGTCGACGTCGGCGTCGGTGCTCGTGTGCCCGATCGTCATGCGCAGCGCGCCGCGGGCCGCGTCCGCGGGCAGGCCCATGCCGAGCAGCACGTGCGACGGCTCGGGGATGCCGGCCTGGCAGGCCGAACCGGTCGAGACGCTGACGCCGGCGGCGTCGAGCAGGAACAGCAGCGAGTCGCCCTCGCACCCGTCGAAGGTGAAGTGGGCGTTGCCGGGCAGCCGGTCGACGGGGTCGCCCCGCAGCACCGCCCCGGGCACCGACGCCAGCACCCCGGCGATCAGTCGGTCACGCAGCGGCTCGTAGGCCCCGTGCGGCTGCTCGGCCGCGACGGCGAAGGCGACGGCGGCCGGTGCGTCCTGCGTGCCCGAGCGCACCTGCCGCTGCTGTCCGCCGCCGTGGATCAGGGGCACGACGGTCGCCGATCGCGACAGCACGAGCGCACCGATGCCGATGGGTCCGCCGATCTTGTGGGCGCTGACGCTGAGCGCCGCGAGCCCGGAGGCCGCGAAGTCGATCGGCACCTGCCCGTAGGCCGCGACGGCGTCCGAGTGCACCGGGACCCCGTGGGCCGCGGCGAGCGCCACGACCTCGTCGACGGGCTGCATCGTGCCGACCTCGTTGTTGGCCCAGAGCAGGCTGACGAGGGCGACGTCGTCGTGCTCGTCGAGGGCCGCGGCGAGGGCGTCGACGCGCAGCCGACCCTGTTCGTCGAGCGGCAGCCAGGTGACGACGGCGCCCTCGTACCGTTCGAGCCACTCGACGGTGTCGACGGTGGCGTGGTGCTCGCCGGCGGGGACGAGGAGGCGCGGGCGCGGTCGGTCGGACTGCCTCGCCCACCAGAGTCCCTTGATCGCGAGGTTGACCGCCTCGGTGCCGCCCGAGGTGAAGACGACCTCGATCGGGTCGCAGCCGAGGGTCGCGGCGACGCGTTCGCGGGCCTCCTCGAGGACGCGCTTGGCGTTCTGGCCGGCCGAGTGGATGGACGAGGGGTTGCCGACCGTGCCGAGCGCCTCGGCGTAGGCGGCGATGGCCGCCGGGTGCATCGGCGTGGTGGCCGCGTGGTCGAGGTAGACGCTCATGTTCGGGTCCTCAGGCTGGGTGGGGCGGTGACGCTCGATGATTTCGGGGCCGACACGCGCCTCCTCTACTGTAAACGCGTGACCGACCCCGACCCCCTGCGCGATCTCGGCATCCGTCCCGGCCCCGACGGGCCGACGCTGCGCGTCTGGTCGGCGTCGGCGTCCCGCGTCGACGTCGTGATCGACGACGCCCCGCACGACCGTGTCGTCCCGATGGTGCGCGACGAGCACGACGTGTGGAGCGCCACCGACGGCGCCCTCACCCCGGGGCGTCGCTACTGGCTGCGCGCCGACGGTCCCGCCGGGGGCGGCAACGCCTTCGACCCGTCGCTCGAGCTGCTCGACCCGTACGCACGCGGCCTCGGTCGCACCGGACGCGGCACGTGGCAGTCGACCGTCGTCGACGAGTCGTTCGACTGGGGCGGGGTGGCGAAGCCCCGCACGCCGCTCGACCGGGTGGTCGTCTACGAGGCGCACGTCCGCGGCCTGACCCGGCTGGCCCCGTTCGTGCCCGAAGAGCTGCGGGGCAGCTACGCCGGCCTCGCCGCCGAGTCGACCATCGCCTACCTGACGGGCCTCGGCGTCACGGCCGTGCAGCTGCTGCCGGTGCACCAACACGTCGACGAGCAGCGCCTCGTCGCACAGGGCATCGAGAACTACTGGGGCTACAACACCCTCGGCTATTTCGCCCCGCACGCCGCCTACGCGAGCCGCGACGCGCAGCTGGCCGGCGCCTCGGCGGTCCTGCGCGAGTTCAAGGGCATGGTGCGCCTGCTGCACGAGGCCGGCATCGAGGTCTACCTCGACGTGGTCTACAACCACACCGCCGAAGAGGGCGAGGTCGGCGGCCCGGTCACGAGCCTGCGCGGTCTCGACGGGTCGGCCTACTACCGGCACGACGCCGAGGGGCGGCCGGTCGACGTCACGGGGTGCGGCAACTCGCTCGACACGAGCACGCCGGCCGCCTCGCGGCTCGTGCTCGACTCCCTGCGGTACTGGGCCGACGAGGTGCAGATCGACGGGTTCCGCTTCGACCTCGCCGCCACCCTCGGTCGCGGCGCGGACCACGTCTTCGACCCCGAGCACCCCCTGCTGCACGCGATCGTCGACGACCCCGCCCTCGAGGGCGTGAAGATGATCGCCGAGCCGTGGGACGTCGGCCTGGGCGGCTGGCAGACCGGCGCGTTCCCCGACGGCTGGATCGAGTGGAACGACCGGTTCCGCAACCGGGCCCGCGACTTCTGGCTGACCGACATCGCCGCCGCCCGCTCGCAGGGCGCTCCCCCGTCGGGGCTCGGCAGCTTCGCCTCCAAGCTCAGCGGGTCGAGCAACGTCTACGCCCACGAGCGGGGTCCCCTGTCGGGCGTGAACTTCGTCACGGCGCACGACGGCTTCACCCTGCTCGACCTCGTCTCGTACGACGGCAAGCACAACCTGAGCAACGGCGAGGGCAACCGCGACGGCACCGACGACAACCGGTCGTTCAACCACGGCGTCGAGGGCGACAGCGTCAACCCCTGGATCTCGGACGCCCGCCGCCGGTCGATGCGCAACCTGCTCGCCACCCTCTTCGTGTCGGCCGGCATCCCGATGCTGACCGCCGGCGACGAACGCGGTCGCACCCAGCACGGCAACAACAACGCGTACTGCACCGACAGCGAGCTCACCTGGGTCGACTGGTCCGACGAACCCTGGCACCGGGCCCTCCACGACGACGTCGCCACGCTGACCCGGCTGCGGGCCGAGAACCCCGCCCTGCGCCCGTCGAGGTTCGGCCTCGACGGCGCCTGCACGCTCAGCGCCAACGAGATGTCGTGGCACTCGGCCTCGGGCGACGAGATGCGTCCCGACGAGTGGAACGACCCCGGCGTCCGCACGATGCAGTACCTCGCGGCCTCGACGCCCGAGCACGAGGCTCCCAACACGGTGCTCGTCGTGGTGCACGCGGCCGAGACCGCCGTCCCGGTGACGCTCCCCCGGCACGACGGGGTGACGGCGTACGAGGCGCTCTGGTCGAGCGACGACCGCAGCCTGCCACAGGCGTCGGCCCCCGGTGACGACCTGCTCGTCTCGGGGCCGACCGTGGTGGTGTTCCGCGCCACGACGATCGAGTCCGCTCCGTGAGCACGAGACACGCAGGAGGCGCGCGCGGCCCCGCCACGCCGGCCACCGTCGCGCTCACCGCGGCCGGCATCCCGTTCACGGCCCACACCTACGAGCACCACGACACGGCGACGAACTTCGGCGAGGAGGCCGCCGCCGAGCTCGGCCTGTCCGTGGACCGCGTCTTCAAGACCCTCGTGGTCGACGCCGACGGCACCCTCGTCGTGGGCGTCGTCCCCGTCTCGGGCCGACTCGACCTCAAGGCGCTCGCGGCCGCCGTCGGGGCGAAGAAGGCCTCGCTGGCCGAGCCCGCCCTGGTCGAACGTCGCACGGGCTACGTCGTCGGCGGCATCAGCCCGCTGGGCCAGAGGACCGCCGCGACGACCGTGGTCGACGCGAGCGCCGCCTCCTTCGCCTCGGTCTTCGTCAGCGGCGGGAGGCGCGGGTTCGACATCGAGATCGCTCCCGACGACCTCGTGCGCGCCACCGGAGGCACCTACGCCGCGATCCGTCGCGACTGACCCGTGCCGCGCCTCCTCGGATCTGCCGCCACGCCGCCACGCCGCCACGAAGTGAACGATCCGCCACGCGAAATCGTGGCGGGATGTCGACCTCGTGGCGGGATGGCCGAATGCGGCACGGGCGACGCGGGCTAGGGTCGGGCGCATGACCGGCAGCCCGGCCCGGATCGAGGGCACGCTCACCTCGTGGGACGACGACCGCGGCTTCGGGTTCCTCACCCCGACCTCGGGACGGGGCCGCGCGTTCGTCCACATCACGGCGTTCGGCCGCGGCACCGCCCGACCACGGCTCGGCGAGACGTTCTCGTACGAGGTCGACCGCCACGGTGACCGAGGCCCGGCGGCCGTGCGGGTGGCCGCCGTCGGCTCGCGCTGGTCGGCGCCTCGGGCCCGGGCACCCCGTCCCACGCGGTCCGGCACGGTCGCCCTCGTCGTCGGGCTGGTGGTCGCGCTCGGCGCCGCCGCAGCCGTCTGGGCCCTGACCCGCGACTCGACGTCCCCGCAACTCGACGGACTCGCGCCCTGGCTGGTCGGCGGACTCGTCGGCGTCAACGCGCTGACGGCCCTCGTCTACGCACTCGACAAGTCCGCGGCCCGCAGAGGACGGCGCCGGATGCCGGAGCGGACGCTTCTGCTGCTCGGCCTGCTCGGCGGCTGGCCCGCGGCCCTCGTCGCCCAACAGCTGCTGCGCCACAAGACGAGCAAGCGGTCGTTCCAGCTCGCCTTCTGGGCCACGGTCGCGGTCGACGTGCTCGTGGTCGCCCTCACGCTCGCGCTCCTCCGCTGACCCTCGGCGAGCTCAGACCCCACGAATCCGCCGAGACCCCGGTGCGCGCACGGGGGTCTCGGCGAGATCCTGGGGTCTCGCGGCCTCAGACGAGCTGCTTCTCGCGGGCGAAGTGGCAGGCGGCCGTGTGGTCGGCGCCGTCGCGGCCGTGCGGCAGCATCGTGGGCACCTCGTCCTCGCAGCGCGACCGCTGCGCCTCGGGCAGCATCGCGTAGAGCGGGCAGCGGCTGCGGAACCGGCAGCCGGTCTGCTTGACCGTCGGCGTCGGCGGGTCGCCCGGCAGCACGATGTGCTCACGTGCCCGCTCCTTGACCGGGTCGGGCACGGGCACGGCCGACAGCAGCGCCTGCGTGTACGGGTGCAGCGGGTGCTCGAACACCTCGTCGACCGGGCCCGTCTCGACGGTGCGTCCGAGGTACATCACCGTGACGCGGTCGGCCACGTGGCGGATGACCGAGAGGTCGTGCGACACGAACAGGTACGACAGGTCGAGCTTCGCCTTGAGCTCGGCCAGCAGGTTCAGCACGCCGG
>Ga0265798_10002706_pt1 | contig 25791 bp, 29 predicted proteins | sample P3T30metagenome_FD_192430 | JGI IMG/M metagenome (GOLD analysis project Ga0265798, IMG submission 192430) | Plant litter microbial communities from East Loma Ridge, Irvine, California - P3 T30 | ecosystem: Environmental > Terrestrial > Plant litter > Unclassified | place: USA: California...
CACACGCTAGTAGTATATCATAGGTGTAACAGTAGGGATAGAATGTTACTAAACATACTAAATTATTAACGTAGTTATTCCATTAGCGAACCCAACACATTAACGTAATCCACCAGTGAGCCGGCCAACCCAGTGAGCCGGCCACTGTTTTTCACACCAAAAAAGGCCCTTTCTTGGCACTGCTATCTCGAGAACCGCCTGATAGAATTCTCTGAAAATTAAATCACGAAGCTGCATCTATATAGGGATTATTTTTCTAGAGTTACTAAGCTCTAGCTTACGTAAGTAGGAAGTTATTAAAGAAAATTAAAATTACAGGGGTCTACAACTACTATCTTAGGAACTAAGTTAGTAGTAACTACGATAAGACTGTAATTTCGAGATATAGAAGCAAATAACTATATAGTTATAGGAATATGTTAACGTATTAACTAAAGTTTCAGAGAATGTTATTAAGTAGTTCTCGAGATAGCAGTGCCAAGAAAGGGCCTTCTTTGGTGTGAAAAACAGTGGCCGGCTCACTGGGTTGGCCGGCTCACTGGTGGAATACGTTAACAGTAAATGCAATCTAACGTAACTTATGTAAAAAGGTATAACCACGCAAGGCAGTAAGTCGGATTGCATTGTTTCTTGTTAGCCGATGGAAGCTGAGAACGACGAGTACGTGCGGGTAAGGTATGGTCCGGTCTAGACACACGGTACGGTCAACGTAGTTGACATATCACGGGCAAGAGCTTGGCATAAAATTGATACCATAACATTCCCAAACAAATGATCCACTGAACACTGTGATATATGCGCTATTAAGCTCTTCCTTCCGGTAAATTTTGCAATACGTGGTTTCCAGTCTGACAATCCGTACGGCTGGCGGCTGCGGAGGTATCGAATGTTACACGGTGGTCCGTTCACTAGGCGGGCCGGAGTGCGGAGGTTGTCTGGCGATTCAGGAGGGAGGTGGTATTCGGAAATGACAATCCAATTCAATCTGACGATGAATAACTAAGTACCAATCTGGGTAAGAGATGAACTTATGAGAGTTGACTACAACGAGCGTAGAGTAGGAAACCATCCTCTCCATATACTTGTTGCCTTGCCCTGTTGCCATCCCTCCTGTCTCCTGCCATCCCGTGCATCCCGTGATGGCGAGGCCTTGGCGGGATGGTTGTGATGGTTGCCATCCGTCACGCCGCTGCCATCCCATCTTTAGCGGGATGGTAAGGCTTGGCGGGATGCCCATCACGTGATCCTAGCGCCTCGCGCTGATCATCATCTGTTGCGTTGTGCGACGGTTGGCCTTCAACCTCGCAAACTTCGTCTAGGGGATATCGCCAGTGCTTGTTTGTAACATCGAAGTCTTGTGTAGTAGTTATGTGTACAATGTTCGCTAAGTTAATATGATCGATCTAGGAAGTTTACCATGGGACCTTTTCGAGTGATTTATACAAGACCTCCGTATCCAAGCCAGAAGGGGTGTCGTGTTCGTTTGCCGAAGTCCTTGGGATAGCCTTAAAGACGATGATGTACAGAAGTGTTGGAGCTTTGCTTAATTGCTGCGGCTGTGCACGTCCCGACAAAGACAAAGTTGATGGTCCTTGGAATCGGATACAACAAAAGCGATTTGTTATAGATTCCATGTCGTTAAGATCGTCACTGTCACCAATGCACCAAACCGCGAGCTCGTGAGCTAGTATTGAGAGGTTATGCCGATCATGCTGACATGCCATATTTGGGTGACTCGATTGTCGACATGAAGCGGCTTTTGCCAAAGTTTCAGTCTTGTTGATGCGCTGACAAGTGTATGGGATGACGCAAGCTGCTTCTTGAACATTTCCCATCTTTGATAATGCTCCGCGAGTTTCACCCAGCATCGACCCGGATGACGCCGTAGATGTGAGGTGATGTCTTCCTTTTGTTCGCGCGCAGCCATTCCATTGTCTCCTCCCAGTCTGCCATCATGTCATTTTCACCGAGGGAGAGATACTTGGCTTCACTATCCGGTGTGCCTCTGTCGGGTTTGAGAAGTATGGTTGTGACAGCTCGATCGAACGGCTTGTTCCGTGTTTCGAACTCTCGCTGGACATTGGCGAGAAAGGCCTCGACACCGGCGTCAGGATGAAGCCAAACGTTGAAAATAGAGGTTGCCAATGTGCAGCTGAGTCTGATCTTGTCGGTATGCAGACTTTGATTGCTGGTATGTGTTGCAGGAGTTGGAACTAATGGAGGAGCACGCGATGCTGGTTGCTCCGATTGTGATTGTCGATTTTGTGGAGCATGAGAGGGCAGCGGTGTATTGGAGTATCCACCAGCTTCAGCTTGCGCCTGCTCCTGTCTCAAGAAGCGCCGCAGTATTTCGTCCGGTAGTCCGGTGATCGTATCGCCGGATCGTTCATCGACATGTGATGAGCGGTGGTAGGACGGCACGTGGTTGATGTGTGCACCGCGATTAGCTTGTGCGGGTGGGTTTACACCGGATTCCCCAAAGCTACGACCTCGTTCCTTTTGGGGTGGCGAATGCATGCCTCCTGGAGGTTCTGCTCATCACAACCAGTTAGTCAGCAATGACTTGTAACTAGGTACGTGCTAATGAATAGTCACACACTAACCTTCACCCGAATCGTCATAGCCGAGAAGAACATCAATATCGAGCATCTCCTCTGGCACCAGATAGAACCACGTACTGTGTGTTCGCGAGCGAGGTCGTTGCCAGGTCAGCCTTACACAGGCTGTCACTGTCACGTTCACAAAGGCGCCCGGGAACCCGCGGCGAGGCAGATGTATACTCTGTTCGGGGATCGTACGGGTATTGAAGTCACCAATGCGTCCCTCTGAGAACATGTGCTCCCCGATCACACTGAATGCGACCTGAGCAGTTCGCATCTGCGCTGGATGCTCATCAGACCCTTGCTCGCCATCGGCAAGGATCATGATGGTTTCTCTGCCATCTTTCGAGGATAGTGATCTGCTGTGCGACGAGATGGAGGCTCCAGAACTACGGTCTGATGGCTTTCGTTGAGTAGGGGGCGACCCGAAACGGTCATTGGACGAGATCTGGTGAAGCGGTCCTCGTGCACTAGGATTGTTGAACGTTCCCGGAACATCGACTGCAATGTTGTTTGGCGGAAGGTCAGGATCAAGGAGGTACATCACTATCTCGTTCTGAATATCCGAGTCCTGACAACATCGCACCAGAATCTCGACGGCTTTCTCTGGATACTGTTGTACAAGCTTTCGTACTGGGACACGAATCCCTATGCTGTTCATGTTGTTCATGTTGTTGCACAACTTGTGTATGCCATCAGGCTGATCCTGTAAGTGGCAGTAAAGAAGGTGCAGCTAGGCTGCGAGGCGCATTGTAGATCAAAGCGATATGCTGGTCATCGTCGTAGGGGTATGTATGAGCGCTGCGCAGCACTACTGCAGGCGATGCCACTTTGATTGAGGCAGTGAAGAAACATGGAATCGGCGCAGGACGTCGCAGCTGTGCTTGGTGAGGCATGCAAAGGTGGGGCACGCCAGGCACCAGCGCTAGGGTGTTTTTGGTCCGCCTCACGATTCACCTTACCCCCACCTTACCCCACCACGTTGACCGGATCGGCAGGCAATCCACAAGGCTCCACTATGCCATGTTGGTAGCTCCTGACTCTACTGTTGTGCCCTGCTATGCGGCCTCTTTTATTGAGCCGCCTCCTCCTTTCCGTATATCCATCATTCCTGCACACACCTGGCGCCTCACAATCGGGTCTTTCTCACTCCTACGCATCAGAAGACGGCCATCTCCATGACGTCAATTTCAGCCTCGACTACCAAAGAAGAGCGTAACGCAGCTGTGTCCAACTCAGTCAGTCGAAACCATGCCCAGGACGGAGCAGTACAAATCAATGGCCATGTAGCGGGTAGAATATACGACATAAACATGTATGTTTTGTTACCATCTCCTTTCCCAATCATGAGCCTACCGCTCAACAGATACTGAAGACGCTTGTAGTAACAAGGTGGCCGTCAACATTGCATGCGTCACGAGTCTGAAACTTGGTGGACATGGCGTAGAGAAGGCCAGGTTCCATGGCGTAGAGAAGGCCAGGTTCCATGGCGGCATGCTGAGGGCCCCAACATCTCGACTTCGATCAGGCTCGGTCATCGGGAACACATCCTGCCCCACTAGGAATGAAGACACCGGGCGAGTTCACACCGTTCCAAATGCATCAGCACTTCCCAGTCGCCCTCCGCAGAACATACATATTCGTTCAACCTTCACCGGCAAGGTGGGCGTAGTCTGTGCAGTCTTCCGGCTCGACTCCAACTGCAACTACATCTCCCACAGGATTGTGCGCCGACTGAGCATCGCAACTTGCACCGGCCCCTCGCCGAGCACCTCTACCCTGGTAACTGGCGGTACGGTAATCATCCCTACCCACCGATACTGTGACCTAGTTTCAACAACCGAAGGACGCAATAATCATGACTCCTATCGCTTCCATATTGTCAAGGACGGGCCACTAAAGTTTGACATAATGCTTGGTTCAGCTTTCGTCGCAAGCTGTCCGCTTTTGCCCCAGCGTATTCAGCTGGCAGAATTTATCCGTCCAATCCCGTGAACGGTCGGAGCGCGACACCAATCGCTACACAGGAAATACTCTGGTAATCGGTGACAATCTGTATTAGCTACCAAGGTCCTCCATTTGTCAACGATCCACGCTTCTTGATTGGGCACCTTTTACGCGAACTAGGGGTTTGAGCTTACCTGCGTCTGTGGCTGCTGGGCCTACAGCAACAGTAAATCACAGGAAGCTATATTCCGCGCCCATGTGCATGCTACAAATGCATCACCAGATCATGCGGGTTCCCTTGGTCAAGACTGCGCCTCCACTGGTTGTGAGCCCAAAATAAGTCATGATAACTCGAGGGCCTTGCCGCCCTTTCTGCCCTCTTGTCTTTATCTGGTAATTGTTCATTTTCGAGCCCTCAACAATGGTAATTGTCGCAGAACTCTTGGGTGCGGGACAGTGCTGAAGTGTGATATAGGCTGAAGTCTTGGTATTCCTCTCAGCCGTTCAAGCTGGAACACAACTCCTCGAGCAAGCTTTCCGCATTCTTGGACGCCTTCGCAAAGCGCATCACCGCCAGAAAGCCCTAATCGAAGTTCTCACTCGACATGAAAGTGAACTATGTAGTGTCAAAGCCATCATAGGCATCATTGACGATGAGGAGGATCTGCAGATCCCCAGCGTGGCCGCGGAGATGACCAGATTAAGGGAAGTTCAATCGAAGCTGGTCAACTTACTGGAAGAGCTTGATCCAAAGCCCAAGGGAACAGTGCAGCAGTTTGCCCGGCAGTTGACGAAAGGTTCCTCGGACGAGAGCAAATTGTCCACCATCATGAACGAGCTTGGGCAGGTCAAAGCGATGCTTTTGCTACGCATTCAGGTTGCCAACGTTGGGGTTATAAGCAATATGGAGAAGCGGCTTGTAGCCAATACGAAAGTCATCGAGCGAGTGGACCAATTCCTGAGAGAAGAGGTAGATGGCTGTGGAGGACTGAGAATCGCACGACTCCTCAAGGGTCGTCTACCATCGAGTGCGTAATCGATACAGGAAGCATGGGACCACGAAAGCTAACAGAGATAGACGATGGCTTCGTGACACTCACTCCCGCCGATCTAAGATTGCTCCGCGACGAAGCTGCGCGTTCCGACAGCGAGGACGAGACCCTCGTCGACGACTCGGACTCGTCTTCTGGATCCGCAGTCAGGAAGCCAAAGGTCGAGCGCATCGTCTTGCGCAATACGGCAAAACAGCAGTCGCTTCAAGTCAATGCAGCCATTGGCGAGGATATTTGCAAGCACATCACCCGCCTCATCATCAAAGACAACGTAGCTGAACACGAAGCGATTCAGATCAACCACGGCAACACACTAGAAGCAACACTGTTGATCTTCGATCAACAGGATAAGAGAATAGCCGAGGCACGCCAAAGGGCGTCAAAGTACCAACGTCGAGATAGTGGAACGCATTAATATGAGCCAGTCATTCGGTCATTCGCCTGTCTGATGATCATCCAAGTTCTCCGCACCATCCGAAGACACAGTCCTTAGTGCTTCCTCCAAGTCATTCAATCCTTTTCTCTAGCTCACAATAGCTGCGCAAGCATACCAACCACACCTTATTAAACTCTTCATAGTGCCCTTGTTTCCCAACTTACCCTTTTTTCACGTCCACACTCCGAACGTGCTCTTCCCAAGCTTTATCGAGATGCCTTAGCACCTCATCATCGTATTACTTTCGCATATCCGGCAGCGCGAACGTCACCCGCAAATCATGACGTCGCTCTGCGAGATTGTTCATCGCAAGCAAGTATGCCGATTGATCTTTGTCGTCATCATCCGCGCTGAAAGCCGTCGTGTAGCGATACTCCAAGACAGGATGGGCAAGCGAGGTCGCCGCAGCTATATCGTAACGAGCCGTGGGTCCGGTTCTGTCGATGCTGAGCGTAAAATTCGTTGACTCGAGGACCGCGTCGGGCACGGTCGAGGGCGTGACGCCGGTAATATCAAGGTCAATGGTCCAAGTATGCATCGCCAATGCGTCGGATGGACTCAAGAACTCTGGCGCTTTTGGTTGGATTTGTAGGGTGGGTGTCCCAGTGAATGCCTTTGACGTGGAAGCCATCCCGGTCATATGCATACTTGTCAACAAGCGAGCCGGCTCACTCAGCTTGCTAAGCTTGGTTAGCTTGATTGAATCTATTAAGCTGAGCTCGCCGGGCGAGCTTGCTGAGCGAGCTAAGTTGACGATGTGAGCTAACTCAGCTGGCTTATCAGCTCAGTTAGATAGGGCGGGTAGAAAGTTAACGCTGATATTTTGGTGGAGGGCAGATGTCACGATGATTTTCTAGTATTTTAGAGTTAACTAGTTATCAAGTTACTTAAGCTTCAACCTGTTGGAAGGCTCACTAGTGAAAGGAAATAACAATAGCTACGAATGCATTCTGTACGATGTTAGTTGACTTGGTTCTTCTCGTGAGGGAGCTATAGAGGGGTATATGCTATGAAACGAGTAGGGCCGAAGTAGGATCGGATCGGCCCGTTGGGCAGCGTTGAACAGCTGACGTTCCTACCGATACTCACGATCCGACACAACCTCTATATTATATAGAGTCCTTTACTAGAGGATAGTTATGTAACTAAGCATTATCTACTAATTTAGAAGGAAGGTAGTAACTAATACATACAACCTATAGGTAAAATACTAACTAGCGTGTGGGCGGTTAAGACGTGCCCGCACGGACTCACCTATCGCCTGAGGAAACACCCTGTTATTGTCTTTCGATTGCCACTACAATTCATTTCACGGTAGCCTGACTAGACTTACAGTATCTTACGAGCTTGACTATGTGATCAAGAAGACTCTTGAGTAGATCATGCTAGAAGGATTCTACGCCATCCAATCCAGAGGGTACCTGCAGTATGTGCGAACAAGCGGACGACACCAGCGGCCTGCTACAACCGTGCGGCAAACTGTTACCTATCCCAAATAGACTCACGTAGATTTCGGGCAACAAGCAGGGCACTGTTTCCTTAACTAGTCATTGCTCTCATCGATACAGCCTTCTTGAAAACACTTACCTCATCGTCAGTGGCATAGAAACGGAGCCCCACTGACTAACCACCCGACCTCAAAGTCTGGATTACTACCTCTTACTCGCTCCACAAGCCAACCGGAACATGTGTTTAGGTGGTTATTGACGCCAAAGCGAACCCCGCACTATTATCATCTCCCTCGCGCTCATGGCACACAAGCAAAAAGTGCTCGATGACAAGGAATAAGAGGAGGCTGAAGGCTGAGGGGGGTGGCGGAGAGGTATGATCCGGCAGAACTTTTTTAGAGATTACAACCTGGGTATTTCAAGTTGGGGGGGAAGCCGTTTGGGGCGTTTCCTGGACGAGGAGAATGAACAGATTGGATGGGTTGGCGGGAAGAGTGTTTGGTGAACTGTACGTGTCGGTTGGTACTTGTGTGCAGAGGTGACTATCAGTCCTTCCAAACGAACGGTGGTTGACACCGTCTAGGCCTTGCTTAGAAACCGATGGCTTCTTTTTGAGATGCATCTTGAAGACAAATCACCTTGGACAGATCTCTGAATCAGCACGAGGAGTAAAGTAGGCTACAGGTACACAGAACTTTGATGTTTGCAGGTTCTTCGATCATTTGCCTCATTCAGAAGCCGCTTCATGACATACCTTCCGACGTCATTCCTCGCGACTGCTCACAACGGTACACTACTTGATGGCTCATTCCGTAACCTGCGCTCATCACCACCGTTCAGTTCAGAGCGTCTGCTGTGTGAATTGGATATCGAATCCACAGAGTAACTGACTCGTCAAGACAGCGCTCGACAGTATTTCTCGTGATGCGATGAAGTGAAGTGAAAGCTGTACGCGATCGCGATCGGCGTTGGGAAATCGACGCGGCTGCCGTGCCAAGGCCGTGCCACTAGCGCGACTTTGCCGCTTACCTTTTCGATTGCTTGCGGTCAGCTCTTCCTCACGACATCCTCACCACTACCACCACCACAAACAATCAACACTCGGCTTGTCACAACTGCGAGCCTTATCACTACAAACCCGACACACAACAAACACTCACTGCAAGATGTCGTCTCGCGGTGGTGGCACCACGCTCTACGTCACGGGCTTCGGCCACGGCACCCGCGCTCGCGACCTCGCCTACGAATTCGAACGGTACGTCTCTTAAGCCTCGCCCACATCGTCCGTCGTCCTGCCTTCCATTGTGTATCATTATGCGCGGCGCTACATAGATGTCATCCTCCGACATCGCTCCGGCTGCCCTCGCCGCGCGCCTGTCTCCCTTCGCACACCGTCGCGTGCTCGCTCCCCACCCGCCCCATCATTGCGCTTTCTCGCACCATCTCCAGAAAGCCGTCTCTGACATTATTCAAGCTACGGTCGCCTAGTTCGCTGCGATATTCCCGCACCGCGCTCAGCGTCCAGCAGACTGTAAGTACACCTGCACCTGCCGACCAGCGCCCTCGGGCAGGCGCTAACAGTACAGGTTCGCCTTCGTCGAGTACGAGTCGCGCCGCGATGCGGATGACGCGTACCACGAGATGCACAACAAGCGCATCGGCCACGACGACCTCCTGAAGATCGAGGTCCGTACATCTGTGCTGCCCCCTCGAGCTTGACCCTTGCTAACAGATTAGGTGCAGTGGGCACGAACACCTCCCTCGGCATCCTGGCGCTTCGACTCTGGTAGGGACCGCCCTCGCGGCGAGCGCTCTGAGCGCGGTGGTGACCGTGGCGGTGAGCGTAGCGAGCGTGGAGGGCGCGAGCGCACTCCTCGTCGCCGCAGCACCTCGCCCCGTCGTGACCGCGAAGGCGCCTCCCCTCGTAGGGAAAACCGCCGCGAGCGCGACTACGACCGCCGTGATCGCGACCGCTCCAGGAGCCCCAACGGTGACCGCGAGATGAAGGACGTCCGCGACCGTGAGGAGGACCGCGGCGTCGACCGCGAGCGCGACGATAGGCGCGAGCGCGAGCCCGTCAGCAACGGCGAGGAGCGCCCGAAGAGTGAGCATTCTGACCCTGAATACGACATCCTCTGATCATCGACAGTCGAGTCTCCCCCACCCCCAGCCGCACACGAGGATCTCGACGTTGCCGAGTAGGATGAAAGCAATGTCGGCCACGCGCAGACAGATCGCCTTCTGATCACTGCGGATGTCTGAAGATCTTGTGTTGGCTAAATTGGTACTGTATGGGTGTTTCAGTGAATCGATCAAAAAGGTGCTGGGGTTCATGTTCTATTCTGATGGCGGGCGAGCATTTCTGCTTAGCCACGTTCGAGATTAATCACCACAGCAGCGAGACATCGGTTCGGGTCATTCTTTGGCGAACGGTACCGGCGAATCCGTCCTTTAACAATCGATGCTATCTGGTGTCCTTCGATCGATCCCCTTCGATACGTCCAACGAGTGCTCTCCGTGTACACCATTCCCTCGACTCGTCGATTCTCGAAGCCATGAATGTCCCTTTTCATCCCCGTCCATCCCCGCGCGTCGTCCGAACTCACCATCGCGATTTCCCCCGCCGTACCCGTATCCACCCGATGCATCTGTATTGACAAAGGTTTGTTACATTTTTGTTCTACGTCTCTCCAGATGCAAGCTTCTCCATTGTGATGTCGTCTGTGGCTTTAGTTTCGAGCCTACCAGCAGCCTATTGATCTCGAAAATATCACATTACTTCCCGTGCTTACCTGACATCCCATGATTTTCTCAATCCAAGCCAGACAGTCGCAGCACGTTGAAGCACAACCTGCTGCTGAGTTCTGTGGCCATTCGTGCCCGATCATCACGTTGTTGATATCTTGACATACCCAACACCACATGTCTTACAGAGTCCTCACACATTGCCTCTTACTATTAATGCTTGTTCCAACGCAGTCATATTCACATACTACTGACTTCTTATCGGATCGCGACTACGGGACATACTTCGGCGGTGGCTCCGTGTAGTCCCTAACGACCTGCGCCTCCAACTCCATCCTCACAACCCTGATCTCATCATCCTCACTACTTTCCTCCTCAGTGCTCCCGCGTCCGGGATCCAACGTCCTCGTCCTACTGCCAATCTTTGCTTCTTCTTCCATCCCTCGTTGACTTCCACCCTTCGCCACTTCCCCTCGTCCAGCCATCAATTCCACGCCTCCCCTCACCCTTTCCTCCTGCTCCTCGCGCCGCATCATCTTACCCACCATATCTCGCCTGCGCTCTTTATCCCCCTTCTTCCCGCAGCAACACCATCCTCGCCAGCAGCAGAGCGCGACAAGTAAAACTATCCCAGCAATGACACCCACAATCACGCCCGCGATTCCCGCGTCCGTCAACCCCGTGAGCACATCTACATCGTCGTCGCTACTACCACTATCATAACTCGTCTTCGGGCGCGGCGTCGAGCTCGGCAACTCCCCCGTCTTGACTAAGATGAGCGTCGGACCCGCGTGGTTGATCACCTCGCTGCTGCCGTATACTCTGCTGCGCATGTACAGCACTATACTGCGCTCGTTTGTTGTGCCGGGCACGTTCAAGGCAAAGTCTGTGTATATTGCTTTTGTGAGGTCGAAGGTGGTGGTTCCGGTGTTTGGGTCGGTGGGAAGAACGGTGCGGGCGAGGTTGTAGGTTAGGGCCAGGAGGGCGTTGTCGGGGTAGTATGTCTTGGGCCAGAGTACGGTTATGTTGGTGGATGTGGGGAGGCAGATGCGTGTGCCGTTTGGGGGCCAGCAAAATGGTGAGGTGGCATTTGATTGGCAGGAGGATATTTGGGGGGTTTGGGTGAGGGATGTGCAGTTTGACATTTTTGGGATGGGGGTGGGTGGGTATTGGAATGGGAATGGGAGTGAAGTGGGAATGGGATTTGCGTGTAGGTAGGGGTTTGGGGATGTTGATGGTCTCCGCTTTTTATGTAGACTCTTAGTGTCGTTTTTGATCGGCGAGGCGGGCTACTTTAGAGTAACTAAGGTAGGGCCCCATGCACTATTTTCGCACTCGCTTGATTTGTAGGTTAGCTGGCTATAAGTTGCGTGTATGATATAAATGTTGGAGTTATTTTGACGCTTGTCGTTGGGTATTGGTTGCGTGTATACTTTCGCATTCGACAAAGGATGGTGAAAGGGGGATGTGGAGAAGGGGTGTGTGTCGCTTACCCTTGTCGTTTTGTGGCTTGTGTTCGGGTTGGTGGAGAGGAGCCAATGAGAGGGGGGTGGGGTAGTCGTGTTGATGAGGAACATATGAGCTGTGAGGGTTCGTAGGAGATGGGTAGGAGCTACGGATATACGCAAGTGTTGGTGAATTGGAGAGATTCTTTTTCATTTAGTTGGTAGTTACGAAGGAAGTCTGCAAACCTAATCCAATTTACATTCTCCACAAAGCGAACGTTTACCTATCTGCATTAACTCGTCCCTTAACGCGTCTCTTTGCTACCTGTGTATGATATATACCGCATCGTTCGCGTTGCCTATGCCTTGTACTTACTTTGCGGTTCCTGGAGTTTCTACTGCAAGGGCGAGGGGCTCGAATAGTGTGGTACTACGCGTACGCGGACCTGCGTTTTCTGGGAGGCGTTACTTAGGCGGCGTGCTAGGAATTTGGACGACTGTTTTAGTGCACTTAGTACGATAAGCAGATGGCGGATGAGTCTCAGAGTCGAATCGATGATGTGTGGTTTCTGGGCGTGCATTGACGTGCGACTTCTTGTCGGGAGAACGGAGGATGATAGGACGAAGTGCATATATGTGCTGCGATATCATCGGTTGAATCACTTGGGATGCGGAGTCTCTACACGGTAGTAATAGCACCTGTCGACATTGCAGCTTGGTAGGTGTAGATTCGATTGTGCTTGTCCCAGCATGATTTTTGTGGTTGCTACGCTGCGAAAAAATCTTGATGATTTGGCTGGAACGAGAAAAACGAACAGTAGTCTTGCTTCGAATATGTGATGAAAGTTCGGATAAATGAATGTGTGTGGGAGGACTTGGAACGGGTTACATGAGGGGGCTTTTTGGTATTTTGGCAAAAGATAAGAGGGAAAACAATAACGTCCGGAAAGACCTCGGAGCAGTACGAAAGTTTGTCATTGCCAGAACAGAACCATGTTCAGCTGATATGGCGTTGACGTCGTTGCTGTGGCTCAGTCATATACCGTTGCCATTCGCTTGCGACGCCATCTTCGCGTTGCTGGCTGAGTAACTCGTGTGGTTGCTATATGCACTACGGCGACGGACATGTCGGATGTCTTTCGGAAGAAGTTTGCTGAAAACAGGCGTAAGTTATCCTTCAGAGGAGAATATGTTTGGTTTCCCCCTCGTTTAAGCTTGGTGCAGGTGCATTGAGGTCCTCGTTCATTCGTCGCATAACGTCACTATTTGTACCCCTCGCAATCAAGCCTCCATCACAAAGAAGCAGCACCTCCACCGAATGAGATGCCTGCTGACAGATCACATGGCGCGCGGGTGTAATGGTGACAATTATTACCCATTCGCGGACCGAACGAGGTCGCAGGGCACTAAGTACGCACTTGGTTAGGCAGCCACGCGTGCACAGCCCCAACGCCACTGCCGCGACACTTTACGTGTAGCATGTGCCAGACATCCGGTCCCATAACTGCGCATTCTCCTCATTCACACTTCACACCCTCCTTGCCCCTCTGCTTCCATTCTATCCCTTCACGCGACCTGTACTCGACAATCTCTACTTCAAGAATTCCATCAATTGTAAAAGCGCGAGACAAAGCACATATTCTCCGCGGTGATAATCTCCGCCGCGCCGCGCCACGCCGACCAACAGCTCACCACGAGAACGCCTCATTGCGACTGAAAACTCCATCGCTCCTACATCCTCACATCAACTCTGCAAATCCATCTTATCACAATGTCTAAGCCATACGTACGTCCCCTCTCCAAGACCCCCTGCCAACCTTCCAACCCACTAATCCAACACCAGGACAACCAAGGCGCCCCGCCCCAATACCCCCAATCGCCCCCTCCCGCGCACTACGACGCTGGCCCCGCGCCCGGCGGCATGCAGCCGTACTACAACCAAGGCGCGCCCGCGCAAAACGACTACTACGGCCAGCAGCAACAGGGCTACCCACCACAGCAAGGACAATACCAACAAGGCTACGGCCAGCAGCAGCAGCAGCCCATGTACTACCAGCAGGGTCCCCCGCCGCAGGGCATGTATCAGCAGCAGCAAAAGGGCGGTGCTGGTGGGGGCTTGTTTGCGGGGCTGTGCGCGGGTTTGGCGTGCTGTTGTTGTTTGGATTGTTTGTTCTAGGGGAATGGGGGTGGGAATGCTGAGGCTGTGGAGCATACGGGTTGTGGAGGTGGGGGAGGGGGTGGGAATGTGGTGCACGGGGGTGGGAGCTCGAAGACCAGTTCGAGGAGTTCAAAGAGCTCAAGTAATCGATGAGAGTGCGGGGAAAGAAGGCTTGATATTCGTGGTTGAGGCACTTTTTGGTTTCGAGCGATTGGGGATCCAACTTTGACATACAGACTGTATTGCTTTCCTAATGACACAGATTTCTACCTGGCGTAGGAGACACATACACGGTGAACTCGTTACCAGGCAAGAACTGCATCTCGGCGATTGCGCGCCCAAATCTTCATGCTTACTAAGTCGATTAGGATGCGACATGAAATAATCCCTGGCCTTCATAAAGAGGAAAGTTGACCATGAAAATGTTGATGTGGAGCGACGGTATACCCACGTGACCGTCATTCCTCTCCCGGGCTCCAAATGATGCATCCGTCCGACAACACCTCAGCTCCATTACCATGGCTCGAGATATCATCGTGCAAATTCTCAATAGTAATGACATCTTCGTCCCTCCTCAATGCGTCAATCGCTCCCCTGTCCAGCCTTGGTCGCCCCGCAACGGAACTGCAGGTGCGGATGCAAAGCCCGTGCTTTCCAACATCTTGTTACGCTCATCTTCCGGCCACCATAAGCAACTGCCCTGACGATCGCTGTGCGCATTTCGTTCCACAGCTCATCAGTTGCTATTATCGTGCGGCGCGTGTTGGAGCATACAAAGGGCGGTGGGCAGTGTCAGGTGCTTCATCAGTCAAAGCATCCTCAGACAGCAACCACACCACATTGTGTAAACGATATTAAGACACTACTCAGCCTCGTTCGGTTCCAAAGCCACTGAAAATTTGTCCACAGCTCGAACATTGTGCAACGCCCAAAGACCGAGAACATTCGTAACAACCCACTCGGGAAGTTTTTCTTTGTGCGACGCCGCACAACTTCTGCGTTCGGAGAAGCCATCGGGCATTCCAAGCGCAAACGTATGTTGAGCTGCGCCTTGGTCTGGAAGCTCGAAAGACATCTCGGATAATATAAGACAACCTCTTCAAGGCATCTATTCTGGCACGATTCAAGTTGCTCGTATATCCGTCGCCTTCTGTAAATCCTATAGCCATTTCACATCAGTCTAGTCACCTCTCCTCCAACATGAAGCTCTCAATGATTGTAGCTGTCATTGTCGCTGCCGCGCCCGTCGCATTTGCTTTTCCCTCGGATGCGATCGCAAGACAGATCAAGATTGCTACATGTGCAGCTGTGAGTATACTAGAGACGGATAACAATGTTCCTGCTAATCCCTTCATGCAGGAAATGTGCTTGTCATCAACAAACGACTTGTTCGACGGATGCGCACCCAACGACCTCGTATGTCTGTGCAGACTCGACCAGCCCGAAGTTACACGCTACGTCACCGCCGTACAGCCCTGCATCGATGGTGATGCAGGCCACGAGGCATGCACAGACGGGGGCATCTGGCGTGAGTCACTTCCTCGTCTTCATGTCATGTTGAAGCATACTGACTCCTTCTTCAGAGTACAAGGATGTGCTGAGGATCGTTTGCGATACTGAGCAATTCGGTTACAAGCAAGCCATCTTCCCGCCATCGTAGGAAACAGTCTGAACGACTGAACACCTTCTTTGCATTTACACACAGCGACTTCACAGCCTGCATCTACATATATAATGCCTAATGTCACACTCTTTGTATGTAATTTTGTCGTCAGTTCCGCATGTGGTTCCGGCCGTCTTCACGTCTACCTGTGGTGGCAAACGTTGGTGTGGGCACGTTCGCTGTGATGTGTCGAACATCCATTGACAGGGGAGAGTCGCGCCCGATTTTTCTCTTACCTGGACCGCTCCTCTTCCGCATTGTTTACTCTTGCTTGTTGCCGTAGAGTGATACTGGTCGTATCATCTTACCACTTCGGCTTTGACTCTTCGTCTTCCACCTTGCGTAGGCATCATAGTCTTGCGCAACGACGACCACGATTGCTATGATAAATGCCGCAATCCCTCGAGATCTGCCTGCGTACAGCTCACCTCCAATTTCGGCGAACCAGGTCAAGGCTTGCATAGTAAGCCTCAGTGTCGCGCTACTGAAAGCGTTGACTGACGTACTCAGATCTCAGAGGCATGCCGCCGCAACACGCAACCCGAGCCTGGGAGACCTGTCGGACCCCAGGTATGCGCCAACAACGACCTGGACTGCATTTTTACGCAGGACCATTCGCTCAAGGGTAATACATACTTCGGCAACGATTGCTTGCTTGAAGAGTGTACCGATCCCGAGCAGCGTCGAGGTGAGTGAAGTCTCAGGTGAGATTCTCGAGCGTGAGATACTGATTGCCCTTAGAGTTTTTGAGGCAATATCTGCGCGTTTGCACAGAGGTAAAGAAGTACACGATCACCAAAGCAGACTTCCCGCCTGCGTGGATTCGTTTTGCTCCTCCAAATCTTGGTGAAGACGCTGTACCGGTTATCTCAACTTCTTCTGCACCTTCGAGCACTACAGCGCCATCAACTTCTCTTTCGAACTCGAAGAAAGGTTCACCGGCGACAATGACCTCCCCTGAATCTCCAAGTGCTGTAGGCTCTGCTCAAACAGCCTCGACGTCGTCATGGTCAGAGATCCAGAAGCCAGTCTGCAACGTAAGTGGCTTCGAACAGCAAAGCCGGAAACGCTGGCTGACAAGTGCTAGATCACCCCACACTCTCTCAAGGACCCGAACAATGCCTCTTGCAAGCTCACCGACCTCGAGTGTGTCTGCAAGCTTAGTTCTTCAATCACGAATAACACCTACTTCAAGCAGGCTACTTTGTTCGACGACTGCTACAGCAATCTTGGCAGAGATGGTAAGTTTCGTCATCAGATTTGGCCATGAGCGTTGCTGATTTTCGTGCACAGAGTGGATGAATGCCTTTGCGTATGCCTGCGACAAAAACAACAAACCCATCGTGGACATCACCAAAGAGTGGGCAGCCCACGTTCCCGCCTGGTACAACAAGAAGTACTTTCCTTCGTCGACTTCGGTCTCTCCTACGGCAGCGCCTACCCAGGTCATCGTCACCAGCAAGCCCATTCCAAAGGGAGTCATTGCCGGCGCAGCAATCGGCGGCGTCCTCCTCATCGCTGGAATCATTTGGGCCATTTGGGCCATTCTCAAAAAGGACAAGAAGATCAAGGCCAAGAACAAGGAACTCGCCATCTCGAACGACAGGCACCACCCAGGTGGCGGCTTTACCGGCGCCATCGAGAAACTCAACTCGAACGACGACTCTCCCCATGGCGCCCCTCACGGCCACTACGGCCACGAACTGAAGGAATACGGCAATGATGCCTCGCGGGTCTCAGACGAGAGCATTGGCACCACCGCTGTCGACTCTCGGATGATGCACCAATTCGAGGTCGCTTCGCTCATCACACCACACAACCCCAACCCCACGGCCCCAAGCAGCGTCTACGACGACGACATCAAGCACCGCGAACGCACCCCATCCGAGATCGCCCACTGGGACGCCGGGTACCATCCTCCCATCCGCTCCCCCCAGCGCTCACCACCACCACGATCCCAGCCCACGCCTTCTCCACCATACCGCCCATACCGCCACGACGAGTACCCATATAACCGCGACGACGACGAGATCCGCCCCATGGACGCGCCTCCTCGCCGGTCGCTACATGAGATTTGCGGCTCACCTGTTTACAATGAGCGTGGTGTTAAGACGAGCAGTGGGAACTGGAAGAGTGTTAGTCCGGTGCAGACGGCGAGTCATACGAGTCCGGTGTATGATGTGCATGGTAATGTGAATGGGTGGAGGCAGCCTGCGAACTTTTGAGCGGGAGTGGGAGTGGGAGTGGTGGGAAGGAGTGGGTTTCACAGGGCGGTGCTTGGGTCTGGGGTGGTGGGACCAACGCATGGGGTCAAACCGGTCATTGTGCTACTGCGGGTACAAGGGCGAACATGCGGCTTGCCGTTTGGTTTTGCCGCGTTCGTGGGACGTCGAGTTATTGGTGCTTTTGTGCGCCTTACTGCTTTGGGGTGGGGGAGCAAACAGATATGGGGCTAGGCGGTGGGCTTTGAGATTGGGGTTTGCTTACCTTTACCTCATTTTTTAATTTTGCGACTGCTATTAGGACTCACCACTGATGGACTCGGAGTGTATGAAAACACACACGATGCTACTCATTGCGCTTTTTCTTGTTGGCATCGTCTCAGCTGCGTCGACATCATCTGTCAGTGAATTCAAGTCATGTCAGAATAGCAGGCGCTCAAGCGACCTACCAGCTTGCACAGTAAGAATGCTCGTGTTGCTCTCCACACGCCTAACAGTACTGACATACCAAAAGGATACATGCATTAGAGGAGACGAGACTTTATCATTCGATGGCACTTGCCCCGATGATCTCCGAAGTATCTGCCACTTAAGTCATGGAGGGATGATGCCGGGATACTTCAGGACCTATGCTCCGTGTGTAATGGAGAACTGTTCGGAAGATGAGGATCGCTACAGTGAGTACTGACATCTATTTGCTGGAAGAGAGACATTTGCTGATTGAGCGACCAACAGAATTCGTCGAGATTGTTAAGAGTGAATGCAAGATCGAAAAGGTCACGGTAGTCTGGGATCTAGATGCTCTAGAAGACTACTTGAGTCGACCGTCGACTACGAGTGCGACGAAGAGTACAGCTTCGAGCACGGAGTCCAACACCAAACTCACTAATGTCCCATTTTTCACGACCTCAGAACCGCAGACTTCGCAGGCCTCGCCGGCCTCGACTACACATTCGCCGACAAGCTCGAACCCTCAGCCTACAGACTCTTCGCCGAATCTAGGTCCCGGCGCAAATCCTGGTGACGGGCAGACGACCGTGGCTCCTAACGTACCTCAGCCGACTGAGAGTAATACCGCACTGCCGCAGCCTTCCACGACCGCTGTACCAAACGTGAAGCACGAAGACACGCATCACAATACGCCCATCATTGCTGGCGCAGCAGCTGGTGGCACAGCTCTTCTCGCCGCACTCTTTGGCACAGTCTTTTACCTCCTCCGCCGCCGCAAGCGCTCACGCTCTCAAGCTTCTACGCCACCCAACTGGGACCCAAGTCATGGAACGCATGGAAAGCCAACACTACCGTCCGTAGATCGCGGTTTTACTTTGGAAGCTGCTGGGCTGGCGGATGTAACGACAAGGGGAGAGAACACGACGAAGCCTACGATCCCAGACCGTTATGCCAGTTACACGGCTCGTAACATTCATCAAGCCCAGACGCGTCATGCCCATGGTCTGTCGGCCGCTCCGCTCATGCAGCACCAGCATAGTAACCACTCCATGACGAAGCAGCACTCGATAACCTCACGCCAGCAGATGGCGAACAATAGCGACCATCACGTTCAACAGCCACATCATCTCGCAGCTCATTATCAACCCATCGGCCATCCTGACGTTCCCGCAATGCGCTTCAACGACTCTCCCTATCCCGAAATTGCGACTCGCTCGCCACCACCCATATCACCTCCCACGACGCTGCACACCATGCCTTCATGGCACTCACCTTCACCCCCAGGCGCGAGCGAGTCATACAACGAGAACATCGGAAGTCCAGTCTCAGAGCTTGGCCGCATGGGCACGCAGCCAGTCATGAGGATGAACGTTGCCGGAGGCATCATTGAGCTCGGAAGCACAGGCGCAATGCCGAGGGTACATGGCATTGGTGCAGCCGAGCTCGGTGACGGAGGCAGGCCTAACACAGGGTACGCTGAGATAGGTGGAGGTGAGCGGGGAAGGGGCTATGCGGAGATGGATGGCACGCAGGCGAGGCCGAGATATTATGCTGGTAATGGTGGTCAACAGGTTGGCGGTGGAGTGTCGCAAAACTTCTAGTCGCGCAGCGAAGGGGAGTGGATGTACGATATGAGGTGACACGGCACGATGATAATTCACGGCCGATAGTGCGTCCTTCAAGGACTTTGCCTAGGGAAGGTATAGCTTCAGGTATTAATTACTAAGAGAAGCAAGAATTTCGAAACGCAAAGTGTGAGATAAGGGTAGTTTGTATCGCGACTCGTAGCTAGGTAAGGCTCACTCACGCTGTATCTTGTGTCTTGTTTCGCCCCCGAGCCGGATGCAGGCGCTACTTACCTTCCTGATAACTTGCGTATTTGTTTGCATTGTCCTTGGGACGAGGCGCTACTCCAAGGCAGTGCTCCACTTTTCGATCGAGTTCAGTTTGGCGGAGCTGCGGAGGCAGGTGTTGGGGAGTACATTGAAGTCTTGAGGGAGTTGATTGAGGAAGGGATATAGTGAGGTCGCATATTCAAGAAGGCGCGACGACATGAGCGAGCGAAAATTGTTGGCAGATTCGCTGCAGCTGCAGTCTGTGTTCGATTGGGAGACACAATTGATCCCGCAACAGCAGTCACCGCGATTGTCATTTGCATGGAAAGCATGGCAGGTAAAGAGAAGGTGAAGAAAGTCTTTTGCGAACTCGCAGCACAAAGTGCACGCACTTATCCGTCTAATACTCGAAAACAACGTCTGCCTCGCCACGTACTAACAAGCTACACATCACCACACAATCTCAACGTGCTCTCCGAAATCCTCTTCCAAAGCTTCGCATGGCTCCCCTTAAGCGCCCTAAACCCACAAAGCCCCAAAGCCAAATCCACAGCGTCATCACGCAACAACGTCAACGACCGAAGATGCGGAAAGTGCGTACCGCGATATCCATAGATATCATTAACCCATGCCCAGAGACCGTCATGTGCGCCGTACACTGTGATGTGTTTGATATGAAACGGTAGCGTTTCCCTCGGATCGGCGAGTTCAGCGTCGTGCGCGCCCATTGCTATAATGGCCGTCGAGTGCGTGACGAGCGATTCGAGCGCTGTGAACGGGGATAGATCTAAGATGGAGCCTGTGTATGCGCCGGGCTGCGTGCCGTCGTTGAGCGGCAGGGTGATTTCGCCGGGCGGCGTTGCGAGGCTTAGGGACTCGTGGCCCGGCCATATCCACCAGCCGCGCGGCAGTTCCAGTGAAAGTAATGTGGGTGCGAGACTCAAGCAGTGTCTGGCGAGGGATGAGTATTTTGCGCGGGCCAGTATGCTCCTCGTACAACAGGTCTTCGAGTGGTTTGGCTGCTCTGCTGTGTACATCTCGAGTGTCTTCAGCTTGGTGAGTGAGGGGAGTATCACCGTGAGTTTGTCGAGGAATGCTTCGAGGCGGCTCTGGATACCAGCAAGGTCGTAAGGTAGATCGTCGATATTGCATCGGAGCCGGAGGTGTTTGAGTCTGTTCAGCATGGGCTGGTGGAACTCAGGGTAGACTTGATTCCTCAGTGACATGTCCAGGGAGGTGAGGGATGGTATATTCGATAGCGGTGACTGGAAGGCAGTGATCCAAGAGGTAGTTTTGACGTGTGTCAAGTTGGCGAGCCCGGGGCACTTCGCTAGTGAAGACAGGGTATGTGCACGTCTTTCTTCGCCCATAGTCCCTTTCGACGATTCCCAGAAGAGATCCATGAATGGACTGTCGGACACGCCGCTAGCGGTGTCTATGTTCAGCTGCTGGAGATTTGGCAACAAGCAGAGTATAAGAGCGCAGAAAGGCAATGGCCGAAGCTGCCGAAGTTGCCATTTGCATTCCTCCTTCGCGACTTCGTCAAGGCAATCGACGGTGTCGATGACAGTCACAAAGGCATTGACTATCTCAAGTCTCGCAGAGTGGTGCAGTCCACCAGTATCCATGCCAACAGCCCACTGCCTGGGCATGTTAATGCGGAGGCTAGTGGTCCACCTAGAGAGGTACGGATGCTCCAGTAGCGTTCTAGCAAACAGGTAGAGAGGCGACCTGGCTATCCACCGCTCTCCTCGTCCAACGCTGAGCACTGGCGCTTTGAAAAGTACAGCTTGCGCAATAGCCCGAAGCCTTTGACTTGTCAATGACAATGCTACCAAAGATTGAAACCCGTCTCGAAAGACTCTGTTATTTCCATCCAGCCCGTTGCTGCGTTTAGGCGCGCCGGAGACAGGGAAAATCGATGCATGGAAATGTCCAGGTGTAGGCTTGGCTAACGCATAATTCTCAGGAGTGCCAAGCCGGAGATGTGTCTCGTAGTTCGCCAGGAGATCGTAATCAGGTGAGGCTTGCGGAGGTGGGCACCTTGGAGTGTCCCTCGGATCGAATGTGAACAAAGATGGTAGAGTAAGCCCAGACTTGATAGAGCTGAACGGTTTGGCGGACTGCTCTCCGTTGAATCGCTCTCTGGGGTCGTCGAGTGCTTCCGCGACGAGCATCAGGATCTCGTTGGAAAGAACATCCAGCGAAGATTGAGAGTTAGGATGAGACGGGTCCATAGCTGTCATGGTGGTCGTTGTTGTATCTTTTGAGGCATGCAAGCGTGGGGTACTTGACCAGCAAAGGTAAATTGCAGAGGCTACAAACCCATGTTGTCGGTGCAGCTCTCTTGCTTAATGTGACTGCGCACTTCAAGGTCTGCAGTAAGTTCAAGACAACAACGAAAGGCATAGTACGGTGTGAGTGGGATCGTAGAAACGATCTGGAGGGTCGTCGCCTGCAGCCAGGATGCAGTACCACTCAGCTAAACCAGATTCGTCGGTCCAGGCGCTTCCAGGCGCGACGCCTCGTCATTTTTTCATGGCGTCACCACCACCTGGTCAGCGCTGTATCAACAATTACAGCGCGTCGTATAGTGCTTCATGAAGTCGAAGTGCATTAGCATTTCGCGGAGCGTGATCTCAGACGGACTCAGAGTGCTTTGGCGCGACACGTCGATCCTTTCACGCCCTGCCACCTTTGCTCGTAGCTGAAAACACGCAGTGTGTCAGTTATACGCTGATCGAAGGCACCTCGTCGTCTCTTCCCACGACAACTCGAAAAGTTGCTGAATCAGCCATTGTCCAGAAGCTCTCCCAGGATTTCCTAGCTAGCAGACGGGCAAGCTTTTCAGCATCGAAAGCAGGGCCAAACAGTATCTCGACGGTATGCAATGCGGGCCACTCCGCGACATCATAGAATAAGTCCTCCAGCCATTGCGAGTGCAAGAGGTCCGCGTCTGCATCAAAGATCTTCAGGTGCTGCAGTCTAGGCGGTAAGACCTCCGCAGGGAGAAGCTCGAAGTCGTTGTGCTCGGTCTCCGGGTGATTCATGCTGTCGAGCTTGATGGATAGAATTGCGGCTTGGGGCAGCGCCAGTCTCCGTAGTTCTGAAAATGAAGTGAAGCTGGGCAGCGGTTTGCGCATTGCGCCGGGTAGTGTCCAGAATCCGCCCGGAAGTTTCAGACTTTGTAGACCAGGCCGTATATGAACCAATGAGTCGACCAGATATTGATAGTCCATCCACTCAGTGCGCGCGTTATATACTCTTTCATCCCATACTGGGCTCCATCGGTCTAGTTCCGCTGGAGTGGGTTCGTCCGGATATGTCTGAATGTTGATTTGGCTGGACGGAAAAGCGCGCACACTTCGAAACGGATTTTTCTCATCGGACGGTTCAGCGTAGAACTCGAGGCTGGTCAGATGGTCGAAAGCTCGTAACAGGTGCCCCAAGCTCACACGCGCAGCGAAATCCCAGATCCCAGCCGTCTTGACTTGGCAATCTATGCGCAGGTGCCGAATGCGATCGAGGTTGGTGCCGGATCCTCCAACGTGGGGGCCCTTGAATATACTCTCAAACTCTTCGACATGCCTTGAGCCTCCACCAGCTAGCTTCGTCGCAAAGTCCAAAGTATCTAGACATGGAAACAAGTCGAGGCCACCAAAGCAGAGCGCAAAAGTGCTTGAGACCTTCAGGCTTCGGAGAGAGCTCGCGGCTGGGAGGCATTGTATATCCTGTAGACTGAGCTCGTGCGTAATTCCGTTGTGAAAGTCGTACAGCGGTATGCCAATCAAAAGAGGAGACGACCGTCCAGGATGACTTTCAAACAAGAAATTATCTTGCTCCGAAACCGAGAGGTATTCGAGTTCTGGCAAGAGAGCGAGGATGACACCAATTACTCCATACATCGTCGCCTCGACCGACTGCACGCTCCACGCAAGATGTAAATCCGCGGAAAGGCCAAATGAGGCGATCAGCTTATGAGAGCAGCGAATGATGCCCGTCGTGTCAGAAGATTTCCTGAGCCTCTGTCGATGGATTTCATGCTTCCCAAACCCTTCGACTCCGACCTTCCAGATACCATCCGGCTCCAGGAAAGAATGATACTCCCGAAAGCACAGTCGGACCTGTTTGACGTGTCTTCTCAGATCTGGACGCTCGAACAGCGTACGCAGGAGGAACACAATTCGCGGCGTCACCTGGTTCCCCTTGGTATATTGGACGTGCGGCGGACAAAAAATACAGCCTGCTATGACAGGTGAGTGAAGTAGATACTCCTGGGCGGTGTCCCGGAACCGTCGACATGTCAACGCGAGGCTGCATAGAGCCTTGCTGCACTTTAAGAAGTCCTTGATGAGATAACCATCTGGTGAGCTTGGAGGCGGGTCATCGGGAACGTGACCCGATGTCCTTTGGCTTCGATGAAGGTCAACACTGGAGATGATTTGGATGATCAGCTCGGTAGCCAAGTCGTTGAGAGACGTGGTCGACATGTCTGCTGTTTTTTAGCATGAATAGAGGCAGGAGAATTCATTGAGAGGGCGATACGTGCCCGTAGGCGATGTCGATGTATTGGAGATTGAAGTGGATGTTCAATGGAGGTTTGACGCGTTGAAGAACGCGATCAAGCTAGTGCCGAAAAAGGAAACGCCGATCTCTAAGCCATACCTACCTAGGGTTGTTACTAATTACCGCGTTGCAGAAATTACTATATTCAAGCCTCTAAATATAGTCAGTTATTACTTAGAGTCTTAGACTGCTAGGGTGTTTCCTGTACGTTAGTAGGAGTGCTAGTTGTAACGTATCCCACGGGCGAGTTGGCCACACGAGCGAGCTGGCCGCCCGATTTTACTAAGGAGAATCAATAATCTAAGGCTTAATAACTCTAGATCTAGTTAGTTGAATTTTCTAAAATTCTGGTGTGTTAATTCTGTATAGTTAGATAAACTGTTGTGAATCGAACCACCGTACGTGGCAGAGCAGATAGCCAAACACGTGATCACATGGCCTGTGCGCAAGCTCGCACTATCCGTGTGCGAGCTGCAGCCTTGCCGTCAGAATCAATCAATCACGAACCACCACCGTTGCAACGACTGTTACTTGATTCAACCTCCCTTTGCCGTATCAACATAAACTTTCTACTGCTAGGATTACTAAGCTTTAGCTAGCTTAGGTCTAGAGATATAAAGAATACGCTCAAATAATCCTTGTAACTTAGACTTCTTTCAACAGCTCTTGTGATACTGAAGCTACAGCTTAGTCATCCTAGAAGTAGAAGGTTTACCTATAACTACAGAATTAACACATTAAGATTTTAGAGAATTCAATTGACTAGATCTAAGTTAGAGTTATTAAGCCTTAGATTATTGATTTTCCTTAGTAAAATCGGGTGGCCAGCTCGCCCGTGTGGCTAACTCGCCCGTAGTGTGACGAGTATATATGCTATCCTACGCCCAGTAACGTTATGCCTATTCGGCACACTTTGTCACGATCAAACCCTACGCCACTTGACCAGAGCTACCAAAAAGGTACAGTGTGCCGAATAGGCATACTGGGCGTAGGATAGCATATATACTCGTTACAGTGTGCGAGGTTGAAGGCCGTCATGCTATACAAGCCAACCCCTCCCGTTCACAACCTCCTTCCAGCCCCAGAGGCCCATCACGCTCGCTTACCACATCCGCCAAGCCCACACCATTCCCACGTCCTCAAAATAAGTCCGAACAAAGTGTACACTAGGTACACATCCGCCAAGTGTGTAGATCGTAGTTCTTCAGCTACCACCTAGTAGCA
>Ga0265798_10002707_pt1 | contig 25785 bp, 25 predicted proteins | sample P3T30metagenome_FD_192430 | JGI IMG/M metagenome (GOLD analysis project Ga0265798, IMG submission 192430) | Plant litter microbial communities from East Loma Ridge, Irvine, California - P3 T30 | ecosystem: Environmental > Terrestrial > Plant litter > Unclassified | place: USA: California...
GTGCAGGTCGGACTGGTAGGTCTTGGTGCGTCTCGTTCCCCTTCCGCTTGCGGGAGGGGTTAGGGGAGGGGCTTCCACGCCCCCATGCCCTCCCCCGACCCCTCCCGCAAGCGGGAGGGGGGATTCAGCTCCGTGGCAACTGCGACGTGGGGTCGACTGGCGTGCGGCCCTTGCGGAGTTCGAAGTGGAGTTCGGGGCGGTCGGCGAACCCCGTGTCGCCCGACAGCGCGATCGTCTGGCCGCGTTTCACGCTCTGCCCGCGTTGCACGAGCAGCTTCGACGCGTGGCCGTAGACGCTGGTCCAGCCGCCGCCGTGCTTGACGATCACCAGACCGCCGAGCGCGGCGATGCCGTCGCCGACGTAAGCTACGACGCCGTCAGCCGCGGCGTGGATCGGCGTCGCCATCGGCACCGCAATCTTGATACCGTCATTGCGCTCGCCGCTCGCACCGGGGCCGAAGCGTTTCACGACCCTACCGTCGACCGGCCACAGGAACCCGCCGCTCGCCAGCCGTGCCGGTGCGGTGACGACCGCGTTCGACGGCAGCACCCGGCGCGGCGTCGCGATCGGTTTCGCCGGAGCCTGGTTGCTGGCGAGCGCCGGCTCGCCGCCGGTCAGGATGTCGTCGATGTCGAGCTTGAACGCCGAGGCGCGTTCCGCGGCACTGGGCCTGCCGCCGCCGGGGGCGTCGGGGATCAGGACCCGCTGGTCGGCGCGCAACACGTATGGCTCGACCAGTGCGTTGGCCGAGACGATTCGCGACCATTCGACGCCATAGGCGCGCGCGATCGCGATGCCGGTCTCGCCGCGGCGGACCTGATGATAGCGCCCGCCGGGGATCGTCAGTCGCTCGCCGGTCTCGATCGTGTAGGGCGAGTCTAGATCGTTCGCGCGCGCGATCGCCTCGAGCCCCGCACCGCTCCGGTCGGCGACCTTGCTCAGCGTATCGCCGGGCTGCACGACATAGGTCGTGTCAGGGATCGTCTTGGCATCAGCGCGGACCGGACGCGCTTCCCAGGCCGGGCGCGGCGCGGGCAGGGTCTTCACCGCGCCGGTATCGCGGCCGGGTCGGTCATCAGACCTGTCCTGCGGTACGGCCTGATCCTGACGAGGCGGCGGATCGTAACGCTGGACGGGTGGATCGCGGTACGGGCGCTGCGGACGACGGTCAGCGGCCGGCTGGCCGTAGCCGGCGGGGCGGTCGACCTGCGGAATGCACGCGGCGAGCCCGAGCAACGGCAGCGAGGCCGCCGCCAGCAGGGACCGCGCGCGCACCATCACCGATAGGCCTGTGTGAGCACGTCCAGCGATTCGGTGTGGGTCAGGTCGAGATGCAGCGGCGTCACCGAGACGAATCCGTCCGCGGTCGCTTCGAGATCGGTCGCGTGCGCGGGCGTCTCGACGGTCCGACCCAGCGCGAACCAGTGATATTCGTAGCCGCGGGGATCGGTGTTGGTGACGATCTCCAGCCGCCCGTAGTCCCGCAGGCCCTGGCTGACTACACGCACGCCCTTCACCGCATCGGCGGGGCCGGCGGGAAAGTTGACGTTGACCAGCGTCCCCGGCGCCATCGGTGCGTCGAGCAACGGCCGCAATACGCGTTCGCCCCATGCCGCCGCCGCCTCGAACGGCACGCTGTCGCCCATGCCTTCGCGGCTGTAGATCTGGCTCAGCGCGATTGAGCGGATACCGCCCAGCGCGCCCTCCATCGCCGCCGAAACGGTGCCCGAATAGGTGACGTCCTCGGCAAGGTTCGCGCCCCGGTTGACGCCGGAGAGGATCAGGTCGGGCGGGCAATCCTTCATGATCTTGGCGAGCGCCATCATCACCGCGTCGGTCGGCGTGCCCGCGACGGCATACCGCTTCTCGCCGTGCTTCCGCACCCGGATCGGCCGCGACAGCGTGAGCGAATGGCCGGCGCCCGACTGTTCCTCGGCGGGTGCGACCACCCAGATATCGTCGGACAAGGTCCGGGCGATCGTCTCCAGCACCTTCAAACCGGGCGCATGATAACCGTCGTCATTGGTGAGCAGGATCCGCATCAGCGCTTTGGCTCCAGGACGGTCAGCCCGCCGAGATATGGCTGGAGCACCGTCGGTACCGCGACCGAACCATCCTCCTGCTGGTAATTCTCCAGCACGGCGACGAGCGTCCGCCCGACCGCGAGCGCGGAGCCGTTGAGCGTGTGGACGAACCGCGTGCCCTTCTCGCCCTCGGGCCGATAGCGCGCGTTCATCCGCCGCGCCTGGAAATCGGTGCAGGTCGAGACGCTGCTGATCTCACGATAGCGCGCCTGGCCCGGCAGCCAGACTTCGAGATCGTAGGTGCGTGCTGCGGTGAAACCCATATCGCCGGTGCATAGGAGCATCCGCCTGAACGGTAGCTGCAACGCGTCGAGTACGCCTTCCGCGCACGCCGTCATCCGCTCATGCTCGGCCTCGGACATATCGGGGGTGACGATCGAGACCATCTCGACCTTGTCGAACTGATGCTGGCGGATATAGCCGCGCGTATCGCGACCCGCAGCGCCCGCCTCGGAGCGGAAGCACGGGGTCAGCGCGGTGAAGCGCAGCGGCAGTTCGGCTTCGCTGAGGATCTGTTCGCGGACGATGTTGGTAAGGCTCACTTCCGCGGTCGGGATCAGCCAGCGGCCGTCGGTGGTCCGGAACAAGTCTTCCGAGAATTTCGGCAGCTGGCCGGTACCGAACACGGCCTCGTCGCGGACGAGAAGCGGCGGCGAGACCTGCTCGAAGCCAGCGTCGGCGACGTGATCGAGCATGAACTGGCCGAGCGCGCGTTGCAGCTTGGCGGCAGGCCCGCGGACGAGTGTGAAGCGTGCGCCCGACATCGCCGCGCCGGTCTCGAAATCGAGCCCGATCGCAGGACCGATCGCGTCATGCTCGCGCGCCGCGAAGGCGAACGTCGTTGGCGTGCCCCGCGTGTGGACGAGCGCGTTGTCGTCCTCGCCGCCGCCCTCGGGCACGTCGGTCGCGGGGAGGTTCGGGATCGCGGCAAGCATGGCCTGGAGTTCGCTACCCAGCCGCGCCTCATCGGCTTCCAGCGCGGGCAGCGCCTCCTTCAGGCTCGCGACTTCAGCCATAAAAGCCTGCGCCTTGGCCTCGTCCATCTGCGCCTTGGCCTGGCCGATCGCCTTCGACAGTTCGTTGCGGCGGGTCTGCGCGGTCTGCGAGTCCGCGATCGTCGCGCGGCGCTGTTCGTCGAGCGTCACCAGCGAGGCGGACTGCGGTGCGACACCCCGCTTGGCGAGGGCGGCGTCGAAGGCGGCGGGATCGTCGCGGATCAGGCGTATGTCGTGCATGGCTAGGCTATGCCGAGGGCCGCGAGCGTACGCAAGGCAGGCCCTTTGAAACCTCCCCCAGGCGGCGGAGGACCGAGGGTTCGCAACCTCTCGCGTTCGCGGCGCGTTCCTCGACCATACGCATAGCGAAAAGGAGAAACCTGCATGCATCTTCCCCACAACTCCGTCGTGCTCGTCGCGGACGGCCGGAAAATGCTGTTCCTGCGCAACGAGGGCGACACGGAATTCCCCAATCTCGTCGTCGAAAAGGCGCAGGAGCAGGACAATCCCGCAACGCGCGACCAGGCGACCGACTCCGCCGGCCGCGCCTCTTCGCCGCAGGGCGGTGTACAGAGTTCGGTGGAGCCGACCGATTTCCACCAGATCGAGGAAGACCGGTTCGCCGCAGACGCCGCCGACTTCCTGAAGACCGGTGCGCTGAAGAACACCTATGACTCACTGATCGTGGTCGCGCCGCCGAAGACTCTCGGCGAACTGCGCAAGCATTATCACAAGGAAGTGGTCAGCCGCCTCAAGGGCGAACTCGACAAGGACCTGACCGGACATCCGATCAAGGACATCGAGAAGGCACTCAAGAACGCCTGATCGCGCCTGGCGAACCCGATTGCCGCTAACAAAAAAAAGGCCCCGGTGGATCGATCCACCGGGGCCTTTTTCCTGCTTGATCTCAATAAGGCCGGTTCAGGCCTTGGCCGCCGCCGGTTTCGCGAACCGCTTGCGGGCCACGAGCGCGGCTGCGGCCGCGCCGAACAGCAACACCATCGGCGGCGCGGGGACGGGGGCGGGCGGGCCACCGCTGGATCCTGGCGGATCGCCATGATGACCGCCGGAACTCGTGCTGCTGCTGGTCGACGTGCTGCTTGCCGATGAGGTCGACGAGGCGGAGGAGGTGCTGCTGCTCGATGCCGACGTCACGTTGCCGCTGGACGACGACGAGACATTGCCGCTCGAGGACGAAGACACGTTGCCGCTGGACGAGGACGATACGTCGCCGCTCGATCCGCCCGACGCCGAGGTGCTGCTGACGCCGCCGGTCGACGACGACGTCGACCCGCCGCTCGAGGTCGACGAGATCACGATGCTGCCGCTCGATCCGCCGCCACCGCCGCCGAAGCCACCCCCGAAGCCGCCGCCAAATCCGCCCGATCCGCCAAAGAAACCGCCGCTGCCGCCGACCACGACGGGAACGCCACCGCCGCCACCGCCGCCGATGAAGCCGCTACCGACCGGCGCGATCGCAGGGTTGGGCGCAGCATTGGCGACCGTGACGATCGTCGGCGTGCAGGCGGTGCTGGTCGTCGTCGTGACCCGGCGACGCAGGCGCGGGCGGGCAACCGACGCGACCTGACGATGAACGGCATGTTTCACCAGGACGCGCTTGGTGTTCGCGGTTCGCGCCGGCCGTTCGGCGACGTGCACCGCACCCCCGCCGATCAACGCACCGCCGCATGCGCATGCGCACAATTTCGCCAGAGCCATCCTCACCGACATATCGTCATTCTTTCATTGTCGACATTCGCTGTAATGCCGCACCCCGTCCGCAGCTTGCGTCCCGCTATCCGACTAACTGCAAAAGAAACGGTTAAGTGCAACCGTATTATCCGAACCTAGTATAGGTAACGACCTATTTACGCATCCATAGCTGACACGTTCGACGTTAACGTGCCGGGCTGGGACATAAAAGCACCAAAAGCAGGGGTGTGCCGCGGTATCGCGGTCGCGGCGCCAGAGCAGAAGGTCCGGTTCGGTCTCGCCAAATGTTGGCGTGCCACGCGTGCTGCAAGCCACGCAATAAAATGTCCGTTTTGATGCAGGATGCGCAAGTCGGGTCGCTTGTGGTGCCGGACGGCTGCGACTATAGGCGCTTTCACCATTTGGGGGAGGCTTCTGGAGATCGGCGTGGCTGATCCGACGAGGCCAAAGGGAGAGTGGTATGGCGACCGTTATGAATCGTATGGACGATACCGACAATTCCAACCACGGCGCGGCCAACGACCGTAGCGCGGATGACGGCGGTGCGGACGGCGCGTACCGTCCCGACGCCGACGAACCTTTCATGAGTCTTCGGCAACAGGCCTATTTCCGACGCAAGCTGCAGGCCTGGAAAGAAGCGATCCTGCGCGAGTCGCAGGAAACCCTGTCGCAGCTGCAGGTCGACTCGCTGCGCGAGGCCGATCTGACCGACCGCGCGTCGAGCGAGACCGACTGGTCGATCGAACTGCGAACGCGCGATCGGCAGCGCAAGCTGGTCTCGAAGATCGAATCCGCGATCCGCCGGATCGACGAGGGCGAATACGGCTATTGCGAGGTTACCGGGGAGCCGATCAGTCTGGCACGCCTGGAAGCACGACCGATCGCGACGATGACTGTCGAGGCGCAGGAGCGGCACGAGCGGCACGAGAAGGTCTCGCGCGAGGATTGACTCCGGACGTCGACGCCGCGGGAGTCGAGGGCGCGGGTCAGCGGCATCCGTCGGATCCGTTAGGTCTTTCGTCGCAGTATGATGCTATGATCCGTCGGCGGTAAGGATCGGGCCGGCCGGGAGCGGACGGCGACCAAACGGGACGAATGGCGTGACAGAAGCTTTTGACCGGTCGATGACGACTGACGCCGCGGCCGACGCGCAGGACACGTCGTCTCCAGATGTGTCGGGCAACCGGGTCGGTACCCGCGACAGCCTGTTTCTCATGGCGAAGCTCAGGCTGGCGGACGAGCGGGGACCTCGGGAGGTCCGCGTCCGCAATCTGTCCGAGCGCGGCCTGATGCTCGAACTGGACAAGGTCGTCGCGATCGCAACGCCTGTACTGCTGGAACTGCGCGGGCTCGGCGAAATCGGCGGCAAGGTCGCATGGTGCACCCAGGGTCGCATCGGCGTTGCGCTCGATTCGCCGATCGATCCCAAAAAAGCCCGCAAGGTCGCCGGGGTGTCGCAATCGGCCAATACGCCCTTCTATGCCAAGGCGACGACCGAACGCTGATCGCGCGGACTGCCTCGCAGTGTCCCCCCGGACCAGCGTCCGGGGAGTGTTGCGGTGCTGAAAGGCAGCGGATCAGAGGCTGACGATTTCCTCTTTCAGCTTGAGTTTCTGTTTCTTCAATCCTGCCAGGATGGTCGCATCGGGCAAAGGCCGGTGAGCTTCGGCTGCAATCCGTTTATCGAGCACGGCGTGCTTGGTTTCCAGAGCTGTCTGATGCGTCGTCTGCACGGTAGGATACCTCCTGCATTCGGGTTGGGGAGCTGAGTAAACCACTGTGTCACGGAAATGTCTTCATCGGAAATGGACCATATCGATTGAACGACCGGTTTTCCGCGATGACCGGTGCACCGATCGCAGATCGTCCCGCATCGACGCAAATCGCCGGTTCGGTCGGTTTAGCGCTCGCGCCGGTCGGCGGATTTGCTAAGGGGCACGGCAGCAGCCACTAATACCGGGGGACGAGGTGGACGAGGCGCAGACCAAAGCTCAACTCGAAGCCATGCGCATCGAGCATCGCGATCTCGACGACGCGATCGCGGCGCTGGCGGCCAAGCCCGTGCCCGATCAGTTGCAGATGGCGCGATTGAAGAAACGCAAGCTGCGGCTCCGCGACGAGATTGCCGCGCGCGAGGATATGCTGATCCCCGACATCATCGCGTGATCGCCCTCCTCGTCTAACGCGTTCCGCCCTCAGATCATAAGCCCGCCGCACCGAACGACGCATTTCGGGACAGATCTTGGTTAACGCGGCGTTCGCCATGATGGGCTAGGCAGGCGCGCTATGCCATCGCGCTGTCCATGACTGACTCTCGACACGAAACGCAGATGCATCGTCGGTTGATCGACGCGCTGTATAGCGAATCGATGCTGCTGGCCGACGAAGCGCGCGCCTATTTCGATGAAGTGGGCCGCAACGAGCGCGACGGGCTCGATCCGTTCGTGCGCGTCGGTTTCAGTTGCGAATCGCTCAAGGTCACGACGCGTCTCATGCACGTAATCGCGTGGCTGCTGACGCAGCGCGCGGTTCAGGCTGGCGAATTGGACGTCAAGGATGCGCTCGATCCATCGCGCCGCCTGGGAGATGGGCCGGTTACCGACAGGGTTCTGCTTGAATCCCTGCCGGCCCGTGCCCGCGCGTTGATCGACTCGAGTACGGACCTGCATCGACGCGTCGCACTGCTGGACGAGGCGCAATCGCTCCCCGACACGCTGCCGAGTGCGGTACGTTCGATGCATCGCCGGCTAGCCCAGGCATTCTAGGCGGCCGATGCACCGCGATAGCGTGCATCGGCCGCGGTCTGCGACAAGAGTTGGTCGCGATCAGCTGATGTGTACGGTCTTGGTGATCAGGTGTGCGGCGACGCCTTCGGGACCGTCCTCGGAGCCGTGGCCGCTGTCCTTGATCCCGCCGAACGGGCTGTCGGGATAGCTGAGCCGGACGTTGTTGATCGCGATCATCCCCGCCTCGATCGCGTCGCCGAGCATGTTCTGCCGGCGACCGTTCTCGGTGAAGCAATAGGCGGCCAGACCGAACGGCAGGCGGTTGGCTTCGGTGATCGCGTCCTCGTCTGTGGCAAATCGGCTGAGCAGCGCGATCGGGCCGAACGGCTCCTCGTTCATCGCGCGCGCCGACAACGGCACGTCCGACAGCACGGTCGGTTGGAAGAAGAACCCGCCGCTGCCGCCATACTCGCCGCCCGCGAGAAGCTTGGCGCCGTGATCGGTCGCATCGCCGACGAGCTCGGCGATCGCTTCGGGTCGGCGCGCATTGGCCATCGGGCCCATCTGGCTGGTCGCGGCCATCCCGTCGCCGACCTTCAGCGCGCGCGTGCGTTCCGCGAAGCCCGCGGCGAACCGGTCGTAGATGCCGTCCTGGACATGGAAGCGGGTCGGTGCGACGCAGACCTGCCCGGCGTTGCGAAACTTGTGCGCGACCAGCGTGTCGAGCGTCTTGTCGAGATCGCAGTCGTCGAACACGAGCACCGGACCGTGTCCGCCGAGCTCCATCGTCGTCCGCATCATCGTGTCGGCGGCAAGCTTCATGAGCGCCTTGCCGACCGGGACCGATCCGGTGAAGCTCAGCTTCCGCGTGATCGGGGAGGCGAGCAGGTGACGCGATACCATGTCGGGGACGCCGAACACGCACTGCGCGACGTCGCCGGGCAGCCCGGCATCCTGGAAGCACTTGAGCACTTCGACCGCGCTGCCCGCGGTTTCTTCGGACGGCTTGATGATGATCGAGCACCCTGCTGCCAGCGCCGGCGCGATCTTGCGGACCACGTTCATCACCGGGAAGTTCCAAGCGCAGAACGCCGCGACCGGACCGACCGGCTGATGCAGGACGAGGCTGCGCGACCCCGACGGACGCGGCAGCACGCGGCCATAGATGCGCTGCGCTTCACCAGCGTGGAAGTCGAGCAGGGCCGCGGCGAACGCGACCTCGCCCTTGGCCTCGGCCTGGATCTTGCCCTGTTCGAGCGTCGCGATCCGGGCGATGTGATCGGCGCGCTCGCGGAGCAGTTGCGCGGTGCGGATGAGGATCGCCGCGCGCTTTTCAGGCGGGGTCGCGCGCCAGGCGATAAACCCGCGCTGCGTCGCCTCCAGGGCGCGGTCGAGATCGGCTGCGGTCGCCAGCGGCAACGCGGCCTGACCTGCGCCGGTCGCCGGATTGAGCACGTCGCGCGTCTCGCGCCCGCCGCCGCTTACCCATTCGCCAGCGATGTACAGGCCGAGGCTCGTGTCATAGGCCGTCGTCATAGATCGTCTCCATCCTTGTTGCGGGGCGTTGCGCGCTAGTGGGTCGCACTTAGCCTGAACGGGAGGCCGCGCATTGCCCATCGCGAGTACATCGTCGGGGCATCGCCGAGGCGCAACCCCGTGCGGGACGTGCGTCGCGCTGGATGCCCACCAATGCGCGACCAATGGTCGTGTCGACGATCTTGGTGCATGCTTGCCCGTCTATGGCGAAGAAGAAGTATCTGCTGACCGCGACCTTGCCGGACGGGTATGTGAAGACGATCGGCCCGACGGCGACGCCGTTCACGCATTACTGGCGGCTGGTGGCGCATCTCGGCGGCGGGCGGACCGAGGTGTTCTGGGGCCATACCAAGTCGCTCGCCGAGGCCCGCCGCAGGCGTGCTGCCGCAAGCGATCCCGGCATCGCGCGCGGCTGGGATCGGTATGATTTCGAGATCGTCGAACTCGTTCGATCGTCGGACTAACGCGGTTTCGGCAATTGGCACGATGCGCGATCGGAACGTCCGCGCCGTCCCTGCGCTCTGGTGTGGTGTACCAGGACAGGATTGATGACATGAAGATCGGTTTTATCGGCCTCGGCCAGATGGGCGGCGCGATGGCCGCCAATCTGCTCAAGGCAGGACACGGCGTGACGGTGTGGAACAGGTCGGCCGACAAGGCGGCAAAGCTCGTCGAGGCGGGTGCGCATTTGGCCGAGAAGCCGGTCGACGCGGCGCAAGGGGAGGTGGTGATGACCATGCTCGCGGACGATCGCGCGCTCGAGGCGGTGGTGTACGGCGAGGGGGGTATTCAAGGCGCCCCCGCGCTGCACGTGTCGCACAGCACGATCGGCATCGCGCTGGCGGATCGTCTCGCCGCCGACGCGAGCCACGGCTTCGTATCGGCGCCGGTGTTCGGCCGTCCGGTCGCGGCGGGGGCCGCCAAACTGTTCGTGATCGCTGCCGGTGCGCCGGCCGACCTCGATCGCTGCGAGCCGCTGTTCGCCGCGATCGGACAGCGGACATTCCGCATCGGCGAGACGCCGTCGGCCGCGAACCTCGTCAAGCTCAGCGGCAATTTCATGATCATGGCGGCGGTCGAGGCGATGGCCGAGGCGATGACGCTGGCCGAAAAAGGCGGCGTCGATCGCCGGATGTTGCTCGACGTGTTGACCGGCACATTGTTCGGCGCGCCGATCTACCAGACCTATGGCGACATTCTCGTCGAGGACCGGTTCCACCCCGCCGGCTTTGCCGCACCGCTCGGCCTCAAGGACATGACGCTGGCCGATACCGCTGCGACTACCTTGCGCGCGCCGATGCCGATCCTCGGTATCGTCCGCGACCATTTGCGCTCAGTGATCGCCAGCGAGGGCGAAGATGTCGACTGGGCGGGTGTCGCGCTGGCGGTCCGGCGCGGTGCGGGTATCGCCTAGCCGCGGGCTAGGACCGGTGGCGGGGCGGCGATCGCCGTCGCCAGCGCAGCAGACCGGTCACCAGCATCGCGCTCGGCACCAGTCCTGTGACGAACGCCAGCCACCGCCCGATCAGCCCGAATGCTTCGCCGCCGTGCAGCGGGTGCAGCCAGCTCAGTACCGTATCGCCGCTGGTGTCGGCGAGACCGTCGCGGATGGCGAGGATCCGGCCGGTATACGGGTCGAGCCAGACGTTGGTACGCGGGAACCGGCGGCTCGGCTCGCCCGGCCGCGCCAGGTTGATCCGGATCGGCGCCGTGGTCGTTGCCGGTGTCTCGATCCAGGCAAGCGCGCCGTCGGGAAACCGGCGCTGGGCGACTGCGATCAGGCGGTCGACCGGCAGCGCGCGGCCCATGGGTTCGACCGTAAGCGCAGGCACATGGAAGAGCGGCGACGCGCGCGCGATCAACGGTCGGGTCTGGTCGGGCAGGTCGAGCAGGACGCCCGTCGCGGTGATCGCGAGTAGCGGGATCAGCCCGATCAGCCCGGTCAGCTTGTGGAGATCATAAAGCCGGCGGATCGCGGCAGCGGGGCGCTTGAACCGCAGCGCCCGCCACCATCCCCCCGGTCTCGGCCACCACGCCCAGAGTCCACTGGCGATCAGGACGAGCATCGCGATGCCGGCGATGCCCATCGCGATGCCACCCGGTTCGCCGAGCAGCAGGCGATAATGCAGGTCGTAGATCCACGTCACGACCGTATCGCCCCAGAACCCGGCCCGGATCGTCGTCAGGCGGACCGGGTCGATCCACAGCAGCAGCGGCGCGAACGCGCGCCCCGCGGTCTCCTTCGGCGTATAATAGCGGACCGGGATCGCGCCGCCGCTCGGGTCGATCTCGATCCGCCAGGCACCGGTTCGCGAGGGATGCTCGCGGTGCAGCGTATCCACGACCGCCTGCCACGATGGCGGGTGCTTACCGTCGGGCACCGCGCGTAGCGCCGGGCTGAACGCCGCGTCGATCTCGGGGTAAAAGACGAGTGCGCTGCCGGTCACTCCGGCGAACGCGAAGATCAGCCCTACCGAGAGACCGAGCCACAGATGGATGTGACGAACGACGACGCGCGCCGATCGTGGCCGCGCGGGAATCGGGGCGGCGATCGGAGCGGTAATCCGGGCGGGCATCAGAGCCGCAGCCGCACCGCGCCGAACAGCGCGCGCGGATCGGCCGGGGCGTGGAGCCGTTGCGTCCCGTCGTACCAGACATATTCATAGTGGTCGTTGGCGAGGTTCTTGACCTGCAGCGACAGTTCGACATGCGGCGTCACGGCATAGGCGACCTCGGCGTTGAGCACGACATAGCTGCCATAGCGCCCCTGGATGTTGGCCGGGGTGAGTTCGTAGCTCGACTGGCCGTTGCCCCAGAGCGACAGCCGCAACCGGTCGACCGCCGTCACGTCGAGCCCGCCCGAGACGACGTTCTGCGGGACATGATCGATTGCGTTGCCAGCCTGCGAGGGAGTCGCGGGGTCGGGGGTGACGATCGTCGCGGTCTGGTGCGAATAGCTGCCCCACAGGTCGACGCCGCGCGCGGGTTTGACGTCGAGCTGGAGATCGATTCCGCGCCGCCGGGTCTTGCCGAGATTGTCGAAATCGCCCGACGGGTCGTTCAGCCGTCGCTTCAGTTCGCCGCTCGCGGTCTGCTGCCACAGCGCGACGCGCGCTTCGAGCCAGCGACCCCGTGTAATTTTGATACCGCCCTCATATCCTTCGTTGATCGAGGGGGCGACATCGACGGTGCGCGGCGGCACCAGATAGGCGCCCGAACCCGCGCCGATCTGGAACGTCCGGCCGTAATTGGCATAGAGCGTGACGTCGCGGACCGGGGTGATCGCCACGCTCAGCTTGGGCTGGCTGATCGTGCCATAGTCGTTGATCGGTGCGGTGGTGCCCGCGAGCCGGTTGGCGAAATGCCCGTCGACCCGGTCGACCCGCCACGCCGGCGTGATCTTGAGCCAGGCGGTCGGCTCGATCACCGCCTGGAGGTAGCCGCCATACACGGTCAGGCCGAATTGCTGGTCGCGCGTCTGGCTGGTGATGACGCGGCGATCGGTCAGCCAGCGTAGGCTGCGATTGTCCTGCACCTGGATGTCGCCCCCCGCCTCGATCATCAGCGCGTGGAGAAAGTCGACGTGCGGGTGGTAATGCAGCGCGACGATGCCGCCATATTGCCATTCGTCGGTCAGCCGCCGCTGCTGCGCGACGGTGGCCGAGAACCGCACATAGCGGTCGTCGGTGAGGCTGTTCGCATAGCCCTTCGCGCTGAGCGCCAGCGTGTTGGCCAGATCCGAATCGAGGTGGAGGCTGTACTGGCCGATCCGACGCTTGCCGCCGTCGGTTTCGGATACGGCATAGGATCGCTGCCGGTCGGTATAGGCGTCGGCGTCCGTTAGGTAGCCCGGTTCCTGCGCGGTCGCGGTCGAGTAGCGGACGATCGCACCCAGCCGGGTCGCGCCGAAATCGTAGAACCATTTGCCCGCGAGATTGAGGCGATCGAGATCGGCATGGTCGCGATAGCCGTCGGTGCGGCGATAACTGACGAGGTAATTCTGGCTGAACTTACCGCGTTCGAGACCCGCCGACACCTGGCCATCGGCGGTCCCGAACGCGCCGCCGATGAGCCTTGCGTCCAGGTAGGTGCCGCCGATCCGGGTCAGGATGTTCGCATTGCCCGCGATGTTGTTGAGCCCCCAGCGCGGATCGGACGTGCCGCGGACCAGTTCGATCCCGGCGATGTCGAGCGGCGCGACCATGTCGATGCCGGTCATCCCGCCGGCGTTGTCGTTGGTCGGGATGCCGTCGACCATCAGCTTGACGGCGTTGATCTCGCCCTCGCCGTTGAACCCGCGGATCGAGAAGCGGCCCGATGTCGTGCCCTGGTTGAAGTCGGTCAGCACGACGCCCGGCAGCCGTGCGAAGATCTCCCAGGCGTTGTCGACCGACTGGCGCTGCGCGACGTCGCCGCCGAGCAGATCGACCGAGGTCAGGACGTTGCCGGTCGAGCGCGCCATGCTCGGCGCGGTCACGACGATATCGCCGATCGTGAAGCGCGTATCGCTCTCGGTCGGCGGGGCATTGGCGGTTTGCGCGGCACTCGGCGTGGCGAAGGCGAGCAGCGGCACGACGACGGCCAGCGCCATCGTCGCCTCGTGGGGAGGCGTGAATCGAAACATCGGAAATTCCAGTGATCGGCGCGCATCTCGCGGATGCGCGTCATGAATCGGTGCACATCGCGCTCGGCGACGTGCGTTTCAGAGGATCAGAGGTAGGCCGGCGGGCCGCGCAACGGCGGGCGCAAATACCGCGTCAGCGCGCGCGGGAGCGGTCGGACATACCGCCATGCGAGCGCCATGGCGAAGGCGATCGCCGCGATACGCAGGACGAGATCGACGCTTTCCAGCGCGTGCGCGGCCAGGCTCGAGAACGCGCAGGGCATCTCCGCCTTGTCGTGCTTGGTCGAGCGATCGTGGCTCATCGCCAATCCGGCACCGTCGTCGTGCATGGCCGGCATTGCCATCGCCTGTGGGGCCACCGCCTGTGTTGCCAACGGCTGGGCCGTCATGTCCTGCGGGGTCATGCCCGAGCAGAGCGTGATCGCGATCCGGCCGTGCTCGCTGGATATCATGTAGCCCGAGGGCACCAGCAGCTTCATCGCCAGCGCCGCCACGCACAGCAACGCTGCGAGGTAGCGATGGGACGGGGAAAGGCGGCGAAGACGGTACACGAATCGGGGGTAGCCGGGTGCGGGCGGCCTGTCACTTGGCCATCCTGTCCTCCCCGCACGGAAAGGATCAGCGGATCATGCGGGCGATCGTCTTGGCAGCGGCCGCACCATAAGGTGGCTTCAGTCCGGCGAGCTTGGCGACATCGAGCCGCGATTGCTTGAAGACGGCGCGCGCGTGGCTGAACGTGCGGAAACCGTCGATCCCGTGATACGCGCCCATCCCCGACGGGCCGCTGCCCCCGAACGGGAGGTCCTCCATCGAGATGTGGAAGATCACGTCGTCGAGCGTCACGCCGCCCGAGATCGTCCGGTCGAGCACACGGCGGCGTTCGGCGTCGTCGCTGCCGAAATAATAGAGTCCTAGCGGCCGGTCGCGGCGGTTCACCTGCGCGATCGCGTCGTCGATCCCGTCGTAGCGGCGGATCGGCAGGACCGGGCCGAAGATCTCTTCCTGCATGACGATCATGTCGTCGGTCGCGTCGCGGACGATGTGCAGCGGCATCTTCCGCGAGTTGGCGGCGCCGAAATCCTCGTTGGCGGGGTTCACCACCTCGACCGTCGCGCCCTTCGCACGGGCGTCGGCGATCCAGTCGGTGAGGCGCTGGTGGTGGCGATCGTTGACCACCGACGTGTAGTCGGCGTTGGCGAGCAGCGTCGGGTACATCGCGCTGGCCGCCGCCTTGATGCCGTCGACGACCTTGGCCTCGTCCGCCGAGGGGACGAGCATGTAATCGGGTGCGAGACAGATCTGCCCGGCGTTCATCATCTTGCCGAGCGTGACGCGTTCGGTGGCCTTCGCGATATCGGCCGATGCGCCGAGTATGACGGGCGACTTGCCGCCGAGTTCCAGCGTGACCGGGGTCAGATTGTCGGCCGCGGCGTGGAGGATGTGACGGCCGATCGCGGTCGCGCCGGTGAAGATGAGGTGATCGAACGGCAGCGCGGAGAACGCCTTGCCCACCTTCGCATCGCCGGAGACGATCGCGAGTTCGTCCTGCGCGAAATACCGCGCGGCGAGTTCCTCGAACAGCGCGGCGGTCGCGGGGGTGTACTCACTCGTCTTCGCCATTGCGCGGTTGCCCGCGGCGAATACGCCCGCGAGCGGTGCGACCAGCAGGTTCACGGGAAAATTCCACGGCGCGATGATGCCGATCACGCCCTTGGGCTGATACTCGACCCACGCCTTCGCGCCGAGCAGCCCCAAGGGAAACTGCACCGGGCGGCGGTCGCGCTGCATCCAGCGGTCGAGATGCTTGGCGGCATGCGCGATCGGCGCGAGCGAAGCGCCGATGTCGGTGATCATCGTCTGCTCTCGGCTGCGATGTCCGAAATCCTCCGACACCGCGTCGCAGAACCGCGCGGCGTTGTCCCGCACCATCGCCGCCGCGCGCTTCAGCCGGTCGAGCCGAACCGCCTTGGTGACCGGAAGCTCCGCCATGAACGCTTCGCGCTGGGCGATGAGGATGGTCTGCATATCGGTCATCGGGGCATCCTCGAATGGGTAACAAACCCGCCTCGCAAAATGTGCGGGGTCAAAGCGAACGCCAAGCGATCGTGTGACGTTGTAGATACCGCCGCTAGTTGCGGTGCTCAGCGGGAGGCGGTGCCAACGGCTTTCGTTTGTGCTTACCTCCCGCTGCCAAGACGATGACGGCGCTCGACAGCAGAATACTCGACACGAGGACGCCGACGGAAAGCAGGCCAGCGTTGGTCACGCGGGCATCGAATTTCGTCCGTGCGCCGATCCGGATCGAGACTTCCGCGGCGTGACCGTGACCGATCGACCGGCGTTCGGCGATATCCAAGTTTTTCATCGGTAAAAACTGAACCTCCGTTGGTCATCGGGCAAGCCCCCAAGCCTCAGATAGCGAAGCAACGGCATTGCCCCACGGGCCACGTCTTCGGGCGTGACGTTCTATCGGGTCGGCCGTGACGAAGAATGCGGGGGCCGCACTGCGCTTCAAGCTCCCACCGGCAGATCCCGGAACGCCTGATCCTTGTCGACGCGGATTTCGCCGGGGAGACCTAGCACGCGTTCGGCGATGATGTTCTTGAGGATTTCGTCGGTGCCGCCGGCGATGCGTAGGCCGGGCGCCCACATGGTTGCGGCGTGGAATGCGCCTTTGAGCGGGGTAAGCGCGGGGTCGGATATGATGCCGTATTGATCGCCCGCCTCGACCGCGGTGTTGCCGATCGCCTGTAGCTGGTTGGCGGCGACGATCTTGCCGATCGAGCTTTCGGGACCGGGCACCTGGCCCTTCGACAAGGCTGTGATCGTCCGCATCCGGGTGTTGCGGAGGCCTTCGGATTGCACCCACCAGTCGGCTAGCGTCTGGCGGAAGGCCGTGTCCTTCAGCAGCGGACCGTCTGCGCCGTTGGCCTGGGCGGCGAAGGCGATGATATCCTCCGGGCCGACGCCACCGCTCGTGCCGATCGCCAGGCGCTCGTTCATCAGCGTGAACAGTGCGACCTTCCAGCCGCCGTCGACCGGTCCGAGGCGTTGCGCGTCGGAGATCCGGACGTCCTCGAACCAGACTTCGTTGAAGCTCGACCCGCCGGACATCTGGTGGATCGGGCGGATCTCGATCCCCGGCGCCTTCAGGTCGAGCCAGAACATCGTCAGGCCCTGGTGCTTCGGCACGTCGGGGTTGGTGCGGACCAAGACGATCCCATAGTCGCTGTAATGCGCGCCCGAGGTCCAGACCTTCTGGCCGTTGATGATCCAGTCGTCGCTCCCATTCTCGTTTTTGGCGCGCACGGCACGGGTACGGATCGCGGCGACGTCGGAACCGCCGGCGGGTTCGGAGAAGAGTTGCGACCAGATCTCGTCGCCGCGGACCGCGGGGCCGACGAAGCGGTGCTTGGTCGCGTCGTCGGCATAGGCCATCACCGTCGGCACGCACATCCCGAGGCCGATCGTGAAATAGCTGCCGTCGACTGCGTGCTTCGCCTCTTCCTGCCCGAAGATGACGCTTTCGATCGGCGTGCCGCCACCGCCGCCCCATTCCTGTGGCCAGGTGATGCAAGCATAGCCGCCGGCCGCTTTCCGCGCCTGCCACGCCTTAGCCTTGGTCATGTCGTCGGGGTAATGGCCAGCATCGTGCTCGGCGATGTTGGTGTCGAGCCAGTCGCGCGCGGCGGCGCGATACGTGGCTTCGGCGTCGCTGTCCTTGAAGTCCATGTGCTGCTCCGATCAGGCGGCGTTGCGCATTTCGAGTTGGCCGACGAGGCGTTCGCGCCATGCCGAGGGGCTGCCGGCGACGAGCGCGAGCTGGCGCGAGCGGCGGTAATAGAGGTGGCAGTCGGACTCCCAGGTGAAACCCATCCCGCCATGCGTCTGGATGTTCTCCTTGGACGCGAACCAGTATGCGTCGGACGCCGCGACGCGCGCGGTGGCGGCGGCAAGCGGCAGTTCCGCAGCGCCCGCGTTGAGCGCCCACGCACCGTAATAGGCGTTCGAGCGCGCGAGTTCGTTCTTCACGTACATGTCGGCGAGCTTGTGCTTGATCGCCTGATAGCCGCCGATCTGCCGGCCGAACGCGTAGCGATCGAGCGCATAGCCCTTCGCCATGTCGAGGCAGCGATCCGCGCCGCCCAGTTGTTCGAACGCGAGGAGGACGGCGGCGCGGTCGAATACGGCCTGCATCGCGGCGATGCCGTCGTCGCTGCCGAGCTTCTCGCAAGGGGCGTCGGTGAAGGTGAGCCGCGCCGCGCTACGCGTCGGGTCGAGCGTTTCCAGGACTTCCGCAGTGACGCCCGCGCCTTTCTCGACGAGGTAAAGTCCGTCGCGGGCTAGGACGACGATCAGGTCGGCGACGTCGCCGTCGGTGACGGGAATCTTCTCCCAGGTGAGCTTGCCGCCGGAAACGGTGGTGCGGATCGAGCGTGCGGTAACCGGGCCGGCGCCTTCGGAGGTGGCGAACGCGCCGATGACGTCGCCCGCCGCGATCCTTGGGAGCCATCGGACTTTCTGGGTGTCACTGCCGTACAGTAGCAGTGCTTCGGCGACGAAATAGACGGTCGAGGCGAACGGGATCGGTGCGCAGGCGCGACCGAGTTCCTCCGCGATCGCGCAGAGTTCGATATGGCCGAGGCCTAGTCCGCCGAACTCCTCGGGGATCGCTGCGCCGAGCCAGCCTTGTGCACCGACGGCTTTCCATAAGTCCGCGTCATATGCTTTGGCGGAGTCGTCGAGCACCCCGCGGACGCGGTCGCTGCCGCAATGCGCCGCCAGGAACTTGCGCGCTTCGTCCTTCAGGAATTTCTGGTCGTCAGAATAATCGAAGTTCATGCGGACTCCTTGGCTTGCGCCCAATATTCGTCGCGGAGCAGGCGCTTGTAGAGCTTGCCCGTCTCGTGCCGCGGCAGTGTCTCGCGAAAGTCGATCCGGCGCGGCGCCTTGACGTGGCTGAGGTTCGCGCGGGCGAACGCACTGAGTTCGGCGGCGAGTTGCACGCGATCCTCGGTCGGGTCGGCGGGGCAGACGATCGCGACCACCTGCTCGCCCATCTCGTCGTCCGGCGCGCCGATCACCGCGACGTCGACGACCTTCGGATGGGTGACGAGGAGGTTCTCGATCTCGGCGGGGTAGATGTTCACGCCGCCCGAGATGATCATGAAGCTCTTGCGGTCGGTGAGGTAGAGATAGCCCTCCTCGTCGAGCCAGCCGACGTCGCCGAGCGTCGTCCATCCATGCGCGTTCGCGGCCTCCGCGGTCTTGGCGGGGTCGTTGTGATATTCGAACTCCCCACCGCCAGCGAAATAGACGTCGCCTTCGGTGCGCGGGGGCAGCGCGTTGCCGTCCTCGTCGCAGATCATCGTCTGCGCGGTCAGGTTGCGGCCGACCGAGCCCTGGTGCGTCAGCCATTCCGCGCTGGAGATCGCGCAGAACCCGTTGCCTTCGGTGCCGGCGTAATATTCCCCGATGATCGGGCCCCACCAGTCGATCATCGCCTGCTTGACCGGCAGCGGGCAGGGGGCCGCGGCGTGCCAGACCGCCTTCAGCGACGAGACATCGTAGCGAGCGCGGACTTCGGGCGGCAGTTTCAGCAGGCGAATGAAGTGCGTCGGCACCCATTGCGCGTGCGTGATCCGATAGCGCTCGATCGCAGCCAGCGCCGCTTCGGGGTCGAAATGCTCCATCACGACGACGGTGCCGCCCACGTGGTGCACCGCCATCGACCAGCGCAGCGGCGCGGCGTGATAAAGCGGCGCGGGCGAGAGATAGACCATCTCGGGCGTGAACCCGTACAACCCCTTGCCGAGCATCACGAGCGGCGAGACGTTGGTGCCGAACTCCTCGTCCGACAATGCGTGTTTCACCCCCTTGGGCTTGCCGGTGGTACCCGACGAATAGAGCAGGATGCCGCCCGGCGAGGGATCGGCAATAGGCGTGTCGGGCTTCGCGTCGCGCGCGGCTTCGTAAGACGCGTACCCGTCGATCGCGCCGTCGACGACGTAGCGGCGCACGTCGTCGAGCATGGGTACCAGCGCCGCCGCAACCTCGCCGCACCCCTTGCTCGCGATCAGCACGCGGCAATAGCCATCGCGAATGATGTACGCCGCCTCGCTCGCGGTGAGTTTTGACGACAAGCAGGTGCAATAGACGCCGGTGCGCTCGGCAGCCCACATCACCTCCAGATAGCGCGGCGAATTGTCCATCAGCACCGCAATGCCGTCGCCACGCTTCAGACCGAGCGAGCGGAGCAGATGCGCGCCTTGGTTCGCCCGTTCGTCGAGGTCGCGATACGTCACCGTCTCGCCCGTCGCCGCCATGATGTAGGCGGGTTTGTCGGGCGTCGTCAGCGCGTGCGCGACGGGATGCATCAGACGCGCTCGATGATGATCGCCGGTGCCATCCCGCCGCCCGCGCACATCGTCACGAGCCCGCGTTTCAGGTCCCGGCGTTCGAGCTCGTCCAATATCGTACCGATCAGGATCGCCCCGGTCGCGCCGATCGGATGGCCGAGCGCGATCGAGCCGCCATTGACGTTCACCTTGTCGCGGTCGAGCTTCAGGTCGCGGATGAACTTCTCCGCGACTACCGCAAAAGCCTCGTTGATCTCCCACAGGTCGATGTCGTCGACCGTAAGTCCGGCCTTCGCCAGCACTTTTCGCGCGGCGGGGACGGGCGCGTTAAGCATTAACGTCGGATCGTCGCCCATGTTCGCCATCGCGACGATCCGCGCGCGGGGTTTCAGTCCGTGCTTGGCGGCGTAATCCGCACTCGCGAGCAGCACCGCGGCGGCGCCATCGACCACGCCCGACGAATTGCCGGCGTGGTGGACGTGCGCGATCTTGAGGTCGGGATAGCGGCGGTTGATCTGCTTGCGATACGTCGTGCCCTTGTCGTCGAGCGGTATGTCGGCGATCCCGGCAAACGAGGGGCGCAACGCCGCTAGACCCTCAGCAGTCGTATCGGGCCGCGGGTATTCATCCTTCTCGAGCACCAGCGCACCGGTATCGTCGGTGACCGGCACGAGGCTGCAATCGAACCGTCCTTCGGCGATCGCAACCGCGGCACGGCGCTGGCTTTCGAGCCCAAGCGCTTCGAGCGTTTCGCGGTCGATCCCCTCGATACTCGCGATTGCGTCGGCGCAGATGCCCTGGTTCGATTGCGGATGCGCCGCGTCGAGCCTCGCGTTGCCCGAGCCGATCCCGAGCGGCCGCTTCCCCGCCCCCATGTCGTCCTGCATCATCGTCGTGGTCAGCGACATCATCTCGGTACCGCCGGCGATGACGAGGTCTTCCATCCCGCTCATGATCTGCGCCGCGGCGAAGTTTACCGCGGTAATCCCACCGCCGCAGAACCGGTCTAGCGTCGTCCCGCTCGCCCTCACGTCATAGCCCGCGTCGAGCGCCGCCATCCGCCCGAGATCGCCGCTCTGCTCGCCGCGCTGCGTCGAGGTCGACCAGATGATGTCGTCGACATCGGCGGTATCCAGCTTGTTTCGCTCGGCAATCGCCTTCAGGACGGTCGCGGCGAGATGTTGGGGGTGCATGTGCGCAAGCGCGCCCTTGCCGGTCTTGCCGATACCGCGTGGGGTACGGACGGCGTCGATGATCAGTGCCTCGGCCACATCGCTCTCCTGTTGCACCCGCCGGTTAGGTCGTGGTGCCTGGTACCGGATTGCGTCCGGTGCCAGCACGGCGTAACATTCGTTATGGGGAATGGCTTGTCAAGCAGGGTATTGGTGGAAGACGCGACGGCACCACGGGCGGATCTGGCGCCGCGCGACTGGCTGGAAATCGGCTTACAGTTGCTGAAGGATGGCGGGCTGCGTGCGCTGAAGCTTCGGGGTCTGGCGCAGACGCTCGGCGCATCGACGGGTAGTTTCTATCATCATTTCAAGGACTTCGACGGGTATCATGCGGCGCTCGCAGGGTATTTCGTCGAGGCGCATATCGCCCCCTTGATCGTCGCGCTTTCCGCGTCGGATCTTGCGCCGGTCGAGCGAATCCGGGCGTTCGCGGACCATGTCCGCGATCACGACATGGCGCAGCTGGCGCTGGCGATGCGGGCCTGGGGAAAAAGCGACGTGCGGGCGGCGGCGGCGATCCGCGAGCATGACGAAAAGGTGATGGCGTTCCTGATCGCGGAACTGGTCGCCCATGGGTTCGAGCCGGTCGAAGCCGAGATCCGCAGCTATGCGCTGCTGGCGATCGGTCTCAGCCAGGTTCATGCGGACGAGGGGATCGACCGCAGCGTGTTGCGTGAGGGATTGCTGACCCTGCTGTGCGAGCGCTAGCGTAGCGGACTGACGCGACTCCGTAAAAAAGCGGAGCGCGAAACGGGGGGATGCGGGCATGCGGACGTATGACTACGTGATTATCGGCGCGGGCTCGGCCGGCTGTGTGCTGGCCGCGCGACTGACCGAGGACCCGGCGGTGAGCGTGCTGCTGCTAGAGGCGGGCGGGTGCAACGACGGCGTGCTGGTGCGGATGCCCGCGGGCGTCGGCGAACTCATCAAGAGCAAGAATGCGAGCAACTGGGGCTTTTCGACCGAGCCCGAACCGCATCTCGATAATCGCCGGCTGTGGTGGCCGCGCGGCAAGGGGCTGGGCGGCAGTTCGTCGATCAACGGCATGATCTACACGCGGGGCCATCCGCAGGATTACGACGAATGGCGGCAGATGGACCTGCCCGGTTGGTCGTTCGACGACGTGCTGCCGTATTTCAAGCGGCTCGAAGGGCATCATCGCGGCGAATGCCCCTTGCACGGCGGCGGCGGGCCGCTGACGATCTCGGGCGGCGAGTCCGACAGCCCGTTCTACGACGCGCTGGTCGAGGCGGGGCGGCAGGCGGGGTATCCGGTGACCGAGGATTTTAACGGTGCCAGCCAGGAGGGGTTTGGCCGCTACGACCTGACCGTGGCGGACGGGAAGCGCTGGAGTACTGCGGCGGCGTATTTGCGGCCGGTATTGTCGCGGCGCAACCTGACCTGCGTCACGGGCGCGCGGACGACGCGGATCCGGATCGACAAGGGACGTGCGACCGGGGTCGATTACGTGCTCGACAAGGGTGCGCGCGCGGAGAGCGTGACGGCGACGCGCGAGGTCTTGCTATGCGCGGGCGCGGTGCAGTCGCCGCATATCCTCCAGCTGTCGGGAATCGGCGATCCCGATCGGCTGACCGCGGCGGGGGTCGGCGTGGTGCACGCGCTGCCCGGCGTCGGGGAGAATTTGCAGGACCATCTCGACGTCGTGATGAACTGGAAATCGCGCGGGCTGCGGACCGGGTACGCGATGACCAAGGGCGTGGGGATGATCGGCGTAGGGCTCAATTACCTGTTGCGCGGCAAGGGGGCGGGGCGGCAGCAGTTCCTCGAGGCAGGCGCGTTCGTGTCGTCGCGCGAGGGTCTGTCGCGGCCCGACGTGCAAATCCACGCGGTGCTCGCGATCATGCAGGACCACGGGAAGGTGAAGGCAACCGAGGACGGCTTCACGCTGCATCTCTGCCAGTTACGGCCGGAAAGCAGGGGGCGGATCGGGCTGCGCTCGGCCGACCCGTTCGCCGATCCGGTTATCGCTGCGAACTATCTGGCGACGGCGGAGGATCGGAGAGTGATGCGCGCCTGTGTCGGCATCGGTCGCGACGTTGCTAGGCAGGCGGCGCTCGATCCGTACCGTGCGGGGGAGCTGTCGCCGGGCGAGGATGTGCAGACCGATGACGAGATCGACGCCTGGGTGCGGCGGACCGCGGAGACGATCTACCACCCGGTGGGGACGTGCAAGATGGGCGCCGCAGACGATGCACTGGCGGTGGTCGATGCGACCTTGGCCGTGCGCGGGCTTCAGGGGTTGCGGGTGGTGGACGCCTCGGTGATGCCGACGCTGATCGGGTCCAACACTAACGCGCCGACGATCATGATCGCGGAGAAGGCGGCGGACATGATCAAGGGGCGGCAATTGGAGCGGGCGGCCTGATCCAAATCCGTCATCCTGACGAAAGTCAGGACCCAGAGCCACGGACGACGCCGCCTGTGATCCTGGGTCCTGACTTTCGTCAGGATGACGGGAGGAGGGGGTTAGCGCTTAGGCTCGAGTTACCGCGGCGCCATCCGGATCGCGCCATCCAGCCGCACGTCCTCGCCATTGAAATACCCGCATTCGATCATCGTCAGCGCCAGCGCTGCAAACTCTTCCGGCCGCCCGAGCCGCTTGGGAAACGGCACCGACGCCGCCAGCGCATCGCGCACCTGCTGCGGCGCGGCCGCCAGCAATGGCGTGTCGAAAATCCCCGGAAGGATCGTGTTCACGCGGATCCCCTCGCTCATAAGGTCGCGCGCGATCGGCAGCGTCATGCCGACCACCCCCGCCTTCGATGCGGAATACGCAGCTTGGCCCATCTGGCCGTCCTCCGCAGCGGCACTCGCGGTATTGACGATCGCGCCCCGCTCGCCGTCCTCGCCCGGTTCCAGCGTCAACATCCCAGCCGCCGATTTGGCGAGACAACGGAACGTACCGACCAGGTTGATCTGGATGATCCGGTCGAACGCACCGAGCGGGAAATGCTTGATCGATCCATCCTGCTTCGACCGCCCCGCCGTCTTCGCCGCATTCCCCGTGCCCGCGCAATTGACCAGGATCCGCTCTTGGCCGTGCGCCGCGCGTGCCGCCGCGAACCCCGCATCGACGCTGTCGTCCGAGGTTACATCGACCTTGCAGAACACGCCGCCGATCTCCCCGGCGAGCGGTTCGCCCTTGTCCGCCTGAAGGTCGAAGATCGCTACCTTCACACCCTTGGCGGCCAGCGCGCGCGCTGTCGCCGCGCCCAAGCCCGACGCGCCGCCGGTCACCACGGCTGCACTGTTTGCGAGGTCCATGCATCTCTCCTATCAAAGCCCCGGGATCCGCGCCCCGGTTGCAGAACAATAGTTATGCCGGTATCCGGGAGTTGCCAAGCCGGCATGTCGCTGAGGATCCGACGATGAGCCACGCCATGTTGCAGAACGCCAGCCCGCACTGGCTCCCGCGTCAGGCCAAGGGTGCGCTGGATCATATTCCGGGGAGCAACGGCCTGCCGTTCGTCGGCAACACGTTCAAGTTGCTCGCCGATCCGATCGCGTTTTCGGAAGGTATGGCGGCGCGATACGGTCCGATCTATCGCAATCGCGCACTCGGCGGCACCGGCGTGAACCTGCTCGGCCCCGACGCGAACGAACTGGTGTTGTTCGATCGCGACAAGATCTTCTCGTCCGAACAGGGCTGGGGGCCCCTCCTCAACATGCTGTTCCCGCGCGGGCTGATGCTGATGGATTTCGACAAGCATCGCGCCGACCGGAAGGCGCTGTCGGTCGCGTTCAAGCCCGAGCCGATGCGGCATTACGCGACCGAACTCGACGCGGGCATCGAAGCCGCGATCGGCGGCTGGACCGGGCAGACCTTGCGCTTCTACGACACGGTCAAGAAGCTCACGCTCGATCTCGCCGCAACCAGCTTCCTCGGCGTGCCGCTCGGCGCGGAGGCGGACCGGATCAACCAGGCGTTCGTCGACGAGGTCCAGGCGAGCGTCTCGCCGATCCGCAAGCCCTGGCCCGGCACGCAGATGCGCAAAGGCGTCCGTGCCCGCGCGTATCTGGTCGACTTTTTCGAGCGCGAAATTCCCGCACGGCGGACCGGCGACGGCCAGGATTTCTTCTCGCAGTTCTGCCGCGCGACCGATGACGACGGTGCGCCGCTGACCGCGCTGGCGATCGCCGACCACATGAATTTCCTGATGATGGCCGCGCACGACACGATCACCTCGTCCGCGACCAGCCTGGTCATGCTGCTCGCGCGCAACCCGGAGTGGCAGGAGCGGCTGCGCGAGGAGGTTGCCGCGCTCGACCCGTACGCGCCGCTGACCGAGCAACTCGATCGGCTCATCCTCACCGAATACGCGTTCAAGGAATCACTGCGGATGATGCCGCCGGTCCCGTCGATCCCGCGCCGCGCGCTCAAGGATTTCAGCTTCGGCGGGTTCGATATCCCGGCGGGCACGAGCGTCAACACCGCCATCACCTTCACGCACCGAATGGCCGAGCATTGGCCCGATCCCGACACGTTCGACCCCC
>Ga0265798_10002708_pt1 | contig 25785 bp, 39 predicted proteins | sample P3T30metagenome_FD_192430 | JGI IMG/M metagenome (GOLD analysis project Ga0265798, IMG submission 192430) | Plant litter microbial communities from East Loma Ridge, Irvine, California - P3 T30 | ecosystem: Environmental > Terrestrial > Plant litter > Unclassified | place: USA: California...
GGAAGGATCCAGAGACGTATTCAGAGGTCATGCTCGGGTGAGTCCTCCTTCTCAACATCCGCTTATCACATCGTTTGTCCTCTCTTCCTAGATGATCTATTAAAAGCCGGAGGAGAGTGCGCTGATACCAGACGCCCAGTCGAAGAATATATCTCTGCAATTCAAAAACCCTCAACCTGGGGCGGAGCCATCGAACTCTCAATCTTCTCATCCCATTTCTCCACCGAAATCTCCTCATTCGACGTCCAAACAGGTCGTATAGACCGCTTCGGAGAAGGTCAATACGATAATCGATGTATCCTAATCTACTCTGGGATCCACTACGATGCCCTCTCCCTCTCGCCTTCTAAAGGAGCGCCGGCGTCTTTCCATACCACAGTCTTCCCGGTTCATGATGATAGTGTATTGGATGCTGCTAGGAAACTCGTGGATGGACTGAAGGGACGGCATTATTATACTGATACGGCGACTTTTGATTTACGGTGTGGGGTTTGTGGAGTTGGACTGAAAGGTGAGAAGGGGGCTAGGGAACATGCTATGAGTACTGGACGTGAGTGACCGACCGATATTATGAATAACGCTGACCTGCAGATGTCGAGTTTGGAGAGTATTAGTGATATTTCACGATTTGGCGTGTTGATTTAGCCTCAATGCTAGTCATATAGACCTCAAAGCATACCGGATATATTAGTATATAGTGATGGATGCATTCCCGCAGGACCCAATGCAGACGCAACCCACCTATCGTATCCTCGATAAGTCATCTTTTGCTCACACGATACGAAACTACAGGGAGTATACCCCTTGAAACGACTAGTGAAGGATGAAGAGTGTCTTGCTGCAACTTCTACATGACTAACTTGCTTGCTGACTGACTTACTAGAGCTACAAAATACTATGTTACTACTCTGCATTTACTCGAGATCCTGCTTGAGGACGAACCTGTACCTGACCTTGTTGGTCTTCACCTTCTCAACAGCGTCTCCAGCCTTGGACATGGGCAAGATCTCGTCTAGGATTGGCTTGATGCCCTTCTCAGCGGCAAGCTTCAACATGGCGTTACTGTTTATTAGCCTTGTGATTGATCATTACCAGAAATAGACTCACGCCTCCTTCTTGGATCCAATATGGGTGGTACCGATGGAACAACCGTTACCAGCCATCATCATGGGGTGTAGCTCCCACTTGTCATCGGGAAGACCAACGGAAGTGGCAACACCGCCAACCTTGAGGGTGGTAAGGAGCTGGTCGAGGGGGATCTTAGCGGCATCGGCGGCAGAGAGAAGGTAGTCGAGCTTGTCAAAGTATGGCTTGGCGAAATCTTCAGAGTCGGTGGTAACGAACTCGTCGGCACCGAGCTTCATACAGTCGTCCTTCTTGTTGGGAGAGTGGGAGAAAACGACAACCTCGGCTCCGAGGGCCTTGGCGAACATGATGGCGAAGTCTGAATGTCAGCTCCACCTGCGTTTTGATGCAGATAAGGGACATACGACCAAGACCACCGATACCGACGATACCGATCTTCTTTCCTGGACCGACGTTGTTTCGGACCATGGGAGAGTAGACGGTCAAACCGGCACAAAGCATGGGAGCGGCATCCTCAGAAGCGAGCTCCTCGGGGATGGCGAAAACGAATCGGTCGTTGGTTCGGATGGTAGTAGAGTAACCTCCCTGAGCCATGACTCCATCGGCTACAAATCAGTATAAGACCAACAAGTAGGTTGAGAAGGGTACTTACGGAAAGGAGCGTTGTAGGTGTCAACGGACTGAGAACAGTAGTTCTCGTTGTCCGAGTTACACCTATCACAATCCAAACAAGACAAGACCTGAGCTCCGACACCGACTCGCTGTCCGACCTTGAATTCGGAAACATCTTTACCGATGTGGGTGACCTTTCCGATGATTTCGTGTCCTGGAACGACCCATTCGGTGCTCAAAGGACCCCAACCACCAGTGACGGTGTGGACATCAGATCCACAAACCTGCAATGTCAGTTGTGCAAGTAAGGGGATGTGGGTTGACTTACACCACAGAACTCAATGGCGATTGTGACATCGTGAGGGCACTCGGTCTTGAGCTTGAAGTCCTGAACAGTGAAGTTCTGGTAGTTCTTGGTGTCTAAATATTAGATTGGGTGCCGCGAGAGAGAAGTGGGGGACATACCGGCGACACCGTAACCTTTTCCGTGAGTGGGAGCTGCTGAAGAAGACATTGTTTAAAATTGTTCTGTTTAAAAGAAGAGTGATGAGGGGAAGACAGCCAGTATATGGAATATATATACCGTAGAATAGGAATAGTCTCCCTTCTCTTCAGCTGTTATTCGATATCAATCCTCCACTTGACATCATCATTCAAACTATTGAGAAAGTGGAGGCATGGGTCAAATCGCCAATCGAAGCACGAGCCAACGTAGGAATCAGGTACAATACGTCATTCTTCCTGAGTACCCTGAGCGGCAGCTATTTCATCTGCTGGAATTTGAGATCTTTGAAGGCACTTGCATGGTGCATGATACCAAAATACAACTGAACTAGAACTACGGCTACAAGACATCCTTAAGAGATGGTGTTACAATAGGTTTAACAATGTCCGGACCAAAAATGCGAGTCATGGCCCCTACTATACCTACGATAAATGCTCGATACTCTTGCTTGTGCAGGACGCGAGCTTCGTTGATGCCCTTTCTACGTTAGCTTCTCCTCTCCCACAATAGTCTGATAGCTCACCTTTTCATTGCTCGCAAGAGCATTTACCAATAAGTTGAGACACTTGTAGAAGAATGGCTTCCGAGCTTTGGCCCAGTCCATTCGAGATTTCAGCTGATCAGAGATGTTCATCAGGATCACTGTCTGTCAGCTAGGCCCAGTTCGAAGTAGGTAGGCGTACCCTCAAGTATGGCAGTTCGATGCTCCATAAACCGCTCGACATCGGAGTAGTAAGTTGGATCGATAGCTGCTAGCAAGGGATTCTCGGCAGCTTTTGGGACCGACATGACCGCCTCGAAGTACTCCTGCTCGACCCCTATCGTTGCCGTCACCAAAGATAAGATCATGAGTATGATAAAGTCTTCTTCGTGTCGCTTACAATTAGCTTTAGACAATATCGTGGACGTCGAAGCTCACCGAAAAGGAAGAAGGATCAATCCGAGCGACATTCAACATGAAATGTAACCCGACCTGCCACCTTCCCCTTTCGTCCCCAATTCTCATCCAGGACATTCTACCATGTACTCCGATGAAAGTGGACCAGTCCTGGAGGTCAGCGCTATCCAAGACCAGATTGACCCAACTCACAGTCTTTCGATGATCGATTACTAAAACTGCTGCACAGTCTGAGAAACATTCCGTCAATTTCGCGACGAATGTAGCTTTTTCTTCCGACATAGTGACCGAGTCCGAAACAGCGGGCAGCATGTCCGAGAGTAATCGATAGATCCTAGGGCAGATCACATCTTCCAATACCTTGTCATCAGCCACATCCTGCCGTGGACACATCTACTCACATTGGCGAAGAGCTCGTCCTGCTTTTGCACAGGATCAACAGTCGTCTCCCCACCAAGTTGAGCGAGGGTAGTATCATCCAGGTCGAACCCTAGGGAGCCGAATTCATCCTGACTCTCAACTTTCTCCTCCCTAGCTCGCTTGGCGTTGGTAGGCAGTGCTTTCAGGCGAACATCGAGGAACGCTTGGATCGTAGCCACGACCTCGGTCGAACACTTGAGGTCTTTCGACAGGTCTAGAGCGAAAACACAGGTAGTCCAGCCTACTTTGTCAGCGATTTATCACCACAATTAACCAATTAACGAAGGTCACTCACTCTCGTGAAGGAGGGATGGATCTGGGTAGGTGACTGTAGTCTGATCCGGATCGAAGGTATGATGTAGTATAACCTGCTTTACGCAACTGACGACCATGACCATCGTCCTCTCCACCTCCAATTTCGTGGGTGCATGCACCTTGTTGACTCCCTTGACATCGCGATCCAACTCCTTTTGAAGTATGACCAAGATCTCCGCTAGACGCCCGACCACAAGATCGAGGGATTGACCATGATGTCGACACGCGACTGCGACATACATCAATCCTCGAATACTGACTTGTCGAGAATCGAAATCGGCATTCTCGAATTCTACCCATATCTTGGAAAAGGACAGGAACCATTCCAGAAGAGATGGATTAAAGTAGGTAGCAGCTACCATTATCGAATATCGATTGATGATCTGACCCAATTGTCGAGGTGTGGGAGGAAGGATACGATTAAACTTGACCGTTGTTTGAGGCATGATTATCGAGACTAGTCTTTGTACATCCTTCTCTGCCTGCTTGGCTTCCGACAAGCTCTGAGATGCCGAGATCAAGTCGGAAGCAGCGACACAGACGAGACGGAGGTAGAGCTCGAATGCTGATTCCCTCTTCGTGTCAAGAGCAGCGGTGAGGGTCATGTCGAATTGCGTAATGAACGCTGGGAAATCCACAGGTAATTCAGTAGGTAAATTCCGATATTGTCGATCTCGGAAAATGACACCGAGGTCTTTAGTGACGATAGAGAACGATGCTCGGTCGAATGGCCATTGCCAGACGGACGATAAGCGAATACACCGAGCAAGCATGATTCGGATATACCGGTCCCTTCCTTGTAGTTGATGTAGATGAGCCCCTTCTTCCGCTTCCTCATTATGTGAGATCTTGATCAAACTGATGGCTCGCCTGACGAGTGTCCATTGTGGTACAGCGGTATAATTGGCGGAAGTACATCCTTGAATATCGAATTGGCGGACCGCACAAAGACCAAAGACGAGGTACCAAATCCGTTCACTAGCGATAGGACCAACTTGGTCGTGTGGATAGCTCGCATCAAGCGCTTTGACAAGACATTCCAGACCGGTGTCTCGGTCGGTCTCTGCTCCGGTCAGATGCGAAAGGAGTTGCAAAGTAGCGATCCAGGTAGTAAGGGCGAGATCGGATATCTCTGCAGTATCGGATTCACCGCGGAGTATCGATTTCAATGGTCGAATAGCTTTATCGAATCCAGAAGAGAGGAGTAGCGAGATGAGCGAGACGGCGGTATCGGTAGCTAGTGACCCCGGTGATTTGCGGGACAGACAGACGGACAATTCGAATAAAGCCCACCGTAGCTTGATTGCAACCTTGCGGGCATCTTGACCGGATCGTCCAACCGGTAAATCGAGTAGATCGAGTTTCCCAGTCATGACCTTGATACCTTTCTGGAGTCCGTCTCTTAGGTCCTCAGTCTCTCCAGCGATAGTGACGATATAAGCCCCAAGGAAGGTCAATGGGGAGACATCGACCTCGTCCGCATCCTTACTGAGGATTCTAGCGGTAGTGGCCTCGTAGGTTTTATCGAAGATGATCGAGACTACTGCCTGAATAGCAGGAATAGTCAAGCTCGGATACAGCTCGACCCCATAGGCGACACATGGCTCCACAGGAATGTCGGTCTTGCCATTGACAATATCGATCAATTCCGCCAATCGGCCACTTCCAGGTACAGATTCGGCAGAGCAGTACAGCCCAGAAGGAAGGGGACTGATTCCAAAGTCGACCGAATATTTGTTCAAGTGAGCCCATGACCTAGCCTTTCCAACTCCAGTATCGAGAGTTTCCACTTCTTTCGGAACAGTTATCGATTTCGTCCTCCCGAACACTCGTTTTGACGGTCGAGGGGTATGATCGTCCAGAGCGACAACATCATTATTTTCATCGTCATCAAATGCGAAGTCGTCGGTAGCGAAGATTGTATGATCGTCCAGCCGGATTGCAGGCCTTTGGTCTTTGCGGAAGGAAGTCGGTCTCTTCCTCTTGGACGTAGGTGTCCGATCATCAGGGAAATCCAGTCGGGATTGTACCATCATCCTGCGTCCCCTCGAGTCGGGGGCTTTGACGTGTTTCCTTAATCCAAGAGCAGGTCGGGATTGCTTTTGCTTCCTAGTTCCCCCATTTGTGGGTCGTAATCGATCTAGAGCATTTCTCCTTTTCGTTGGCAGACGTCCTTTACCAGCTACCAGTGATTCGAAATCACCCCTATATAACTGTGCTAACGATTCCCCACCTCCACCTCCAATCCCGTGATCCTCTTCAGCTTGAGAATCGCTAGCTTCACTAGAATCCACTACAATCGGCCGATCGCGAGTGGAAGTATCACTTTCGAACCCTTGTTCGGGAGTAGGGTCACGAGATATAGAACTCGAAGGGCCGGCTGCTACTTCATCCAGGAACCCCGAGAAATCGACTGACTCGCCATTTCCTTGTCTGACGACTGCTCGACCTGGTCGGATCGGTGATGGTGATCTATGTCGGTCTCGTCTTTTCTTGGCTGCTTGCTTTTCTCTTTGTTTGCGGGCTTCCTCCTTTTCCAATTGACGAAGCATTGCAGCTGGCAACATCCGCCCAGCGATGCGAGCCCGTTTATCCTTTCGAGCATGATCATCGGAAGAAGAGTCAGACTCGGAACTGCCGGATGAAATGGTTCTTGGTGGAGAATTGGGTGGGAGAGGCTGTGGTTGGTCATCGAAACCATCGTCGGATCCATCATAGCCGCCGAGATCAGGCGACATGGGCTGTAACGATGGTGAAGCCCTTGTCATGTTTGATAGTCTCACCCGGGCAGAAGCTTCCGATTCCGAAGTAGGCTCAGCAGCCGGTCGACTGGGTGATCGATGTCGAGTATACGTAACGATCCGTCCAGCCTTTGGTCCAGCGGTCGCTTTGGGCCCGCCTGGTGTCCTTCTCTCCTTGCCCACTTGGGTCGACTTTCGCTTGAGAGCAGTAGAGACAGGCATAGGCCTATAAGTCTCATCATCAGGATCACCCCTTTCCTGCTCCCTCCTAAACCTCTCTAACAGTCTCTGCATTTTCTTAGTTTCCCTATCTCTCCTTCTCTCCGCCTTCTCCGTCGCAAGTCTTGCTTTGGCTATTCTCACTAATTCCTCATTCTCCTCTTCGGTGATCTCAGAGCTGATAAGCTTATCATGCAAGAAAAAGTATTCATCGCGATCAGCTTCCAAGATCGTTGGAGGTGGTGACGGCGGTGGAGATGGTTCGATGACGATAGCCTCAGGATCTGTTGGGTCGGTGGAAGGAGGTTCAGCCCTTGATCCTTGATCGTCGGCATTGTCAGGTTGCGAGATCTCCCTAGGCGCCCCGATAGCCCTTTTCCCAGTCTTGAGCCCACCTTTTCGAAGGGCAGCTTCGTATAGTAATCGCTCACGAGTGTAGGGTTGGAGTTGAAGAGTTGTACGGGTTCGGAATGATCGAGCGCCTCTGAAACGTTCCAGTGCTGGGTCGACGGCTGGGATGGACTGGACAAGTGCTGTTTCGGGTAGAGGAGTCAGAGATGGTGATCGTCTGCCTAAAAGGTCGATTGCGTCCGGTGAAGAAGCAGGAGCAATGGTCTGCCCTGATCTCGGCGGCTGGGTTTCCCCTGCTCTTTCATCTGGACCCTCTTCTTCGGCCATTCCGATGTCACCCATATCACCCGGAGCTTGAGGTGGAGAGGAAGCGGGTAAAGAAGTCCCCATGATTACATCATCTTGATCTTGACGGTACGGTGAACGCGAAGGCGAAGGATCCCGAGAGAAGAGGTGCGTATTATGTGGTCCTATTTGACTTTCGACTAGGGGTGAATCTTGGGTGAACGGTGTGAGGCGGGTCGGAGGGGTAAACATTGGTTCTGTCGATGTTTGGGATGGGTTCGGTATGCTGATTCGGCTGCGGTGGGGTGTGATGGGAGATTGGGGAGCTGGCTTGACACTCTCCGGCTCCTCCTTCTGTATATCTTGTCCTTCATCCGGATTGGTAGGTATTAGTGAATGGTGATGATCCGCTTGACTGGTACTATTGGGCGTAGGCATGACATGTTGCTGCGAGATCGGGTCGAGCGTCTGTGGTTCTTGCTTCCTTGCTGGCAAGTCTGGCAGAACCAAGTGATCGGGTTGAGCAGAAGGCGAATCAGCGTCAGCCAGAGGTGGTAACGAGAACTGCTCCAGCTTGGCGGCTGGTGACTTTGTCGACTGATGAGGGCTAGGGAGAAGTGAAGTATTGCGAGCATCCGGTATAGGGGGTAATGTGAATTGCTCGTCTTTGACCATCTCCGACTGGCTTCGACTTGGAGATCCCTCATCCATCTGTCCTCCCAATTGTTCTGGTTGGTTCGGCGACAAGGCTGGGCTGATGTGATTGAGAAGCAGCTCTGCGATACGTCCTTCAGCTTGAGGGGGTAATGACAAGTTTTCGTCCTTTACATTTCCTTCTCCTAGGCTCGAACTCCCCCGCTCATCCACTGATGGTCCATCGGTGAATATCCCCGTTCCCTCATTCGGATGCTCCACTGGGACCTTGATACTCTCTACATCCAAATCCTCTAGATCCTCCATAGCAGGTCCCCGAGGTACTCTCTCCACTGTCGAGCGGGGTATCGAGACCTGACTTGGTCCCGCGATTTCAGTCTCTAGAGGGCGAAGGTCCACAGATCTAGTGATAGGTGTAGGTGAACGACTGGTACGTTGCTCGTCTCCATTATCACTACCAGCGATTTTCGGATTCGATGTACTCCTTGATACTGCGTTGGGATTTGGACGTGAGCCGACGGTGAATGGATCATCGGAGCTGCCAGCAGCTGATAGAGCGGCGGTGGTAGTTGTATATCCTGATGAATACCATTCCTCAGTTTCGAGAGGGGGGGAAATGACTCTATTCTTAGAAGGTGTAAAGAGCGATACGAATGTCCTATTCTACTTCATCAGCTCTCGCAAATTCCCTGTGCAGGTGACTCACATGTTCAAGTTTCGCATATCTCTCTTGAGCCATCTTTGAGCTTTCTCCCCTCTTTCCATTCCCTATATCTTTCGATTTCTCATCTACCCAAGCTTCGAACTCCTCCTCATCGGAGGGTACCACTAAATCCCCCTCGCCCAGGACCTCCTCAACCGCATGACCTTTTGACCGTCTACCCGATCTAAGTCTAGTCTTGCGGGCACCACTACCAGTCCGTATTTCAGAGGATGGAGCTTGTGTCGATGGCGCTGGAGAGGAGTCTGATGCCCTAGTCCGACGTAGACGAGCGGTAGGTGCTGGAGTAAGAGCGATTGGATCGGGACTAGCACTCCCTTCTTCGGATTTTGGCCCAATTGCAACACCGACTCGCTGAGTCGATCGAGGATTCGAGCGTCTAGGAGGCATCTTGTTTTCCGCCTTGGATAACCATGGACTTGGGTTTGTCTATAAGGAACGAGATATTCGCGGCAAGATAGTATGAAATGAAATCAGGCGGGACTCAAAACGCGTCGGCGCGTCATTCCGTGTTGAAATGTATCACGTGACCTGATTTTGAGCAGGACGGCTTCATGTGTATGGATGTATGAGCATGAGAACTCCTGCGTAATGTGCTACATGATATGTGGTAATATACAAAGACATGTTAGATGACTATATACCAAAAAGTGAACCGGAGAGGAATCGAATTGTGTGAATTTGATGGACTAACGTAAAGAGCGTGATGGTCATCAGACGTGATGGACGAGACGGGCACTTGGTGCGTGAAAGATCATGTTATCGTGGTATGACGTATAGTGTTGTACAGTAGAGGAAGAAAGTGGTACTGAGGTATAGTGAAATTGATATGCGATAATACAAGCGATGATTGTACAGATGTAACGGGTTCGATAATCATGTTGGGAATCATCTATAGGCCATAGATCTCCTTGGGTATCATGTCGACGGCGGCAATCAAAGCTGTCCGCGGTTCAAAATCGTAATCGAAAGAGTCTAGGAATTTCCGCTTGAAAACTTTACATCAGCAACATTTCTGGCGTTCCCACGGGACTGCTTACTCTGGACGGTGAGTGTGGTCCCGTTCATCCTTGTGGTAATATGCTTGAATTCAGCTTGAGGGAGTTCGATCTTCCAGTGGAAGTGTTCTCATCATCAGCTTGACTGCAAGGTGATTTGGAACAGTAGACATACCATTCTTTTGGTAAGAGTCGGACTGAATCCCGATCGCTTGTTTGGCTTGATAAATGCAGACATCTTCCGAACTTGATATCAGCTCATGACTTTGCGGGCGCGAAGGATACTCACGTATGACCTGGTAGGTAACAGTAGACTGTGTAATAGTGATCATCACTCTTCACTGCGATTCTACCGTGGAACCCCTTGATGACTTCCTGCCACCATCCTGGGTACTGAACGAAGATATCCTCTCCAAACTCCTGCATTACCCTAGCCCGGTAGTTGACATGTGCATGAGCCCAATCGGCTCGCATCACACAATCATCGACAGGCGGTTGGGCCCATAAAGGCATACTTTCGATTTGAGCGATCGTCAAAGGTGGGGACTTGTCATGAGGCCGGAGTAGTTCCGGAATATCAAGCTTCAACCTGATCGCTACTCCGGTGGTCGGTGAGAAGCCGAGCCTCTGCCATCGGGGTTCGAGAGAGTCGTCCGGGAGAGGATAGGTGATGACCATGTTGGGTAGGCTACTGGAATACTGCATTGGCAATGAAGCGACTACCACATGCTTGTTGGCCGGGATGGGGATAGCTAGAGCCTGAGTTCGTGTGATGAGAGTGCTGCATCTATATAGTCAGCACGAGACGTCACAAGGTAGGTGACGAGCTGCTCCATCACATCATGAGTTCGCTTATGGAGAGCGACTCACGACACGCTCCGTTTCATTTCTGAATCCCGATCGCCTGATTCAATCTCCTCATCCACCGCCTCAGCTTCGGAATCGACCGATTCATCAATCGTCTCGAGGCAGTTGGACCTGTTGATGAAAGGCGAAGGAAGGTATCGTAGGGGTTCGCATTGAGAGCTGGAAGCCACTTGAGTATCGGAAGAGGGCGAAGCAGCCGCGTCGCTACCAATCTTGCCAGGGGATCGACTGACAACCGCAGGAATGGGCAAATCCGCTTCTCCTTCAAAGACAGCAGCCCAGCTGGTGGGTGTATCGGACCAATCCATGATATCGTCCGACGACATGTTGAGTGTAGAGTCTGATTGTTGTGTAATTAGTGAATGTATGTATGTATCGAAGTAGAGGAAGACAGAAAGAGGGGATAGGACGCGTTATTAGTATCCAGGCAGATCGGTCGGAGCACATCGGGGTCCAATGCGTGGATGATCATTAGACACCGCCGGATATGGCAACGATGACACATCCTACGATGTCCACAACTTGAGCGACACAGGTTGGTCAGTAGGTTGGAGTAAACCTTAACATGTCTAGGTGAATTGGACGAGTGATATCATTGAAATCACGAATACTTCTCGAGGTCACTCTGATCTTCAGGGTAAAATTGGTCAGGCACAAATTGGCATGATGGGAATGACTAGTGTTGCTGCTGCTCATCAGTCTTTGTGAATATGCATGCTCGCTCAAGAGCTCCATTGCGCTCAGGCTCAGTAAGCAGGCGGAGCACAACGCTGGAACATACGTCAGCGAGTGACGTATAGTGAACATACATCGTGCACTCTGCCAAAAGCCGTTAACTCGTGAGTCGTTTTCTACGACCAATACATACTGACCCTAAATGATCAAGAATCATTCCTCATTACTCTACACTGGACGATGCCTACGAGACCACCACTTGAGTGTTTGAGAGAAGCGACCGGTACGACCACTTCACTTCATGCCATGTCCTGTCGTCAGTGCCCGTCATGCTCATCCGACGTGACGAACCTATTTCTTTCGGCCCATCCTGTCAAATCAGTCCCGGTATCCCCATAGACCCTCAACTCCTCGGCCACCCATACCTGCACGATACTGTCGATATGTCGACCTGACACAAATGCGCGATTATCCCACGCTGTTCGACAGACTGGGCAGGACAGATTGGCGGATTCTATGATCTGTCCAAGCTCGGGGTTGAAGGCCGTCCTTCTTGGTTGGCTTTGCACATAAGTGTCCGCGCAGCTGTAGCAGAAGGTATGGCCGCAGGGTATCGACACATGCGTACCGACTCTAATGATCAGCTCGACACTTTTACCCAGATATACAGCTCGGTACGACATACAGTATATCCATGCACAGAGGACATGTCAGATGATCCCGGATGAACCACCGCTCCATGGTCTCGACAGGAACGGGCTCGGTGTCGACCGACGCATGGCGATTGGCATTATGGATGGCGAGAGATCGCATGTGGGGGCTAAGGCTATCGGATAGATAGCCATAACGTTGAACCGGTACCAGGTCTGGGTTCGCTCCGGCAGTGACAGACGTGAGGACCCTGCCAAGTACCCCTTTGTAGTGCCATGGGTCATCCACACACTGCTCTATAGTGTTTGTCGAGTATATATGATCTTGAGTGCCGGCTTGAAAGAACTCGTAGAGCTCGACAGTCCCCAGCACGGTAGAGTTGGGGCGGTATACGTAAAATACAATTCCTTCCGAGAGGTAGCCGGTGACTGCAAGGTCGTTTGCCTGGACCCTCGTGGTATACAGGTGATCTTCTCTCTCAATATTGAACCATCGATATACCGGGATACAATCAGGTTGCGGTCTTGCATAGGCGTAGAAAGCGATCATCTCGTGATTGTACTTGGAGGCTTCGGCCACGCGACAGTCAAGGAGAGATATTCCGAGGAAATGGTTAAACACGACTGTCCTGAGTTGATGTTAGGACCTTTCTTGTAGACACGCGAGGCTTACATGTTGGCAGTGTATGAGTGATGGTGTTCACAACAGATATGGGAGTATTACACGGCTAGCTTCAATACCCCACCCTGTTCGCGGCGATGGGGATACTCCGGCGAGGGGATCTCGGGCATATACAATCGGTGCCAAGCCCAGGAACCGAAGATCGGAACCGAACACCCCAGAAACCGCGAAACAGCAGGAAAAGGTGGGCTATGACATATCACTTTTGGGTCCCGTTAAATAAATATGTCACACTGCGAGAGGAGGCAGCAAAACCTGAGAGTCTGGACCGCAAACTATCCCCAAGCGTCTATACATAGCGCCCTCGTCGTTGGGGAAGACGTCCCGTGATCAAGGTACAGGAACTCGGCCGGCCCCGACGGTCCGGTAATCTTGGCATCTGGCCTATCCTGCTAAATCCACTTCTGCTCATGACTTATATGTATATATGCGTGGGTTTTATAGTCGGTCCTTGCGCCTTCCATGACATCTTATCCCTGCATCTATTCACCTATCCCGAGATCGATGTCATCGTCCCGTCCAGCCGGCTGACTAAACCGCAGCTGGTCTCCGCTCCGGATGCGGGACCATCAAATCGCCGACTCAAGCGTTCCCAAGCTAGAGAATTGCTCGACTTATAACGCAGCTTGTTGCGTTGTCTCCTATCTTCACAGGTGAGTAGTCGGTCTCAGAAGTGGAGACAGTCGCCTTCGCGAGCGTATCTGACCAAGTAGTTGCTGCCTCTCTCGGCGCGTTTCACTACCGGCGCTCCTTAACAGATTTTGGACTTCGGCATTCCGGAATCGCGATCTCATCGATCATGCTCCTAGCAGCCCGGGCGGCCATCCACCGCCCACCGAGGGAGCCTCTTCACCACTCCGTTCAGAGAGAATTTGGCGAGATGGTACAGTTATGTCGCTCAGCTTACGAAGATGGACCTCGTCTCCAGCTAGGGGATATCATATTAGGATGGGAGTATCGAAATCATGAGCCCATCTACCGGAACGATTTATTACGTCCAAAAGGATTCAGCCCCCAACGATTACTCTGTGACCTTGTATACGAATCTCAGTCTAGCAGCTCGCAGCGGATGTTATTCCATCAGTACAAGTCTAAGACGGTTAAAACTCCAGTTGCTCTCTAGCTAATCTAGCACACCACCCTTCCTCGTCCGTCTCCACCACAAATGCCTTCAGTTTACTTCCACTCTTGGTGATCTCCGTAACAGCCCCCTCAGGCTTCCCATTTGCAGCATCATCAACCTCAGCACCTAACCACTTGAGCCTCCTCAAAACCTCTTTACGTAGATCCACTGATTTCTCACCTATTCCTCCTGAAAATACGATTCCATCGATTGAACCTCCATCGTTTGAGGAGTAGAGCTTGAAGAGGTACTGCGAGATGTAGGAGAGTAATCGATCTAGGTAGACTTCGTAAGCGAGTTTGGCGGATTCGTGTTCTTCTTTCGAACATGATGAGGGGTCTGATATGCGGGTGGTAATGAGTCCGAAATTTGTGGTTCCTGCTAATGCTTGAAGACCGGATTTTCTGCTATCAGCACACGCATCATGGTAATGCCTTACTTGTTGAGTGTCATCTCGGCTTTGGAGACTTTCATCCCGTCTGCTCCACCATCTGCCCCAGGATCTTTCAGAAGATGGAATACAGCGGTAGGATCAATGGTTCCACATCTCGTACCGCCAATCAATCCTTCAAGCGGCGTCAGGCCCATACCTAGTCTCAGCTTAGACTCATGGTGAAGAAATGAGATGCCAAAAGCTTACTGGTATCGATAGATTTTCCACCCTGTATACAAGCTGCGCTAGCTCCACTTCCGAGGTGAGCTACCACAATGTCGACTTGATCTGACGGTTTCTTGAGGTGCTTGGCGACAGAGTCGACTATTGATGCGTATGAGAGACCATGGAAACCATATTTCTGGAGTGGCATGGGATTGTCTAATTCAGATGGGGGAAGAGCGTATGTTCGAGTAGCTCGAGGAATGGTTTGCTGAGAATCAGCGGAGCTACAGTCATAGGAGATACTGGACGTACGTGGAAGAGAGTATCGAAAAGCAAGATTGAAGTATGATTAGGCAGGGCATCAAGACAGGCCCGGACAGCCAAGACGGCATGGTGGTTCTATGATATTAGCCATATACTGGTATCGAAGTCAGTCGCCTTACATGTAAAGGGGCAAAGTCGGACAACTTGTCCATCTCTCCCAAGCCCTCTGTATGGTCCTTGGTGATGACAAGACCCTCCTTATGTTCTCCCCCATGTACCCTTTGTTGTCAGCTGGGATTGACGCTGCGTGCAATTCAGCTCACACTCGATGAGTTACGTATTTAACTTCATCCTTATCTACCTTTCCAGCGTTCGTCAATTTCTCGAGCAAAAGAGGTACTAGACTCTTATCTACCAATCAGCACGATCTCTCGGCTGAGATCTTGAAGCTCACACTCAACATCACCTCCATCTTCGCCTTCCTCTTCTACATCCCTGCCCTCCTCCCCTTTCCATGAGATCTTGATTTTGATCTTCTCGCCTTTCGAGCTGATGTTGCTAACGCTTAGACTTGCAGCGTCGTTCAGAGGTTCCTCCTTCGACCCTGGAAGATGATAGAGCTTTCCTTTGATTGAGGAGGAGCCACAGTTGATTGCTAGTAGGTATGCCATTTTGCTTTGATGTATAGACCAATATACTTCTTGTCGCTTCCTATCTTCCTCTCCTTCTTCTGTCGTCGACGTTGTCGGTGACGTCGAGTGCGTGGGGCACCATTGAGTAAATGGGGGGCTCAAACATGAAATGCCATCCCAATAGTATTCCAATAAGATGGCAATTCCGGATACCGGTTATGAATACGGCCGGAGCATGCTTGGCCTTTGTTTCTCTTGTTTCTATTGCCCACGCGCAACTTATATCGGCGAGTCATTGATCCTCTTCTTTTCCATCAACATTACTACAATCACCAACATGCTATCCAAGGTACTACGAAACACCACACCCTCTCTTAGGGCACTACGACAGGTCACTCCTGTGGCCAAGGCTTTCTCTTCCTCTCCTATTGCGAAGGCTCAGGGGGAAATTACTCGAGAGCCGATCGAGACTCCTCTGAGTTTATGGAATTTCACAGAAGAGGAGGATATGATTCGACAGACTGGTCAGCTGTTCCACATTCTTCGCGGACTCGAGCTGATGAGCAGTGAAGCGATATGCTGAAGATGTCATTGGACCCAAAGTAAGGGAGATGGATGAGAATGAACAAATGGACCCAGAGATCATCAAGGGTCTCTTTGAGAATGGAGTAAGCTGGCTGTGTCTTTTGATGGCAGGATGTAGCTAATAGACAGCTCATGGGAATCGAAACTCCCGCCGATCTATCTGGATCGGGATGTTCATTCACCTCTGCCATCATTGCCGTCGAGGAACTAGCAAAGGTCGATGCTTCCGTCGCTGTCATGGTCGATGTGCATAACACACTCGTCAACACCGTCTTGAGGCTGTACGGTAGTGATGCCATCAAGGAGAAGTGGTTACCTGGACTAGCTACAAACAAGGTAGGCTAGCCGACTTCGGATAACGGCCTTAGCTGACGATCAGGTCGGATCTTTCTGTCTCTCAGAAAACGGTGCAGGTACGTAAATGTTGAATCCGGGTAACATCCTGCTGACCTGGTAGGATCCGATGCTTTCGCTCTCCAGACGACAGCGAAGAAGGACGAGAACGGCGATTACATTTTGAATGGAACTAAGGCGTAAGCTGCCGTTGCCACCACAGTCAGAGCTGATCGAACAGGTGGATCTCAAATTCTGGTGAAGCCGAGACTTTCCTCGTAAGCTCCTCCAGATGAAGTTATCGGGCTCAGCTGACGTGCAGGTATTCGCCAACGTCGACCCATCTGCCGGCTACAAGGGTATCACTTGTTTCGTCATGACCAAGGACATGGGTGTTGAGATCACTAAGAAGGAGAAGAAGGTAATTTGACCGTATTTGACCGTCACTGACCGTCAGCTGGGTATTAAGTCATCCTCTACCTGTCAACTCGCTTTCGACAATGTCAAAATCCCAAAGGAGAATGTTGTTGGTGAAGTCGGCAAGGGATACAAGGTATGCTGTCCGCTACGTGGCCGAGACTTCAGCTGATATCAGATCGCTATCGAGATTCTCAATGAAGGCCGAATCGGTATCGCCGCTCAGATGGTCGGTCTCGCACAGGGAGCATTCGAGAAGTCACTCAAGTACGCCTACGAGCGAAAGCAATTCGGTCAGGCTGTTGGAGATTTCCAGGGAATGTCATTCCAGTTCGCCGAGGCTGCTACGGAGCTCGAAGCCGCTAGGTTGTTGACTTACAATGCCGCTAGGCTGAAGGTAAGCTGCTTCGGTCAGACGTAGTCTGACAAGCTGACGCGATGTAGGAGGAAGGCCGACCATTCCTCGTCCAGGCTGCCCAGGCCAAGTAAGCTTTTCAACTCGCTGAGTCTCCAAGTAGCTGACGTTCAGGTGGTACTCTTCCGTCATCGCTCAGAAGATCACTGGAAATGCTATCGAGTGGTGTGGAGGAAATGGATTCGTCCGTGATACTGGTATCGAGAAGTACTGGCGAGATTCAAAGGTAAGCTCAACCCTCCCTGTTCTAACCGATAATGAGCTGATATTTAGATCGGAGCTATCTATGAGGGTAAGCCTATTTAGGTTGCTGACGTGCTGACTTGGCAGGTACTTCGAATATCCAACTACAGACGATCGCTCGATGGCTCAGTAAGTTCCGCTTATCTCGGGATACCACCAAAGCTAACTCGCGTAGAAAAGGAGTACGGATCATGAACGATTCAATCTCGTTGTACATGTCTTTCTTCTATGCATTGGTTGTGAATTTGATGGATGGCCAGACCTCATTACTCACTGGAACCGTATAGAGTTTACAGTTCTAGGGATGCCGAAGATACTCCCTCTACTTTTGTTTCCATAAACGGCAAGTTGTAAGTGATATGGTGCTGTCGGATAAACGCGGTGGTATTGAATTTCGATTGATTTTCAGGGTAAATTAAGGATCCTACAAATTCCAAATGACGGGTGAAATGGGTGAAATGGGAGGAGATAATCATGACTAGTCTCGATGAATATGGTAGACTAGCGTCCAGTCATAATTGGGAGCTAGTCGGACCAGTAATAGCCTATCCACAACGCATCGTATCCTCTTATCATCGTACATGATCACTCCCATCATTGGTATTCACTTCATTTCATACCATCAAAGTAGCTCTCTCCCTCCGCCGCGCCCCGCCATCCAGGAAACAGGTAAAACAACTGCCGGCAATCGAGCCGGGCGGTGCCTTTCAGCAGAAGCCGAAGTAATAAGAATCCGCAGAATAGTACGACTAGAGATCTACAAGCACAAAGAAGGGGCGTTGGCGTTTAGCAGAAAACTTCTCACGCAAGTGATTGGGGTTTAGAGAGGAGGACTTGCTTTGTTATAGGAGTTGCAGAAATTTCGAAGGTATAGATTTTGGTGGAATAAGAGGGATTTCCAGTCGACACCGCGACCGAGCATGAGTGTGGGAAAAGGGTACGTTTGTTTGATGGGTATTCAGTGGTTTCTGACAACCAGTATGGATTCCCGTAAGGGTTCGTCGTCGTCGGCAAGAGGATCACAATCACACGGCTCACCATTACGACCCTTGTCGCACCATAACACCGACCCATCTCCAACCGATACATCCAGGTCATTCGCTTTCCCTCCTCCAGCATCTTCGCCCCGCCAAGGCCCAGCTCAGCGAGGATCTCTCGGTATACGTCAAAGACGCTCATCTCCTCTTCTACATGAGATTCAGGGGCCCTCCCGCCGATTGAGCGCTCATCAGATGTTGTTGCTCACTCCGTTCGGTGGAGCTGTGCCGGAAGTTGTTCAACCCGCTGGACCTGCTGGGCGAATGACTAGGGGATCAAGTAGTATGGGAGGTCCTCAAGCTACCCGTTCAGCTAGTTTTGGTATGACATCCATACCCAGCTCCACCGGGATGGGGAGGGATGAACCAGGTGCTGTGAGGGGATTACCGACGTTATCAACAAGATTCAATGCTAGACATCAGTCGCTAGTCCAATCAAATCCGTCACCACTATCACAACCCATGGCAACTATCCAGTCTGCATCAGATTACGGTTCTGAGTCAGATAGCTCTGGAATGGCTGCATCCAGGGAGAATTCGGATAATAGTGGAGATAGCGAGGAGGATGAGGTTGAAAGAGCACAAGCGATGGCTAGGATAGAAGCTGCAAGGAGGGCTAATGCTGCTGCTGTGGCCATGATGAGGAGCAATAGTTTGCCCGTTTTGACGCAGAGGGAATTGGAAGCATTACAGGATAAAGATGGGGAATTAGGGATTGCAAGAGGCGCACATTGGGCATGGGTCCAGGATGATGCGTGGGTTCCCTTTTATGTTCAGATGTATGGGAAAGGCTAACAATCAGAGATGACATACAAATGGAATCGCCTCCCTCGAGGAACACGCCTCCCACTCGCCCTTTCGCTTTCCACGACCCGTTCGCGGCTGCTCTTGGGTCATCTCAGAACGCACAATCGATCTCACCAAGATATACCGCCCCTACAACAACTTCATCAGATTACCATTACTCCCCAACAGCTGAACCTCGTCGTATGTCTGAAGTCAACCCTTCCTGGCCACACAATACTTCTCCGGGATCCCAGACGGTCACTCAAACAAGAGGAAATTCTGTCGCTACCATCACATTATCTTCTTCTCCGACTTCACCAGGACAAGGAGAGAACTCAACATCACCCCCCTTCCCTCCAACGTTCAATTCGAGAGCATCATTGTCGGCACTGGATCAAACTGGACTACTACCGCTTGGCGCTCCTGAGACGTTGGCACCGATCCGACCGAGGATATTACGATACAAGACTTCCCCAGCTCGGTTCACCGGTCTAGGTCTACATTTGGTTGTTAAATCTCAAGCCCCATCCACGGAGGCCAGTACGACAGGAACAGGAGCAACAAGCTCGAGACGTCGATCAAGTGGAATTGATCATGATCGTCGACGATCTAGTGGTCATTCCATTTCGTCCAATGAAGGTAGACGAACAGGTACATGGGCAGTAGTAGATGTAGTCGATAAACTCTCCGCCTCGTCCAACATCCCTTCAATGTCAACAACAACATCCTCCTCCATGACTTCACTCCGTACCGCCGAATCGAATCGAAGTTCCGCGGCAATGCCAAACCCGGTATACACCATTGAACACATCTCCGCTAGGGCCGGATCAATGGCCACAGGGGGTTCTGATCGGTTCAAATCACTTCCTTCTCGGAAAGGAAAACCAAACCCTTTCGCATATGAAGCAATATCACCAATGGGGATGGGAATGTTTGCTGATCCCCTCGCATTCCCAAGAAGGGGGAGCTTGGCAGTATTGAGCCAGACTCCATTAGGACCTTGGGCTAGTCCTAGTGAACCTAGCGTAGCGGAGGAAATGTTGGGTGCTCCAAAAGGGAATTGGCAAGATCGAAGAGGTAGTTGGGCAGAGGGTTGGTCAAATACTGCTAGGTGAACGAATGCCTCTTGAATATGTTGTATAATCTGATAAATGTTGTAACTACTAGAACAATGAATTTGCAAGGTATTCATTACACATGGGCATACAGCTCTAGTATATCCAATTAAGCACCCACAGGCCAAACAAGATCAATCCCAATTTAACTAAATCGTTCCCAGCTGTCAATGTCCTTATATTCGTAATCATCCCCATCAGATTTTGATCTCGCCAACGCGTGTCGAGCGGTGCATAACCTTCTGCTACCCTCGCTGGATTGAGTGAACGAGCAGTCTGGGCCATCCACTAGTCATCAGCTCAACTCTGTGACGTATGGGGTAAGAAGAACCCACCTCCGGCCACGATGGTCTTCGCTCGTTCCCTGCTTCTCGTACTGCGTCCAGTCTCGAGTCACCTGCCTCCTCCTGATGTTCCAAAACGTCCGCCTTACCCTGATTCATCAGAGGTATACTCTCCGGTATACCACCTTTCATTCCTCCTTCTGGCCCCTCGACTACTTCCCTAACTACATCAATCGATGTCCTACCCGGTCCCTCAGCTGGAGCAGTCACTGGAACTGGCAAAGAAGCCTTCTTTGTCCCTACTAAATATTCCGTAATCTCATTAGTCGCACCGGCAACTTTATGTGATATCCAGATAAAACAGATTGTTGAAATAACCAAATTCAATGGCTTCCATAAAGTAGTCGGAACAACCACCAAGATCGCTTTCGTATCGCTCGCTAACCATCCGTGAAATTGGAGGATGAAAGTCTCGAGGGAACATTGACCTATGAAACAGAACATGGCTGATGTACTTGATCGTAGTACCGGTGAAGCGTTTCTCAAGACCACAAAAGCGAGAATTGGAGCGATGGAGACTACAGCGTGTATTTGATTGTAGGTGAATTTATCAAGTTGAAGTTCGAACCAGAAATATCCAGTCATTACTATAGCCGAGACGACGATGGCGGCAGCTCGAGCACCGGGGAAATAACGTTGTTCGGTAATTTGATGTTCCTTCATTTTGATGTACCCGTACGCAGTCAACATTCCCGCCCAGACGATGAACAAGTCGAGAGTGACTCTGAATGACCATTCTTTAGAGGACCAATCGATTCGACAAACAGTATTGAGTAAGTTGAAAATATCGTCCATGATCCATGAGTAATGAAGGAAGAGGACCATGAAGATGGCTGCTATTGCGATTTTCGGTAGAAGGAACAAAGGGCGGTCGTTATATTGATGGCCTAAACGCATGACTACGTATATTGTCATGTACCACCATGAAACCAATGGGGCGAAGTAGTAGAAAAGGTAGTCGGTGTTCATAGTGTAGGGCAAGACGACCGAGAGGAGGTTGAGGCGGATAAGAACGGCTGCGACTCGAGTGAAACCAAAGTCGGCTTTCTTGTAATCTATACATCAGCTTACTTCTCGTACTAAGGAGTTCATAAGCATACAAAAGAAGAAATGGCCATCTGAAGATCAGCTACGGTCACTCGGAGACGAAAGGAATACTTACAGCCAGTCATGAACAAATAAGCAGCAACCAACACTCTGATGGGATTATATATCCCAGAGATCTTGGAAGCTCCCAGGAAATGGTAAATGAGAATAGCAACTACTCATCAGCCCTTTCCCTTTATAAGTATGATAAGGCACTCACTCTGCATCCATCCTTTCCATTCATCCGTGACATCCCGATTCAAGAACCCTAGATCCTTCCCCCTATTCTTCATAGTTGCCAATCCAGCGACTAGACCAGCTATCGTCAAACAAGTGAATAGCGTCTGATTATATTCTTTATGTTCTTTCAAGAAAATGGTCGTTCTGTCCGCTAGGAATAGGTATCCGAGTGCTAAGCCGAAAGTGCTTAATGCTCCGGCTATCAGAGGTGATGGCAGAAATGCGAGGAGTGGAGACGAGGGGTCTGATTATTAGCTTTACCAGGAGCTTGGAGGTGGTCAAGCTTACCTAGCTTCGGAGCTATCAAACTCCCAACAGGAGCCCAGAAGACGAGTAGGAAGAGGAGTAGTCCCTGAACAGGCCTGACCCAGTCGTACCGCCTACAGCAAATTCCCTCTGATCCATCATGTCGCATAACATCATTACACCTCCAACTCAAAAGTAATTCCGCTTGTTTCCTGACGATCTTTTCCGAGAAATGAAGTCCATCCGCGGTCTCTCCATCGACTAAGAGCTGATTGAAGACAGAAGGGATGATGACTGGCGGTGGATTTGGGTGAGACAGTCGAGCGTACAAATCAGCATTCATAGCTTCGACGTCCGTGTGAACTATCGTTTCCGCTCTGGAAGGTGATAGGAGATTATCGACAGGTAGCGAGACTGGGAGGAAAATGACTGTATCGGCCACTCTGCCTTGATTCTGGATTTGACGCCTTTCAACTTCTGGCATTAATACCTCCGCCTCTTCCTCAGACGAGCTGGGTAGTATCCCAGGAATTCGTACTCCTGATCCCGTATCCATTCTATCCCATGGAGTTAGGAGATTTGTGGTTGGTGACCCCTGATTTTGTTTAAGAGCTTCAAAGATATCGTGGATAGTTGCTCCCCATGATGCCAATCCACCTGAATCGGGGTGTCGGAGGTACCATAATCCACTACCCATTATCAACATTGAAGCTGGGTCTCTTGAGCCATTTTGATATTCCCTAGTCTTGGTCGTATTCAAGTACGGATCCCTATTCATCAGTCCATTCTCTGTCAAGCAAGCAACTGACATACCACCAGAACTCGAGCGACAATGTCTCCTGAACGATCCCCATTTCGTTCATTCCAGTATTCAAAACAACTTGCTTATCACTATGTTTCTCTCCACTCTCGAAATCTCTCGGCAGTCCGCCCCTCCCTCCATCCAGTAATTTGGCTGTGGCATAATATAATTGCCTGACTGTCGAGTCACCAATAAATATCGCTCGTCTGTATGAGGCTTGGGTTGGGCTCGTTTGCGAGAAGTAAGACGACGACTTTGGATCTTGGGACAAGCAGGCGATGTAAGCATCAGGTTGAAGTGGGGAGTGGTAACAACCTATATATCAGCTCATCCAAGGCATGGGCTCACCGTCAGGTTGCCAATTGTTATATTCCCCCGGATCAAGCCATCTCCCAGTACTCAACAACGATGAGCAGTGGTATGGATCAGACCAGTCTACTAATCAGCTACCAGCGCAGTGTTGTACGCGAAGAGTAGCCTACCGAGGAAAGACCACCTCAAGATATTCCCCAATACCACACCAGCTACTACAGTCGCACAAGCGTACTGCCACCATATTGGATTCAATGCTGGTCGACTAGCTTTCGTTCGCTGCTTGGCTTGACCAGGCATCTCGAACTAGCTTCCTTCTCCTGTCTGCAGATGCAATGTGTAGTGTGGTGTAGTGCAGGCTGGACTTGGGTAATTCCGGTTAGAGTTCAAAGTCGCGACGCGAGGTGAAAGGGCGGGGATCACCGCACAGCATCTGTTAGGGGTATAGAAGCGAGGATCATGCATCAGATGCATGGTACGGGCAAGCAAGGGGCCTGTCGTGCGTCTCACCATCCTTCCAGCTTCCATCTATAGTATGAAAGAATGAGGAACCAGAAGAAACGCCCTTCATGCCCTATTTGACCTGCCTCAATCCAGCCCTCAAAGTGCCCTCCTTCGTCTTCTGCCTCAGATACTTTGAAACAACTGTCGGAAGCTCATGATCTTTCTCCATTGGTAGGTCTAGCCGATCCTCAAGAATAGCAGGAGAAGCTTTCATCCCTGCTTCTTCCATCTCCTTTGCTACCTGATCGACATCGTCCATTACTCTCATTAAATTTCCGCCCATCAATCCTATTATCTCGGAATCAGACCAGTCTCGGGAGATCATTTCGGCTATAAGGCTGGGGTAGGTCGTTGCGTCCTCCAAGCCTTTCACTGTGTAATCTACTCCGTCTCTTTGTTAGTTAGTTATCACATGAATGGAATCAGGGGCTCACCGAAATCAGAGGATATACCGACATGAGCTCGACCACACCGTTTACCGATATAATCGATATGATCCGCTACCATCTCCAGTGTCGCATTTTCCTCGTCGTCATCAGTGAACTTGGGTACAAAGACCACTTGTCTGGAAATCAGCTTATACTCTATTTGGAAGAGTGCCAACAAGCTTACACAACCCCATTGTTCTTCCCTGGACCATCTCCGATCATATCCAGGATATTGTCTGGTACATTCCTAGGTTGATTACATAGCGCTCTTGCGTTCGAATGGGAGAACATGACGGGTGCTCGAGAGAGGGATATTGAGTCGGCCATAGATTCGTCCGAGACATGTGATAGGTCCACCATGACTGGGCTTCAGCTAGTTGCTCCGATGGGGAAACCTACTGCCTAATCGATTGAGCTCGTAGATGAGCTCCTTGCCCAGAGCACTTAGTCCATTTCCAGAATGACAAGCTTCAATCGGTCCACCAGAACCGCAGGATGACGCGAATGCTACTGTCAGCGTACATTTCCAAAATAAGGCGTACCATTATGATTCGTATGTGTTAACGTCAAATACCTCACTCCTAATTCTGCAAAGCATCTCAGGACCCCTAGAGAATTTCCCAACATATGTGCCCTGTCCGTCAGCTGGAACTTCGGTACTGCTCTGAATAGCTTACCCCTCAACACCTATCAGTGTAGCGAATTTCCCAGCTTTGAATGCTTCTCTCACGTCGGAAGACGACCAGCAGTATTGGAAATCCTGATATCAGCCCCAGTATAATTTGGAGCTCACCGTCTCTTTGATCATTAACTTGATCAAGTCGATTTGCTCTAAAGCATCCCTTACTACCTGCTTGTCAGTGCCCTCCTTTCCCAAAACGTACGGCGTCCGGGTTCAAAAATTCCACATTCTCCTCACAAGGTATCCAGACGCTCATGAACATTCCTCCCACCTTTCCCGCTCTCATCCTTGGGATATCCACATGACCAGGAAACTCTTCAGTGAGCATCTTCACTGTCTCTACTGGTCTCCTATCTGTCAATCAGCTCGAATTCTGGGAGTGAGAACTCACGGACAGCTCTCATGACGTATGGCAGATCCACATGGGAGTCGATCAGGGGATGAGCGGTCATCAGCTCGTGAGCATGTCGAAGATGTTCTGCTGTCCTCATAGTAGTGTCGTATGCCAATATGAAGTGTGAGTGGTGAGTTTCGTTCTCGGCGGTCAGGGCGGAGCGAGTCGGTTAGGTATCGCCGACAAGCCGAGCTTCGCACAGCATGAATGATGTTCCACTCCGCTTTGTCAACAATTGACATCGACAACCTCCGTATGCAGTCCACAACTTACATCTAGATCGTCGTAGTTGTTCTCGTAATGATCTTCAAGGGCTTCTGCATGCCATGACAATTTCGGAATCCCTCTAATTGCGCTCGCACATTCTACAAATTCCAGCTACTCGTTTCGGACAATCATGAATAAACGGTGCCTCGAAAGAATGCATGCAATGACGTTATTATCCCCTGTTCTACCGGCGGCGGAGTCGTCTAAACATCGCTCTTATCATATATCCAGGGTGAGAAGAGAAGGAGCCATG
>Ga0265798_10002710_pt1 | contig 25776 bp, 17 predicted proteins | sample P3T30metagenome_FD_192430 | JGI IMG/M metagenome (GOLD analysis project Ga0265798, IMG submission 192430) | Plant litter microbial communities from East Loma Ridge, Irvine, California - P3 T30 | ecosystem: Environmental > Terrestrial > Plant litter > Unclassified | place: USA: California...
GTTGATAACATTCATGTTGTACATGTACTGGGTGTAATGCGGGTCCTGCTGCGCAGTGGCATCTAATAGGCCCCCTAAGCACAATAGGGCCGCCAGGTATAGTTTCTTCATCTGTGTGGTTTTTCTTTAAGTTGATTAGGCATACCTAACCCCCGCCCTACGGGCAGGGGTTTAGCAGCCTTATTTTAAAATTTAGTTATCCTGCCTGTTGATATAAATCCAACCGGTAGTGCTCTCGCCGTTGCGGCGTTGTACCATATAGAAATATGTTCCTGTAGGTAGTTCATCTCCACTGCTTGTTTGGCCATACCATTCATCAACATAATCTGTTTTACTGTACACTTCTTTACCGTATCGGTTAAAGATCTCCAGTTTTCTAACATCTAAGCTGGAAAGGTCAAAGTTGTCATTTTTACCGTCGAAGTTAGGAGAGATACCTTTTTGGATTTCACAGCTTGTTGCAAGAACATCTACTGATGTTTCAAACGGACAAGCGCCATCTAAAGGTGTTACTGTTACAGTATATGTACCTTTTTGGCTGATAACAAATGCATAGCCGGTACCTGTTTGAGGGCCAGTCCATGTAAATGTTGCGTTATCTTCATTATAAATCTCATCATCAAACATTACAGTAAGCTGATACTCATTATCATCGTTACATTTCTGATCGATGCTAACTTCCGGAGTTGCAACAATTGTTACATTAAAGCTACTCTCACCAAAGCACGTTGAGTTACCTGTGGCAGCGGCATATACATAAATAGTTTGGCTATCTATAATTACCGTACCGGCAGCAAGCGTACTACCAGTTCCCCCAGGGCCTGTGTAATATGCATTACCTGCAGGAAGTGCCTCTAAGGTATAGCTATCGCAAGTTGAAACATCGTTAAGTTCTACAACCACAGGAGTTGGAGATATAGATACTGTAAAGTTAGCTTCAGATGCACAGTTTGGCACAGTACCTGTTTCGGCATATACATAAACTGTAGTTGGAGAAGTTAACTCGGTGCCCGCAGGTATAAGAGTACCCGCACCACCGGCAGCAGTGTAATAGTTACCTACAGTAAGAGCAGGTAATATATAACTGTCGCAAGCTATTACCGGCGCTACCTCTGTGGCTACAATAGCTGGTGTAGCGTTAATTGTTACAGTAAATACATTTTCATCTGTACATCCGGCAGCGCCGTTTGAAGCAAACACATATACATCTTGCGTAGCTGTAATAACTTCACCCACTGCAAGCTGAACACCTCCACCATTGGTTTCAGTATAATAAGCATTGCCAGGGTTTGTAAGGGCAGGAAGCGTATAGCTACCACACTCAACAACATCTGCAGGGTCATCTGCAACTGCAACAGGAACTACTGTTACAACAGTACTTGCAGTAATAGTACAACCAGCGTTGTTTATTACAACCTGATACTCACCAGATGTGCTTACTGTTATAGAGCTACCTGTATCAGGAAGCGCTGCGCCACCTACTACAGACCAGCTGTAAGTAGTTGTTGGACCCGCATTTTCAACTGTTACCGTTACAGTACCGGTTGCACCTTCACATATTGTAAAGTCATCCGTGATTGTAAATACAGGTGTAAGGTTTTGAACGATAAGATCGAATGATTTAACGCCCTCACAGCCGCTGGCCGTAATTAATATATTAACCCAGATTGGCTGACCGCCGGCTACTGTATTAGTAAACGCATCCGGAGTTTCTATTGCATTTTCTTTAGCAATAGCATCAGCCTCAGTAAGGTAGTATGTTACTGAATATAAACTTGCATTAAGGCCTTCAAGAATTGTGTCTGTATTTTGCGTAAGGTCAAACTCAGCAAAACCATCGGCATCACATGCAGTAAGATCTAACGGATCGCCAGTAATCTGGTCTACCGGATCAAAGAATTCTACAAGGATCGAACCTTCACGAGTACAGTCAAGACCATTAACCTGCGCTTCAACACTATAAGTACCAGGAGCTGTTACTGTAAGTGTATCGCCTGTTTCGTTTGGAATCTCCACACCTCCAAGATACCATACAAAGGTATGATCATCCGGATCAAGGTTAGTTGTAATAACAACAGTTTCCTGATCGCACGCTGCAGTGCCTTCATCTACAAGCATATCTGCACCAAGATCTATCTCGCCAAGGTTAAAACTGCCGGCAAGAAGGAATACTGCAGATGAAACACCATCATCACCTTCGTTAGCAACAATCATCTGCATGCTGTATTCATGGTTAGCCTCAAGTGTATAAGGAACTACTGCATCCATCTTAACAGTTTGACCGTTAAGGTTAATAGGCGATAGCATACCGTTGTACTGACCAAAATACTGCTCATTAATACCAGGACAGTCGGCGCCCTGATCCTGATTATCAGGGTGAATATTAGTTACCAATATCAGCTGGCCGTTAGGCAATATTGCAAGGTTATTTATCTGACCTGTTTCAAGATCGGTAAGTATAAATGCAAATACATCCGAGAAATTACACTCAAAACTTGGTGTCCCATACTCTTCCGATGCAAATAAGAATTTGAACAATGTAGCTCCCTCAGGTATGTCTACAAGTGGTGAGAAATCAAATTTAATTGATGTAGATCCATGGGTATTAGCAGGGTTGCCTGCAGGGAATTCCGGATAAGTATTAAGAATCGCTTCAAGAGCAGCCTCTTCTACCGGATTTTCCCATCCTCCAAAGATACCTGTATCATTAGGGCCGGGAACATCAGTCTCAGCATCACCGCTCACAAGCACAATACCACTGTTATATACAGTACCATCAGGGTCTGAGAACTGGAAGCTTGATCCGTTACTTTCCCAATAGCCAATACCGTTTTTACCTACTGCCATACCTGTTACCGATGTAAAGTTATCTACATAAGCACAGTCAGAACCAAGGAATACATCTGTGATAAGCTCAGGCACTGTGTACTGAGTTTCAGATACTGTAATTGGAGGCTCTGGAGTTGTAATACAAATATCAAAACTTGTAATTGTTGTAGGGGTATTCATAAATGTAGTAAATACCATTACATAATATGTACCGCCAGGTGTAAGACCATCAAGTATTACAGATTGTTGCCATGTTGTACAGCCTACCTCTGTAAGGTTACCACAATCGTCGCCTTCAAAAACCGCAAACACAACAGTTGTGCCAGAATCGTTGTTTATATTAACTGCGTGAGACTCGCCTGTTGCAGTAAATGTATACCATGCATCATAATCGGGGGTATCCCAGTAGCAGCTTGGTGTAACACCAGAAGACGTACTACCTGTAATAGTTCCTGTAACCGATTGTGCACAGTTTGCACCTGGGTTAACCGGTACTTCTATAGCGCCGTCGCAATCATCATTTACAAGCGATGTTGTAAAGGTAAGCGGGCCAGACCATGTACTGTTACCGTTGTCGCCACCACATATTGCCCTTACATAGAAAGAGTATGTAGTACCGCTTTCAAGATCAAAATAATCTGAAAGGTTTACAGGGTTATCATTGGTAAGTAATGTAGTTACTATTGGAGCCGTTGGGCTTGGAGCCGTTGCCTGGTAAGCTACAACAGTTATTTCCCACTGTGTTGCAGTGGCCATCTCTGTCCAGCCAATCTCGGCAGTATCTAAACCAATATTATCAATGGTAAGATCTTGTGGTTTAGGGCAAAGAGGCGCTAAACATGAAGGTGTACCCTCATAAATAACTGTTCCCTGTGCACCTGTTCCTGCAGGTTTTGTAAAGATATCTTCCATAAACGGACTATAAACAATAAGCCCTTTATCAGAAACATCAAAGCCTGTAGTATTCCAGAATATTTCGATAGGCACATCTGCACATAGTGGAATCTCTACCGTCATAGAGTACATATCAGGAGAACCCCATGTAAATTCGTCACCTATAGTAGCTACAGGAACTCCTCCTTGAGATATTGTCATGGTGTTACCTTCATAACCCCATCCGTTCTCGCTTGTCATTTCAAAAGAGAATACGCACTTATCCGCCTCTTCACACACTTCTGTGTTAAATGCAAATGGCCCTGCCCAGTCGCTCTCTTCATCATCAGCACATACTATCCTTACATAATATTCGTAGTTAGTAGCCGCTGTAAGAGGGCCTACACCTACTACAGGGTTAGTAGTTGTTGCACCTGTTGGTGTAGTAGTTGCTACCGGAGCATCTTCCCCTGCTTCAACAATATAATATTGCCATGATCCTGTTTCTGGGCCATCCCAGCCAAGATCAGCAGTTGTAGTGGTTTCATTTTCTGTATATAGTCCTGTTGGAGCTAAACACGCCGGCACTAAACAGTCGGCAGTAGAGCTGTACAATACTGTATTAGGAGTTTCAGTGTCAGGTAACATTGTAAACAATGTTTGCTCAAAACCATTAATTATCTGAAGGCCTACCTGGTATGGGAATGTACCACCGTTTGTCCAGAATACCTGGAATGGCGTACTTGTACAAAGTGGCACAGTAACCGTTTGGCTGCCGCCCGATGTAAATGTAGATCCTATGGTTGCAACGTTAATACCGTTTTGAGTAATTTGCATGGTTCCACCATACCAGCCACCAAAGAAATTGCTGGTCATTACAAAAGTGTAATCACATTGCTCTTCTTCAGGACATACGTCTGAACTAAAGGCAAAAGGACCTGCCCATGGGCTATTTTCTGTATCGCTACATACCATCCTTACGTAAAACACGTAGTTAGTAGCCTCTTCAAGTGCTACGGTTGTAGGGTTGGTTGTTGTAGCTATAGCATCAGCATCTGTTGGGGCAGGGCTGCCTGCCTCAGCATAATAATACTCCCACGTGCCTGTAGGCTGTCCTGCCCATCCAAGATCGGCAGAGGTATTTGTAACGTTCGTTACATACAGGTTGGTTGGAGCCAAACACATTGGGTTTTCGCAATCTACAGTACCTGTATACAATACAGAGTTTGGAAGCCCGGTACCCGGCGCTTTTGTGTAAAATGTTTGAGAAAAACTGTTTTGTATAGATACGCCAACTTCATTGGCAAAACTACCGCCTGCATTCCAATACAATTGTATAGGTAAATCATTACAAACCTGTACCGGAATTGACACAGGGCCGTTACCCGTTGTAAACGTACTACCTAAAGTAGCTATTGTTATACCGTTTTGAGACACTGTCATAGTATTGCCATTCCATCCGTCGCCAAAAGAATCTGTCAACACGAAAGTATAAGTACACTGATTTGCTACTTCACAAATCGTTGTATTAAATAGGTATGGGCCTGCCCACGCACTAAATGTACCATTACCACAATCGGCACGTACATAATATTCGTAAGGAGTTGAAGCAACAAGGTTTGCACCGGCAAACGTTTGTGTAACTGTTAAGTTAGAGTTATCTGTAACCGTTGTACCTGCACCCGATGGTATGCCACCGGCAGGAGCCTGAACAACTATTTGCCAAGAAGTAGCATTGCTTGGGTTTGTCCATGAAAGTTCTGCAGATGTCTGGCCAATGTTAGTTGTAGCCAAACCTACAGGAGGCGCACAGTTAACCTGTTGTATAACTAATGTATACGGTGTAGTTTGAGCCCAAACTGTAGAAACTACAAAGTAATAGGTTTGACCTTGCGTTACCGAAAGTGTAGGTATAGAAAGAGATGTCTGATTCCATTCGCTATTTGCACCCGCTATACAAGACACACCTATATCAGCACAATCATCATAAACAAAAACACCAGCCTCAGCATTAATAGTTGGGGCATTTATGCTGATAACACCTGTAAATGTAGCGGTGTATGAATATACAACATCATTACCACTCAGGTAACTTTCCCATGTTTCTGTACCACAACCGGTACTTCCCGGTACGCCTTCATAATTATCGGCGTAGTTAGATGTGTTATCAGTAGTAGAATATGGTAAAGCACCAATAACTATAGGAGCGGCGCAGCTTTCGCCCAGCGCAACCGTACTAAAGCTAAAAGGCCCAACCCAGCCGCTTTCGCCACCGTCAGAACATAATGCTTTAACATAGTATTTATAATCAGTATTGGCTGTTAGAGGGGCACCGTTTGCGGGGGCACCTGCTACATATGGTAAAGCACCATTGTATACAACACCTGTACCTGTAGGGGTGCCGGTTTGTGGCAATAACTCAATTTCCCAAGAAGTAGCACCACTTGGGTTAGCCCAGCTAAGATTAGCAGTAGTCATACTGATATTAGTAGCTGCAAGAGTTGTTGGATCAAAACATTTAGCCGTAACCGACACGTTATCAATAGCCCAACGCTCACCATTATCGCCTGCCATAACAAAAGCGATATATCTAAAAGAACCCGCCATAGTAGCAGGTAGGTCCACAGTTTTTTGCTGCCACGCAAGCTGTGTAGGGTTAAGCTGCAACTCTGTCCATGTTACCTGCGGCGTACCAAAGTTTGCCGTATTGGTTTGGTTTGCAACAGTGTCATCTGCCTCAGCAACAGGGTTAGACACGTATATTTTAAATGTAGTGTTTTGATCTGCATTAAAAAATAAACGCGAATAAAAATGCAACTGCGGGTTAGCAGGCATTTCAATAAGTGGCGTAATAAGCCAGTCTGTTGCAAATGTACCCGGAGCAACGTTTTCGCGATCCAGGAATGCAGAGTGCGTGCCTTCAAATGCCGGCTGCGCAGAACCGCCATTACCCTGGATCCACCATACGGTTGGCCCATTGGCCTCACTAACTAAAGCCCAGCCGGCGGGACCACCCGCGCCTGAACCCGTTTGAGTTGTCCATGTACCTTCAAATCCCTGCAACGGCAAGCCGGGCTGTGCAAAGGCACAAAGGGACAAGAATAACATGAAAAACAGAAAAGTAGTTTTTTTCATAGAATTATTATTAGTAGTTTATGTTTAAGAAACCCGAAAATAAGGAAATTTTTTTGACGAAACACAACTAATGTTAAAGATTATCTAACTTTTAATTAAAAAAAACAAAATTTCCTCTAATTGTTATGAATATAAAAATATAGTATCTACTTTTTCTGAGTTTATTATACAAATACTATATGTGGCTATTACTTTATATCTTTGCAGCACCTAATATTTGTAATGGATACTCCTAAAAAAATATACTTCGCTTCAGATCAGCATTTTGGAGCACCAACAGCCGAGCTTAGTTTTCCGCGTGAGCAAAAATTTGTACAATGGCTGGATGAAATTAAGCACGATGCTGAAGTACTTTTCTTACTTGGCGACCTGTTTGACTTTTGGTTTGAGTATAAAACTGTGGTACCCAAGGGCTTTGTAAGGGTTTTAGGAAAACTGGCCGAATTACGTGACAGCGGCATACCCATATATTTTTTTACCGGCAACCACGACCTTTGGATGCATGATTACTTTCAAAAAGAGCTTAATATACCGGTATACCATAAGCCTCAAGAGTTTACCTTTAATAATAAGGTATTCTTAATAGGGCATGGCGATGGCCTTGGCCCCGGCGACAAAGGGTATAAACGCATGAAAAAAGTGTTTACCAACCCGTTTTCTAAATGGCTGTTCAGGTGGCTGCACCCCGATATTGGCGTGAAACTGGCTCAATATCTGTCGGTTAAGAATAAATTGATCAGTGGAGATTCTGACGTTAAGTTTTTAGGGGAAGACAACGAGTGGCTGGTGCTTTACTCTAAACGCAAGCTGCAAACCAAACATTATGACTACTTTATCTTTGGACACCGCCACCTGCCCATGACTATTAATGTGGGTAACAACTCCTATTACATTAACCTGGGCGACTGGATAGGCTACTTTACCTATGGCGTTTTTGACGGAGAAAAATTTGAATTATTGAGCTACAAAACCCAACAGGCGTAACCTAATTTTTACACGTAGAATCAAGGTAATCAAGTAGTTGAATTGTAAAGATAGTACCCTCTACAAGGTCTTTTATTTGCATGAGCTCGCTTTTAGACACCGCAAGATCTACTTGCTTTAGTGGTGTTTTAAGCAAAAACTTATGGCAGCGTGAACGATGGCAGCAATCAGCGCAATTTGTTTCGCGGCAGGCTTCATCTATAAGTTTAGCAAAGTCTTTTATCTCATTTCCAGACAGATAAAACCCGGTTTCCTTAAAAACCATCTGTATGCGGTCTTTTAAAACGGTATCGTTCTTTCTCCAGTGAAATGCTACACCAAAATCGTTAAAATAAATTTGCTCAATATCTTTCATGCCCAAATGATTTGAAACAAAAATAGCAATTATTTAAAATCATTCTAAATAAAATTGAATTATTTTTCGCTAATATTTCACTTTTGGATTTCGAGATTACACAGCAAATATTGCTCTGACCCACTCTCTTTGCAATTTAATAATATACCAATTGGTATAAAAATTTTGGTTTTTAAGCCGATTTTGAAATTCTGAAAATAATATACAATCGGTATATTTACACTATTTTAAATTTTGAATGATGAATTTCAAATTCCAAATAACATCCAACTATCTTTTTAAAGTTTAAAATTTAAAATTCATCATTTAAAATTATTCTTTACATCTAATATCCCTCAATCGCAATTGAAGGCTCGTTACACCGTTCCATTCATTTTCATCGATAGAATACACTGCATCAAAAGCATCGCCATTACAGGCAAGGCCTTTTTTGGCAGCGAGGCCAAAACCGATCGCGCCATAGCCTTCCGACCTATTCTGCCGTACAAAAAGCTTTAAATGTGTATCATCCGACCCTATTGACTTACCAAAACCGCTATCGGTAAGGTTGCGGCTCAAAAATACCGGACTCATATTACCCGGCCCGAAAGGTTCAAACTGCTTTAGTATGCGATGAAACTTAGGCGTAATGTCCTCAAAATCAATCTCGGCATCTATGCTTATTTCGGGCGTAAGCAGTTCCGGGTCAATTGTTTCCTGCACTACCGCCTCAAACTTTGCCCTAAATTGCTCGTACTGGCTTTCCAGTAGCGTTAAACCCGCCGCATACATATGGCCGCCAAACTGCTCTAAATGTTCGGCGCAGGCCTCCAAGGCGTTGTAAATATCATAATCCTTAACCGATCGTGCCGAAGCCGCCAGTTTATCGCCACTTTTGGTAAAAACCAGAGTGGGGCGGTAATAGGTCTCGGTAAGGCGCGACGCCACAATACCAATAACCCCCTTGTGCCAGTCTTCCTGGTACACCACGGTAGTAAACTTGTCATGATCGGCATTTTGGTCAATTTGCCGTAGCGCCTCCACCGTCATTTGCTTGTCAAGGTCTTTACGGTCGGCATTCAGGGTTTCTATCGATGCCGCAAACTCTTCGGCCTGCGCAAGGTTAAACTCCGTTAGCAGCTCTACCGCATAGTTGCCATGCTTAATGCGCCCGGCAGCGTTAATGCGCGGGGCAATAACAAAAACCACGTCGCTAATGGTAAGGGTTTGCCGTTTCATGTTCTGGATCAGCGCCTTAATACCCGGCCTCGGAAACGTATTAATAACCTCCAGCCCGAATTTTGCCAGCGTGCGGTTCTCGCCCGTAATAGGAACAATATCAGCTGCAATGGCTGTGGCAACCAAATCAAGATACGGAACCAGGTCATCAATCGTCTCCCCCTTGTTCATGCCCAGCGCCTGGATAAGCTTAAAGCCCACCCCACAGCCGCAAAGTTCGTCATAAGGGTAATCACAGTCGGTGCGCTTGGGGTCGAGTATGGCAACCGCTTCGGGCAGGGTGTCGCCGGGGCGGTGGTGGTCGCAAATAATAAAGTCGATACCCTTAGCATTGGCATACGCCACCTTATCTATCGACTTTATACCGCAGTCAAGCGCAATAATCAGCGTACAGCCATTATCATCGGCATAATCTATTCCGGCATTGCTCACGCCGTAACCTTCCTTATATCTGTCGGGAATGTACGTATCTACATTGGGGTAATAACTTTTAAGGTAGCTCGATACCAGCGACACTGCCGTAGTACCATCTACATCATAATCGCCAAAAACCAGGATGCACTCGTTATTGACAACCGCCTGCTCTATGCGCGCCACTGCCTTATCCATATCCTTCATAAGGTATGGGTCGTGCAAATCGCTAAGCGATGGCCTAAAGAATGCCTTAGCCTGCTCAAATGTTTCGATACCGCGCTGCACCAATAACGATGCCACAGCAGCATCTACATTGAGCGCCGCAGCAAGGTGGTTTACTTTATGGGTATCGGGTTTGGGTTTAAGGTTCCAGCGCATGGTGTAGTTGTGGCTTGTATTAGATTGCAAATATAAGCCACCGGAATGAAATTGCTATGCTATGGAGTAATTGGTGTTTGATTGCTAAGGAGGAGCGTCCTATTTATAACAATCCAACTCCGCACCGTCACTGCGAGCATAATGCAATGGAGCGCGGCAGTCTCATTATTTATTGTGAGTTAACGTTGCTGGCGCGAGCGTCTCGCTCGTGCCTACTGGTTATTTAACGCGGGTAACAAGGTGTATTACTATTTATTTATCTTACGCATCAGGTCCCTCCATCCATTCCACATACAAGTATTGTCTGTAATCCGTAAAGTATCAGCGGTTTTTTCTATGGTATAAGTCATACGGGCAGTACTATTGCAGATATTAACCCCATTAATTGCAAGCAATTCTGCCTCAAAGTGGTTTAGGGCTTTGAGTTCATTTTCATCAAGCAATCTTTTTTTGCCCCTTGTGGGCTCAAAATAAATTTTATTATTTTCTTTATATATTGTATACCAACCTTCTAAGGTGGCAACACAACCTCCCTTTGATCTAACTAAATAGTGTTCACCATCTTTAATATTATTAATGGGTGTCTTGTCATAATAAGGATTTATATTAATAGTATCTGGCCGTGGCTCTGCAAATACGATTTCACCACCTTTTAAAATGATCCATCTGTTTTTACCTTTCCAAGCAAATCGAGATAGGACATTTTGTAATTACCTGAAGGCAATTTCTCTAACTTAAGCGTATCTACCTCCATTAAATGAAATGGCACCTTAGCTTCATAAGCCACAGTATCATTTGAATAAATCCGCAGGCTATGTATACTTTGAGCAAACCCATTGTGAGTTAAATTTATCTGACCGTATTCTTGTTTACAGGAAGATAATAACACACATGTAAAGAGAAGTAATGCCGCTTTTTTCATAAGGAGATAATCTATTGCAATATAACGGTTTGATTTGAAATTTCTTACTGCTTAAGGCCTGAAAATAATGCACGATACCCGCTTCGTCACTGCGAGGGAGGCACGACCGCGGCAGTCTCATTATTTAGTACATGGGCAAAGCAACAATGAGATTGCCGCACTCCGCAAGCTCCGTTCGCAATGACAGTACGTGAAAAAAGAAGCGTGAATAAATCAGTGTAAATCCGCGATTGCCTGCATCCGCGTTATCTGCGTTCCATTAATTACTAAAAGCAAATGAGATTGCCGCGCTCCGTTGCACTGCGCTCGCAATGACAGCTCGTGAAAAACGGACTTTGAAAATCCGTTTAAATCGGCGATTGCCTGCATCCGCGTTATACGCGTTCCAATTAATTTGGAAGACGCAAAGCATGCGTCTCTACTCCTCGTCCTGATCTGAGAATTTAGAACGTTTTGCCTTAGGCTCCGGAACAAACCCGCCAACCACCACTACGATCTCGCCGCGAGGCTCTTTTTTGGTAAAGTGCTCCAACACCTCAGCGGCCGAACCGCGAACCGTTTCTTCGTGCAACTTGCTCAGCTCTCGCGATACCGAAACGGGGCGCGCTTCGCCAAAGTATTGTACAAATTCGGCCAGGGTTTTAACCAGCTTGTGTGGCGACACGTAAAATATCATGGTACGCTGCTCTTCGGCCAACGCCAAAAAGCGGGTTTGGCGGCCTTTTTTATCGGGTAAAAACCCTTCAAAAACAAACTTATCATTAGGCAGGCCGCTGTTTACCAGAGCAGGCACAAAGGCCGTGGCGCCGGGCAGGCATTCTATAGCAATGTTATTTTGCACGCAGGCACGGGTTAGCAAGAACCCGGGATCTGATATGGCGGGGGTACCGGCATCGCTAATAAGGGCAATGCTTTCACCGGTTTGCAGCCGTTGGATAATGCCCTCTACCGTTTTATGCTCGTTGTGCATGTGGTGGCTGTGCATGTGCGTGCCAATATCAAAATGCTTAAGCAGTTTGGCGCTGGTGCGGGTATCTTCGGCCAGAATAAGGGTAACTTCTTTAAGTACTTTTATGGCCCTGAAGGTCATATCCTCAAGATTGCCTATAGGCGTGGGAACAATGTAAAGTTTAGACATTAACTAAATCTTTTTTCTACAAGAACCATAAAGCGCTCTTCGTATTCTTCTTTGCCTTTCCAGTTGTTGTAGTCGGGCTTAACAAGGTCGTCTATAAAATCTTTTGCCTCCTGGTAGGTGTTAAGCGTATTAAGCTGCGACACCACACGGTTAAGGTCGTCGCTGCTGCCGCCAAAAAGGTTCTTCTCAAAGGCAATACGGTCGTTCAACCCAAGAGAAATGGCCTTTACAAAACCATCGGTAAACGCCTTAGGCGCAGCGGCAGGTTTAGGCGCTTCGGCTTTTGGTGCCGAAGGCGTAGGCTCCCAGTCGCGCCAGTCTTTTTCCTCAGCTTTTGGGGCTTGAGGTGCGGCAGGCTCAGGGGTGTTGGATTTAGACGGTTCCCAATCGCGCCAGTCGCTCACGGGTTCTTCTTTTTTAGGCTCCTCAGGGGCTTTAGGCGCCTCAGGAGTGGCTGCCTTATTAGGCTCCCAGTTACGCCAGTCCGACGTATCGGCAGCGGGCTTAGGGGCATCATCGCCTTTCTTTACAAACTCGGGCTCTTTATAATCGTGGAAATCCTCAAAGGAAATCTCTTTTTGTTTTGCAGGCGTTTCGGGCGCAGCAGGTCGCTCAAAAGCAAATTCAAAACCTATTTTATTGTCTTCTACTTTAGAGTTGGCATCAGGCTCAATTGTTTTAATCTCGGCATCGGCAGCTTTCTCCTCCTCTTCGGGGGTGCTTTCGTGCTCTTTTTCATATACCGCTGCCGCAGAAGCCTCCTCAGCCTTAACATCCTCCACCGGTTTCTCCACCTGAACTTTTACCTCAGGCTCTTCGGTTGTAGTTTCGCTTTTTGGTTCCTCTTTAGGCTCTTCAACCTGCGGGGTTTCTTTTGGCTCTTCTACTTCAGGCTTATCTTCTTCTGCCGGTTTAGGCTCGCCTTCTTCGGCAGTATCATTTTCTATATCCTCTTCAGCAACTTCGGTTTCTGTAGCCTCAGGGGTTTGTTTTTTCTCTTCGCCGGCTACAGGTTGTTTGCCATCGTTATCGGTATCTACACCTTCGCCACTTTCATTCTCTTTATCCTGTTTTGGCGCGTCATCCGCTTTAGCATCATCCGCAACCTTTGTTTCTTCCTCTGCAGTTACGGCCTCTTTTTTCTCCTGTTCGGCTACCGGCTGCTTGCCATCATTATCAGTGTCTACGCCTTCGCCACTTTCATTTTCTTTATCTTCTGATTGCTCCGATTTTTTAGCCTCCTGTTTTTCTTTGCGCTCGGCAGCCTTTTGGTCGGCTTCCTTATCCAGTTCGCCCGGTTCGGGTTTTACCAGTTCGGCTTCGTCAAGGCCGTACACCTCATCCAGTTTAAACAGCGCCGACGCATGCCCTATAGTTGGGGTTGCTCCCTTAAAATTATCTTCTACAAATTTAAGCACCGACAGCTTTTCATATAGCCTTAGCGTTTCCTGCTGCAGTTGATCGATCTCTGCTCTGTCTTTAAGTTTCAGTATGCGGTGGGCTATGCTTATAAGGTCGGCTTCTAATCTTTTCTTCATAACTTTTAGAATAATAGGGGTTGGCGCAATAGTTTTTTAATAAATTTGTTTTATACAAAGTAACAGAAAACATTTCTGTTTTACAGCCTGAAAAATACAAAATGTTTCTCGAAAATACAGTAAACCATAAAGAACAGTTTGGGTGGATAGAGGTCATCTGCGGCTCCATGTTTTCGGGCAAGACAGAGGAACTTATCCGCAGGCTTAAGCGGGCACAATTTGCCCGGCAAAAGGTAGAAATATTTAAACCATCTATAGATACCCGCTACCACGAAGAAATGGTTATTAGCCATGATGCTAACGAGATACGCTCTACCCCCGTAACATCGGCTGCTATGATTCGGCTTTTGGCGCAGGACTGCGATGTGGTAGGTATAGATGAAGGCCAGTTTTTTGATGATGAGATTATTACCGTATGTAATGACCTGGCTAATACGGGCATTCGCGTTATTGTAGCCGGCCTGGATATGGATTTTAAGGGTAACCCGTTCGGACCCATGCCTGCCCTTATGGCCACCGCCGAATATGTTACCAAAGTACACGCCGTATGCACCCGCACCGGCAACCTTGCCAACTATAGTTTTAGAAAAGCCAACAATAATAACCTTGTGCTTTTAGGCGAAACCGAAGAATACGAACCCCTTAGCCGCGCCGCCTACTATCAGGCACTACGCGAACAGCAGGAAAGCAAAGCCGATTTTATTAAAAAATCGGGCAAGGCAGAGTAACCCCCTGATCAATCTTTTACCGATACATAATGCCCAATAAGCATACCCTCTGCCAATAAAGCTTCGCCGGTAAAAAGCACTTCGCCCTTTTCATCCCTCCAAACCAAATTGTACTTAACATTGCTTGGCACCGTGCTTTGTATATAGCTTATAGTAAGCATGCCTGAAGCAAGTCCATAAAGGCCATCCCACTTAGAAAAATACGTGCCAATAAATGGTTCGTTGCCTTTTTCTATCAGGTTAGCGCTTTCGGTCGCAATGGTAAACAGGCGGCTGTTGGTAAACTCGCCCACCAGGTTGCCGCTGTCTGTCAGTCTTAAATAAAAAGAGCCTATTATTGTAGCCATCTTGATGTTAAGTGTAAAACAAAGTTAGAGAATTGTTTGTAATTTTACTTTACTATAAACCATAAGGTAGCAAAGTGCAAATTTGCAGGAATTAAGTATCTTTGATTTTTAAACGTAGAGAACATACTTTGACATTAATAATATTAAGTTAACAATGGATTATATAGAAATATCTGGATACAAATCCATTAAGCATGCCAGGGTTGATTTAAATCCTGTTAATTTATTAATCGGTGCAAACGGCAGCGGTAAAAGTAATTTTTTATCGTTTTTTGATTTTTTAAACCGCCTGTACAACAGGAAATTAAATGATTATATTGAGCTTTATGGTGGTGGCGAAAATAAGATCCTGCACAAAGGCAAAAAAACAACCGAAGAAATCTCGTTTAGGGTCGAATTCGATAATGGAAATAATGGCTATTCGGCAACATTAACTTCCGGCACTAATGGTTTTATTTTTACTTCAGAAAAATTAATTTATAAAAGTGATGACGGCAAGGATATTAGTCAATCTGAGAGAGAATCGCGTTTGAAAATAGTAGATACTTACAGGTCAAAATACATTATTAAATATCTAAACAGGTTCAGGAAATATCATTTTCATGATACGAGCCGTACCTCATCATTTACAAATCCAAGCCACATTGAAAATGACATTAGTTATCTATATAATGATGGTTCTAATATTGCTGCTTTTCTTTATGATATAAATCAAAATCATAAAGTTGTATATAATTTCATTCTAAAAATTATACAATCGATAGCTCCCTATTTCTCTGATTTTTATTTTGATCCCAATAATGATAATTATGTACGATTGTTATGGACAGATAAGTATAGTGATGTATCATATGGGGCTACCGATCTGTCTGATGGTACATTACGCTTTATAGCATTAGTAGTATTGTTTATGCAACCTGATCTACCCGATACTATAATTATTGATGAACCCGAATTAGGGCTTCACCCAACTGCTATCGCTAAACTTGCGGGTATGATTAAATCGGTTGCTGCAAAAGGCTGCCAGGTTATTATTGCCACACAATCAACCGACTTAATAAGCCATTTTCGACCTGAAGATATAATTACTGTAGACCAAATAGATGGCGAATCGAAATTTGAACGGCTGGATGAGGATGTATTGCATCAATGGTTAGAAGATTACACTATTGATGATTTATGGAAAAGAAATATTATTGCCACAGGCCAGCCTAATTTTTAATAGGATGATACGAATTATTATTATTTGCGAGGGAGAGACAGAAAAGGAATTCTGTACAAAAATCCTTGGCCCTTTCTTTGCTGCTAAAGGCATTTACATACAGTCGCCACTGATAAAAAAATCTATGGGCGGCATTGTAAAATGGGAAGAATTAAAAAAACAAATTTTATTGCATCTTAAAAATGATCCGTCAGCATTTGTCACAACATTTATAGACTATTATGGTCTTTACAGTAAATATAATTTTCCCGGATGGATTCAGGCTGAAGCTTGCCCCGACAAGAATAAACGAATGGATATCTTAGAAGAGGCAATGCTTTTGCAAATAGAAGACACCTATCAGCACAGATACATCCCTTACATGCAACTACATGAATTTGAAGGTTTATTATTTAATGAGATTAATATTTTTAATGAACAAATTCCGAACGATGAATTAGTTGGCACCGACGAATTAGAGTCAACTTTTGCGGCTTATTCAAATCCCGAGATGATAAATAATTCTAAGGAAACATCACCATCGCACAGATTAAAACGAATTATAAGGGGATATAATAAAATTGTATATGGCAATATACTTGCAGAGGCTATTGGGCTTGATAAATTAAGACACAAAAGCCCCCGATTTAATGCTTGGATAAGCAAGATGGAATTATTAAACAATTAATTACTACTACATCCCTTGAGCGTAAATACCCAGGACATTATACCCGCCATGCATTCCCGTTTTGAAGGGAGGCAGCGCGATATGGAAATAGACAACGTATCGATAGACAGCCGGTCGTTGCAAAACAATATAGGCACGCTGTTTTTTGCCCTTAAGGGGCAAAACCGCGACAGCCACGAGTACATTGCACAGCTTATAGACAAAGGCGTGCTTAACTTTGTTGTAAGCCACATACCGGTAGAGGTTATTGGCAAAGCCAACTATTTTGTGGTAGAAAATACCCTGACCGCCTTGCAGGATTTTGCTATATATTACCGAAACCTGTTCAACTTCCCGGTCATTGCCATAACAGGCAGCAACGGCAAGACCATTGTTAAAGAGTGGCTCAACTACCTTATGAGTCCGGATTATACCATTATCCGTAGCCCTAAAAGTTACAACTCCCAGGTTGGTGTACCGCTTTCTATCATTGGCATTAACGAAATGCACAACCTTGGCATTTTTGAAGCGGGAATATCTACCGTGGGCGAAATGGAAAAACTGGAACCTATTATACGCCCCAATATTGGGATACTGACCAACATAGGCACCGCGCACGATGAGGGCTTTGCCAGCCGCACCGAGAAAATTCAGCAAAAGCTTAAGTTGTTCGATAATGTGGAGGTGCTTATCCTGCAACATAACGCCGACGTACTGCACGAACTTAACCCCAACATAAAAACTTTTACATGGAGCTTTGAGCCGGGTGCCCATGTGCACGTTGTACCAAAATTAGTGGATGGTAAAACGCAGTTAAGCATTGTTTACGATCATACCATTTTTGATGCTGTAATTCCGTTTACGGATGAAGCCTCTATGGAAAATGCCATTAGCTGCCTTATGCTATTATTGCACTTGGGCTACAGCCACGAAACAATAACCGAAAGGCTTGCGGGTTTGTACCCTGTTGAGCTTAGGTTACAGGTTAAGAACGGCAACAACGGCTGCACGATTATCGATGATAGTTTTAGCTCCGACTACCAGTCGCTTAAAATTGCGCTCGATTTTTTAGAGCAGCATAAAACACACCAGAAAAAGACGGTTATACTGTCGGATGTTTTCCAGAGCGGCTTTGATACCGAACTGGTTTATGATAAAGTTGCCAAACTATTAGCTAGCCATAACATAAGCCAGGTTATAGGCATTGGCGAAAAAATCAGCGAGCAGCTGGCCGGTGTGCCTAACTTTTTTCCATACAAAACCACACAGGAGTTTCTGGCGCATTACAAGGCCAGCTCTTTTGAAGACGAAACCATACTGGTTAAAGGCGCCCGTAGCTTTAGGTTTGATGAAATTGTGGTTTTTCTTGAGGAGAAAACCCACGAAACAGTGTTGGAAATTAACCTGAACTCCATTATCCATAACCTCAACTTTTACAAAAGCCGACTGCAACCTGCTACTAAAATAATGGTAATGGTAAAGGCTTTTGGCTATGGCAGCGGCAGTTATGAAATTGCCAAGGCACTATCGCACCAAAAAGTCGATTATCTTGGCGTGGCTTTCGCCGATGAAGGTATTTCGCTTCGCAACGCAGGCATCAGTACGCCCATCATTGTTATGAACCCCGAAAGCTCGGCCTTTGCGGCTATGGCTGCGTATAATTTGGAGCCGGAAATTTATTCGGCTAAAGAGCTGCGCGCCTTTATAACCGTGGCACAGCAAAAGAATTTAAGTAACTACCCCATCCATATAAAATTAGATACCGGCATGCACCGCCTTGGTTTCGAAGAAAACCAGTTAGACGAGTTAACCGACCTGCTGCGCAACAATAACCTTGTTTCGGTAAAAAGTATTTTTTCGCACCTGTCGTCCAGCGACCTACCGGAGTACCGCGACTTTACGCTGGAGCAGATAGCCAAGTTCGACAGTTGGTCGGCGCAATTAATGGAAGTTTTGGGAAAAAGTCCGCTACGCCATATACTTAACACATCGGGCATTTACAACTACTCCGATGCACAGTACGATATGGTGCGCCTGGGCATTGGCCTGTATGGCGTGGGTAACGACGAGACCGAAAACCTGTACCTGCAAACCGTAGGCACGCTAAAAACGATTATCCTCCAGATAAAAGATATTCCAAGGGGAGAGAGCATTGGTTATGGCCGAAAATACCGCACCTGGCAGCAAACCCGCATTGCCACCCTGCCCATAGGCTATGCCGACGGTATACCCCGCGCCTGGGGTAACGAGCGCGGCTATGTAGTAATAAACAACCGCAAGGCCGTTATTACCGGAACCATTAGCATGGACATGATGATGGTTAACATTACGGGCATTGACTGTAAAGAGGGCGACACCGCCGTTATTTTTGGCGCCGCCCCCACCGTCAGTGATATTGCAAAGGCCTTGGGCACCATACCGTACGAGATATTGACGAGCATATCTCAACGGGTTAAAAGGGTTTTTTATAAGGAGTAAACGTGTTTGGTAGCCAGGTAAACTTAAAAATTACAGGCAACGGCCGCTGCTTTTTAACATCCCTTCACAAGCTGTTAAGAGGTTTTTCATAAAGTGTAGCGATAGTTTTTGTAACTTAGCGTACCAATCAATTATACTAACCTTAAAATAAGCATATGGGATTAGCAAAAGAATTTAAAGAGTTTGCCCTAAAGGGTAATGTTGTAGACCTTGCCGTGGGTGTTGTTATAGGTGCTGCTTTTGGCGCTATTGTAAAATCGCTGGTAGAAGATATTATAACACCACTTATACTAACACCGCTGTTAGAACGTGCAGGGCTGGAAGACATTAAGCAACTTACCTGGGGTGCCGGTGTTAAATACGGAAACTTTTTAAGTAACGTTCTTTCATTCCTTATCGTGGCGTTTGCGCTATTCCTTATTGTAAAAGGTATCAACTCGCTCCGTAAAAAAGAAGAAGCCGCACCTGCTGCGCCGCCTGCACCAAGCAACGAAGAAAAATTGCTAATGGAAATCAGGGATGCCCTTAAAAGCAGGCCTAACGTGTAATTAAACTTACGATTTAATGTAAAAGTGTTTGTTTTATCACACACTGCATAAAAAGACGTTTCCGCTACACTAAATATTCTATTGTTTAACAAAACCGCCTCGTAAAGGCGGTTTTTCTTTGTTATATTTTTGTGTGTTGCAACACTTTTATAACTAATTTTGCGTCAAACGTTTAATTAATAACATAGTAAATATGAAAGTTGCTGTTGTAGGCGCTACCGGAATGGTAGGACAAGTAATGCTAAAAGTACTGGCAGAAAGAAACTTCCCCATAACCGAATTAATTCCCGTGGCTTCAGAGAGGTCGGTTGGAAACGAGATCGAATATAAGGGTAAGAAGTACAAGGTTGTTGGCCTTGAAACTGCCGTTAGCATGAAGCCGGAGATAGCGCTGTTTTCTGCCGGTGGCGATACCTCTAAAGAGTGGGCACCTAAATTTGCAGCAGCCGGAACTACCGTTATAGATAACAGTAGCGCATGGCGTATGGATCCTGCTAAAAAACTGGTTGTACCGGAAATTAACGCCGCCGAACTTACAAAAAACGATAAAATTATAGCCAACCCAAACTGCTCTACCATTCAAATGGTACTGGCACTGGCGCCACTTCACAAAAAATACAACATTAAGCGCGTGGTGGTTTCTACCTACCAAAGCGTTACCGGTACAGGCGTTAAGGCCGTTAAACAGCTGGAAAACGAGTATGCAGGCATAACCGGCGAAATGGCGTACAAATACCCAATTCACCGTAATGCAATACCTCAAATAGACGTTTTTGAAGATAACGGCTATACCAAGGAGGAAATGAAAATGACACGCGAAACCAAGAAGATCATAGGCGACGATTCTATCCAGGTTACCGCTACAACTGTGCGCATACCTACCGTAGGCGGCCACAGCGAAGCCGTTAACGTAGAGTTTACCAACGATTATGAATTGGCTGATATTCGCACCATTTTAGAAAACACCGATGGTATTACCGTACAGGATAACATTGCGTTGTTCGACTACCCGATGCCGTTATATGCCGAAGGTAAAGACGATGTTTTTGTGGGCCGCATTCGTCGCGACGAAAGTCAGCCCAATACACTTAACCTTTGGATAGTTGCCGATAATCTTCGTAAAGGTGCTGCCACCAATGCCGTGCAAATTGCCGAGTACCTGGTTGCAAATGGTTTGGTATAAACCTTTTTAAACTATATTTATAACCTGTAGCGTTTTAGGATGCTACAGGTTATTTTTATTATGAAAACGTACTGTAAATAAATAATCTGAGTATTAAAAAGGGACTCTTAGAATTCAATAGAATATGAGTGTACTAGCTAAATATGATATATATTTTCATCAAACTGAAGATGGAAGCAAAGATGTTTCTTCAATTAATGATTGGCTAAGTTGCTGTTTGTACGATCATCATGAGGCGTTTCGGGCAAATCAGCTATTTGATTTAGTAAATGAGGTCTCAACGGGTGTGTCTATCGAAATTGAGCTACCTACGCAAAGTTTATATTTAATTATTATACAACCCACACAAACATTCATTTATAAAGATATTGATGAATGGGAACTTAATCCAAATATGGTGCCTGATTTTACATTACCTACAGTTGATTTCAAAATTATAGTTGAAGCATGGAGAGATTATGTAACTCAATAATAGAACTGAGGTGCCAAAGAATACCACCTTTGTTTCTTAAGCATTTACACACCTTTAATCCAGTCAAAACATTTAAAGCCCCGGCGGGGCGAAATGTCTATAGCAAATTATACGGATAGCAATTCGGAGCTCCGGCGGAGCGGCATGTTAAATTATGAGCGCTCTTTTTCAACTAAACAATCAAATACCTACAAGGTTCTAAAAACCTTGCAGGAATCGTGAGCGGTTAGCAACCTGCAAGGTCTCGAAGACCTTGTAGGTTTAAATCATAATCAAAACCGTACCTTAGCCCTCCTTAAACATTCAGCTTTGCCCAAACATTCCTGCCTCCTACTCTTATTATTCGCGATAAACACTTATGCCCAAAATACCTATGTGTTTTTTGGTTCGTATAACAACAACCAGGCAAATAAAAAAGGAATATACGTGTATCAATTAGATACCGTTAGCGGAAAGCTGTCTAAAGTTACCAGCATAAAAGTCGGTAACCCATCCTACTTAACGTTGGGTAATGGCGGAGTGGTTTATGCCTGCATCAATACCAAAACACCTAATCAGGGCAGCGTAAGTGCATACAAATTTAACTCCGCAAACAAGAGCCTGACGTTTATAAACAAGCAGGGCAGCGGTGGCGAAAACCCTGTATATACCGCAGTAGATGTCACAGGTAAATGGCTTATTAACGGCAATTATACAGGTGGCAGCATAGCCCTACACCCGCTTTTATCCGATGGTAGCATTGGCGACATCGCACAGCAGTATAAGTTTACCGATAGCAGTGTCGACACGCTTAGGCAAACGGCATCGCACATACATTCTACCGTATTTTCGCCCAAAGGTGATTATCTTTTCGCACCCGATCTCGGTGCCGATAAAATCAGGATATATAGCTTCGATGCTCAATATCAACATCCTTTACAACCTACAGACCCTCCCTACACCAAAACAGTACTTGGCAGCGGGCCAAGGCATTTTACGTTTCACCCTAATGGCAAATTTGCCTATTGCATTGAAGAAATGGGCGGCGCTGTAGATGCTTATGCGCTTAACAACGGCAGGCTCGACAGACTTCAGCGCATCGACACACACCCTGACACACTTACGGAAGGCTTCGAAAGTTCCGACATTCACATTTCGCCCGACGGTAAGTTTCTTTACGCGTCCAATCGTGGTAAAGAAAACAACATTGCTATATTTTCTATTAATGCCAATGGCACCTTACAGTCGGTTGGCTACCAGTCTACATTAGGGTTGCACCCGCGCATTTTTGCCATCGACCCAAGTGGTAAATTTCTCATTGCACCCAATGTTAACAGCAGCAACGTAATTATTTTTAAGCGCAACCATGTTACAGGTTTGCTGACCCAGATCGGCAAAGAAACAAAGATAGAGCATGTGTCGTGTGTGCAAATCGGCAAGTATTAGTTTAAGAATAACTACTACGCACCCAATCGTTAAAAAAACCCTAAATGCAACTTTATTGCAATTAATAATTTTCTTTTGTTACCTTTGCCTTTCATGAAAAGAAAGTTTGCATTATTTAACTTAACACTTATGGCATTGGTACAACTTACCATTGCCTACCAGTCTTTTCATGCCTTTAGCCACAAGCACAGTGCCGAAACGCATACACATGTGGCGCATACAAACGAGAACCACAACCTTACAGCCGACATCCAGCATGCGGATGACGACTGCCACATTTGCGATTTCCACTTCGACTTTTTTGTGGGCCCGCCGCAATTTTGCCTTACCCTCAATTTTGCTTTCACCCCAATACCTTACAGCTACAGCAGTACAGAAAGTGCCACTTTCTTTGCCGGTAGCCTCTTTGCCTTACGGGCACCTCCTGTGTTAGCATAGCGCCCTAACAAACCTCACCCCCAGCCCCTCTTCAAAGGAGAGGGGAGCAACAATACTCATGCTTACATCTATCTGTAAATTTATATTGACGCGATAGAATTACAAGCTATTTACATCCGTAAGTAGCACGTTTGAGTTCCCCTCTCCTTTGGAGAGGGGTTAGGGGTGAGGACAAACAAGCTACTCGTCACTTAATATCCATCCCTGGCTCCCCTCTCCTTTGCTTCGCCAGTTCGCTACGCTCGGGTGGAGAGGGGCTGGGGGTGAGGTCAAATCACATTACCATGCGAATTTACTTTACGCTGCTGGCCGTATTTTTGGCCGGAAGCTGGTGCGCACATTCTCAAACTACCCTTAGCGGAAGAGTGTCTACCACCCAAAACCAGCCCTTAGATGGCGCGCACATCCATATAGATAACCTGCACGCCATGAGCCTGCCCGATGGGTTGTATACCCTGCCTAATATCCCTGCAGGTAACCACCGCGTGGTTATATCGTACATTGGTTATAAAAGCCTGGATACGGTGGTAGACATCTACCACAACCTTGTTTTAGACGCCGTCCTGAAACCCGAAAGCACTCAATTGCAGGAGGTGGTGTTAACCGAAACTGCCCAGGCCAAAAGCACCGTGCACGAAGACCGGCTTAAAGCCGAAACCATAGAAAAATACAGCAACGCCAGCCTGGGCGATGCCCTTAAGGAGATTGCAGGGGTTAGTTCGCTTAAAACGGGCAGCACCATTGTAAAGCCGGTTATTAATGGCTTGCACAGCAGCAGGGTTCCCGTTATTAGCAACAATGTGCGGTTGGAAGACCAGCAATGGGGTACAGAGCATGCCCCCAATTTAGATATCAATTCCGCCGGGCGGGTATCGGTAATAAAAGGCGCGAGTGCCCTGCAATACGGCGGCGATGCCGTGGGCGGCCTTGTGCTTGTAGAACCGGTTACCGTATTAAAAGACACACTTTTTGGCCGCACTATACTTACCGCCGACAGTAATGGCCGCGGTGGCAGCGTAACAAGCAGCCTGCACCAGGGTGCCGAAAAAGGCTGGGCGTGGAATGCCAGCGGCACGTTTAAATACATGGGCGACCGCCAAACGCCCGACTATGTGTTGAGCAACACCGGCAACCGCGAGGCCAACTTTGCAGGCGATGTTAAATACATTGGCAGCAACTACAACCTGCAGGCAACCTATAGCTTTTACAACGCTACCATTGGCATTGCCGAGGCTACACATATTGGGAATGTTTCCGATTTAATTCGTGCCATTAACAATAAGCAGCCTTCGGTTATCCGGCCATTTACGTATGATATTAGCGCGCCAAGGCAGGAAGTGCAGCATCATTTAGCGAAGCTGAATTTTAATAAAGACCTGGCTGATGGCGCTACCCTTGCATTGCAATATGCATTTCAGTTAAACCGCCGTAAGGAGTTCGACTTACGTCGGGGTAGTTTTGCAAATGTCGCGGCGCTCGACCTTGCCATGGTAACGCATTCGGTTAACGCCGACTGGAAAAAAACCGTAGACAACGCCACATACAAGGCCGGTGTAAGCGGCTCCATGCAGCATAACGATGCGAGTCCGGATACGGGCATACGCCCCTTAATTCCTAATTACGATAAGTTTGATGCCGGGGCGTATGGCATTTACCAGCATGCTTTTAGCAGCAGCCTTAGCGGCGAAGCAGGAATCCGTTATGATTTTAGCCATATTGATGCCACCAAATACTACCAAAAATCACGATGGGATGCGCTGGGCTATAATGGCGTATTTGATGACATCATAACAGGCGATTACAGCTCGCAATGGCTTACCAACCCTAAATTTACGTACCACAATGTATCGGCAAGTATAGGGTTAAGAAAGGATTTCGGCAACAGCCTGAACCTTTTGGGCAGTGTAAGTTTGGCAATGCGTAATCCTAATCCGTCGGAACTGTTTAGCGATGGCCTGCATCACAGCAACGCCACTATAGAGTTGGGCGATTTGCGCACCCAAAAAGAAAGAGCGCTTAAATTCTCGGCTACGTTGCTAAAAACAGGCAGCACCTTTAGTTTTGAGCTTACCCCCTACCTCAACACCATCAATAACTTTATTTATCTGAGCCCTACAGGAGTAGAGTATACTATTCGCGGCACGTTTCCGGTATACAAATACATGCAGACAAATGCCCTCCTTGCAGGCGTAGACCTGCATACCGACTGGAACATTACATCGCATTTTAAGCACAGCCTTAACGCTGCCTACCTGCACGCTACCAATACATCGGCCAACGAACCGCTTATAGATATGCCCCCACTAAATATTACAAACACGCTTCGCTATACTGTACAAAACTTTCATAGCCTGTTTGCCGAAGTACGTAGCGAAGCAGTGTTTACCCAAACCCGCTACCCCAACAATAATTTTTATGCAGATGTGCCCGTTAATGGCGAATTTGTATCTACGCTGGTTAACATAAGCACACCACCACCGGGCTATCACCTGCTGCATTTTACAA
>Ga0265798_10002711_pt1 | contig 25769 bp, 20 predicted proteins | sample P3T30metagenome_FD_192430 | JGI IMG/M metagenome (GOLD analysis project Ga0265798, IMG submission 192430) | Plant litter microbial communities from East Loma Ridge, Irvine, California - P3 T30 | ecosystem: Environmental > Terrestrial > Plant litter > Unclassified | place: USA: California...
AGCTTCGAATTCAACAGCGACGGGATTGAGCTGTCGCCTCTTCGTCTCAACTGGCTTCGAATTCAACAGCGACGGGACCGAGCCGTCGCGTTATCGTCCCAACTGGCTTCGAATACAACAGCGACGGGACTGAGCCGTCGCTTTACCGTCCCAACTGGCTTCGAATACAACAGCGACGGCATCGAGCCGTCGCTTTACCGTCTCAAAGACCTTCGAATGCAACCGCCTCCCTCGTCGTCGACGTGGTCGTCATCATCGTTCTCTATCACAGGGTTCTCACGTGAGCCTAATGCATTGAGGCTACCTAGGTAGCCTCTTGGGATCTAGCGGGTCTTGACGAGTGGCATCCTATCACGTCGACCACTAAGCCGCCGCTCAGCTGGCACTCGATGAAGGACCTAGTGCGATGTTTAGAGCAGATCTAGGACTACCTTGAAGGGAGGGAGAAGTAAGCGGCATCTTAGTGATAGATTTCGGCATCGTACTAACCTATCTAGGAATCCACCGCTGCCTTCAGACATAAAACCTTCGAGGAGAAGAAAGAGTCCTGATGGGGGTTCTTCGTTCGAACGCCGCTTTTCACCATGCGATTGGCGATTACAAGAGAGTTGTACGCCGTTAGCCTCTCGATCTTCATCCGTGTCATCTGCAGCAACAGTCACGTCTCCAGCCAGTGACTGTTGCTTCGTTCTCGTTGGCCAGCTGGGGAATCTGGTGGGAGACAATGTATTTTCGGAAGTCGACTATGGGTCCGGGTGTTGTGAGGGCGATGTCGAAGCATTCGGTTCGGAGGCGCTTGATGGCGGCGAAACTGTCCTTGCGCTCCACTGTAATCTGGCCAAGTCGAGTGCGGATGGCGCGCCGGGCATCACTAATGGGACCTTTGAGGGGAGAGGTTGGCTTCTTGTGTTCCTCCCAGAAAGCTTTGCGGAAGGCCTTCATGCGCTGGTGGAGTTCGAGGTATTTGGCGTGAATCTGATCGGCGCCGTGAGATGGGCAACACCCGAAGCCGGATCTAGGTCGTACAGAAGTGGAGGAATCTGCAAAAGCGCGAGTCTCCCAGATGTTCGTTTGACAGGCCTTGGTCGCAAGATAGGCGAAGTGATGCGACTTTCACTGCGGACAATACTCATTTCCTTGTGTTTCCTGCGTTCCTGAAGTTACCTATCCTGGTTTAGCGTCAGTTGTACCGACGCACCCCATCATCGCGAAATACATCCAAGACAAGAAGCAAGCGTGGTTATACAGCAAGCAGGTCTGCATTATTCTAGATGAAGCAACTACTATTCGCAACCCACTTCATTAGTCAACAGCAGTATGTACAACGCGCATCGACGTCCTCCCCCTTGCAAAACCATCTCTCAACCAGTCCTTCAACCGTGCGGCCCTGCGAAGCTCACGTATGCAATATCGCCACTTCTTGCAAGAGATCGTGCGCCCCATCCTCATTCTTCTTGGTGAAGAACCGTTCTGTGGCGTCCACTAACCGCACAACCAGATCAGAACCTTTGCTGTAATGGCCATCTGGACCAAGTATGCGTCTCGCCCTTCCCAAGAGGGCTTTAGCCGTCGATGATGTCAGACTATCCAAATCACCCATGCCGTGCAGCAGCCAGCCTCGTACGTCGTCGCGCATGGTACAGGCCGCCCATGCGTCCACAATGACATGCTGCCATACGATGCAGCACTTGCCATATCCTGGACAGTGAGGTTGGGGGACCTTGCATTGAAAACAGCCGGTGTGGTTCTGCATCTTCCAGCCGCCCTCTGACGCCCTCCTCGACCAATGCATTGATGCCGTACCAAGTTCAACAGTCAGGTCGGAGCCCTGACACTCTGCTTTGGTGTGATGGAATTCGCGTCCCTCCTCGAGCGCGCACACTGCGCAATGCGTTGACCAGAACTCCAGCATGGATTTCACTCGGTCGGAGCCACACGGCGTCTCGACGCTGTTCCATACTGCCATCCATTGCCAATTTGTCCTGGCTCTGTTGCGGTCATCGTCTGTTGCCCTTGGGGGCACCACGGCTGCCGGACTTCCATATGAAGGTGGTGGTGTTCTGGATGCGCCTTCATTACTAAACATGTACTCCTTGTCTCTTCCACGCGGGGTGGCTGACACTGGCGTAGGCAGGGACCGTTGAGCCTGGGTCCTGCAAGGCGTCACTGGCAGTGCTCGCCTTTGTGCGGGTGAAGACCCGGCAGCGTGGTTGGTACTGCGCTGCGGCGACGTCTCCTGTCCGACACGTGACTTGCCAGGGTCCTCGCGTGGCGGCGGCGGCGGCGGCGGCGACGGGGACGCCCTGTGCGCTCGGGCGCTACCGCGCGCCATGGGCGTCGCGTCCGGTTTAGCTGTCGCATCACTCTGGTGCGCGTGCAACCTCTGCCCCAGAGCCTCTCCTGTGCCTCCCTCTAGCACGTCCTCGTCGTCGCTCTCCTCCTTGTGTCCTGCTCCTTCCGCGCCCGGCACCACGCCAGTACCAGCCAGTGCGTGCCACACACACACATCACATCGCCGCTCTTCCCCTTCAACGCATCCCTCGCGCGTGTCATCCCCATCCATGTACGCGGCGATTGCCTTGCGCCGGCATTTTGCCTCCGTCCACGGCACTTCCAGCTGCGTGAAGGTCTGCATTACCTCACGGTTGCGGGTCTGCACCTCCGCTGGCGCCTTCGAGGGTAGGGTGTACTGCACGCCTGAGAGCACAATCACTTCTGCGTCTCGCCCGTCGCGACCTGCACGACCTGCCCCTTGTACAAACAGTTCGAGCGACTCTGGCTGGGTGACGTAAATGACGTCGTCCACGTCGCTTACATCCAGCGAGTGCTCCGCCGCGGTTGTCGCCCACAAGACCGCGCCCTCCGTCTCACGAAAGCCGTTAAGAACGTCCTCTTTTTCGCCCGGGTCGACCTTGGAGTGGTACACAAAATAATGTGGAGAGGCACTGCCCCTCTCATCAAGGATTCCCCTATGGTCCAGGAAAACGATTGTCTTGCGCACCCTGCCGGCCTGGTTGCGTCCCGCGCGTAAACGATACACGTCCACAAAATCGGCTGCCCGGCGTAGGCCGCACAAGCCCGCTCTACCCTCGATCTCCTCCAGCGCGTTCCTCACCGAGTACGCCGCGTTGGGTCGTCCAACAGACACTCGCAACGTGCGTGTGCACTCTGTGCTCAGGTTCATCGCGTTGAACAGCTCCGCCTCTCGCGATGGAGGGAGCGTCGCGGTGAGGAACAGCAAATGCGCGCCCATTGTGGTCAGGATGGACATGTGCGTGACCGCACTTCTCCAGTACCTTGCTGTCAGGATGAGGTGGGCCTCGTCAATCACGACCCGCTCCAAGCGGTCCTGCGCTTGAAGCAACCGTAGCCCCGCTTTGAAATTCTCAGTGTTCAGGTGCTCTACCATCACAACCACTACACCCGTGTCCGGGAACATGCCCGGCCTGGCGACACTGGTCGGTCTCCACACGAGACATGGGATGTGCGCTTCTGCGCATCGACGTTCAACGTCGACTCGAAGCGCAATAAATGGCGTTATAATCATAGTCAAGTGCGCTCCGGGGCGCAGCGTCGGGAGGAGCGACAGCACCGTCTTTCCGCCTCCGGTCGGCTCCACCACCAGCAAGCACTCGCCCCGGCCGTTGAACAGGGCATCCAGCGATGCCCATTGCCGCTCTCGGAAGACGGCTCTGTCGTCCTGCACCATGGTGCGCAGCCAACGCCGCGCCTGCTGCTCCGTCACCAATGGTGTCTCGTCCCCGCCGTCGTCGCTGCCGTCGTTGTTTTGGCTCACGTCGTCGGCCTCGACTTTCTGCTTCACCTCACGAACATGTCCGCCTGACTCTTGTGGCCTCTTGCGACCCTGACGGTGTGCTACGGCCTTGTTGTAGCGTTTTACGGCGGAAGGGAATCGCAGAAGCTTGTGCCAAAACTCGCCCACTGCCATCCACTGCTGCATCGCCAATTCGTCAAGATTGGGATGGATAGTTTCGTCGCCGTTGTAGTTGGTAAGCTCCATCTGCAAGGAATGGCCGGTCTGGTGCGCCAAGCGTTGGCGTCTCCGTACCTCTTGGCGAAATTCCTGAAATTGGTCTTCGCCAGCGGCGGCGTCTGTCCTTCCGCCTGCGCTAGCGGCCTGCACCAGATCGTGTTTATCGACGTAGTCACTGTCCTTCTCAAACAGGTCCCCCTCATCGTCGCTGTCGTCGCTGTCGGTGTCGTCTCCGCTGTCGCTGTGGCGCCTCCGACCCCGGGCGGCACCTCCTCGCCCCCTCCTCAGAACCGCCTGCGCCCCTCCCTGGAGCCCGTCCGCGTCTTGCGCGAGACCTCTCACGTTTACTATATCAGCTGGTATGTAGCGCAATACCAACTGGGTAACTAACTGCCTCGCAGGCTGCAATGTCATTCCCCTGCCGAGGACGGTCGCGGTGGCTTGGCACACCGCCGGCGATGCCCACCTTGCCACGTCTGTTCGCTTTGCTCGCGGTAGTTGGAAGAGAAAGCCTTGGTCCCGCTCCTCACCTCTGAGCGGATCCAATGCCTGCAACAGTTTCCAAAAGGGCAACACAAGCCACACGTACAAACCCCATAGCTGTGCCACCTCGTCCGGGAGAACATGCATAGGGGCCTCGTGCCCGGCCCAGGAGGTCTTTGTATACCCTCCGACTAACGTCAAGCGGCCGCGCTGCACCACCAAGTTCCGCTTCTCGCTGCCGTTGTCGTTGTTGCGCCAGCGAATGGTGGCTGCGGTTGTGGCGCGCATCGACATTGTCATTCCCAAGACCGCCTGCACGACACCGGAGGACGCAAATTTCTCCATGCTGTGACGGTAGTCGACCACCGCCCTATCCATGATACGCGACTTGGTGGCGTCTCCAAACTCGTCTGCGCACGTGGTGGCAATGTGGTCTTCAAGCCAGTTGTTGCCATGCGCCAGCGCCCTGGCGTTCACAGGATCCGTCCAGCAACTCTCAAACGCGCCATCGCGCACAACATCCACCAAGCGTTCCCACGGGATTGTCGGCACGCTGTCCAGGCTGTCGACACGCAGCAACTCGTTGCACAGAACACTCCGCTGCTCTTCCAGCAGACCTGCGACAATAAGGCTTAGCTGGCGGAGGCCAAGCTGGTGCTCCCCGTACAGGAAGGCCTGGTCCTTCTCAAGCCATGTCATTTTGCCGGGCTGTCGGTGCGCCTTATGCACGGCGCGTGCGTACCGCTTCTTGTCTGTAACCCAGGCCATAGTTGTGTTGACGTTTGCCATAAGTGCCTCTTGCACCAGGACCTGTAGGTCAACTGTCTTGATATACACAGCGTTCACCGCGCACCGGGCCATCTTGATGAAGTGCGTCATCATCGAACTGTACTCGTTTGCGGTTTTGAATCTCTCCTCCCGGGGTACAATTCCCAGGACCGTCAGCGCCACTACCAGGCCCAACTCGGACGACTCGGTGTCGTCGGCGGTCTGCCGCAGTAGTTGCACGAACAACGCCAGCACCAGCCTCTCTGGCGCGGTAAGGACGGTGCCATTAGGCAATCGTTCCCGGCCGACTAGGTCAACCTCTACCCCCCTCTCCAGATGTTCGCGCAAGTTGGTCCATGCAGCATCCACCTCCGCATTAGTCACGTACGCTGGCACTTCCGCACGAACCTCGCTGCTCCGTTGTGTCCGCGTAAAAAACGACAGACACTGCTGGACCACCCTCGCAGCTGTCTTGACAGTGGTGTCCGCCTCGTAGGGGCCGACGGGCCTGATGACGGGCGTTCCCGGGTCCACCTGCCCCAACATCTTCCGTCGATAGTCCCCTGTCTTTCCCAGGGCGGCATGACACTTTAGCAGCAGCGTCCCTGTTATATCAAACACCTTTGCAGAGGTCTCGTCTACATCCCCATCTGCACGATCAAGCACCTGTCTTGCGTTGATGCGGTGGAGCCCCTGCATGGTGTCGGCGAAGCCAATGGCTTTCGCCCAAGGGTTCGTCTCATATCGACTAGGTGGAGCGATATGCAGACGCCCCTGCTTTTCCTGTCTTGCGACGACCTGCTTCAGCCCGGCGAAGACTCCCAGCAACTCGATTGTTGGAGGAGCTGGCTTCGCCTCTGGTTGGGAAGCCAGGGCGACATAGCATCCTTGACCAAATACCCGCTGTGCTCTAACCGCCTTGCCCCACGCTGGTACATCGCTACCCGGCTGTTGGTTGTCGAGGCGCGTCTGCAGCGCGGTCGCGTTGCCCGGACGGCAGGCGCGCGCAAACTCGGTGATCCCATGCTGGGTCCTCAAGTGGTCTCTCCAGGCAGATTCGGGCTTTTTCGTCTCACCCCTGGAGACGGGGATGAGCTTCTTGCAGTCGTCCACAGGACACAGAAACGTATTCACTACGGCGATAAACGGAATCGGTTCTGGTAGTGTCTGTGGTGCGATCCAGGTATCCTTGCCACGGCCCAAGTTCTCGCGGTTGGCTTCCCAGATCTCGAATACCGCTTCGAGCTCGGCATCGGTCGCCTCCGGAGAGTGTCTACCTTTGCGCCAGTGGCTTCTCACGAATGCTTTCGTGCCCGTCGACCCCACCGCCTGGCCGCATAGCGTGCACACTAAGAGTCCGTGCGAAGCTTGCGGCACGGGAATATACCAAGCGAGGGTGCGCTGTTCCAACGGTGCGTCCGTGGACGCAGACGCGTCTCCGCTCTCGCTGCGTGAGAGGAGGAACGCTCCTTCGTCCACCGCCGCTTCGCAGCTGATATCGAGGGGGGGGACTCCGTCTGGCATGTCAAGACAGAAGTCGTATTGCTCGTCGGGGAAGCCAAATCCGCCGGCTACAAGCTCCCACCCATTGTCGTCCAGGTCCGTCATGTCGGTGGTGGCGTACACGGGGTTCACCAACTCGTCCATCGTCGTGGTCAGGAACTCGTCGTCACCTAGGCACCGTCAGAACGTGCACTATGGACACCGCGATGCCCGTTATTACGTACCGTACATGCCCGACGCGTTGAACATGGGATAGTCCATGGTCGGTAGTTAGAAAGAAAGCGTGTTGCTTGAGTTTGGAAGTAGATTTTGTTGCAAAAGGTATGTATGTGTACCACTGTGTCTTTTCTCTTGTATAACGCGTTGGCTTTGTGTGTGTATTCACGCGTTGGTATTGTTACTTTAGTATCATCTTTCTAACGCGTCTCGCGCTATCCTTTATTCTTGGTCAATAGTCGCGAAACCTTGCAACCATGCTTAGGACCGTTGTCGTGCCGCGGAGTCTTCCTGCGTATGTGCTCCCTCCCACAGCTCCGCGAGCTGCAGGAACGCCTACGCTGGGCCGCTGTCGCTGCAGCTGTCATTCGGATGCTCCGGCGACAGGGTACACCTGCCAGGGAACAGGTTTCGAGAGCCTGTTGCTGCGCCATATCCCGACCGTGTTGGGCGCGCTCCCTACGCTGGGCTCGGCTCCGGGAGACGAATCCACCATGGCCGCCCTCGTACGTTCTTTTGTCTTTTGCGCATTTGGTAGGCTAGTAGCTCGTTCTGCACACGCATTTTCGCTGTTCGTGTAGCACTGCCAGCGGTACTGCTGCTGTGGAGGCCTGTAAGCCAAGTTCATTGTCTATGAGCCTTGCCCTTCCCACGCGCACCTTGGCATATTTTTTCCCGCAATCTCCTGCCCGTGTACCACCCATGCCTCTGTGGGATCGCTGTCTCGTCGGCGTTCCAAACGTGGATAACGTTGGCGACGTTGCACCCCGCCTTATTCCTACCAGCGCTGCTGCAGTAGCGCGAACCTTAGATGCCGCCGTCGTCTTATGTAAGCGCGTGCACGGATACTCATGTATCGCGCTTGCCTGCAGCGTTAGCGTGTCTTGCACGCGACGGCTGCAACGCCTGCTGGCTCGTGGACCGTTCGTGGCTCGGTCTCACCAGGCACTGTCGCCCAGCTCGCTGCCCCACGGAGAAGATCCGCCCTCGTCACACGTCCAGTACATCTCGTCCTCTTCTTGGTCCAAGATGGCCTGCCTAATCTGGTTCCACTCCTCCCACGCGTCGTGTTCTCGTCTCAAACCGTCCCGCTCCAACAGTGCCATTCGCTCTCTGTCCTCCCATTCATCGTGCATGTGCATATCGTATAGGAGGAGGTCTCGGAATGCGTCGTCTTCTTCCAGTTGCACTGCACTCTCTCGCCTCGCGTTCCAATAACTTTGATCTTTTGCCCACGCGAGGAGCGCCGTTGTCACAACGCGTCGGTATGGTGTCTCTGCGTCTGTCCGCTTCCGTTTCTTAGCGTTCGGCGCTAGTCCAGGGGTTGATGGCGCCGGGTTTTTCATGGTGCTGCTACGAGGCCTGTCCCTCTGGTGTGTGATGTTGCCCGCGCACGTCGTCTTGCTTTGTAGGGACTATCTGCATCCACATTGTTGCCAACGTCGGTGGTGAGGCTGCCGTAGGCGTTGACCTGACCATCGTGCTGCGTGCGTGCCACGGCCCCTAACGGAGGGTCGCTAGCGGTGCAGCCATGTCTAGGGTCCGTTGCAGCCCTGCTTAACTGTCGTCTCTAGAGCCTGCTAAGGGCCGAGCATGATGCCTATCGTCTGTGTCGCGTCGTCTTCATCTCCTCTTCCCTCCCCACCCCGTCCTTGGGTAGGATCTACGGCATCTCTTTTCCATCATGTCTGACGTCGCTACCTTATTCTCATCATGCGATCTCAAGAAGCTGGCGGAGACGGCTGAAGAACTGCAGACACTTGCCGCCGTGGATCACCTTGGAGAGGAAGAAGTCTGTTGGCTACTCGACCCGCTGAACCCCGATCGGTCTACCTTTGTCGCTCCCACTCCGTGGGCAGCGCTGCAGTGGATTTGCCGCGTCGCGCGGCAGAAGCCTCTTCTGAAGAGCGTCCGGGATCTGAAGAAGCGATCACGTGCAGAAGGGGATTCCGATGAGGACTCGGACGGCAGTCGGCCTTCTAAGCAGGCCCGCAGCGGCGGGTCCTCGAACACCCGGAGCGCGGAGCAGAAGCGGCAGTTGGAGGCCAAACTTCAATACCGTGACTTTTGGCACAACTCGCAAGAGGCGCAACGGAACGCGCGCGAGGAGGATCTATTCAACAACGAGCGCGCCCAATGGCTCCGGTTCGCCGGCGCGCAACCGGAGGGCAAAGGGGTCGGCAGCGCTGTCATGGCCGAGGTGGTGCGTCGTGCGACCACAGTCGGGAATTCGGACGCACTGCGAGAGTTGCAGCTCAGTCTACAGAATTGGCGCGAGCAACATGCTGAGCAGGTTTCAGCGCCGTCTTCCCAGCGCCCCTCGCAGACACTTGTGCGCCGCCTTACGCAAAGGCAAGGTCGTTCCTCGACCCGGTACCACTATCGCCATCTCAAAAAGTGCGAGCAGTTGGGCGCGAGGTCGTCCATCGAGCGTCGTTACTCAGCAGCGCGCCTGCGCGCTGATTATGAATCTCGCCTCGGCGACGACCCAGACGGCGTAACGACGCACGCGCGCCAACGCATTCAGGCCCAGTTCTTCGAAGAGTTGGATTCCTCTGGCGAACCAAAGCGCTCCAATCCTCACTTTTTGTGGTTTCAGCGCACGTTAAAACACGGCAAGCGATGGCTATCCCTTGAGGCAGCGTTTGGCTGTGGCATTTTCGCCCTGTTGCCGCCCACGCGTGTGCCCAACACGTACATTGAACGCACGTTAACGGAGGAGTTGTTTTCGCTGTGGATTCGTCTCATTCTGCACTGCCGTCCGCTGGTGAAGGTCATGTCCACGCGTGTCAGCGGTGTGGTAGAGGGACTCGCGGAGAACATGCTGCCGCCAGCTGATCGTCTCGCTCTGGAGATTTTCGCCGAAGACCTAGACCCGGACGTAGAGGCAAGTGACGAGCTTGCTTCCCTTCTCGAACCTCATACGATGCATGGGCGCGTTAGCGAGATAGGTCCGTCCGATCTCGAGCCCACTCAGAGTGCGGTCGCATCGCGCCGCTTCAGCAATGTTACTTTGCCTGACAGTCAGGAAGTGGAGGAGGACGTAGACGTAGAGGAACAAGACGAAGAGGCAGAAGACGGGGACGAAGAGGAGGAGGAGGAAGAGGAGGGCGAAGAGGATACGGGCGCCGGCGCCAAGGAGGAGGAGGAGGAGGGCGAGGAGGATACGGGTGCTGGCGCAGAGGAGGCGTGCAGCCATGCTGCACAACCCCCGAATCCACCGCCCTCGAACCAGCAAGCCTTGTTCCTTTCCCAGGCGAATGAAGGGTGCCCTGATCATGAGCGCAGCCGTGCGTTATACGGTTCTGTTCCCCAGGACCTTTCGCAGTGGTCAGAAGAAGATGTATTTGCGTGATTGTAATAATGCATGTTATAATGGATAGCCTAGTTGATGGTATCGGATGTTGATCGTGCGCTCACGGCGCAGCTGTAGTGACTCTGTGGTATGCGTTGGAAAGACCATGGGACGAAGATGAAGAACCAAAGTATCGCATCGCACTCCGATGGGAGTTAGAGTTGATCGGCTTCGTCTTGTTTCGCAGCCTCACGCTCCCGGGCAGCTGCGAGACCCAGAGGACTCCAGAATGGACCGCCTTTTGCTCGCAAGTGTCGTGATAAAGCTCCATCCCCTTGCTCTGCTTCGTACGCTGGGTTCTGGCCAAAAGCGCGGTGGTGAGGCTGTCGTTTTCGGCGTGAAGCAGCTTGTTTGGAGTCCTGAAGTCTATGGTGGGCGACCACGAGACGCTTGGCTTCTGAAGTTGACTACTTCGCACGTTAAAGGCATGATAGCAAACGGACCGGGGATATCCCCTGGATTCTAGTCTACGCTTCCATCCTGTCTGTCTCCTCGTCGTTGTCCTCAGACTCCTTCGCAGTAGCCTCCTCACTCTCTTCTACCCACGACCCATAGCCATTACTCCCTCCTTCCTCCTCACTCTCATCTTCAGGGATGCCAACGTCACATTCACCAGTCCTAGCAGGGAAGAACGACATGTCCTTGTCTTCCGCGTCGGAGAGCTCCGGTTCAGGCTCCGAATAATACGGCATGTGTGATGCGTAGCAGAACTATGTGATGTGTAGATGTGATAAACCTACTTCCCATCCTCACTCTCACAAATTGGTATGTTCTCACATTGCTTCATCACCTACTTGTATTGACCGTGTCCAGCGAAGGCGCTCAAGGAGGGTAAGCGCGAGTAGACGAACGCTCTCTTTGAGACCGCGAACAAGACGCTGGCTTTTGCGCGTCTGGTCCGCGAGTTCTTGTCCGAACAGAGGTGGACGATACCATCCACCAGTTCCAAGCCCAGGCTATCCTAGCGATTTACGAAGCGACTGAGCCCTTTATGGTGGGGCTCCTGGGCGGTACGATATGCTGTATTCTCGCTTCCCTGTTCATCGCCAACGATTGTAGATAGCCATCTCCTCGCTTTTCACGCCCACCGCGTCACCCTCCTGCACAAGGACTTGACAGCAGCAAGAGAGTGGTAGGAGAGGTTCGGACTGTTGGCGTAAGACGCTCGTTTGCCCAAATGTAATGTTCGGTACGCCTGCGTGGCGCTTCCTTGTAATGGATTGGTTCTGCGCAGGGCACTGTGCGTGCCCATGTGAATCCGAGTTTGATACGTTCTGCACTCTACTCTGTGATAATTAACTGTGATAACGGCTGCCCTGTGTTTTTGAACATCGCCATGTGTCGTACAACCCAGCCCCACTCAGCCATGTTCATCCGTACCCCAAACCCGCCATGTGTTTCCACAAGCGCTGCTGGGGCCGCTGTCCTGAATCAACAAGCATGGCGCCCAGGCCCGAATTGAGATCTATTCCTGGGCGTCCTCGAGCGTAGCCATCGCTCGCACGGGCCCTTGGGACCTTCCCGGAGGGATGGGCCGTGCGCGATGCTCACGCGACGGACAAGATGCCCTTGCCCCAGACTGTCAGCATTATCCGTGGGATGAGCTTTTGGGTCTGGGCTGGGAAAGGGCCACCGTCAAGACGACCCAATCCCAACCCAAGGCAGACCCTTTGTGCCGGCGAAGTCAAAATATACAAGACAAGCACTGCTTCACGATTGCGACAGAGAGCACAGTCAGGAGAATTCACAATGTATTGGAGTATTCAATCCCATTCTAGCCAGCCTGCCTTGCTACTCACGACCTGCAATCCCGCTCAAACCTTCCTTCACATGCCTGCTCTAGTCCAGGCAAATCTCAAGGCGCTCGAGGAGGGTTTCGTAGACCTTGGCATAGACTTGGGGTAGGCTGGCACCAGGGGGCTTGTAGCGGTTGTCAAAGTTGACAATGCGCCAGTCCAGAATCTCAACGCCCTCGAACTGTTCTCCGTCCTTGAAGTGGGAGGTCATGGGGAAGCGGCGGCTCCTGTTGTCGCAGGCCATGGTGTACAGGCGGACGGCAACAGCACCGTTCCCCTGGGCACCAACATCAACGTGGTTAGCTTGCTCGTCCAGGATGAAGCTGGCGAAGACCAGATGAGGGACTTCCGTCTTCGAGTTGGGACCATCTGCAGTAACGACGGGGGCCTTAGGGGTGTCAGCCATAAAGACACTAGGGTCAGCGGTGAGAGCCGCATTGCCGTTGCGCGAGGCAGGGTTGAAGTAGAGGTGGCCGACAGAGGTGATGGTGTCTGGAAGTTGGCGCATATCGATGGTACTGCCGGCGCCATCGTCTTCCTCGATTTCCTCCTCATCGTGAGTCGTACCGACGGGACGAAGAAACCAAGGAGGAAGTGGGCAGTTCGGGATGTGGACAGGCTTGGGAGAGGGCTGCTATAATATATGTCAGTTTTACACTTGGAAGGGAGAGACCCCGGCAGAGCGATGAGATCCCGAGACAGACTTACAGGCAGCGCCATCGCGCGGAACCACTGCGTCACGCGGTAGGTGTTGACCAACCAGCTGAGTGTCATGATGGCGTGGGGGGTTGGGATGCGGGAGGCGATGAGGCTTGTGTTGAAGGGGAAGGATTTTGGTTGAAGAGGAAGGATCTTGGTTGAGGGTAAGAAGTGTGGTGTTGAGGATAATCGAAAAGGTAGACGAGTCAGAAGCAAGGGGAGGGTGAATACTTATACCAGACTGCCGCATCCTGCTTCCGTGTCGCCATCATAGCGCCTGCGGTAAACTTGCGCGCCCGATGCCGTCTGTATGCGGATCTGGCTGATGAGGGTGCGAAGGCAGCAGCCAGTGAGAGAGTCAGGAGGATGGGCATGTGCATGATGCGGACGAAGTAGCAATCGCCTCGAAGGTGCGTTGGTTGTTGGGGTGAGGTTGTGGGGATGTCAGGCTTCACGTGCGGATCTGTCCGTTGGGGATGTGAAAGTGGCAGCCAATCAGAGCACCGGGAGGATGGATGGACATGTCTGTGGCGAAGGCGACTTGGTTGCCGCTGTAACGCTGAGCTCGTTCGAGCCGTGACGCGGGGTTGTGGTCGAGGTGAAGCCGCGCAAACGCAGGCTTCCCCATGCGCATCTGGCCGCTCCAGCTCAGCCCGAGAAGCCGAAGCCGAAGCCCATGGGAGCGCCAGGCTGCTCGAGATATCCGCGGCGAAGGAGGGTTGGTTGTTGCGACGACGCCGGGTTGACTGTGGAGGTGAAGCCGCAAAAACGCGGGCCTCCCCATCGAATATGGCCGATCCAGGTCCAATGGGGAAGCCAAATCAACGCCAGGAGGATGGGCGCGTCTGCGGCCAAAGTGGCTTGGTTCCTGCTGCGACGTTGAGCTTGTTCGAGTTGCGACGCGCAGTGGACTGTCGCAGTGACGTTGCGAGGCAAGTTCCGCTAGCCTTCGCGAGAGGATGTGGCTGGTTGGGGCGTCCAAGTGGCAGCCAATAGGAGTTCTCGGAGATGCCCGCGGCGAAGGTGAGTTGACTACCGCCGTGACGCCGAGTTCCATTCCTCCGGTGAAGAATCAACGCTTTTCGAGGAATGGATCCTGTGGAATCATCGACTGTTCGGAAAGTGGACGAAGATATCGCCCAAGTAGGTTGGTGGATGGGTACAGTAGAGGTATGGTTGCGGTTGGGGCAAGTATACCCAACGCCTTTTCAGAATCCCAGCAGCGCATAGATGCCAGTTATCACAGTCATGTACCATGGCATGTAACAGTTTCGCGTGTATTGTAGGTTCCTATCAGTACAGATCGTCTCTTTCCACGCCTCGTGTCCGTAACGACGAAGGTCCTCAAGTCCTCTTGAACGTTGTGGCAGATCCCAGCTTGTTGTAGTACCAGAGCGCCAGCTTCGAGTCTCTTTCGTTAATGGTGATCCGTTTCGCATGAATCGCGTTCAAGTTTATGTCTATAGTAATCAGCGGATTGTATGTACGTTGAAGATCGCTGGACATACCTTCAAAGTACCCAACAAGGAAAGCCTCTAGCGCCTCTTGCAAAGCATTGAGCGCAGCTGCTTGGAATCGGAGGTCTGCCTTGTAGTCCTGGGCGATCTCGCGAGCAAGGCGGGCAAAGGGCAGCTTGGGCAGGAGGAGTTCGAACTCCCTTTGATACCGTCGGATCTCTCGAATCGCGACCGCTGCTAGTCGTCAGTCCTGTAGTGGGAGTAATGGTTGTGAGAACGTACTGCCAGGCTTCTTGCGTTTCTTCGGCCTGTTCTCGCCGTCTGGCTGATTTGTTGCCTTCGCGGCTGGTTTCTTGCGTGCTGCCTTGGCCGCCAGTGGTTTGGGCACGCTTTTGCCGCCAGTGGAGCGCCTAGCAGTCTGCTTCGTGCGAGCCATGTCGTAGATGTCGAAGTAGGTTGAGTGCTGATTGGGGATCGGCGACAATGGAGATGGGTCGCGCGTTGCTTGGGTGATAGGCTGTTATCATGGGCTGCTATAACAGCAAGCTGTAGACGTCGGTGGGCGGGATAGTAGACGTCGGATAGTTTGAACGTTTGAGACAGTCGTAGCGCGGTGCACGGGCTGCCGCAGCGGTGAGTGTGCGGGTAGGTGGATGGGTTGGTAGAAGTTCGATAGTTTGAACTTTTGAGATAGTCCAGCCCAAAGTCGAACTCCATCCTCTCACCCGCCCACCTCCTCACCTACCCACCGCTACTGCGCTCGATTCCACCGTCAATCATCTCGCTACTTCGATGCGCATCCTCAAAGACGAGCATTACCACGCGCCCAAAGGTCTTGCCGCACCCTCGGCGAAAGCAATTCCGCCTGGGTTCAAGCGCGATGAGAGGGAGACGTTGACTGGGGTACTTATCTCCGTCTATAATAACAGCACGCGCTAACACGCACAGAGCTTCCAATCCGAAGAGGATGAAGTACGCGCAACGATTGCCCTGCGCGGCCAGGGCGGACCTCGGAAAGGTCGACCTACGAACCTGAAGGTGCCTTACAAGGGTCGCCTGAGCGAAAGTGATCGCGCTGTTGCTCAGAGGGATAAGGCGCGATTACGAAACGAAGAGCAGCAAGCTTTACACGCTGCAGGTAATGCCGACCGCGCTGCAAAACATCAGGTGAAGAAGAAGCTCAGGAGGGAAAAGTCGTACCAAGCTATGTCACGAGCAGCACAGCGTGCTGCCCTGAAGACAGCCCAAGAAGCGGTTGAGCAGAAGCGCCTCATCAACCGCCAGAGCGGTACGTTGTTGAAGCCGTCCATAACTGTTTTGTACTTACCGATTGTAGTGAAATGGCTCCGGCCAGCCCTCGCCGCAATCCATGAGAAATGGGCCGAAGCACCTCTTCCAACCGATCCCCGACGTCATTCAAAAGTCCTCGAGGGTGCGTCAGTGTCCAAAGACCACCCTGGTGCTGCGCCTCCGAACCGGGCCGCTCTCCGCATCTATGGCGGCGGTGGTGCTCTCGAGCTCATCATGCGCAACACGTATCGTGACGGGTTTGCAAACCTTCAAGCGAACTCGTTTGAGAGCCAGGAGGCAAAGAAAGAGTGGACGGACTTTGTAGCCAGGCTAGAGCCATCTGAGTTAGTAATGGTGAAAGACGAGCATTGGCGGTATGTTCAACACATTCCCCAATCACATACCCATACTAATAAGCCTAGACGACGTGAGCCCGAGTCCGTTCTCACCGCCATGGGCCTGGACGACAACACGTCGCGCTCTGGTAATAGGGCATACGATACGGGCGCGGTGAGCGATGAATGTGAGGAGGAGCTGGACGATGATGCTGAGAGTAATGCGTACCACAGCCGTGTAGAAGATAAATACGAGACGGACGATCAGTGGAAGGAAGCCGCGGCGGAGGAAGAAGAGGGTGGAACCGGACAAGACGAGATAGCGTGGGGTTCCGATACTGATTTCGAGGGATTCTCTGACGATTGAGATCTACGCTCAGCCGTGAGGATCCTGTGCAATATTGGCAGCTGGGTAGCGGTTATAACAGACCATCATAACAGTGCTTGCCTGCTTCCGATATGTTTGGTTTCTTGCGTACCGTCATGCCAAATGGCCAACCTTCCCATCAAAGCTAACGATGCAATCTATGGCAACTTTGGCGATGTTTACATCACGAAGGAGCGAGATACACTTTCATCAAGAAAAGTGCAAGAGAAGGGGCAGTGATTCAGTATTCATCGTTCAACCATGCCAGTGTCTGCGCCTCGCCAACAAGCGCATCGTAGATGAAGCAGAAGCGCTCAACAAGACTTTGACCCTTGATCCCATCGTCCCACCCGGCAACATCAGCCAGCGAGTGTAGACTGCGCACGACCACCGCTTGAACATCACTGCCGTCAACCCACTGGAAGGAGATAAAGGCACGTCGGGGCGCGTCGCAGCAATACGTATTGGCTACGTCCTCAACAAGGTGCGCCCAGACATCGCCGCCGCCTGTTTTGCGACCAAGGTAGATGCCATCCTCGAGATTGGTTGTGGCGCTGGAAGAGCGAGCTTCGGGAGCAAATTGGAAGGCACGTCGGCGAGTACAGGCGTCGTATCGAGCCATGTCGACCTCGTCGTCACGACGGAGCTGTACTTGCGGAAACCGGCGGAGTTGACAGAGATCACTATCGGTAGGCATGTTGAGATCCTTCTGTCAGTACGTCAGTGGATCGGACTTTGGCAAAATAGAGCGATTCCTTACGCTCAGGCGGATATTGGTAATGCGCTCACCATGAAGACCTTGGCGGTCAGAGCAGAAGAGGGGACCGAAACCGGTGGAGCAGATCATGGTTGATGGTTTGACGACGGTCAACGGGATCTGAGTTCGGGCGATGAAAGAGGGTTGGAGCTCCGGGAGCTGCGGCGGTTTTGAGCTTGAGGTTTCCGCGGCCAAGGTGAGTTGTTTGTTGCAGCGACGCCGAGTTGGCTGTTCAGGTGGAGTCGCGCACACGCAGACCTTGCCACGTGGATCTGGTCGGTCCAGACCGGAAAGCGGAAGCCACTTGGAGCGTCCGGTTGCTCGAGGTATTCGCGGCGAGGCTGGCTTGAGTGTTGCAGTGAAGTCGTCAAAACGCAGGCCTCCCCATGCGGATGTGGCTTATCCCGACGTGAAGGGGGAGCCAATCGGAGCGCCAGGCTGCTCGAGATTTCCGCGGCGACGGTGGGTGGCTTCATGCCAGTTTCGATGGATTTCTTGACGATCATGGGCCAAACTTAGCCTTGTGGATGCTCTACGATATCGTCAATCGAGTTGGCGCGTATAACAGATAATAATAACAGTGTTCGGTTGCTTCTGACATGCAGTTGTACCCGCTCACCGTTATGCCAAATGCACTGGATCCACGTCAAAGCCAACGAATGAGCAATTGGAAATTTCAGCGTTTTTACATCACGAAGGAAAGAGATAAGCATTTGGTGCCGGTGGAGCAAGAGGAAGGGCAGTAGTTCAATATAAACCTGCCAACTGTCTGTGAGGCCAACAAAGTCACCTCATCTCAAACTGACCTCGCCTTTTCCAAAAGCGCCGGGAACCTCGGCCAGAATACCTCCGCTACTTCCCAGACGCTGCCATACCTACCTAGACCTTGCTCAGTTTCACCAAAGTGCCCACCTGCTCGTGCTCAATGGCCCTTCCTGCCTGATGGTTGTCTCGAACAAAATTCTCGACGACCGTCTGCGCGCGCAGGACGAAGGTGCCCTGCTTCACCGCGTCGAGCTTATAGGCGAAGCCAGGTTCGCGCGAAACACAGTTGAAGAACGCCCGGCCAACGCACTTGTACCCTGGCTGCAACGCACCTGGCTCGCTCCATCGCATGAGGTCGTCGCGACGCATGTCGTTGAGGGTCGCCTGAGGTGGAGAGCCAGGGAGAGTAGAGAGGGAAAAGAGGTCGCCTTTGCCAAGGTCGACAGAGTTGTGGACCATAAAGCCAGCCGCTTCCGCAGCCTCACGCGCCTGTACAAGGGACTCAATCCACAGTGCGTTGTGCGAGATTTGAACTGCGGCGCTGACAACCTTGCGTGGAACAGGACCGATAGGGGCGTTGACAGTGCCCTGGAGGTCGGAGACGACTACACTCCCCGGCGCCTCGGTGTAACCGTCGCGGAACTGAGCAGGAACGCCAGCATGCTCGGGGCTCGGGGCGATAGCGAGGAAGCGGGCCGACATGTTGGTGATGAGGATGCCATCTGGCGCGAGCATTGTGCGCAATCGGCGCAGGAACTCCTTGCGCTGCCCAGGGGGGACGGTGTTGAGGACGTGGATCGCAAAGATTCGGTCGAACCCATTCTGCGGAGCTCCCGGCAAACCACGAACACGTGCGCGGAAGCCTGGATCAGTAGCCAGGGTGCATAGGACATGGATGTCGTTGTCAGGCGTGTTCGAGGGATAGACGGAGAGGCGCGCGCGATGAATGGCCCACGGAATGTCCGTGTCGACAAAGCCTTGCACCGCATCAACCGCGACACAGAAACCGTTGCCGATGATGGGCTTGATCTTGGTGATCAGTTGGCCATGGCCCGAGCCAATCTCAAGCACAGTGTGGCCATGACGCAGGTTGGCCAACGTGAGAGCGCGGTCGTTGTCAGCGTAAAAGAGGGTACTGGTCGCCTCGTGCATGCCGATCTGGCGGCTAAACGCCTGGACGAGGTCGTTGGTGGTGTCGTAGTAGACCATGATGGCGAAGAAGACGTCAGGGGGGGAGAGAGGGCAAGTGAGGATGGTATTGATGTGATATGGGAGAGAGCACGAGGAAGACGGCAAGGATGAATATCGAGCTTGTAAGAGTTTGAATGGTAGAGCTTGTGAGCAGAAGATACTTGAGGCTGTGAGTGTGTCAAGGGAGAAGCTTGCGAGCAGGTGGTTATACTTGGCTGCTGCCTCCACCGCGAAGGTGTGTCGACGGTGGAGGTGAAGTCGCGGGCCGCCAGCCTTCACGTGCGTATCTGGCCGATCGCGGTGGGAAGGCGGTAGGCAATCAGAGTGCTACGCCGATGGGGATATCCACGGCGAAGGCCCGTTGAGCGTCGTGATGACGCGGAGTTGACTGTCGAGGGGAAGTTGCGCAAACGCCGGCCTTCTCCTGCGGCTCTTGGCGATCAAGACGTGAAGGCGATGGCCACTCCGAGCGCCAGGAGGATGGACATGTCTGTGGCGAAGGCGATTTGGTTCCCGCTGCGACGCCGAGCTCGTTTGTCCTGCGACGCGGAGTTGATTGTCGAGGCGAAGCCGCGCGAACGCAGGCCTTCCCACACGCATCTGGCCCATGCCGATCCGAAGGCAGAAGGCAAGGGGAGCGCCAGGTGCTTGAGCTATCCGCGGAGAAGCCGAGTTGATTGTTGCGCTGACGATGGGTTGACTGTCGTGGGGTCGAATTGAAGTTGCGAAAACGCAGGCCTTCACATGCGGATCCGGTCAATCTAGATGTGAAGGTGGCAGCCAATCGGAGAGCCAGGATGGCGGGGATATCCGCGGCCAAGGCGAGTCGATTGTTGCGCTGACGATGGGTTGACTGTCGTGGGGTCGGCAGCGCCCAATATGGGCGTCAAGCGGGTGGGGATACTTATGAAACCACCCACGGTAAAGGCCAAACGTGCGACTGTCAACAAGGCGACAGTCTGTATATCAACCCAGGCGTCCTCCCTTTGCTTTGCTCTTTCTCCCTCCAACTACCAGAGAATTGTTCCACCTCCACACACCTTTCGACCATTCTTTCCAAGCACCATGTCCGACTCCACGCCCCTCCCCAGCGACGATCAGATCAGGGCGTTCTTTGCAGACGACTCGTCCTTCGGTCGATTTGTCGAGTTCTGTAGGCATCCATTCACGTGCGCTATCTACAACAGCTAACAAGCCATACAGTGGAGGCCTACCTCTACAGCCGCCGCATCACTGTCTCCGCCTGCAAAGCCGCCATCACGGCCGCCGGCTTCGTCAACCCGTCTGAGTTCCCGAGCCCAGCCTCCGTGTTCTTCGCCGACGAGTCAGTCGAGGAACACCGTACCGACCCCGTCCGCAACGACGTTCACGTGCAACTCATCCACTCTTCTCACCCTGGCCCGAAGACATTCCGCTGGCTCCTTACCCAGTACAACCCAACCCAAAGCAACAGGCTCGACTTCCATGCGCTTACGTCCGTGTTGGCAGCGGCAAGCCGCACCAGCTACTCTCCTTCTCACGGTGAGGTATGCGACCGCTGTCTTGGTCTTGACGCGCGACTTATGGCTGAGTGTCGGAATATCGGCGCCGATGATCTGCTCGTGCTCCTGGGTGATGGTGCTCCGGTTTGTACCAATTGCTTCGCTGCTGGTGTGGCCTGCGAATGGTTCCAGGCGGATGATGAGGTTTGATGGTCGGAGTTGGAGGGAAAGAGAGATGCGGAGAAGATACCTGTGAAGTTGCGGTGGGCACGAGATGATATGTAGCTGATCCCAATTCAATTCACTTGCCACTCTTTCCATTTGCATCCTACCTCACGGTTATGCGTCTTCTTCGCAACGAGCAGGCTCGATGTGCAGAACGAGCCATACATCGAGCCAGTGTGACATCATAACAAAGCCAAGCACCCCCCCATCAGTATACACCCGTTTCAGAAAACATTGTACCAAAAAGACATATGCAAGAAGAAGCGCGGTTTGTGCGGCAAACTGTCTCATGCTCAATGCGCGTCACATTGATGGATCGCGGTACCAAATTGATCTTTGGCAAAAAATCGAAAATGTTGAAATATCGGCCGGGGCCTCGGCGCGCCGGGCCCCACATCCTTTAATCCACCCAATCGCGAGCAGGCTGCGGGTGCCCTGCACCCCATACTTATACCCGTATATATATACCGTTGCTTGCCACAAATACTCGATGGAATCAATTACGTGCGGGAAACTGTGAGAAAGAGAGCTGAAGAAGAGCGCACAAGGGCGGCCGGGGAGAAGGCCGCGAAAAGAAAAGCCCCAAAAGAGCAGGAACAACGCGCTCATGACGCTCCAAAAGCTCTTACATCGTCCCAATCAGGCAAAAGAGCAATCTCAAAAGCTACAAAGGCGTCACGGTTAGAACGTGTGCTGTGAGGGTGTTGGGGGAGCATCCACGCTTGCCGGCAGAGGCCAGCACTTGCAGCCAAATCTGAAGGCAGAATTCGGCCAATTTGGAAGAAGCGCCATCTCCTTCAACCCTATTTTCGTCTTTCCTATAGGAAACACTCTTCAATTTGCGCCGAGGCAACCGTAACGCCAAGTACGCCTGAGTGGCACTTTGTTGCAGTGGGTGGGTTCTGCGCAATTCGTTGTCCTTGTTTATGTGAATGATATTTTTATACTCGCCGCAAACCATTAGGTGATAACTGACTGGGATAATTGACTGTGATAATTGACGGTGATAATTGACGGTGATAATTGACGGTGATAATTGACGGTGATAATTGACGGTGATAATTGACGGTGATAATTGACGGTGATAATTGACGGTGATAATTGACGGTGATAATAAACTTGGAAGATTGAATATGATGATTGACTGTGATGATTGAATGTGATAGTCGAATGTGATGATTGAGTGCGATAATGGAGGGTAATGATTGAGGGTGATAATTGCGGCTAATAGTTAAGAGTGTTGCTTAATGGTGATAATTAAGAGTAATGTGATAATTGAGGGTTATAATTGGGGGTAATGATTGAAGGCGATGATTGGGGGTAATAATCGAGGGTGGTGATTAGGGGTGATTGCTTTGTTGAATGTGCTGGTGCAGAAATGCGGGCACAACGCGGTTGAGTAATACAGTATATAATCGCAATGCAGGTGTATTTCGTAAACACCTTGTCTTACAGTATGCAGCAGTATATATTCTTTTAGAGGTTCTAGGAATTAAAACTAAGCTATAAAGTGTAACGTGATTAGAGGTAATAATTAAGGGTAATGTAATAATTAGAGGTAATGGTTAAGGGTAATGACGGAGGGTGATAACAGAGGGTAATAATCGAAGATGATAATAGAGGATGATAATTAAGGGCAATGTAATAATTAGGGGTGATGATTAGGGGTAATGTGTGAGGGCAATAATTAAGAGTAGTAATTACGGGTAATAGTTAAGGCAGTAATTAAGGTTAATAATTGAGGGTAGTGTAATAGTTAAGGGCAATAATTAGGGGTGATACTTGCGGGTACTAGTTGAAGGTAGTGATTAAGAGTAATAACTAAGGGTAATTACTAGGGGTGATAATTAAGGGTGATGATCGAGGGTGATAATTGAGGGTAATGATCGAGGGTGATAGTTAAGGGTGATGTTTGAGGGTAATTAGTACGGGTTAAAATGGATTGTGAAAAGTGAGAGTAATAGTTACGTAAGATAGTTAAGTATGATAACAGAGTGTAATAGTCAAGGATAATAATTAAAAGCTATAAGTACGTGCTATAACGAAGGATAATAATTGTGTGTAATAATTAGGTGCTATAATTAACTGTGGTAAATGCTGCTCTGTGCCTATAATTATGTTATTGTATTGTAGAAGATAATCTACCTAAATTGCCTCTAACATTAAGTAACCTAGCCCTGCCGTGTGTTTTCTCTCGCTCTCTTAGATTCGGTGTGCGGTGCTGTTGGTTGCTGTAGAAACCTATCCGCTAACCTAGACAGATAGCGATTATAAAGTAGTATAGTATATACGTATAATATAGGTGTATTTTTTAAAGTTCTTAGCTCTTAGTATATAGTAGTATAGAAATGCTTTTCACGCTTCTAGAAATTAAGACTAAACTATAGTGTATAATAGATCTAATTCTTAGGCACCTAAGAAGAAGACATGTAAGTGTTTCTATGCCTTCTGCTTAGATTATTAGAAAGGCCTAGAGATACGTAGAAGAGTACATAGAAGTTCTATATACTTTTTATTATTATGTAGACTCTCTTAACAGAAGTTAATAGTAGAGAGAGCTATAGTAGAGTCTAAGGCATAATAGTGCTTAGTATATATTATTAGAGCCTATTAGGCTTAACACCTTACTATATATATATATACTATCTTAGTTATTTCTGCCTTCTTAGTTTATATTAGTCTAGTAGTGTAAGACTATGTTCTTATAGCTAAAGCTCTAGAGAAACTACTATAAATATCTTAGAAAGTTAGGTAGAGATACTATAGAACGCTTAGTTTATTATATAAACATACTAGATACTCTATTATTAGATAAGGCTGCAAGCCTTCTACTTTATACAATAAAGCTAGTAGAGTTTTACTTTAATATATATAGTTACAAAAGGCTTAGTTAATATTACAAAGCTACCTAGATATTAGTTTATTTTGCAAAGCTACTAGACTCTTTATGTATGTTTTAGCCTCGAAGTCTTTTCTTACTTCTATCTAACGTACCGTCGCATTGTGCGCTAAAGCTACTAGACTCTATAATCTAAGGATCTAGGTTATAGTTTGTATAGGCCTGCGCATGTCTACACAGATTCTTATAGTAAAACGCGCACCTCCGAGCTATTTTCCGCTACCTTAACTCTGGAGTGCGAAAACAGAGCCGAACGGTGTTCCTACGTTATATAAGGAGGGTGATTCCTCCCCAGCAAAGGACCTAGAGCGCGTTCTGCGTAAAGGGGCGTCTTTGACATAGGGTGTCCTGCACTGCGTTTAGGATTTAAAAATTCATAGCGGATAGCTTTGTCTTATCCCGGAGGAATTCTAGTCTGCGGTTAGGAGAATTACTGCTTGCAAATAATCTACCGAAGCTTTCTTGGGATAGGCTTCAGCGAATACATATGCGATATAAACGGCAGTGCCTAGCGAAAGGGGGTCCTTGTGGCCGTGCGGTTAGTCTCCTCTACTACCGCCTCTATGTCTGTTGAGCCTATAAGAGGATGCTAAAAGCTATAGGTTAATTGCCGATGATTGGTTCTAGGAAGCGGGAGACTGTGTCTCTGTAACCTGGCTGAACTCGCTGTTTAGAATCTCCTTCTACCTCTGTTAGGGTTGCTCTTCAATTGAAGAATTAGGCAAGAAGTTGTTCGGGGTGAGCTTTGGTTCTCTCCGCTCCTCGAAGGTCTTAAAGCTTGGGAGAAGTATCTAGATCGCTATGTCGTGGAAAGCTGTAGGCTCTATTGCTCTTGGGAACGCTTGCGCGCCTAGTAAGGGAGTTTAAGAAAATAGGCTAGGTACTAACAAAGGGCAAGTATCTTCGTTTTGCCGCGCGAAATCTAGGCTTAGGACCTATTAAAACAGAATAATATAAAGATCGTTTAAAGAGTAAAACAGTGGCGTAGACGCCCCTATATATCTAGTTAGCTAGCTTATAGCTACCTTGATATTCAAAACCTGATATTAGCTAAGTACAAAATAGATCCGACGTCTAGTAGCTTTAGCAGAGCCTAGGAGCTTTGCGGTGAATTCGAAATAAACCTTAAGTCTAGTAGCTTTAGAGTATATTTGAAATAAACCTAGAGTCTAGTAGCTTTAGTAGAGTGTAGTAGCTTTAGCAGTGTTGATTAGCTATAAATTAAGCTTAAGTAAATAAAAGATAAACATAGAATCTAGTAGGTTTAGAGTTAGTTTAGCTAAGTTTTAGATTAACTAAGAATGTAGTAGTTTTATAAGACTCTAGCAGTATAGATCTAACTTTTGTTAGATATACAAGGAAAATAGCACAAGCATTATAGATTTTAGTAATATATACAATAAAGTAATATAATAAGCAATTAGTTTATATACTAGAATATTAATAAACAAACATATAAAGATAAGAAATAAAGCATAATTATAGATTTTAAAGAAAAAGAAAATTATATTAACATTATAATAGTAGTAGCATTACAAAGAACTATGTAGTCTAATTAATAGATACGCTATTAATTAAGTTACAATTTAAATAAATATAAAATTACGTAACTCTTATGTAACTAAAGTTGTCTTTATAAAATAATAGTAATAAACTAAATAAACTATTAAATATAACGCTACATTTTCTACAAAGATGTTAGGTTAGTAAGATATATAATGTAATAATAACATAACTATAGTATTAGTAAAGGTTTAAAGATTAGTAGCTATATTAGAAAGTAGATTATAGTTAGATAAAGTAAAAGTATTAAATAGTATTACATAGTCTATTTAACTAGAAGAGAGTCTTGCTATAAAAAAAAGAAGAAATTAAGGCGCTATATAAAAGAAACTCTAAAATAGATAAAAGTAAACTATATAGAGTAAGTTTAGAATATAAGATTAATTATTATAAAAAAAGAATATAAGCAACTAGCTCTAAAATATAAAAAGAGAACTTATAGGCGTATAGCCTTGTGTTACAGCTCTAGGAGCCTTAGTGTAGCTGTGCTATCATCCTGTTCTAATAAGCGAAACAGACGTAATATTATAGAACAGATTTCTTTATAATTTTAATTCTCTTAATTTAAATTTTTATTAATTACACAACTATGTACTATCTCTCTGCTCCGTCACTGTTAATGTAA
>Ga0265798_10002712_pt1 | contig 25768 bp, 21 predicted proteins | sample P3T30metagenome_FD_192430 | JGI IMG/M metagenome (GOLD analysis project Ga0265798, IMG submission 192430) | Plant litter microbial communities from East Loma Ridge, Irvine, California - P3 T30 | ecosystem: Environmental > Terrestrial > Plant litter > Unclassified | place: USA: California...
ATGGACGTTGCGGACTCGCCGAACGGAACATTTGACTTAGGCACGGAGGATGGATGAGACTTCAATCATGACACGAGGGGCTTGAGTGCAGCTGCTCAGAAGTACATGCTAAGCGGCGGACCTTGCACCCTTCACCACAACGAGAAGGCGGCTGTTCTGGAAGGAATGATGGATTCCATTGCCGAGCTATCTCCGCAAGTTTGAGGAACGTCACGCCAGCGTGAATAGAGTGTTCTTTATGGGAGAGAGTGAGGGTGAGGAGGTGCACGGAAGATGCGACGACAACACGAACATCATACTCATTCACATATCTACCATACTGCGACAAAATTTGTATCGGCCAACAGCCGGCTCACATCGTGTAATTAATACTAGCATGTGCTCGCTCTCACATACTTCTCGTTAAGAACACATAATACCACTGTATCCATACTAGTTACCTGTCAAACCTCATGCCAATGTGCAAGAACATCTACGCGTAAAGTGCACCGACGATCGAAGAGAACATCAAGAAGAAATCGGCGCAATTGGCAAAAGATACAGCTAATAAGAAAGCAACCAACCGCAGTTCCAATTCATCATCCCAACTAACCCAGATCTTCATGAGTTCAGGCGCTTCGCACCTCGCCCGTAGATCTATCTTTCAGCTCGACACGAAAAAAGACCAACCAAGATCCGCGGATGCTGTATGGCGTCACCAGGTAACTGCACGTGTTCCTGTACGGGGCTGTGGGAGGTGCGGGGCGGCGCGCAAAGGAATATGGCGGGGTCGGAGGCGTAGCTGGCGTGAGATGTAGGCTTGGATGGCATGTCAATGAAGTCAAGGTGCTTTTTTTCGATGCAATACACTGTTGTGGTACCCTTTGTATTGCATGACCAGCTCAAGCTCTCGTGGTCGTGGAGAGGTGCCAAAAGCTGCCCCACCACCCCGCCACCCAGTAGCTTATTTCCACACACGGCAAAGCGCAAGGCAGGCGGTTTTAGGGCCGCTGCAACTAATTAAGACAAGCATTCCAGTATGGAGGGTAAAAGGCTTGACTTTGCTCCGCAATGACGCTGGCCGAATGAGCTCCTTGGACGAGAAACACGCGCCTCACGCCGTGCAGAAAAAGGAAGATGTACCTGGAACAGCACGACGCGACATGACACGTCGAGGGGTCGAACGGGTGCATGGGCTTGCAGCAAGCTGTCTGTTTGGGGGCTGGCGCGGTGTAGTGGGGTAGGTAGGTGAGAGGGAAGCCGCGAGCTAGAGAGGTAAGAGGTAAGCCATCGTGTTGATAAAGAGTGCCTTCCGCGCTGCAACGTGTCTGAATCCTTGTACCTTATTCCTCCTTCTTTTCATACCTCAAACTACCCTACACTTTTCAATTGAGCCTCTACTTGCCCTATCTGAGCTCCAATCGCCAATATGGTGCACATCAACCGCGTTGCTACCACGAAAGAGGTGGCAGATGCCAAAGACCAGTTCGAGCCGGCGGCTGCGTCGAGCAGCAAGTCGAAGATCAACCTCATGCCCGACGACGAGGCTGATGATTACACTGCGACGGTATACGGGAGTAGATATGCCACTGAAGACTTGCCGCGCCACGAAATGCCCGAGAAGGAGATGCCAGCCCAGATCGCGTACCGCATGATCAAGGACGACCTCACGCTCGACGGCACTCCCACCCTCAACCTCGCATCCTTCGTCACCACGTACATGGAAGAAGAAGCCGAGAAGCTCATGGTGTACGTACCCACCCACTCCCCCACTTCAGTCACACTAACATTTATATCTAAGTGACGCCTTCTCCAAAAACTTCATCGACTACGAAGAATACCCCGTGTCCGCCGACATTCAGAACCGCTGTGTGTCGATGATCGCCCGCCTCTTCAACGCGCCCATCGGCGAAGAAGACAACACAATTGGCACGTCGACCATCGGGTCCTCGGAAGCCATCATGCTCGGCGTCCTCGCGATGAAGAAGCTTTGGCAGAACAAGCGCAAGGCAGAGGGCAAGCCATATGACAAGCCCAATATGGTCATGAACTCGGCGGTTCAGGTGTGCTGGGAGAAGGCGTGCAGGTACTTCGATGTCGATGAGAGGTTTGCGTATTGTACGACGGAGAGATATGTTATGGATCCGAAGGAGGCGGTGGATCTGTGTGATGAGAACACTATTGGGATTTGTAAGTTCTCAATTCTTTTATTGTATTGATTGTGTGAGTGGATGGGCTAATGCAGAAAGGCGCCATCCTCGGCACAACCTACACTGGCGAATACGAAGACATCAAAGCCATGAATGACCTCCTCATCGAGCATAACATCGACGTCGACATACATGTGGATGCAGCCTCAGGAGGCTTCGTTGCACCCTTCGTCAACGTAAGTAATGTACGAAGTGCATGTTAGACCAACACTAACTTCGTGCCAACGTCCTTTGCAGCCCGGACTTCTTTGGGACTTCCGCCTTCCAAAAGTGACATCCATCAACGTCTCAGGCCACAAGTACGGCCTCGTATATCCAGGTGTCGGATGGGTTGTGTGGCGCGACAGCAAGTACTTGCCGCAGGAGTTGGTCTTCAACATCAATTACCTCGGCGCTGACCAGGCCTCCTTCACGCTCAACTTCTCACGTGGCGCGAGTCAGATCATTGGGCAGTATTACCAGCTTATCCGCTTAGGCAAGCGTGGATATCGCCGCATAATGTTGAACTTGACACGCATCGCGGACTACCTCTCAGCCAACCTCGAGTCGATGGGCTTCATCATCATGAGCCAAAAGGGAGGCGAGGGATTGCCGCTGGTGGCTGCGCGCCTGGATGAGGATCTGGGAAAGCAGTATGACGAGTTTGCTGTGTAAGTTCAATTTATACCTCATGTGCATCAACAATTGTCATTGCTGACAATCCCGCAGTGCCCACCAGCTTCGCGAGCGCGGCTGGGTCGTGCCCGCCTACACCATGGCACCGCACGCACAAATGAAAATGCTGCGCGTCGTCGTTCGCGAAGACTTCACCAAGTCTCGCTGCGACGCGCTGATTGCGGACTTCAAGCTTGCTATTCAGACGCTGGATTCGCTAGATGCGAAGAAGATCCAGGAGCACAAGGAGTAAGTTGTCATTTTATTCGAGTTCAAGTGCGGCAAATGCTGATGTAGATTTCCAGGCATCAATTTGCCATGCGCCGCCGCTCGACCGTCGTCACGCCGGTGTTCTCAAAGGGTAAGAAGGCGAATAATCCGTTTGTGGATGAGGATCATAGTCTCCAGGCGAAGACCGGAAAAACGCATGCTGTATGCTGAGCGGGTTTTTGAAGGAAGTGGGTGGACGGAGAACTCATGGAAGGACGGGTTGGTGTCACCAGGTGCAGCAAGAATTCGTGATCGATTACTTCAGCAAAGCTCTACCTCCTCCACACACTAAGAGTACGTTGAAAGTAGAGCCTCTATATCCTTAACATGTTATGTATAGCTTTCTGACTCTATCAAAGTACTATTGAAGATAAACAGGCTACTACTTTAGGTTATATACTTTGCCCTTTGTTCGTAGATTTTGCTGGTTGTATCGATCACGAATTCTTGCGGCACTTGGTGGTGTGGCAAGTGGTTGGGGCGGAAAGGATACATCGACACGAGAGCCACGACTCTGACGAAACGAGAATGACATGAAGTGGCATCGAGTATTGCGATGAATTACTACTTGTCTCTTGGATGTGACGATGTCTTGTAGCCGAAAAGCGTGCTCGTCACTCATGTCGTTGTGCCACCAGGTGCGGCAATAATTCGTGATCGATTGAGACAACATTAGCTATCCACCGACTTTCAGTGCTACGACCATAGTCACAACCTACAATAATAGCGTGTCTATCTCTAATAGCCTTTTAGTAGGTAAGAAGTCTTTACAAAACGTGTTGAGGATATACATGCTACACTTTAGTCGTATTTTAGGTAGGGCTTTGCTGAGCTAATCGATCATGAATTCTATGATGATATGCGAAAGCTCAGGGTCTTTGTTGCTTTCTTGCATTGAGGACTGTGGCGGTTTAACCACCATGATTCATTGTGACTGAGTGCTAATGTTCAGAGCTTGAAGTCGGAAAGAGATGGAAAAAGTGTTTTGTTCAAATTGCTCGCAAAGGCATATCAATTACTCCAAATTCGCAGACCCCCTCAGTACCTGGCACGCATCAGATGTACCATAAGTCGCAAAGCATGCCCCAGAGCTTCCAACCATAGAGTCCAAGCACAGCGCGTGTTCGTCGTACACTGACTTGTACCTCATCATTACCTCCACTGTTTCCTCATATGATATTTGCGATACTAATCCGGCTTGAACTCGACTGGACCGGCGCACTCGGTGCACTTACAGCATTTGATTTCATCGTGTCCGGCGCCAACTGCACCCTCTTGACAGGATTGTGCTGCGCGGGATAGTAATTCGCATTCCGCGGACGATTCTCCTCCATCAACTGCCTGACCAAATGCTCAATCCGGCCCCACTCATCCCACGGCGCGGGGCCCTCTCTGGGCGACACCGGCGATGAGCCCATTCGAAGCGGCAGCGCATCGCGCATCGGTTCATCTGGCCGGGACGCAGGACTCGACGCATTCGCTCGTCCCCACGCCCACGCATGTTCCGTATTGCCCTGCGCATCCGCACTAACATATGCCAGAATCTCTTCATCGTGTTCGAGTTGTTGCGGACTCCCGTTGCCATTCCTGACACGACCAAGAAGTTCTTCGAGGAAGAACACAATATTTTTCCCGCACTCGGTGTTGATCTTGCGTGTCGATCCAATGGCGCTCGAAAGATGCAAGCACATGAGCGCAGCATCGTAGTCGCCCCGGAAACACAGTACCAGCATGCAGCGCCACATATGCAAGCATATCGTGTTGCTCGCAATAAGTGCCAGCTGTGTTTTCTGGTTCGCGGGGGTGTGCATGATTCGCGAGATGTAGCGCGCTGTGTCTTGCGCGACGGAGACACAACGCGAAAGTGCTTCGGCGCGTTCGGGCGGGCGGCATATAGGCGTCATATTGCGCCTGTAGAGATGGAACTGAGCGGAGAGTAGAGCGAAGAGAGGTGGAATGGCTGTGGTGTCAAGGGGTGCGTGGGAGCCATTGCGGTATGATTCGGGGAGAAGCATAGCTTTTGCGCGGAATTTTTCGTCGAGGCTTTGGAGGGCTTGCGGGAGAATGGTGCTAAATTTCAGGGCTTGGGAGACTTGTGCGTGGAGGCGCGTGATGTGTATGACGGCAAGACTTCCTGTTGGGGGCTTGGATTGAGAAGAGTGGATTCGGGATTGGCTTTGCTGCTGGACGAGGCGGTCTTCTGCTGTAGATGGTAGGAGAAGGTCGCAGCTATCCTCGTGGATTATCAAAGGGCGGTTCGAGTCAAGCGACGTAATTCTGCTATCGTCAGCGATTGCTCCAGACAAGTTGGAATAGCCTGTGATTACCTGTCTCGCACATACAGTGCCCACCATAGTCTGCGCCGCACCTCTACATCGACCGCTGAGCCAGCCTTCGAATCGCAGTGAATGCTCAGTTCCTGTGCAGCTCGGACCGCAGAGCTCAGCCACATCGATCCTACCGACCTCCAGTTGTTCTCTGTCGCGAAGAAACTCAGTAAGAATGCCGCTTGCACGTGCTCGATTGCGAATTCGTAAGGCCAGGGAGTCAGGAGCTCAGCCGCCACTTCGAAGAAAGCTTTACCCTCCGCCGATGCAGGACCATGCTGTAATCCGCTGCCTTGCAAACATCCACATGCCAGTATTGCAAAGAAAAGCCCAGCCCATTCTTTCGACACGCCCTCGAGACTTCCTGAGGTGTAGATCTTGTTTGATTCGTGTTGAACAGTTGGCCAGTGAACGATGGGATACCACTCGTGGATGGAGGCGAGATACGACCGCGAAAGGCGTGCGAACTCATCTCGTGGTGGAAGTTCTGGCACTGTCGGACCGCAGCGGATGGATTTCGAATCATGGTTGTAGGTGGTGTTGAAAATGCCCTGCGAATAAATCACGATGTTTTCACGGACGTGGTCGAAATTCCTCATGACTGGCGGGTTGATGCGAAGTGGCATTTGGGATGCGCCATTCTGGACCTCCGAATGACGGCGCTTTGTATCCATGCGTTCTGGCTCTACGCTGTGTCCAGGCGAAGACTGCGTGCGTAAATTTGTGTTCATCTGAGTCAGTTGCTCAATTTGGCTCTGTAGGTCTTGAACCTGCCTAGGAATGGCGTCAGCGACACATGTCGATCACTGAGAGAACCCTTACTTTATAGAAGACATTCGCCGGTTCGTCTCCTTTGTGAATTGGCATTTATGGTTGCGACTAGAGCATTCTGAGCAGGCCGACGTTTCAGTAGCATCACACTAGGAGATATCGTCAGCGACCTCTGAGTTACTGTTTCGACGGGCCATGAACGTCTTGCGAAGCTGTCAGGCCATTTGACATGACACATGTGGCTGTTGCCATTGTCGCGAGATGCTCGTTTTGCCGGAACATCCGATGGACCTCGTTACATCTTACTAGTGCTCCAACGAAATTTCTGTACTTTCGTACTGAAAACTGATGGAGGCCGTTCCTCTTCAACTGGACCTTCAGGTTGAGTCGAAATGCTGGCAAAGAAAAATACATACCTTGACCTTTCGCTCCCTGCAAGCGTCACAAGACGGGTCCTTCCTACGCTGCCGATAGGCTCTCTTCTGAGCATTCAAGCTTGCAGACGATATCTGAGTGGGCGAGATCATCATACCTGAGCCATCATGGTTGTAAACCTCTGTCAAACTTCCAGATCCGGTACTAGGGGATGTCGAGTGACTATATGAGCCATAGCCTGGCGATCTGGAGCCCGTCAAAGACAGGCTATGAGCAGCGAGTGAGGTGGTCCGAACAGACGGCGGCGCGATGGAGAATGGGTTGGTTGGTGGTATCATGGTTTGTGGTGATTCACGTGTCGTCGGTGGTGGTGTTGTCATAATGCGTGATGGAGGGCCTGGGACCGTCTTAAGAATATCGTGGGACGGTTATGGTACTTCCGGCAACGGTGTGGGGAAATAAGTGTCGCCGAATCTGCCGCTGCGGTGGGGAGCGAGGAATGATTTCGGAAGCAACCGAGTGCCACACACGCCAGAGTGCAACGCAGGCAGCTTGTTGTCAAGATCCAATGGCAGGCGGTGTTCCAAGAATGGAACCGACTCGGCGAGGCCTGTGGGACGGCGCAGGCTGAGAACCCGATAGGTGAACCGACCAAAGCAGTGTAGCAGCTCCGAATGTGCGAGTGAACCCTGGCACCAAATACGTTGAGTTACCCGGGTACATGTGATAAGTGCGCAAGTCGGGTGCTCTGTGTTACTTGAGATCCCTCCGGAGTCCACTGGCAAGCTCGTTCGAGCTTGATAAGCCGCAAGCCCAAATGAAGCAGCGGGCCTGAGTCCAATACCAACGACGAGAGTCGTAGAGGCTCCTAGGTGGTATGACAATGATGAGTTCCTTCAAGTTTCGTGAAAGATCGATGTTCGAGTGGGAACAAAGCCGAGAGGCGGGATGCCGGATAGCCTGACAATTGGATGTGGAATGGCGGAAGAATAGTCAGAGTAGTCAGGGATGTTGTGTGGTTAGACCTCCTGGCAGGAGGTTGCGGCGGTAGCCATCTCGATTACGACCTGGCATGTAGGTCTCTTGTCCGGTACGCAGCCGTAGAAGAGTACAAGCCCAGCAGTTGATCGCCACCATGAGTTTCGATATCGGACAGGTGCTATGAGCAACACAGGGGATTGGCTCCGCGGCACGTGTCAGTTTGCGATGGTCGCTGCTCTGAGACTGGGATCAACATCGACCATGCTTTCAAGGATTAGAAGGCCCCAGCTCAGCGGAATAGGTAGGCAACCTTGAGCTAAGGCTGTGAAGAGTAAAGAAACACTGATTATGCACTCCAACTACACTTGAAGAAGGACTGGCAGAGCTTGTCGTGGGTAGGCAACGCCACAAGTGCCTTGAGAAGCATACTATTCGCCTCCTGTCATACGGCTAGGCCGATAGGTGACATGCACAGCAGCAAACTTGTGTTTCGTGATTACTGCCCAATTCTTCCGAGATGTACGTTTGGAGAAGAAGCCTTGACATCAAGGAACGTGCGAGCCGAATAGTCTAGTCGTCCAACTAGATCGTTCCGGGCAAATGGCTCCGTAGTGGTGTCGGATGTAGATCCGGACGGCTTGGAACATCGAAGATCATTCCTTAGTCGCGGCGGTATTGCAAACCGGCAGACCTCATCTGTGCAGTGATCTCTGCCTGAATGTACGCAGATTGAGGATGGTGGGTTGCTCACATCCCAAAAAAAACTGAGAAAGACGCATCCGGCGACAGGCAGGGACAGGGTCACCTGCGAGATGTTTCTGAGGTTGACTTGCAGTCTCGCTAATGCTTGTGGCCACGGCGAGGCCACGGCTGGCGCCTGCAGCACGAGATTTCTCGGTTGAATTGTTCAGCGGTTAAGGCTGGACGAGACGACGAAGGGCGAGGCGCCAAATTCTCGCCCACGCTACACCGGCATGATGGAGACTGCCGAAGCTGCATTGATGTCAACCTATTGATAGCAGTGTACACTTTGTGTACCCGCAGCACGTTGAGCAGCAAATTTTCGGACTGCGGCCAACCACAGCCGCACAGTTACCGTGAAGTGTCCCGATTTTCTGGTGCTCAGGCAACGCATGGTCGGTTGAGGCAGGCGAATTGTGACCTGGGAAACAAGCGCGGGAACATGGTATGGCGCTGCATGCATCTCCGTCGCGTGCCAGGCATCGTTGGTCAGCCTCTCTCGAGGAAGCTTGTCCTTCCAGCGGAGCACTTCAGCCAGCCAAGAGAGCTTGAAGTCGTGCATCACCGTCAACAATTGTGGCACCACTGCAAAACGTGGTTTCCCCACGTCGCAGCTTGCGCGTCGTAACCGTGCCCGTCCCGAAAGACCCACAGCAAGGGCTCAGAGAACGTCAAACGCTTCTAGCCTGCAGCCAGTCACAGCTACCTACGGCTCATGCTTCCAAGGTTGGCACTAAATGATTTCTAGAAGAGAGCATCTGCGTTGGAATTATTGGCGCCGACATCCAACATCCAGGTTGAACAAAATAATCTGACACGTTCTCAACTGCCGACAGTATAGCCTAGACCCAGGAAAGGTGTTCTCCCAGAGACTTGACATTTTCCGAGTACCCACCGTGCGGATCTGGTACCTTTTGAGATCTTGCTCCGTGAACCAAGGAGATCTCCATACATTCGCGTGCCAAGGTTTGGAGCTACCGCACGAGCGGTGTGTGGATGTGTAACTTTAAGTTTGGCGCTGGTGTGATGTACGATGTGTACACGTGCGCGCAGACTTCACCTCGCATCTTTCGAGTTCCGACACGATCAATACTTTGATGCATCTCGAGGAGGTGAAGTACCACTCCATCGGCTTTTGTGTGACTTCGCTTCCGCGCGTGGTGCGGGGAGCACAAGATGTGACACCCGAAATCTGCCACCGAATATTGATTTGATGCCGTGCCAGCCATGGTCGCCATCTGCAACAGCGTTGTGCTGCCTGGTCTGTCCAAAAAGAGAGGTAGAAGATCTACACCATGATTGCGTGGCCCACGGGTCGGCAGCTTCCGCTCGGCGAGACAACCGATGGGATTCACCAAAATAATCGGGCCTTGACAGCCATGGGACGTTTCAACTTTCAAGAACAGCCTCAGCCATTCGCCTGCCGGCAAGCCATGGTGAAAATACGCTTGGGCCGTATGCCGGAGACAGATCGCTCGAACTGGGTTGGTTCCTGATCTTTGTCCGAAAAGACGCCGTTGGGAACATGCAGGCTGAAATCCTCAGGATGATCTCAACGCCTGGCCGTTTCCAACAGCGAGAGATCGACGGGCGGAAAGACCCAGTGGAGAATCAGGATACGTATCGTTACTCTTGGCATTTTGAAGATTTCGCCGTTGACAGGCGGCGGACCTGGACGCACGCTCAGTCCTGAGTGGCAAACAATGATGATCGCAGCTACGTTTAGCGCGGCAGTTCGCAGCGGTGAAACGACGCAAGCAAGGCGTCGTAATAGCGGAAAGATCGACATTCTGCTATAGCCAAAAAGCCTGAGGATGCGCATGTGAAGATGGGAATCGAGCAATGCCTCTGTGGTGGAGTTTGAATGTCCGGTGGTTGCTGTCGCCTTCATCCAGTTCAGCCAATGACGTATGAGGTAATCACGGAGCTTGCCGTGGAATGTCCATCATTCTACACTTTTGCACTTGTGGCGGTCGCACCACGTCAAACCGCCAACTACGGAGGACATTGTTCCACACCCGGTAAGGAGAGACATGTCTCACGCCGTCGCCCATTATTGTGCGCTCTACCGGCATAGCGGCTGCTGGGAATTCTCAACCTTAACCAGACCTCCTGGAAACACCGAGAGATCATCGAAGTGCATGAGGGGAAATGAGGAGGATGCTTACGACTTGCTGACATCTCGGGTCGAGTGCTTGACATTGGTTTGCACGGTCCTACGGAGATGGAAGGATACTTGCTTTCAAGTACCTCGGTATGTGATGAGGCGGGAGTGTAATTCGTGAAAGAAGTTGCGAAAAGTCATTCATAGTCTACGCATGTCCAGTTACTACGCCGAAGAAGTAGGTCAACAACTTTGTAGTCTTCCAAGGACCTTTGACCGAGACCGGCATGGATCAGGCTTACGAAGGTGCTCGTTTCTCTTGTGTCAACCTTCAGGGCACACTAAACGCTAACATTGCTGACTTCATCCATGTGAGCACCTTCGTACGCGAATAATATGACGATTTGCCTCCCCCTCAAAGCGCATGAACTTACTACCAGCCACGGGCGAACGAAAGACAATGTCTACGACGAGCCGACATCTTTAGAGCACCCGTCTGATTGGACTACACGTTTACATGGCGACACAATCGGATAGCCTCGCCGATTCCTAATGTGTGCAGAGAGAGCTCATCTTCGTACTTATGAACATTAGGCACCATTAAATGAACGACACTCGTGTGGTTGCGTCAATATACGTCCAAATTTGAAGAGGAATTGTATTGATTGCAGCGGGATAGATGCGTAGAAAAAGCTGACAACTTGGAAAACTCTCCGCGACGAGCCCTGCCATGAGCAGGTGCGCCTTCCCTATCTACTTGCCTTTATATTTTATCTCGATCAAGCTATGTTTCACATACGACCATAGGATCCTGAATCCAGCGCTTCCCGTTCGCTCAGCGGTACTTAAGCAGGATACCGGCGGATTAGTAGTCAGGTGGGTGACCACTGGCGAATACCCGCTGTTGTATGTTTTTGCCTTTTTTGACGCCTTCTCCTACACAAATCTAGTAGTGGAATCGTTCGTGCTGTATCTTAAAACGAAACTGGGAAGGGGGCGGGGCGCGGCATAGTTGCGAAATACCATAGCTCATGTCAGGGCAACAAACTTTTTTTGCGTCAGAAGTGCAAACGCAGAACTTCTGTCTTTGACATGATAATGCAAAAGACCACAGCTCCCAAACAGAAACAATAGACATGATGTACAAAGGGTGATAAGCAAGACCTGCGAGGACATTCAGAACCGCGCAATACGCATCCAGTGTCTTGAATGTAGTTTGAACGCTGTGTGGGTGACCAGCGATACCCCTGATAGCAGCTCACGGCAGACCTGTACCCAACCTCATCACATTGCACCCTCACATCCCTTCAACCTCAACATAAACCCTCATTTCCTTCTCCCCCATAACCCCATACACCCTCGCCAACCCCTCCTCCCCCAATACACCCCTAACATCCCCCATCCCAAACGCCAACATCGCAAAGTCCTTACACCACGGCAAACATCTCAGTCCCGCGAAAAAAACATCTCTAACCCTTCCTTCCGCCTCCTCCAGTCTCGATTCCCAGCCGCGCTTATGTCCGTCTTTAGAAGACTTCTCGGAGACGGACTTGGTTCGTTGGAGACGTAATTGCACGACTTCGAAACGCAGGTAAGAAGACCAGAGCGCGGGACTATGTGCGCCTGAGGCATCGGGGTGTGTAGCGCGCTTGTACAATGCGCGGATAGAGTGTGATGTTGAGCCGGCGATTTCGCTGCGTAGTGTCTCGAAGTGGATTGCGAAAGACCAGCCCGCCACACTTCTCGCCGTGCCTACATTCATCGCGCTGTTCTGCATAATGCCGCGTACACGGTCGTCGATGGCAAAGCGCGCTTCGTTGGCCGCGTAGAGCGCGAGTAATGTAGTGTTGTTGGGGAATGCGGCGATGTATGGTTCTAGTGCGGTGCGTGCTAGTGAGGGCTTGACGATGGGGGCGTGGGTGATGTGGTATTGAAGGAGCTGGGCGATGGACTGGGCGTGGAGTTCGGCGTAGGGCGAGGTGCGGAGTTTGTGGGAGGTGAAGAATTGGGTGAGGTTTTGGTGCGTGGTGAGTGCCGCTGAGATGTCGGAGGCGGGGAGGTAGGCGAGGAGTGCGAGGAGGGAGGTGCATGTAATTGCTGAGGCGTAGTCGTGGCGTAGGAGGGCTTTTTCGCTTGCTTCGCTGATAGCTGACCGCGCACTTTCTAGAATGTTTTGGTCCGGTAGGGCTGCGGGATCAGATGTTGCTGCTGGTTTGCCGGACTTTGAGACGATGCGCCACAAGGCTGCGGCTGTGTCGCTGCGATGAAGTGCTTCCCATGCCCAACTATTGAGCAACATCAAGCTCTCGACTGAACCATATGGGCCATCTTTGCTCAAATCAATGGCCATGCTGAAGACTTGTGCGGCTTTCGTGGCATTTCCTCGACGTAGCTCGACTAGTCCGTAGGCGTGGTAGAGGCGTTGGCTCGAAGGATTGGTCTTCAGTAGCTGCTTGGCTGTCTTGACGACTTCTGATGGAAAGTGATGCAGTTCATAAGCAAGTAAATACTCTCCAAGCATGTCGCTTGCTTGGTCTGAGATCATCATCTGCTTCAATACGCGCCTCACGAAATCTGCGCCGAGTCGCATGCTCTCTAGGAAGAAGTCGTGGTCGAAAAGGTGCTCGCTGGTCATTTGATGATTTTGTAAAGCACTGCCGGCGAAGCGATGAAGCTTTAGATCAAACTCGTTCGTTATGTCATTGGATTGAAGGTGAGACTGCACCGAGCTTGCTCCTACGCATGACAAGAAAGTGTCATCCCACCAGGATCCATGATGATTAGCCACTCGTGGCAGCGAAGGCAAGCCGCAGAAGCACAAAAAAGCCTCGAGGACGAGATTGGTTGAAGCGGTCTTCGGTAGGAACATCATATATTCCTGAATGTCTCCATAGAAGACTGTGTGGAACGCATCGTCCTCCGCTACATCGTCTGCAGTGCGTCCTGGATACCTGAGCTTCTGTGTAGCTTCCACCTCGCGTTTCGAGAAGTCGTCGTAAAGAGCATCTGAAAAGTCCTTCGACTGTAGTGACTGGGTGTTCGTGGGTCCCACGTCGTCCAGGGAAGCGCTTTTCCACCCTTTGGCCCCGTCCTCTCCGATGCGCGAGGCCTCGCTCTCCCAAAAATCCTCGAAGCTGTGGAAGCCGCCAGATCTCGGTGGAGAGAGATGCGTTTCGAGCACAGCTTGCCAAATGGCCAGAGCAAGCTCTTGATACCCAGCACCGTGGATCATGGAGATCATGCGGACGAAGATGTGGAGTGTCACCTCCGGTAAACTCTTTGCATTGACTTGCAGAGCTTCGAGGCACTGGACGAATGCCACACGGCAGGCTTCGTACTTGAACGTTGCGAGATTGCCTTGTAAGAAGTCCAGATACATGAACCAGAGGTCGCTGCTTCCAGGGTACTTGGCCAGCGCTTCTTTCAGTCCGGAAGCTAATTTGGCGTGATTCCATGATCTGCGAGCTTCTTTGAAAAGGCCCAAGTACAGTTGAATGTGCGAGTTGGAGTGGACCCTCTTCAAAGCCTCCTCGTAGATTGAGATACGAGTATCGGCAAGCTGCTGTTTTGTCGCTTCACTCAGCTCGGCTGATGGGCGATCGATGGTGAGCATAGCCTCTTGGTGATCAATGAAACGCAACCACGCTTGGATATCTTCTGGCGACTCGCGAGTCTTGCGCACGAGTTCGGAATTCTTCCTGGTGACTTCCGACCTGACGTCAATCGACTCTGCAATCTGATCATACTGCGTGTCCGGATCAGATAGTTGGTCCAATTTCGGCTTCCCTTCGATGCTGCGGTATGTAGCCTCCAGGGACTCGTCCTCTTCGTCGCTGCCTTGCTGCTTCTCACGTGTGCCGACTGCAATGAAGTCTTCGTCAGCTTCAGCAGGAGTCTCAGCATTTGGTTTGATGAACCGCAAAGTCCGGCTGTCGGCCTTCGCGACGTGCTTGGCAGTCAATAGTCTCTCCTCCCGTGGTCGTCGTGCAGAAGTGATGTAGAGCTTCTTGTCCGTACTCAGCTCGCGATCGATTTTTTGACTGAGAGGGAGGCCGAGAACATACCCATAGCCGAATCTGCGATAGGCCGGGATGTCGTATTTGTTCAGTGAGCCATATCGCAGAATGTCAGTGTCGCCTCTGCGGTCGCTGTAGAAGGACTTTGACGACGAGGCATCTTTCAAAAGCTTCGGCTTCTTAGCAGGAGGCGAACGAATTCTTTCCTCACGCTTGTGGTGCCTTGATTGTTCTGATCCGGGCTCTGGTGTGTGGTGTTCCTTTGGTGTTTCTGGGGCCGCTTTAGGCTTTGGTCGAAAGCTGGCAAACTTCGGCACGTTTGACGCCATGTCGTCCTACAAAGAGACTCGTACCTCCTGTGTCAACCTTCAGGACACATTGAACGTGAAAGTTGATAGTTCAGAGAGCACGCAGCCCTTGGTAAGTATAGCTGTTCATTCGTGTAGGACGCAAATGAGACTGTTCAAGCAAGTAGGAATTGACTGGGTCACGAGATTCTTTGCTGAGGCTTGGCGTAAACGTGCATGATTATCGTGGTAAGTATCTCACCAGTGTGGTCGAGTGATGCAGGTGATGAGTGAAGGATCTCGGGGGTCGGAGATGGCCAGCGGTCATTGGCGGACAGCCCCAAGTGGGTTCATCTTAGCGCTGAACATTTTCTGGAAGAGCGACCAAGCAGCGCGACCATCGCTCACGAGCCCGCCACGACAAACTTCCCGCCCAGCCAAGCGTCCGATGGCTTCAACAACCTTTACTATACCCTGAAACACCCCATAGAACCTCCAAATCCAGGGCCATGGCGTCGGCGCTCCAGAGGCAGCTTGCCCAGATTGCTGCGACGAGCACGCACCAGTACGACCTCAAGGCGCAAAAGTCGGCGCACGGCAAATCGCTGCTCTTCGAACCCAAAGTCGCCGCCTCGCAGTCGTTTGAGGATGTCTACCTGCTCTGCTACGAGGGCTACCGGGACCTGTGCGCACTCGACTCGCGCTTCCTGCAGTTTTCCAAGAGTTTGTTCAGCGAGCAGAGCAAAGTCGAGGACCGGGCGCAGATGACCAAGGAGGAGAACAAGAAGCTGGATCACGTGCTGGAGGCCTTCATCACGCTGGTCGGGCCGAAGCTGCTGCTGAAGCCGGCGCAGAAGGCCGTCGAGTGGCTGGTGAGGCGGTTCCGTGTGCATGAGGAGAACACCGAGTGCCTCACATTGACGTACCTGCCCTACCACAACACGCCGCAGTTCCTTGCCCTCCTTTCGATCCTCCCACCCCACCCGCCACGGTCCATTCGGTTCCTCGCCCCCTACATCCAGTCGCCCACAAACCCGCCGCGACGCACCATCGTCTACTCGGCAGTCAACACGCCCGCCACATTCGATGCGCTCCAGGCATACACAGCAAAGGTCGTGCAGGCCGGTCACCACGCATCCCAGGCGATCTCCTTCTGGTGCAGCATCACGGCCGAGGCCGTCTTCGGCATGCTGGAGAGCACGAGCTCGGGAAGGAGAGGGATCCAGGCGCAAAAGATGGAAGAGATTGTTCTACGGGTGCTTCCCGTGCTCAACACGTGCATGCACTCAAAGTACGGCGCCGAGACTGTTGCGGCGTGCTATGCCATTGTGACCGTTCTGGTCGGCAAGGCAGAACTCGGCGACAAGATGCTGGACAGCCTCATGGAGGCTGTGGCACTCGCCCACGACCAAGAGACGCTGAATGCATGCCTCCAGTGTCTGGCTGTGGTTGCAGAACAGCGCTCGCCTGCACAGCTTCCGGCTCGGGTACAGAAGAAGCTGCTGGCAGTGCCCAATATCGCACAGAGGTTGTCGGTGGTCTCCAAGCAATGCCGAGTAACGCGTCTGGCGCTGGGATGCGCACTGGGAGCCCTCTCCAAAGTGGGACGCTCCGACGAGCAGCAAGCTATCTTCCAAGATCTTCTGGCATCTGGACTGGTCGTGGAATCACATACCCGAAATGCGCTGTCTGCACTAGTCACGCTCATCAAAGACTGCGCGCCTGGCTCTGGTGAGCGTGTCCAGTTGCTTGAGATGGCCGGCGCGCTTGCGGAGACGCCTTCCTTCCTGGACGCCATGCGCGGCGCCGCGAAGTCCAACAATATCGATCTGGAATCACTGGGCCTCCCTGAAGCGATCACAGAGCCTACACAGCCCCTCGAGGCTGACTCTGACGATGAAATGCTCGACGTTGACGACGACGCCAGCGTGCCGAAAGTGGAGTGCCCGAAGATATCCGTCAAGACGTTCTTGATTGCCGACGCGTTCAGCGATTTCACAGAGGTCGCCGATGCTTTCGAGAAGTCGTTGGCGGCCGGTACAGGGAAGCGGGCGAGAGCCGGTCAGTTCCTTAGGTCGGATCGACTACTTCAAAAGGACTCCATGCAAAAGGCCCTCTATCTGACCTTCTTGGCCCGGGTTTGGTGCAGTGCACGCCTCACCACTGCTCGTGTCGCCGCTCTTCGTGCTGCTACAGCCACTATCAAGGAGTCTGAGAGAGCCAGTGACCTGCAAAATCTAGTTCCCTACCTCATCTCTGCTCTAGCTGATCCATCACCGCTTGTTCGACGCGCTGCCGCCGCCTGCATCACCACAGCTTCCTCCAAGCCCTCGAGTGCAAAGGCATCGGTCTGGGGCAGCTCCGACATTTACGGCAAAGCTTCTAGCAACATCATAGTCTTGAAGACTGAGGATGTTTCGAATCTACTCACTTCTGTCCTTGTACCAGTGCTGGAGGAGAGCATCATGGACGCCAACTTCGCGGTTACTGCTATCAAAGATGTGATAGAAGGATCTCACAAGTCCAAAGACCACTCCAAGCACGGCTTGAAATTGCAGACTCGCATCGCGCTTTTGTCATACCTGGCCAGTCACACCAGCCTGACACCCCTTCTACGAGTCAGACGCACTCTACTTCCCATCTTCAAGTTTACTGGAAAGACTTCGGACGCCGTGCGCAGCAACGCTATCCTACCTACTGTCCGACAGTGGTGCGAACATTCACCAGAGGATGTATCCAAGGCTTGCGAAGCGGAGGGCATCATCCTACAAGACGTGGAACGAGCACATCTCAGCACACTCGTGGCCAAGGAAGCTAAAAGCGTTGAGCTACTCACTGACATTGTCTCCGGAGCCACGGGCAAAAAACGAACCGACCTCGTCAACGCTGCATTTGACCAAGTCATTGCATTCTGGCCGAAGATGAAACCCGAACCCAGGAGTCCTCTGGCTCACACTTTGCTGCAACTCTCGTTCAACGAAAGTGTCGAGGCAGCCGATAAACTTCGCAAAGAACGAGCCATCGAAACTTTACGTACGGTCACCCTCGACTCTGCAACGCTTGTCGCATTGCTAGAGAGCGTACCTTCTGCCATGACAATGCCAGAGGGTCCACCGGCTAAGAAGAGGCGACGGACCAGCCGCAATGAGATGGCACGAATTGAACTTTCTTCTCAAGACGAGGTGCAAAGCCTTCTACGGAAGCTGACTCTGGTGCTTGAGCTCATCGAAGGATCAAAACCCGGCGAGCACCCGCTTTTGTTCAGAAGCCTCTTCAACGTGTTCGGCGAGCTCCAACCACTCCGACAGCAATCAGGGTCCGAGCTGGTGTATCTGCAAAGTATCATCCTGTCGTCGTTATCGCCCATCGTGGACACCCTCAAGGTAAGTGGTAGCCCTCTCTTTATTGAGCATGCAGCTAACATTATGCAGGAACAAGCAGATACAGCAGAATACGAGTCGGCTGTCCGTGCAGATCTTCTCATTGACTGCATAAGACACTCTACAAGTTCACAAGTGCAGAATGGAGCTCTACTACTGATCGCCAACCTCGCGTCCTGGGTGCCTGAGCTCATCCTACACAACTTGATGCCGATCTTCACCTTCATCGGCTCCACTCTTCTGCGTCAGCAAGACGACTACTCGGCTCAAGTTGTCGACAAGGTGCGCCTACCTCTTTTCAGAAACGTAGCACGGCTAACACTTAGTAGACAATCTCACGCGTGGTACCACAGCTGGCTGCGTCCCTCCGCTCCAAGCACAAGAACTTCCTCACTGGCGTTTCTGATCTGCTGCTCAGCTTCACTGCAGCATTCGAGCATATACCACTGCATCGCCGTCTGAAATTGTTTTCGGAGCTCGCACGAACACTAGGTCCCGAGGACTCGCTGTCCGCCATTGTCGCCCTACTTGCTGATCGATACCACAACGGCAAAAGCCAGCGACGCTTCTCCACAGAGCTCCTCTCGACTTTTGAGCCTGTCCATACTCTTGACGCCTTCCGAGGCTATCTTGATCTCATCATCGATGCTACCGGCCCGAAACGTCAAGTGGCTGATGTTCTCTTCGGACTTAGCGACAAGACTCCTGCCCAAGTCGATACAACCATCAAAGACCTACTAGCAGCTCTAGCAGATCTCACGCTTGACAAGGACATCAAGGCACATGTTGCAAAGGCTTTCCGGAACAAGGAGGATCCAGCGAGGCCGGGACAGACCTTCGCAAGCATCATTGAGAAGACTATCCAACTGTCAAAGAAGGTTGCTTCCAACAGCAAGCTGCACACCAGCTGTAATACGGTGCTTGCAAGATGCTTAGATCTGCTCCCGACGACAAATCTTATCAAGACTGCCGAGCTGTTGCTGGCAAACCCTGATGCGCAAGTCCAGGTTGCCGCCATCAAGTCGGTCGAGGTGCGAGCTCGTGATGCCAAACAAAACGACAAGCGAGCCGTCTCCGCACTGCTCTCGTTCCTCCCCAGCGTCGAGAACATATTGCAACAGTCAAGCGAGAGAGACGCGAAGATCGCGTCAGTCAGCTGCGTGGACCAGATTGTCGAACGCTTTGGCAAGAAGGATCCTGCGGTGGTTGCATCCGTGGCACAGACAATGTCAGGATCACACGCACTATCGAGCAGCGACGACACCATCCGTGTGTTGTCTATGGTGTGTCTCACATCGATTGTGGATGTGCTTGAAGACGAGGCCATAGCACTGCTGCCGACTGTGCTTCCAACGGCTTTCAAGTATCTTTCCGAAGCTATCGAAGAGGAAAAGACGAGCTTGCACAATGCCGTCTATACCCTTCTGTCCAATGTGGTGGAACGACTAGGGTACATGTTCTCGCGGGAGTATCTCGAGACCTCACTCCGCCTGTCACACCGGTCCGCAGCTGGCGAGCTCGAGGAGGTGTGCAATGAGAGCCGCCGAGCATTCTTTGCAAACGTGGCCGAACATCTCGGTGCGCAAGACACATTTGCTGCCATCAAATCGACTTGGTCGCACGCGATCTCGCAAGGCTTTACCGCATCAGCTGAGCACCTCGAACTGCTAGGCTCCACTATCGACTTGCAGACCAAGTCAAAGTTGATCAAGGCCAGCTCGTCTTTGTTCAGCTTGCTCCTCGAGCTCTTCAAGCTACGACAAAACGTCGAGTCGCAAGACGACGAAGACTTCGAAGACGAAGAGATCGAGCAACTGGACGGCACGCTTGTAGACTCCGCTCTCGCCATGGTCCTGAAGCTCAACGACGCAACCTTCCGCCCCTTCTTCGTCCAGCTCGTCGAACAAGAAGGCCCAATGAGCTCGACACCGGAGAACAGCATCACATTCTACAGATTCCTAGCCGCCTTCTTCGACAAGTTCAAGTCGATTGTCACAAGCTACTCAAGCTACATGATCGAACACGCGGCGAAACTGCTCCAGGAGCTTGGCAAAGAGGACGCTGAGTCGGACTTACGCAGCGCGGTGCTAGAAGCGCTACAGAAGTCCTTCCAACACGACCAAGACGCCTTCTGGCAAGCGCCGTCCCACTACTCCACCATCCTTACACCGCTCGTCAACCTCCTCACAACATCCGCTTCCGCAGTCGCCATTCCCGCCATCACCGACCTCGCCGCCTCATCCTCGTCATCGCTCGACAACCACCGCGAACTCAACACAATACTACTGCGGTACATGCGCTCTGACTCGGCATCGACGCGCCTGGCGACGGTCAAGTGCGAACAGAGTCTCACGAAGCGGTTGGGCGAGGAGTGGCTCGGCTTGTTGCCTGAGATGCTGCCGTTCATTAGTGAGCTTAGGGAGGACGATGATGAAATGGTCGAGAGGGAGACGCAGAAGTGGATTTTGATGGTGGAGGAGGTGCTGGGTGAGAGTTTGGAGGGGATGTTGCAGTAGACAATGCTTTTGTGTTGAATGATATGTATTTCAAATGTTCATGACTTGGCTCTCGAACGATGCTTTGAAGGTGACGTGGACGTGGTGTGTACTCACGCGAGTCAGGCCTAAACATGACGCTCGCCGCAACACCTCCGCGCCGTACCCGTCAACTTTCCTACACGCCAGACAACATGTCTGCCTCGACGCATTCCGACGCGACAAACGCCGACGCGCAGGACGCCGAGGCGCCCAAAATCGAAGCGCTCTTTTTGATTAAGTTTGACAAGAAAGTCGGGTACGTGATGCGCCCCTACTGACAATGACCTCGTTATCGATGCCTGAACAGCTACGCGCCAACAACCACCCCACAACACCAACCTCACTAACACCCCCCAGCTACACAATCGCCTGGAAACGCACCTCCCACCCCTCCATCACGCTCGAAAACGCCGTCGAATACAAATCCCTGCCGTCGGGCCTACACACGCAAGGCTCGGACCTCGTGTACTTTACACACGAGGGGTATGCCGGGTTGAGTGCGTTTGCGCGGGGCAGCGCAGGTGCGGAGGATAGGAATGCGGTGTTTGTTAGTGTGGGGGTGTTGGTGAGGAGGGAGGGGCAGTTGGGGAGGGGGTGGTTGGTTGCGGGGCGGTTGGGGGGATTGGCGAGTGGGTTGGTGGGTGGTGGGGGGGAGGGGGTGTTGGAGGAGTTTTGGGAGGAACAGACAGGTGGTGGTGATGGATCACAGGCAAATGGAGACACGAAGAGCAGAGAGCGCACAGTATCTACGACCTCCGTGATACCGAACGATACCGACACGTTACCGGCATACCATCCCGCACACTCGCTCCTCGCGTATATATCAACGTTTGGCCCGCTGGTGTTCAGGTTACAACAAGCTGCATTACTGCGGAAAAGGATACTCTTTGTGGGCGCGCCGCCTGTGAGGTTGATGTGTGATTTCGGTAAGACCAGCCTTCCATTGAATCTACAATGCTGATAACACGTCTTAGTCTACATCCTCTCCATCCTCTCATCCCTCCCCTCGCACAGCGCCTCCCTTCTTCTCCCGGGCCCCACGCGCCTCCCCACACTCTTCTCCGTCGGCGTACATGATATCTCCGAACTTGAGAAAACAGGCGACGAAGGATGGGCGGCGTGCACGACGGACGAAATCATCGCGACGAAGAGCAAGTTGTATGATATAATTGTGGATATACCGCAAGAAGGCGGGCTGGCGAGGATGCGTACGAGTGGAGGGCATGTTGTAAGGGCGAGTCAACGAGATGCCGAGAGGTGGAAGATGCTGCAACGGGCATTGAAGCAACACAAGAACGCATCTCAGGGCCAGGAATCATACCGAGACGAACCAGACTCGGATCAAGCGCCATTAATACCAAGCGCCGACGAGAGTAGTCGTCAAGAAGAAGAAGTCCAAATCGACGACTCACTCATCGAACCCACAACCTGGTCCCGCCTCGCATACTCAGGCTTCATGTGGTGGGCCTCAGCCGGCGAACGCGACTTTTCCCAGTCCACATTACTAGAGCTCGATCGTGACCTCCTATCTCCTTTACTCTCGCCCTCGAACACCACCGTCGAACTGGACGTCATATCGTACTTCCACCGCCTGAGTTCTACGCTCGTTGAGGAACTCAATCGCGTTGTTGAGGGTCAAACGTCGGAGCAGGGATATGACAGTGAGAATGAAGAAGAGGTTGTTATTGGGGGCGAGGAACTGGGTATGTTGGGCTTGGATGGTTGGAGTGAGGCGGATCGCGCGTTTGTGTGCGAGTTTGGGAGTGTGGGGTGGGGGAGGGAGGTGGTTGTTAGGGGGAGGGAGGTGGAGTGTTGTGGGCTGAGGGTTCCTGTGTTGTGAGAGACTGGGAGTCCAGTGTTGAATTGAGCGATTGAGCTTGGCGTGTTTGGTGAGTCATGGCCGGGGAGTTGACTGAAGTGAAGCACGTGTTAAACAAGCATGATCCGAGATAAGTGACCTCGCATTTCCTGGCTTTGGTTGTCAGAATACCGGCCCAATAGAAGTGCAAGCAAAGTGAGCTTGAATTTTCCCTTGTACATCGACGAGCTTTCCCAATGAGTATCTGCATCGCTTATTTGGGCATGTCGATGTCGCCAGCGTGCATATGAATGTGCTCTCCTCGGACATGAAATGTACGTGGCTGGCTGGCAATACAGCCTGAAGCCGTTTCTAGAAGCTGGAGGCATGTCCAGCTCGTGTTCGCTCCACGATGACGATCGACAGTCGTACGGCAGAATGTCAATGCGGTCGTGCCTGAATGTCCTCGTACTCAGGTAGCCACTTCGCTCCCACATGGCATTCCATACCTTGTAAACCGGCTTCAATGTGGCTCCAGCATCACGGGCACGCCCGAAGACACGGCAATCAACATGCACACAACGCTCATCGTGCATGGAGTCGTTCGTATAAAATCAATAATTGAATCCGTGGATGTAGTTGGACCGGGTCGTGAATGCGGCCGAAGTCGCACCCCGCATTTTCTGCACAAGGCAGGGCGCGTCATTAAGCCGAGCGCTTTCACGCGCCGCGACGGAAATTTTGGGTCTGCGTGTGAATCATCGTGTTGACTCTTCACATACCATACTACTACTTGTACCTCTACCTCTACCTCTACCTCTACCTCTACCTACCTCGCATACACTCACGTACATTCCGACTCCCATTGGTTCTACATATAGTCGCCAGCGCGGAACAGCCCCGCGCAAAAGAAATTCAAGATGCCGATGCTCAAGGACCCGTCGACAAAGTACAAAAAGTTTGCGCCGCTGAACCTGCCGGACCGCACATGGCCGAGTAAGACGCTGGACCGGCCGCCGCGGTGGCTGAGCACGGATCTGAGGGATGGCAACCAGAGCCTGGTGGACCCCATGGTAAGTACTTTCTACCACACTGCTACACACCACCTCTCTAACACCTTCCCTTCACTTCACAGGACGGCCAGCAGAAATGGGACTACTTCCAGATGCTAGTCAAGCTCGGCTACAAGGAGATTGAGGTGTCCTTCCCGTCGGCCTCGCAGACCGACTTTGACTTCACGCAGCGCCTCATCCAGACGCCCGGCATTGTGCCCGACGACGTGTGGGTGCAGGTGCTCTCGCCCTGCCGCAAGGAGCTGATCCGCCGCACCGTCGACTCGCTCAAGGGCGCCCGCAAAGCCATCTTGCACCTGTACCTCGCGACGAGCCCGTGCTTCCAGCAGATCGTCTTCAACATGAACGACGCCGAGACGGTCGCCCTCGCCGTCGAGTGCACAAAGTACGCGCGTTCGATTACGAAGGATGACCCGGCGCAAAAAGACACGGAATGGGCGTACGAGTTCTCGCCCGAGACCTTCTCCGACTCGAACCCAGACTTTGTGCTGGAGGTGTGCGAGGCCGTGAAAGCCGCGTGGGAGCCGACGGTCGAGAACCCGCTCATATTCAACCTGCCCGCGACGGTCGAGATGGCCACGCCCAACGTCTACGCCGACCAGATCGAGTACTTCTGCAAGAACATCTCCGAGCGCGAGAAGATCTGCGTGTCTCTGCACCCGCACAACGACCGCGGATGCGCCGTTGCCGCCGCCGAGCTCGCGCAGATGGCGGGGGCTGACCGCGTCGAGGGCACGCTGTTCGGCAACGGCGAGCGCACGGGGAACGTCGACCTCGTGACCCTGGGCCTCAATCTGTACACGCAGGGCGTCCATCCCGGCATCGACTTCTCGGACCTCAAGACGGTCATCGACATGGTCGAGCGCTGCAACAAGATCCCCATCCACCCGCGCGCACCCTACGGCGGCCAGCTGGTTGTGTGTGCCTTCAGTGGGTCCCACCAGGACGCCATCAAGAAGGGCTTCCAGACGCGCAAGAAGAACAACGCCACCAACGAGTCGCGCTGGCAGATTCCGTATCTGCCCCTGGACCCGCAAGACATCGGCCGTACCTACGAGGCCATTATCCGCGTCAACTCGCAGTCCGGCAAGGGCGGCGTGGCATGGATCATCCAGTCCCAGCTCGAGCTCGATCTACCACGTGGCCTGCAAATCGCCTTCAGCAAGATCGTACAAAAGGAGACAGACATGCTGGGCAGAGAACTCAAGCCCAGCGAGATCACCGTCCTCTTCGAAGAAGCATACCACCTCCGCGCAAACCCACGCTTCTCCCTAATCGACTACGAAATCACCGCCGACCGCAGCACTCCCGCACCCGCCGCCACCTCTGGGCGCACCGCCTCATCTCGCAATCTGCGGCGTATATTCCACGGCGTGATTGAAATCGACCATGTCGAGCACAAGATTCAAGGTACTGGAAATGGTGCTCTGAGTAGTTTGGTGGACGCGCTGAGGGGGTTGGGCATTGAACTGGATGTCGTGGACTACAATGAGCATACGATTGGCACGAGTAAGGATGCGAAGGCTGCCACGTATATTGGGTGTACGGCACATGGGAGTCAGACCAAGGTGTGGGGCGTGGGGATCCATCAGGACGTCGTGCAGGCTTCTCTAATAGCATTATTGAGCGCTGCGAGCTCTGTAAGTCCAATACAGCGAGCGTGGCGAGCTTTGGTCTGCGCTAAAAAATGGGTTTGCTAATTCGCTTGATAGTTCCTCTCCTCACGGCCTTCGACGCCCATCCCGTTCAGGCCTAAGAGATCGAATACGATTGATATCCCGAGCCCGGAATCGAGTCCGACGCAGAAGGAGAAAGAGCAGAGGAGTACGTTGGTGGATACTTTGGAGAAGGCGGTGAATGGGGAGCATGCTGATGTGAAGAGTGGAGGCGTATGAGCGGGACAGGCAGAATGGTGAATACGAGGCTCGTTTTGGGTGCATGCATACATGGTCAGATGTTTTGTGTTATGATTGACAATGAATAATGGTGATACGAGGTCGGAGGGTCTGAAAAGCAAAGTGAATGTCCTGTGTTCATGTAGTACAAATATTAGTACAACGTCCAACACCATGATCTTGAGAATTCATGATCTCGACCTCGTACCAGTGGCTGTTCATTCACGCCGACATCGGGCCCACCCCACCAGGTCTGGCAATAATTCGTGATTGAAGGAGACAGTACTAGCTACTAACTTTAGGCGTAAGAGCTAAGTTATAAGTTAGTTAATAATTTTTGCAATCTAAAATAGTAGCGTGTCTATCTTTA
>Ga0265798_10002713_pt1 | contig 25767 bp, 23 predicted proteins | sample P3T30metagenome_FD_192430 | JGI IMG/M metagenome (GOLD analysis project Ga0265798, IMG submission 192430) | Plant litter microbial communities from East Loma Ridge, Irvine, California - P3 T30 | ecosystem: Environmental > Terrestrial > Plant litter > Unclassified | place: USA: California...
CCCCAAGTCAGTCAATTTACCCTTCAATCTAAACCCTCCAACAAATTCAACTTACTCCTCATGCATCTCATCCAAAACACAAACAAACACCACATCCACCACAACCGGCATAAACCCCCCCTTCCCCGTAAACCTCCCCCGCTCCCCACCCCCCTTCTGCCTTTCTTTCTCATACCCCAGCCAATCCCTCCAACTCGGCCACGCCTGTCCAAACGCCGGCACCCTTCCATCGCCCCAGATGTACCTGCGCCCGAATGCCGCGCGCTTGTACTCGTTGGGCTCGCACACGGCGACGACACGGGCGTTGGAGCAGGAGAGCGCGGCTTTGGCGTAGGATGTGCCGCGGCTGCCGGCGCCGATTATTAGGATGCGAGGGGGTTGCGGGAAGGATTGGTGGGGGGAGGGGGTGAGGAAGGATGATGGGTTGGTGGTGGTGGGCATTGTGGTGCGTTGTGGTGTTGAAGGTAAGTGGTGGGACTTCGATTTGGTGAAGTATGATTGGAAAGGCGATTGACTGTTGTTTGAATCAAGGATCGTGTAGATGTCCGACTGTTGCAACAACTTTCCGATGGAAATATATCCAAGTCCAAATGCTGCAGCCTATCTCGCGTCCAATATCGCTGCCTGAGGCGCACCGGTGTAGAGAGGGGAAATGAATGCAATGGCAGAGTACGAGTGTAGCATCAGCAGGATCATGTGCATGTTACATTGCAGAAAGCCCGTCAATAATTGCCAGAGATGGCAGTCACGCTGTGGGGTTCGTGCCTGAGGATTAGCTCGAGCCAATGAGATCATCGATGATAAATCGTGTGTATTCAACGTTCGATACATGCTGCCTTTCTTCGCATCGAAGCGAGTGTTACCTAGTCTATCATCTATCATCTACGAATGCGTACATTGTCCTGAGATGCAACATCGCAAATCAAGTGCCATACATGTTTTCAAATCAACGCCGTAATGTACCACGACTCATGATCTGTCTAGCTCGTAGAAGAGCAGATATACCTCTTTCTGCTTGCTCAGTATATCACTGGTCTTGCTTTCCTTGACCTTGTCATCGCTGATACCCCACCACCTATTGCTCGCCTTCTTCGATTTGCGCTTCAGTGGATTAGCATCAGCCATCGATGCAGCTTTCTCGCTTGCCCTGTCTTTGAGCGATCGTAGGCTTTTAGTCCGCGATAGGCTTTCGTTCTCGGTGGACGAGGAAGGTAGCTGTAGCGAATTGGTATCTGCTTCTCGTGGTGCAGAGGTCGGTGCAGGGCCTCTTGATGTTGCCACGGACTCTTGTGATGATATGGATTGCATGGAGAGCGAGTCTAATCTTGGTGTTGAGGGTACTGATGAGCCGCGATCACTAGTGGCAGGCAAGTTTGTGCTTGAAATCCGTGGGCTCTGCACCGCTGAGGGCACTGCTGAAGGTAAGGCGGAAGGATATGGGCTTGCTTGGCGACTGTATGCGCCTTCTGTGCCAAACGATGCAGGCGTAGAGAAAGGTAGTGGTTGCACTTGGCGTCGGAAGGACTCATAGTGGCCGCTGTTGTGGCTCCCCTTGTGCGTCACCACGCCCAGGAGCTTGTAGTTCTTGCGGTGCAACAAGCTTCCCAACGGAAGTGACTCTGGGAATGAAACCTTGGCGAGGTTCTTCGTAGAGGCACTGCCCATTGCGAAGACCGAGCGGGAGAGGTGGAGGGCCAGCACTTTCGGAAATTGTGATATGTACATGTGCCGCGATATGCGTCGCTTGGGTGATTGTTTCGTGTCTGGAAGCTCTACATCTGTTGGTGGGTTCTCGGGGTCCTCTTCGAGAGCTTTTCGTAGCTTGTCCATGTCCGATCGTATGCGTCTCTTGACTTCTTCCTCAGGCGCATGTGAGAGCTCATGATCCTTGCTTCGCAGGGCGTGCTCCAGCCGACATCGCTCGCATTTGAAGTCGTCGATTTGTTCGACCTTGAGCATGCCGTCGAAGCACGCGTTCAGTGTGGTCGAAGAGACTTGTGGTACGTTCAAAGTTAAAGTGACAAACGACGACACAGTTGGCTTGGGCTTGAAGTGACATGTCTCGCACTCGATTTGTGATTCGATCTTGCCCTCGAATGGAAAGCCCTCCTCGTCAGTAGGAGGTTTGTCATCCTCCTCGTCCTCTTCTCCCTCCTTGACGTCTGCATCTTTGGTGCTGCCAGCTGGATCCTCAGGAGGTGCTACACCAAACTGCTCCGCAATCTCTCTCCGCTCTGAAGCGGTTTCTGAGTCTGTGATTGTGATGCCTATCCTCTTAGCCTGCCGCCTGGCTTTTGTGCCAGCATGGTATTCGTCGCATAGCCGCTCGGTGACGATCTGCAGAAATTCTTGCGCGTCCTGCTGCTGCCGGCTTATTCGGGTCCCGAATGCGCGCTCGAGTGCTCGTATGAAGGGCTGTGGGGAAATGGTCTTCTTGTATAGTGGCCGCTCGTTCAGCGAGTCCAGGATGTCCTTCAAGCCATATGTGAGCAGACCCTTTTGCAGACCTTCCAGTTTGCCCGGCTTGAGCTTGGAGTCCTGCGTGTTTAGTCTTTCTGGGTCAACACTATAGACCTCAGGCCCGTCCAGCTTGCGTCTATGTGTCTCCCGGATGAGATATATGCGCAGGTCAGGCAGCCCCGCCAGCGCCTGCAGCACCGAATTTATGAAGCAGTCGTTCGCGACATTGGTGAGGCCAACGACGCTCTTCTTCTTGCCGCTAGAAGCATCCTCATCGATGAAGAATGTGGGACCAAAGACGTATACGAGGGTAATGGCAGCAAGAGAGGCGCCCGCCGCGTAGGTAGCGATTGTGAGGGGCTTTTCAGGCATGTCTGCGGCGCTGCCACTTCCGCTACGGCGGGATTGGACGGCGTGTCTGGGGTTGTGCGAGGCCGTAGGACCAGGACCGTTGTGCCAGGGCGCGACTGCGGGCTTTGGGGGAATCAGAGGGTTCAGACGCGCGCAGGTGTTGTCGTCCTTCAGGCTCCATGATCAGCCCGCTGTGCAGGTCCACGGGCAGTCATCTGTTTGCTGGGTAGCGGTGCGGTGCAGAACACGCCGAGCCTACCACTACCAAACGGCAAGCGCACGGCCAGTCGCAGTTTCCGCTCCGCGACAAGGGACGGGGTCTCGCAACCATCTCCATATTTGCCCAGACGAGCGTCTTCTGCTTCTCGAGGTCTCGTAACCTGACCACACTGCTGCCCCAATGGCCTCGATAGGACGCTCATCGCTGCTCCCGCAGTGCTCGTCATGCATACGGAGGTTCACACGGCAAAATTTGGATGCTTGGGGACCACAGCAGACACGGCACATTTCGAAGAAGGCGAAGGAGGCCGAGCGCAACATCGTCGTGAAGCTGCTTAAGGATGTGCCGCGATATGGGCGTGCTGGTATGTTGATATATACACAGCTGAGCGAGAAGCACTTCTAAAATACTCCAGGCTCATATGTACCTCTAAATCCTTCCCTCATGCGCAACCGATGGTTTCCAGCACGCGTCGCCGACTATGTACCCGCAACACAAATGAAGCAATTGAAGGCACAAGACCTTGATCTGTCAAGAGACTTCTCATATGGCGTACGAGCCAACCTCGAGGAAGCAGAGGAGGAGCAGGACGACTTTGTAGCACCCAGGCGCTATGTGCGGCCAATCGAGATTGACGTATTGAGCGTACGTCTGTTTCCAAGATTTGGAAGAACGCACTAACAGCACCAGCCTGAGAGGTCTATGGAGCTCATGAACACCTTCGTTCCACCCACTATCGACTTCTACCGCCAGCGCATAGAGCAGGCCAGCGAACCAGGCCAGCGAATCGGTGCATCTAGCGCAGCTGACATACTGACTGCGGCCGCCATGGCGAACAAGCCCAAAGCGCATGCGGACGCCATCTACGGATCGGTTTCGACAGCAGATGTGGTCTCAACGATCAAGGGGGCGCTGGCGCATAACGACGAGGCAGCTCGTGTGATACTAAACGAGGCAGATGTGAGCTTCGTCACAGGGCACGAGGAGGACGACACATCGCGAGTGAAGCAGCTGGGCGTGTTCAAGGTGCAGATCCAGTTATCGGGCGCAGAGGAGGTCATGGAAAGGAACATTCGGGTCAGAGAAAAGACGTCGGAAGCATAAGCTCGGTACTGTGAAGTTGCAGCAACTACTGAGCCGCTCGATCACGAGCCTCATCTGAGCGTTCCAGAACCACGGACACACGGATGTTCCTCCGTTGGCTGTAAACATAAACCTATAACATCAGCATGTCGCGTAGAATCGTGATAGCCTCGGGAAAAAGTAGCCTTCTCGAAGCATCGTTCTCTCGCAACACCTGCTCTCCCTATGATGCGATTGGTGGGACCATGACATACAGCGGCAATGTCACGGCGAGACTCGGACAAACTCGCGCCTGGTCATGGCCTTGCGAAAAAAGGACCACATTTGACACAAGCGCGGCCCGTGATGACTTCAGGCATCTGGAGCGCGGCCGTGAGGCTTCCGTAGTCTGAGTTGAACGTGACGCCAACCCTCTTGTGTAATCTCTCATATACCCTCCCACGGCGCCGCACAAGATTGAGGCAATTGATATCGTCAGGTACGTCTGTTTTGTTTTTGTCAAGAATCGCCCTGAGATTGACAAGGATTCTTTTCCTGCAAGTGTTTGCTTTTGAGAGTTTGTTGAAAGCGTGGGTGGATCGGAACTGCGTCACAGCGCGTTCGGATTAGCGGGGTGACCCCACTATAGCTGCGCTTTCTGTCTCTGCTTTTACATGACCTGATCTTCCTTCCCAACAAACAATCACATATATCTTGCTTCAATTTTCTGACAGCATACACCCAAAGAAACCTAATACCAGAATAACTACATACACAATGTCAGGAGCCCAGAGCGTACTCTCCCGCAAGTCCGGTGTATGTCCCTCTATGCGATCACGCGGCGAGCTCAGCTAAAGATATACAGGTCATCGTCGGCGACGATGTGCTCAAGCTGTTCCAGCACGCCAAGGACAATGGCTATGCCATCCCCGCTGTCAACGTGACTTCATCGTCTACCGTTGTTGCGACTCTCGAGGCTGCGCGCGATGCCAAATCGCCCATCATCCTCCAGGCTTCGCAAGGAGGTGCCGCCTACTTCGCCGGAAAGGGCGTCGACAACAAGAACCAGGAGGTGGGTAGTATTCGTAGCTGGGTGGAAGATATTGGTTACTAATTGTCTACAGGCCTCAATCGCTGGTGCGGTAGCGGCTGCACACTACATCCGCTCCATTGCGCCAATCTACGGCGTCCCAGTCGTTCTTCACACTGACCACTGCGCTAAGTAAGTCTCCCAACTGTGATAGTTCGAAACTGCAGCTGATTGTTATCAGGAAGCTTCTCCCATGGTTAGATGGCATGATGGACGCCGATGAGGCGTACTTCAAGCAGCACGGCGAGCCCCTCTACTCGAGCCACATGATCGATCTCTCTGAGGAGGCCGTCGACGAGAACATTCAGACCACCAAGAAGTACCTCCAGCGCGCCGCGCCAATGAAGCAGTGGCTCGAGATGGAGATCGGTATCACTGGCGGCGAGGAGGACGGTGTCAACAACGAGGACGTCGACAACAACTCGCTCTACACCCAGCCCGAGGACATCTGGAACATCTACAAGGAGCTTTCTTCTGTCTCCCCATACTTCAGCATCGCCGCCGGATTCGGCAACGTCCACGGTGTCTACAAGCCCGGCAACGTCAAGCTCCGCCCCGAGCTCCTCCAGAAGCACCAGGCTTTCGTCAAGGAGCAGATCAAGGCAAAGGAGGACAAGCCCGTCTTCCTTGTCTTCCACGGAGGCAGCGGCAGCAGTGTCGAGGACTTCCGGGAGGCCATCTCATATGGTGTCATCAAGGTCAACCTCGACACTGATATGCAATACGCTTACCTTAGCGGTGTGAGAGACTTCGTTCAATCCAAGAAGGACTACCTCCAGACCCAGGTCGGCAACCCTGACGGCGAAGACAAGCCAAACAAGAAGTACTACGTAAGCACTCACTGAATAGAATTCCGCACAACGAGTACTGACGAAATCGTAGGACCCACGTGTCTGGGTACGTGAGGGTGAGAAGACCATGAGCAAGCGTGTCAAGACTGGTCTCGAGGACGTAAGTAAAGCCAACTCTTTTAAAGCGGGCAAGTTCTGACATCATGATTTTAGTTCCTTGCCGCCGGAAAGCTATAGATGTTGAGTGACCATCAACCCTGTTAGTGTAGTCGTGGAACGTAGCGAGGGGCGTTTGCGGATGAACATGTGATGAGAATGTATATTTACGACAATGATATGAATATCAAGATGTAAAAACACTTGCGATACTGTTTGCGTGCGGCTTTCACTTGACTCGTTGCTTCTCGAACTAATGCCAATCATGCGCAGCGACCAACTCCCACATAATTCCTTCAGCCCTCGGGACAAGGACTGTGCCCAGTCGCAGTGGCATTTCCGCAACAATCATCATGCATACGCTGCCGTTCTCTTGTTAAAATCTATCAAAAGTAAAATAAAGCTGCACTTTCCACTTTCCGTCGGAGTACCATTGAGCTCCAGCTTTGTAACTCGTCCATTGAGTAGTTTGAGTGTTCAACACATCATGGAGGTTGACACGATGTACATTGCTTTAAAGGGTATAATCAGATAGACTGCAGCTTACGTGCAGTTCATTAGCAGATCACAAGAATTGTCCTGCGTCGTATGTAAAAGAAATGAGGTTGTGTATGGAATATATTGGTCACAAAAAGGGAAGTTGAAAGAGTGGGAAACTGCTACTGCCTTGAGAGCGAAGGTGCGACGAAGATCAGTATATATAAGACCTATCTCTATACAGTGTACGCGTTTGTTGTATAGAAGATGCGCTTTTTGAGAAGTCAAAGTTGCTCACAAGGGGCCAGGCGTCCATTGAGATTTGGTCATGCCATCACCAAAATGCGCAAACACATGAGCGTTGCGATCCTCCCAGTCCGAAGAAGTATATCCACAGAAGCCGCACAACAAGTGTTGTTGTGGCATCGCATCATTATTCAACTTCCAAGCTTCTAGAAGGTCCGCGGGCACCGGTCCCTTGGGTGAGAGAACCGACCTCCCGTCCGTCTTGACTGTACAGTGTACTCTTTTGATGTGGTCCGCCAGGTGATCTTTCCGCCAAAAGTCGCGATCAGATTCAGGTTTGCCGAGGCATGTTGAGAAGTGTTGCTGGATGATGTGTACAGTTGTGATGTTTTCCTCGCCGCATATGTAGCACCTGGGAAGGAGCGAAGGGACGCCATATTCCGAGCAGCAAAGCCAGCGGTAGGGTTGGTAGTGTAGAGGACCTTCGTGGCGGATCCAGTCGTACCGATGCTTGAATGTGCCGTTGCAGTCGGGCCACGTGCAAAAAATACCAGGTGTGTTCAGGTGACAAGCAACACTGTCTTGTTCAGAGCTGGTTGGTAGATTATCGGGTGGAGTCGTTGGTGCTTGTTGGACCTCTCTCAGGAGTCTTTCTTTCTGCCTGATTATACTCTTCAAGCTTTCGTTCTCCGCCTTCGCTTCCTTCAAAAGTGTTGTCCAAGTCCGTTCTGAGTTGGAGCTTTGGTCAGGCGATTCGGGGTTACTCGCGTAGTAACTATTCGTGCGTTTCCATGTCTTTCTACCTCGACGCGAGCCGCGAGAGTCTGCCGAATGCACACTTCCAAAGCTGAACTGTGATCTGGCAGATCCGAACGACCTCACAGATCCAGCTCTACTATGTGCTTGCGTCATGGGGGCCATATAGTTCGGAAGCTTGTACGAAGGACTGCGGGGCTCGGGACAACGAGACCCTGCGTGAGAAGATCCCAGCGTGTTGGTCGATGTGGAGTGGACATCCGGCAGCAGCATGCTGGTGCTATCCTTGTCGTTGGCTTCCATTATTTCTCTTTGTTGCTTCCTCATCATAGCCAGCAGCCTATTAACCTGATCTTCTTGCTCGAATTCGGGTGAGCCCTTAGACTCGGCAGATCCGGATCTGTTCGCGATGAACCCATGCGTGCATGTGCACTGCTGTTTGCCTCTGTGTGACCATTGGGAGCCAGCCGAGTGCATGCTGCCGTGGCTGTGACGAGACCTCGCAGAACCAAAGGAATTCATGGATCCGGTCCTACTGTATGCACGTTGCATACGAGGACCATCGTGGAGAGGAGGCAGCGGATGTGGCGTCCCTAGCTGCGAAACTGAGTCGCGAATGATTTGGTGTAATGGGGAGCAGTTGCGAAGCTTCGCTTCTACCTGAGGACTCAACTCTTCGCTCAGTGGCTGAGCCATGTACCTCTCCAAGGAAGTGACACTTGAAGTAGGTGATTTGCGGTCCAGGATCTTGATATTCCTCTCGGACACCGCGGAGTCGCGCCAGTATGTCCCCAACGAAACAGTCGAGTTATGACCTAAAGCGTTGGTGTTTGTAATGCCGCTTGCTGGTCCTTGGTCATATGTCTGCTCGTCGCTCTTTGGGCCTATCACCGACATGTTAGCAACATCTGTGACTCATGACTTCATGCTATACCATACATCTGTCTTGCTTTCTCCTTGATCTAGCATTCGAAAACCAAGTTCTGATCTCTTTTGCTGTGAAATTTGTCGCCTTGACAAGCAAAGACATCTCGGCCGCCTTTGGATAAGCATCGATACCGAATTGCTTGTCTAATTCGGCAAGTGCGGCGTCTTTTATCTTTGCACGCTTACGCGTTGCTTTGGGGCGTGGCGGAGAATTGCTTTCGACGTCTGGAGGGTGGACTGAAGACTGTGGCTCTACAGGCCCCGTCTGTTCATAGTGAGGGTACTGCGTGCTGAGTACTGCAGCATTTACGATTGGAACCTCCCGATCGTGAAAGAATAATGGATTCAGTGCATTCCCATCTACACAGTAGCTTTCTTCAGGCCAATTCGGACGCTCCGGGGCATGCAAGATATCGTCAATCGTAGATGGTAGAGTTGATGCTTCAAGACAACTGCTGGAGTTGCACTGGCAGATTATGAAGTTGCAGGTCCAGCATAGATTTAAGGCTCTGAGATCAACTCCTGTTTCTGCCTCAACTGCTGGCCCGTTGTTCAGATCTACCGAAAATGGCAAGGTTTTGGCCTCACCAGGCCAGCCATAGAGGTCGGAATGGGCGTCTGCGGGCGCGTCGATATCCATGAAGGCGAACGTGTCGTTCCATAAAGGAAGATCGCCATGGTCGACGGCGGCGGTTGAATGGTGGCTCTCGATCGAAGAACCTCTGACACGACTTTCCGCATCCATTTCGTAATTGGAGAAGGGATAAGGTACTCTGATGAAGTGAGAGGGATACTCTTGTTGCCAGGTGGGTATTGGGATTTCGAAGTTCGATGTCGTGAGGCTGAGATACAAGGGGACGCACTGATCTACCAGGCAGGCACTAACCAACCTAGAAAGCGACACACGCGTGAATTTCTTCAGTCCAGAGAAAGACAGACATGATACCTACTACGGTACCTCGAATAGTGTAGAGGACTACTTCAATAATGCTTTAGCATAACATTGGGTGCGTATCTGACAAAGGTAGTTACGGCGAACAACGCTACCACCTAGCAGTATGGTCGTTACCAGCGAACTACAGTCTAACATTTGCATGAGATTTCATTCTTTGAAAGCGGCATGACGTTGTAGCGAGGTTCCAGAATCCAGATGTCTACACGGCGCCTTCCCTCAATGAGTGTGGCTCAGCCCTGTTCGACGATGACATCACGGCTTCATGATCAGCACAGGCATGCGGACAACTTGTAATTGCTGCGAGAGCGCTACGTCAAAGATTAAAGAATTCCTTTTTCTCTTGACGCCATCACAATCACACCACTTAATCTTACTCATACCTACCCTACACACATTTGCGACTATTTTCAATACCAACGAACAAGATGACTCTCGGAGACTCGATCAAGAAGGGCGTGGGCATGGTCCACGGCACAGGCGAAGCACTTCGCGGAGAGTTCAACGCAGCCGTCGACAATGCGAGTGGAGATAAGGCGTCTGCGACCAAGAACAAGGAGATCGCACAGAAAGGTGTCGATGAATGGGACCGTGGCTACCGCGGACATGGTAAGTTTACGCACCTCTATCACATCACATATTCCCCTATCAAGTATATAGCTAACGCATTCGTCTCATAGCAGTTGGCACCGAGCCAGCCCACGGCGTAGGCCACAACACCCCACCTTCTTCTACGTCTACCTACAACACCTCCACAAACGCAGGCCCTCACAACTCCAACATCGCCAACAAGGCTGATCCACGCATCGACTCCGACGCCGACCACCGCGCCAACCCTACTTCCGGCATGGGTCCCAGCAGCTCTGCCTACGGCTCCAGCAACGCCGGGCACCACAACAGCAACCTAGCCAACAAGGCGGACCCACGCATCGACTCTGATGTAGACCATCGCAACGATCCTACATCTGCTGCTCCGGGCGTGAGTAATGCTGGACATCACCAGAGCAACTTTGCGAACAAGCTTGACCCGAGGGTGGATAGTGATGTGGATCATCGGGCGAATCCGACGAGCAATGTGGGCATTCAGGGCCAGGGAGCTGGTGGGTACGGAGGTGTAGGCAGCACGAACGCAGGGCCGCATGCGAGTAATGTGGGGAATAAGTTGGATCCGAGGGTGGATAGTGATGTGGACGGGCGTGCGAATCCGGCGAGTAATGTCGGTGGTAGTGGGTACTAAGGTGCTTGGGTGTGGGAGAGTTGCGGTCGTGGTGTAGTGTAGAATAGTCAATATACCCTTTTCTTCCGTGAGATAAGTCAGATCCTGCAATATGTCTTTAGTCGGCTGTTAAACTGTCATGGACAGACAAGCCTCGCTTCAACGATGTCGGATTTATGGTATACGCGTGTTGAACAGCTCTTACTCAATCTTCCTGGAAACCGTCTAATCGATCTTCTCTAGAATTACCCTTGTGACCCAGCAAACCTCCCCGTCCGATGCACCAACCTCCCTCTAACCCACACCGCAACAGTATTCCGATCATCACCACTATACACCCACTTCTCTATCTTCTCGCCCCAACTCTCCCACCCAAATACATCCACAGGGCCCCCAAAACTCCCCCCATTTCCCTGCTCATCCACCTCCCCCAAGTCAATCATCTGCGCATCCCACTCCATCCCCACCTCAAAACCACCAACCTTACTTTCCAAGCCAACAACCGCCGCACCACCTCTCGTAGACAAATACAACGCCTCCTCCGTCGACAACTTATCCGACTCCGCACCAGTCTCGATACTTAAATGGCGCGACACCCAGATCGCTTGCCGCACATTCTCAAGAATACTCGGATGAAAGCCGCCAGACACATCCGTGCCCAGACCAACCGTATGACCTTCGTCCAGCAGCGTCCGCACAGGACAGCACCCACTCGTAATCGCCGTATTACTCGCAGGACAGTGACTAATCTTACTCCCCCTCGCCTTAATAACATCCCTTTCCTCCCTACTCAAATGCACCGCATGCGCAAGAATCATTTTCGGCGTAAGCAAACCGTGCGAATCATACACATCCGTGTAACTCGTCGAATCCGGGAAAAGCTCTTTCACGAGCGCGCACTCGTTTTTGTTTTCCGAGATGTGTGTCTGGATATGCGTGTCAGCGTTTTTGGCGAGTTGGCTGATGGCGGAGAGACAGTCTGATGTGCAGGATGGGGCGAAGCGGGGTGTGATTATGGGTTTTACGATTTCTCCGGTTGGATCGATGGAGCGGATGTAGGCGATTGAGGCTTTGGAGTCGCGGACACTACTTTCGGTGCTTGCGTCGCGGTAGTATTCGGGGCTGAGATTGCTGTTCATGCACACGCGTCCGACGAGCGCGCGTTGGCCGCGCTTCAGACATGTGTCAGCCAGGAGGTTTGTTGCTGGGACGTGGATGGTGGCGTAGTATGCTGCTGTCGTAGTGCCGTGGGAAAGCGTTCGTGAGACGAAGTTCTGGTATATGCGGTTGGCGCGCTGGAGGTCCGAGAAACTGGATTCCATGGGAAATGTATATGTTTGCAGCCAGTCTAGCAGTGTGGTCTTGCCGAATAGGCCAGTGTTCGGGTGCTGGGGAGCGTGCACGTGTGTGTCGATGAAGCCGGGGAAGAAGAAGCCGTTATTAAGTATTTTGACGACTTTGGCGTTTTGCCATTCTGGCTTTTGACTGATGAGGGTGTCCGTGGATTGTATGTTCTTTTCGACAAAGGTGATAATGCCGTTCTCGTCGACTCCTATGGCGCCGTTTTCGCAAATCTCAAGTTCGGCGAGAGACTTGCTGTGTACAAAGGGTCCAAGGTAGATCGTTTTTGAGATCGTCGCTGACGCAGCCATGTTGACAGCTGTCGAAGTCTAGCCTTGGTTGTGATAATTCCGGTACGACCAAAGTGGGATTGGATATGCAGGCGTGCTGCAGTTTTATAACTGCGGGTAGATGTTGTTCAGGGAACAATGCTGGCCGCCGCAGTTTGCTGGGCAAACGAGTGATGAAAACTGTCAATCTCGCGTTCCAAATCAAATCTTCTCGCTTGTACCAAAAAGTCGAAGAAAGTATCGAGGGGCAGAGGAAAGAGCTTTATCAAAGTGGAAAGTTATGGTTGACCTGAAAGCGGCTAGGTCCCTCGCTAAGCAAGTAAACCGCAGCGGACCGAAGCCCATCGGCGTCCTCCGAAGAGTTGTTTATCAGCAGCAAAAGCAACGACATACAACCGGCACAAACAAGGGATGCGAACGGCGAAGACGAAGTGAAGTATCAATACGCACTTCCTCGTTTCGCCGCTATCCTATCTGTTGTAAAATGCCCAAAGCCACAACCAAGTAAAATGCCCAAAGCCACACCAAAAGCTCGCTTTTCGACCGACTGCGCCATTGGCAATGGATATCCTGACTGTCCAAAACTCCAATCCTGGTATACAAGTGCTTGATCCTGGTCAAGCTATTCAAATGCAGAGCATCCAAAACGACGTGTCTGATAGCGTAGCTGAGAGGCTGCTCACATGCTGTAGTCGTGTATGCCTTGCGGACCCTGATCGTTGTAGTCTGGACGGGTCATGTAGCCCTTGCTCTGACCCTGATCGACCACGAAGATGACCTTCGCAGCAACTTGCGCACCAAGGAAAGCGGCCTCGTCGAAGCCCACTTCTTTCCATTCTGGGAAGTACTCCGGAGGTCTTACGACTTTGATGTTGGAAGGCGTTTGACCGTGTGACGAATGCGTGTTCTGAGACATGCCAGGCATCAAGGGGTTGCCGCCATGCGGAGTGAGGTGCTGCGTTTGTCCTGCTGTAGCAGCGAATAACAGAGGGTTGACTTGCGAGCCACCATGAGGACCAAGCTGGGGCTGAGGCGTATTAGCGCCCGTCCCTGCTGGTGTTGAAATGTTTGACGGGATCTCGGAGGTGAACATGGTTCCAGACGAGGGCGATATGATGTACTTGGAGGTCAACAAGTGGACTAGAGATTCCTTGAAGCCTACACAAAATTAGTCTCTGAGTTAAAAACCGTCTGGATAAACTTTACCCTTCAGTCGCGATCCGTTACCGCATATGATCAAGTTGTCCCAAAGATCACTGCGCTTCGAAACCTCGTCCACGGAAGATATACTCCGATGTACCGCTGCAGCAATCTTCTCAAGAGTGCCATCGCTGTCCGACAGAAAGCGTTCTGTGCCAACCTCAACTTCACGCCTGATAGATCCAGACTTCGAGCCTCCGGAACCACCTTCGCCAGCGCCATTTGGCTCGATAGCAGAGGTGGGCTCGCCGTTCTCCCCGGACTCCTGCGCTTGTTTGCCAGTGACCTCGTTCAGAGCGGACTTTGCATCAGCCAAACCTTGGCTGCCCAGGTCCATGTTCTTCAATTGGTCCAAGAGTGCATGATCTGTGTATAGGAAGGTCGCTCTCTCGCGCTTCGAGTTGGGCAGTTTCATCTGCCTATTTGCCACGTCCGGAGCGGGTGCACCCTTCTTTTTGGCTAAAGCTCGGTCCTGCTTTTCCTTCTCCTTCTTGGCAAGAAACTCATTCATCTTCCCACCCGCTACGATGCTCGCAACGTCGAGAACCCCTTCGTTCTCTTCGGTTGCTGTGTCCTCGCCGACCTCGGTGTCAGCCCCAGGTCCACGGGGTACGGTGCCGATGGTGGCGGCGCCGGCGGGACCCGAGCTTGTAGCACCAGTGGAGGCTGCTGCCGCAGGGTTTGTGATAATGTCCTTCTCTGGCCCACCTTGACCAGGCAAGAGTTGGTCGGCTGGTAGGATTTCGCAGATTTGCGACCGCTTCAGTTGTTCTGCCATGTCTCGATTGAAACCCTTCGTCCTCAGCTTGGAGAGCAGACCCTTTGTGAAAGCTTCGCCGCCGCAGCCCGATAGTGAAACGACTCTCCCCTGCGTTTGCGGAATGAACTCAGACACTGCAGTCACGTCGGTCTTGTCCTTGCCCACGTCTACAACAGTCGCGGTGTGCACACCGTAGGCCCATGTCGTCGCCAGAGCCGCATCCATGAGGCCGAAGGCCGGCGTCTTGAACTTCTCGAAGAAGAATTGCGTGAGCTTCTCGTGTTCACGTGGTGTCCATGCGGGCTGTGCTATGAGGAGGATGGCGGTGTGGAAGGGCGGGTTCAGCGTGTTGTAGACGTGGGTAATGAGCGCGAAGAAGCATGGCCAGTCCACGATCCTGCCCTCTTGTATCGGCCATATTGCGCCCTCTTCTGATATGCGGTCCTCCTCCCACACCAACTCGTCATCTGCACTCAGCGGCTTCTTGTCCTCTTGCGCCTCGCCATTTGCAGCGGCCAGTGGTTCAGCAGGCTTCTCGTTCTTGCGCCGTATCTTGTAAGGCTCGAATTCGCCCTTGGTCTCTGCAGGAAACATGCGCGACCGGAACCGCAGCTTTCCCGGTGTGAACGACTCTGGTAGACCCAGCTGGGCGACGGTCGTCTCCGAGCCTGGCGCAATAACCTGTACTCCATGTCAGAACGGGCGCACAGTCAAGGAGCGCACACGTGATCGCATACTATGATCTGGTCATCTTTGAACGGTGCCATGGCTGCGCAATTGGTGAGAGATGCAGCTCGGCGCGTCTTCGTTGTAGCTCTAGCTTGCGACACGCGAAAGTCGGGCGCGGAAGGAGCGCTTGCTGCGGCTTAGTAAGCTCTTGCAGGGGTCTAGCTGTCACAAGCCAGTCGTTCACCCACTGCCGGAACGTGCCTTCGAAGCACATCACCATGGGCGCTACTATTGCGCTCAACTTGCCTGGAAATACTGGTGCTATCGGAAAGTATTCCGCGTGACGTCTCAAATTAGAGGATCTATTCCCGAGGCGTACACTACTTCATCCACCATGGCAGCGCAGGAAGCTGTCACTTCGCTCGTCAAGAGCTCCGCTGCAGTGATATCAGATGCCGCCGAATCTGCTCAGACGTCGCTCGCAGCTATGAAAGCTGCCGAGACTGCACCCTCGTCTACCTTTGGTCTCCTTGGCCGTGTCATTCTCTCCATCTTGAGTGTCCTTCCGACCCTACTCTTCTGGCTCACATATACACTGCCAACGTGGCTCTTCACTCTTTTCTCTATGAGCTTGACCTTCACGATGAATTTCACCACATTGTAAGACCTCGATTGATGAACTTGAAAATGCTAGCTAAGCAATGCAGGATGCTAGTCGTGGTCTTCATCGTGTCCACGATAAGCTACTTCGTGAGGTACCGGTACTTGACGATGTATGCCAGATTGCCCCCTGAACCGCAACGCGAGGACCCCCAAGTGGAAGTCTATCCAGAGAGCCAGGAAGGCGACTCCAAGAGGGGACTCTCCAACTACCTCGATGAGATCTTCAACGCCATCAAAGTGTTCGGCTATCTAGAGCGACCGGTCTTCCACGAACTCACGCGCACTATGCAGACTCGGCGGCTAGCAGCTGGCGAAACTATCCTCCTGGAAGACGAGAAAGGCTTCTGCTTGGTAGTGGATGGCCTGGTGCAAATCTTCGTGAAGTCAAACCGAGAAGAGTCGGACTCGGATGATGACGATGGCATTGGCGAAGGTTCTGCAGGAGAGTCCGGTGGACAAAGTCATCGACAAGGCTATCAACTGCTCACAGAAGTAAAGAATGGCGCTCCGATGTCTTCGCTCTTTTCCATTCTGTCGTTATTCACAGAAGACGTGAAGCTTCGTCATAACGAGGAGAATGACCCAGGATCGAGCATCCCAAGCACGCCGCTTGATGGAGGTATACGTCCATCCGTCACCCGGAACAGCAGCTTCGGACTAGCTGATTCGCTTCCGCACACACCTAATGGACATGAATCCACTGCGTACGATCGTAGGTCATCGGCCATGGCTAGTCCAACGGCTGGAGGGCGTCTTCCCAGCGTACCGCCGCTTTCACTCGACACAGGAGAGTATGGTGAGCCACTCAAGCATTCGAAGCAGCGCAGATCACCATCGCGGCCTACCAAGCCAAAGTCTGCTCACCCGGACATCGTTGCGCGAGCAACCGTTGACACGACCATCGCTATCATCCCAGCCACAGCCTTCCGCCGCTTAACACGAATCTACCCCAAAGCATCCGCACACATTGTGCAAGTTATTCTCACAAGGTTGCAGAGGGTCACTCTTGCGACCAGTCATGCCTACCTTAGTCTAACTAACGAGGTACTTCGTACGGAAAAGCTCATGAACAAGTACACCACATACGATCTCCCTGGTTTTCTTCGGGATGCACCTTTAGATAGACTCAAGGAGAAATTTACAATGGAAACCGAGCGTCTTGGATCCGATGAGGGTATGAAAGGCATAGCGCTGCACAACCCTGGTGCAGGACGCCGTCGAAGATCTAGCGTTACTCTCAGACGAAGCACAGCCGCGAAAGCCCGCCTGGCAGCTGCACGCGGTACGTCGTCTATGGATATGAGTGCCGAAGCCGTCCAACGCATGGCTTCTCCTGATGCGGGACTTGGCAACGACCGAATCAGCGCAGGTGATCTCTTGACCCACAACCAAATATCCCGGGGTGGAGGCCGCCCAGGTCGCAGCAGTTTCTCTCAACCCTATCCTCACGACCTTCGACGTGATCCGCGCACACCGCTTGATACCAACAGTTTCAATCCATTCGCATCGCCATCACTACGACCCAACCTACACCGACAAGAGTCCATAGACGAAGCCACTGTGTTCCGAGAGTCTGTTCTGGGCTGCATGTTCAAAGCGATTGGACTGACGAATCCTGAAAAGTCGGCCATACGGCCCTCAGCATCCGTGGAGCAATCGCCGCGACTAGTGTCATTTGATGCTAGGCGCCAAAAGGCAGTTTTCAGTAATGCTTTTGGCTTTATGGATCCCTATGAGGCTTCACGAGATGGTGACACAGAGTCAGTCATTTCGGCCTCGAACGTGTCTACCCTGAGTGCCTCCGGTCACAGCAATTTACTGGAAGAAACAGTCAACGACGTCGAGATCGTGTTCTTCCCCAAGGATGCAGTACTTGTCGAGCAGGGAGAACGGAATCCTGGCCTGTACTATGTGATTGATGGGTTCCTCGACGTCAGCGTTGCCATTGAGGACGACGCCTCTCAACATAACGTGCTTGGGACATTACCAACGGGGCCTGCCGTGACTGAGGACGATTTGTTCGGTCCACCACTGAAGAAAATGGGTACCAATGGTTCGGGGCGAAACGCAAGTGAAGGGAGCAAGAAGAAACGAACTCGCAAGAGCTTATTCATGACCAGACCTGGTGGCTTGGCTGGATATCTAGGGACAGTGTCATCGAATCGTTCTTTCGTGGATGTCACTGCGAAGACGGACGTGTATGTTGGGTTCTTGCCTCGAGCTTCGATTGAGCGGATCGTAGAACGCTACCCTGTCGTTCTCCTCACCATGGCTAAGCGCCTTACTACCCTACTACCCCGCCTCATTCAACATATCGATTTTGCGTTAGAGTGGGTGCAAGTTAACGCCGGGCAAGTAATCTACAACCAAGGCGAAGAAAGCGATGCCATTTACATTGTGCTCAATGGCCGCCTACGAGCCATAAAGGACGCTGAGAACAGTAAAGTCAAAGTCATCGGGGAGTATGGACAGGGCGATAGTGTTGGTGAGCTCGAGGTGCTGACAGAGACGGCACGACCCGGATCGCTACACGCAATCCGTGATACTGAGCTAGCAAAGTTTCCGAAGACACTGTTTAATAGCCTTGCCCTCGAACACCCTGGCATCACCATCAAGATCTCCAAGATCATAGCTTCGCGGATGAGGGCCTTGGTCGACGATCCACTGCACGAGCAGAGTAAGGAAAGGAGCTCGAAAGCTACCAGGACCAATGTCTCGTCTACCGTTAATCTCCGCACAGTCACCATTCTTCCAGTCACCGCAGGCATACCAGTAGTCGATTTTGCGAGTCGGCTGATGAACGCCCTCACACAGATCGGCATGCCGCAAGGAGTGGTCTCACTAAACCAGGCTGCCATTCTGAATCATCTCGGGCGGCACGCTTTCAACCGCATGGGAAAGCTCAAGCTGTCACAATACTTGGCAGACCTGGAAGAAAAGTACGGCATGGTACTATATGTCGCAGACACTCCGGTCAAATCACCATGGACACAGACCTGCATCAGCCAAGCAGATTGCATCTTGCTCGTCGGACTGGCAGAATCCTCGCCCAATATTGGCGAGTACGAGCGCTTCCTCCTGACCACCAAAACGACTGCGCGCAAAGAGCTTGTGCTGCTACACGCAGAACGATACTGCCCTTCAGGCTTGACACGCAAGTGGCTGCGTAATCGTCCTTGGATAAATGGTAGTCATCACCACATGCAGATGTCGTTCCGTGCGACAGCAGAACCTGTGCATCAAGCGGGCAGGAGGTTCGGAAGTGCCATCAAACAGCGGGTCCAGGTCATCCAGGCAGAGATCCAGAAGTATACGTCCAAGAGGGTCAGGCAAACGCCACTGTACTCGGCAGACACGCCATTCAAGGGCGACTTCCATCGACTGGCGAGACGGTTATGCGGCAAGTCTGTAGGCCTAGTGCTAGGTGGTGGAGGTGCGAGAGGTATATCCCAGATCGGCATTATCCGCGCTCTGGAAGAGGCTGGCATCCCTGTGGACATCGTAGGAGGCACGTCTATTGGTAGCTTCATCGGTGCGCTCTACGCTTGGGACGCTGATGTTGTGCCGATGTATGGAAGAGCCAAGAAGTTCTCCGGGCGTATGGGCAGCATGTGGAGGTTTGCCTTGGACCTCACATATCCCTCGTAAGCTACACGCCATAATTTCACCAGCTGAGCTAATAAATCCAGTGCCTCGTACACGACCGGCCACGAGTTCAACCGCGGTATCTTCAAGACGTTTGGCAATTCCCAAATCGAAGACTTCTGGCTCGAGTTCTACTGCAACACGACCAACATCAGCAAGAGCAGGTCAGAAATCCACACCAGCGGCTACGTTTGGCGCTACGTCCGAGCATCGATGTCGCTTGCTGGTCTCTTACCTCCCCTCTGCGACAACGGCAGCATGCTGCTCGATGGCGGGTACGTCGACAACTTGACAGTCGCGCACATGAAGAGCTTAGGCGCAGAGGTCATCTTCGCCATCGACGTGGGCAGTCTCGACGAAGACACGCCGCAAGCCTTTGGCGACTCACTCTCCGGCTTTTGGGCGACCATGAATCGCTGGAACCCCTTCTCCGCATACCCCAACCCACCGACTCTGTCCGAGATCCAGTCGCGGCTCGCGTACGTGTCCAGCATCGACGCGCTAGAACGCGCGAAGAACACGCCGGGCTGCAGGTACATGCGGCCGCCCATCGATCCGTACGGCACGCTCGACTTTGCGAAATTCGAAGAAATCTATGAAGTGGGATACAAGTACGGCAGAGAGTACTTGGCGCAGCTCCGGGAACAGGGCGTGTTGCCGGTGACTGAGGAGACGGAGAAGGAGAAGAATCTCCGACGGACAATGGCACCGCGACGGGCAAGCATTTAGCACTGCGGAGGCGGCGGTGGATATCAAGTAATGGAGCAGCTTAGTTTTGCCCGTTTGGTGGTATGGATGCAGGTGAGCGGTAGTGTGTGTGGTGGTTGGCTCGCTTGATTCGCTCTTATCTGACGCGATGCCGCCTGTGAACATTTGTTGCGCGGATAACAACGGGCGAGTGCAAAGACGCGATAGTCCAAGGATTCGGTCCTACATGTGATAATATTTTTGGTGTCGTGAGGATTCGGGGTTTTTCGACATCAACTTCTTCAATTTCCTCTCACTGCATTCCTGCGCACAGTATTGGTGGGTGAGACGACGACGTCACATCGCAGTGGCGAGCTTCAACACTTTCCTAGGATTTGTTCCGCGCTGAGGCTCGACCCCACAGTTCGACCGCAAAGCTTCCCCACGTGGCATTGGAGAGCCTCAAACCGCGAGAATGCGCACAGTGTGCTTGAGGGCGGCGTCCTCGGCGGGCAGATTAGCTCGATCGACATGTGCGGCTCCGCTCGCGCGTCCACGGCTCGTAGTCGCATACACACACAAAACACCGCAAACCCTCCAGCGACGCACATTCCAGCACAATGCCGCGACCTCACAGCAGGCAGCCGCCGCAGCCGTCGAAGCCGCAGAAGATGTCTTTGACACGCCGCCCCAGCAGACGGCGACCGCGCAGCCCATCGAGGGCCTCGACACCTTCCCACGCCGCCACATCGGGCCCTCGGCCGCCTCCACCGAAGCCATGCTCAACGCGCTGGACCCGCCCGTGGCCAGCCTCGACGAGTTCGTCAAGCAGGTGATACCCGCGGACATTCTCAACGCGCGCGATCTAGACATTGGCAAGCTGGCCGCGAACCACAAGGAGGGGTGGCAGCGCGATGGCGTGCCCGAGTCCGTGTTCCTCAAGAACGCGAAGAAGATTATGGGCCAGAATAAGCCGGGCAAGAGCCTTATTGGCCAGGGCTACTACGGCACGAAGGTGCCAGAGGTGATTAAGCGCAATGTGCTCGAGAACCCGGCGTGGTATACGAGCTACACGCCGTACCAGCCGGAGATCAGCCAGGGGCGGCTCGAGAGCTTGTTGAATTTCCAGACCATGGTCACGGATCTGACGGGCCTGCCGATTGCGAATGCCTCGCTGCTCGACGAGTCGACTGCGGCCGCCGAGGCCATGACGCTGAGCCTGGGCATGATGCCGACGAGCAGGCAGAAGAGGCCGAACAAGACGTTCCTTGTGTCGGAGAGGTGCCACCCGCAGACCATTGCCGTGCTGCACTCACGGGCTGAGGGGTTCGGCATCACGATCGAGGTGGCGGATGTGCTCAAGGACGGCAGCAAGCGTGTGGAAGAGCTGGGGCAGGATCTGGTGGGTGTGTTGGCGCAGTACCCGGACACGGATGGAGGGGTTCACAACTTCAGGGGCTTGTCGGAGAAGGTGCACAAGACTGGGGCGCTGTTCAGCGTGGCAACGGATTTGCTGGCGCTGACGCTGCTCACTCCGCCGGGCGAGTTTGGCGCGGATATTGCATTCGGTAATGCGCAGCGATTCGGTGTACCACTGGGCTTTGGAGGCCCGCATGCTGCGTTCTTTGCGTGCGACGAGAAGTACAAGCGCAAGATTCCGGGTCGTTTGATCGGTCTCTCCAAGGACAGGCGAGGGAACCCAGCAGCGCGTCTTGCGTTGCAGACTCGCGAGCAGCACATTCGTCGTGAGAAGGCCACGAGCAACGTTTGCACGGCTCAGGCGCTACTTGCGAACATGAGTGCCATGTACGCTGTCTACCACGGACCGAACGGCCTCACAGCTATCGCCAAGCAGGTCGTTGCCAAGGCCCGATTGCTACAGCAGGATCTCATCGACAATGGCTTCAAGACAGGTCAGCGAGGCAAGCTCGACGATGTGCCGGTCATGTTCGACACCGTCGTCGTGCAGACAGGCGACAAGACCGACAGCATAATCGATGCTCTGGAACGACGCGAGATTCTTGTCCGGAGAATAGACGATGGCCACATTGGGATCTCAGTTGACGAAGCTACCTCCGGTACAGACATCACGATGCTACTTATTGCATTTAGAAACGCCGGTCACGGACGCAACAACTCGTCCTTTTCCAAGCCGGTGCAGATCGAGGTTGCTGAGCCTTTCAGGAGAACGAGCGAATTCCTGACGCATCCTGTCTTCAACTCGCACCACTCCGAGACCGAGCTCATGAGGTACATCAACCATCTGGCGTCCAAGGACTTGTCTCTCGTTCACTCGATGATCCCACTCGGCTCCTGCACGATGAAGCTCAATGCAACTGCCGAGATGGCACCTGTCTCATTCGATACCGTGGCCAACCTACATCCCTTCATGCCGTTGGAGCGCGCCAAGGGCTATCTCGAGATGATCAAGCAGCTCGAAGCCGACCTGGCGAACATCACAGGTTTCCACGCTGTTTCTCTGCAGCCCAACTCGGGCGCTCAAGGCGAATTCGCCGGTCTCCGCGTCATCCGCAAGTTCCAAGAGCAGCAGCCGGGCAAGAAGCGCGATATCTGCCTGATCCCCGTCTCCGCCCACGGTACCAACCCCGCCTCCGCCGCCATGGCCGGCATGCGCGTCGTCGCCGTGAAATGCGACACCGCAACCGGCAACCTCGACATCGCGGACCTCAAAGCCAAATGCGAAAAGCACAGCGACGAGCTCGCCGCCATCATGATCACCTACCCCAGCACTTTCGGCGTCTTCGAGCCCAAAGTAAAAGAAGCATGCGACCTGATCCATCAGCACGGCGGGCAAGTGTACATGGACGGCGCGAACATGAACGCACAAATCGGGCTCTGCTCGCCCGGCGAGATCGGCGCAGACGTATGCCATCTCAACCTCCACAAGACATTCTGCATCCCCCACGGCGGCGGCGGCCCAGGCGTCGGCCCCATCGGCGTAAAAGAACATCTCACGCCATTCCTCCCAGGCCATCTGCGCAACGAAACCGGCGGCGCGCAAGCCATTCACCCCGTATCCGGCGCGCCCTGGGGCTCAGCGAGTATCCTGCCCATCTCATGGGCGTACATCAAGATGATGGGCTCGATTGGTCTCACGCAAGCCACCAAGATCACGCTCCTCAACGCAAATTACATTCTGTCGCGACTGAAGCCGCACTACCCGATTCTCTACACCAACGACAAGGGCCGTTGCGCGCACGAATTCATCCTAGATGTCCGCGGCTTCAAAGACAGCGCTGGCATCGAAGCCATCGATATTGCCAAGCGCCTGCAAGACTACGGATTCCACGCACCGACTATGTCCTGGCCCGTTGCGAACACGCTTATGATCGAGCCCACGGAGTCGGAAAGCAAAGCTGAACTCGACCGCTTCTGCGATGCTCTGATCAGTATCCGCCGGGAGATTGCGGAGGTGGAAGAAGGTAAGATGCCTAGAGACGGCAACGTGCTGAAGATGAGTCCGCATAGCCAGGTCGATCTTATTACGGGGGAGTGGGAGAGAGCTTATACGAGGGAGAAAGCGGCGTATCCGTTGAGTTACTTGCGGGAGAAGAAATTTTGGCCTAGTGTGACGAGGTTGGACGATGGTGAGTTGCTTGTGGTACTTCTCATGGGAAACTGATTTGCTAACGTCTGATAGCGTATGGTGATACCAATCTCTTTTGCACATGTGCGCCCGTCGAGCCCGAGGAGTCGGATATGACTGGTATGGCAGCTCCGTCGCCGACGTAGAATTGGTAGAAGTTCCACATGAGGACGACCACGGGAGTGCTTTGCTGTGATAGATTTCCTTGGCATTCAACACCATACCAGCGATGGAGTTTTACTGGCGTTTGGGTACGCGGGCTGTGGGATGTTCGGCTTTCAACACCGCTGGCATTTTGTTTTGGGGCTTATGGGTTGGTGTGGATGCATAATTGGCGTTTGTGGGAAATGATAGAGTGATGAATTGGATTGAAGATGTGATGGTATGTGTATACATATCCTTACTCGTCAATGACTCGTCTTGATTGAAACCCATTATATTCTTATGACTTGGTAAGACTCTAAATTTGCGTCGATGGGTACCCATCGGCATATGGGGACAAAAGCATCTAATTTTGACACCAAGAATCTGTGATCTGATTGACAGATTCTGTTCCAAGTCTCGAAACTGATTGGATGTGACAGGAAAGGACGATGAATTAGCAAGTTTCCTCATGTCATGAAATCGCATGTGCTTCGGGTGCAATATCTCGACTCGTGCTATCCACTCACATATCCGGCCACTCGTCTATTGAAGCAATCTCTACGCTAAGGGGGAAGTTTATTCAGAGCCGCAATAAGGGTAGTGATGAGCGTCACTGCACAGCCACATAGCACCGCCTCTTCTCTCCAATGCGGGGACGACTTGCATCAGTGAACACCATCCACTTTTGCTCAACTACATCGTCTCCTACTCCACCACCAACATGCCTTTCCAACATGGATGGTCCCTACTCCGGCACCCCCCTAAATCTACAAGAGAAGGAAATCAGGCTAGTAAAGCTAGAACACAGCACCCCATCCTCGCCCATCAAATGCACCCTCCGATCTTACACATTCAACAATGAGTGTCCAGCATACATCGCACTATCATATACCTGGGGCCCTTCACAGCGTCACGCCGACCTCGAACTCAACAACCACGTCGTCCCCATCGGACGCAACCTCTGGACATTCCTCGCCCAAATGCGCTCGCAACACCTCTACATGACCTTCTGGATCGACAACCTGAGTATCGACCAAACCAACGTCCTCGAGCAAAACCACCAAGTCCAAATGATGCGTTGCATCTACACGCACGCGCACTCCGTCTGGATCTGGCTCGGCGAAGCAGATACCGCCACGTACAGCGCTCTTGCGATGCAGTACCTAGCGGCTCGCGAACCCTTTGGCGACAAGGACGTTAATTACAAGACACTCTGGAGTCGGCGCAAAGCTCGTGCTGTGCTGTGTCTGTGTGAAAGAACGTACTGGACACGCATATGGATCGTGCAGGAAATCATGCTAGCGCGTAAAGCAACGATTCTGTGTGGGGAGCAGCAAGTTAGCTGGATGAAATTCCAACTCTTGATACTAGACCTACAATCGATCTCAGATCGGGGCCGCGCGCTGCATACGATTGGTGTGTCAGACGTTCTCGAGTCTCCAGCCGCGGTTATTGTTAGAGCAAAAGCGCGGTGGGACGCAAGTCCACGGCCGCTCACGACGCTGCTGGAACAATACCGCCATCAGCACGCGACTGATATTCGCGATAAAGTATATGCGCTGCATGGACTGGCGAGTAATAGCGACGGTATAGCAGTCGATTACCGCATCGGGCCTAAAGCGCTGCTTGTGGAGATTATATACCACGCGTGCTCGGCGCAAGAAGATGCGCAGAGGTCGAAGAAAGAGATATTGGGGTTTGCGAAGATGTTGCGCGACGCACTCAGTGTGGTGTGTGCGGAGGAAGAGCTGGATTTCCATGTTTCTGTAGCGAGGGGCGATGGCATTCGTTTGGAGAAAGACTTTGGGCTGCGTGTACGTGGGGGGATGGCGGAGGGAGAGTGTGAAGTGGATGTTGGGAGGAATCCTTTTCCGAATTTGATGACGAGGAGGGAAATCAGGAGTCGATATGCTGGTCTCGTTGGACACGAAGATGATGATGATGATGATGGGGATTTTGTGCCTGGCTCGCGTGAATACACTGATGGGAACGAGACTGTGGACGATGTGAGGAGACATATTGTGAGCGTCGACCGATTCAATATACGGGCTGTTCCA
>Ga0265798_10002714_pt1 | contig 25765 bp, 19 predicted proteins | sample P3T30metagenome_FD_192430 | JGI IMG/M metagenome (GOLD analysis project Ga0265798, IMG submission 192430) | Plant litter microbial communities from East Loma Ridge, Irvine, California - P3 T30 | ecosystem: Environmental > Terrestrial > Plant litter > Unclassified | place: USA: California...
GGGCGGCGATGATTTATGTATAATGCCGGTTCCTCAAGGAAGCGTGGCCGAGTGGTTGAAGGCAGCAGTCTTGAAAACTGCCGACGGGGGAACCCGTTCGTGAGTTCGAATCTCACCGCTTCCGCCAATTTAAGTTAAAAGGCTCTAGCAATAGGGCCTTTTTTCTATTGTGCTCATAGCTTAGATCCCCAAAATATTGTCCACCATCAACCGCTTGAATACGATAGAATCCGTCTCTATCGTGTGGGTAGGCATGGGGGTAGGATTGGCAATCATTCTTGAGAAGTTGAAGGCGTTATCCGTGTCAAAGCTGCAGGAACCGGGCTACTACGGCGACGGCGGCGGTTTATGGTTACAGGTTTCAAAAACCGGGACGAAGAGCTGGATTTTTCGATACACCATGAACAAGAAGCAGCGGGAGATGGGTCTAGGCTCGCTGCTCTTTGTGAGTCTGGCCGCTGCTCGCGAAAAAGCGAAGGCATGCAGGATGTTGGTTTTGGATGGCGTGGACCCGCTTGCTGAAAAACAATCACGTGCTCAGCAGCTCGCTGTCGCAAAAGCGAAGCTAATTACGTTCGATCAGTGCGCCACGCGCTACATCGCGGCTCATCGTTCTGGATGGAAAAACGCGAAGCATGCTACCCAGTGGGAGAACACCATCAGCAGCTATGCGTCACCATTAATTGGTAGTTTGCCGGTCGCAGAGATTGATACGGGACTGGTCGTAAAAGTCCTGTCGCCAATTTGGGAAAGTAAAACGGAGACCGCGACCCGACTGCGTGGACGGATTGAGACGATTCTTGACTGGGCGACCGTGCACAAGTACCGGCAAGGCGAGAACCCTGCGCGATGGCGTGGGCACCTTGACCACTTGTTGGCCAATCCGTCCAAAATAGCGCCTGTGAAGAACCATCCTGCCCTGCCATGGACCCAGATGCACGAGTTCATGGTTGATTTGACGGCTCGGGAAGGAATCGCTGCCCGAGCGGTTGAGTTTGCGATCCTAACGGCGTGTCGATCTGGTGAAGTAAGAGGTGCCACTTGGGACGAGTTTGACCTCGATAACGCCACATGGACCATTCCCGCGAGCCGTATGAAGGCCGGCCGTGAACATCGCGTCCCGCTGTCTTCGCCTGCAGTGACAATTTTGCGCGGTTTGGCTCGTGAGGGTGACTACACCTTCCACGGCCGTGCTCTGAATGCGTCCTTGTCCGATATGAGCCTCACTGCGGTTTTGAAACGGATGGGCAGGCAGGACATCACCGTGCACGGTTTTCGGTCAACGTTCAGAGACTGGTGTGCCGAGGCATTGTCGAATTCGTTTCCTCGCGAAGTTTGCGAGCACGCCTTGGCGCATAGTTTGCCCGACCGAGTCGAAGCCGCCTATAGACGAGGGGACCTTTTTGACAAGCGCGTGTTACTTATGCAGGCTTGGGCGGATTTCTGTTGCCGAGCTAGTCCAAATATCGTTTTACCGGAGGCAGCATGACTGTTGTAGGGCAGGGCGAACAGCCTTCTGACGAGGGCAATCCATTTTGCTCAGTTAGGCAGTTACTGGGAATCGGCCAAACAGTCGGCGAGTTGGCAACCGCGATCGAAGCGGAGGGGATTTACACTTGGGATCGTTTCGGTCGTTATCGCAAGTACACCACCGGAAGTGTCGAGGTGGGGCGATGCCTGAATTTTTTAGCGAACGAGTTCGAGCTGAGGACGAGTGGCCTACGCATAAGCGAAGTGAGTGAAAACGTCGAGGACGAGCTTGAGGAATTTGGTTGGGCAGCAAGCGCGCTCCCGACCCAGCAGGCAAGCAGCATGCGGTCTGACCGTTTCGGTCCGCCCGCGTTGCGGGAACGCGAACGAACAACGCTTTTGCTGATCATTTCCGCCCTGGTAAATGAAGCGGGTCTCCCTGAACGTACCGCTGCTTCGGCAATTGCGCGATGCACGGACAAGAACGGTGCTTCTCTCACCGACGAAACCGTCCGCAAGTGGCTTAAGCTGGCCGAGGAAGCTCGGCAACGTAAACTCCCCTAGATCGGTTAGGCGAATTCGCTTGTTGAAAAAGCGAATTCGCGCATCGTGCGCTTCCCCGCTCGCACTATGGATTCCGTCGGTCCCATGTGGACCTTGTATAAAACGGAACGTAATGCAAACCCTCCCTGAAACCGGCTTCCTGCGCCTCAAGCAGATCATTGGCGACCCGACTGCACAGCCGCCAATCCCCGCAATCTTCCCTGTGAAAAAATCCTGCTGGTGGGCAGGCGTGAAGTCTGGCCGCTTCCCGGCGAGCGTTAAGGCAGGCACTCGCCTGACGATGTGGCGTGTCGAGGACATCCGCGCGCTCATCAAGGAGGTCGCATGATCACTTCCATCTTGATGCAAGATGATGCCGGCACGCCTGTCGTTTTGTGCAACGCTAACACGCGTACCAAGGAAAAGCATGCCGCTGCCTGCTATGCCGCCCGCGCTGCATTCCTGCGCTCGGTGTACGGCCATCAGCCAGCAAAGGGCCTGATCAGCGGTTACATCAATAGCGCCAAGGCCGATGGCACTGTGGTCGTGGTCGAGATCTTCTTCCACGAATACGGCGCCGCCACGGGCATGTTCGAGCTGCCCATCCAGGTCTTCAAGTTCCAAGGAAAGCCGGTGTCTTCCAGCATCGATGTCGTGGACTGCGTGGGTCGCCCGGTGGTGATGAATGTGATCAATCGCTACAAGTTCGACGGCGTTTTCCTCTCGAACATCGCTGCTGTCTACATCGATGGCGGCGAGGCGCGCATGGAAGTGCCGCGTGGGCTGTCGGCTGACGTGGAGGTTTAACAAGCATGTGGACTATTGAACTCCCCGACGCCATGGACGAGTCCTTGCCGGTGCCGGTGATCGGCGTCAACACGCCTGCCCTCACGGCACCGAAGACGGCGGCCACGCAGGCCCCTGCAGAGCAGCCCGATGTCGCCACGTTCCTGTCGCCAGCGCATCAGGGGGCAATCCAGATGGCATCCAAAGGCTTCCCGGTCTTCCCCCTGCATGGCATTGTTGACGGAAAGTGCACTTGCGGTGATCTCAGCGTGAACCCCAACTGCACGCCAGGCAAACACCCCCATTTCATTGGTTCGATTGGCGCTGCTACCACTGCCACTGCCGCGATCAACATGTGGTTCACGAAGTACCCTTCGTTGAATTACGGCGTGCGCCTGGGCCGTGTGGTGGCAAGCGTTGACAAGATGCCTGTGGTTATTGACGTGGATCGCTACAAACCAGGCGGCGCCGAGGCATTGGAGCAATTGGAAGCGATCCACGGTTGCTTGCCGGAGACTGCGGAAGTGCTGACTGGCGCTGGTGGTAGCCACTGCTACTACTGGGCGGATTGCTCGTCCAGCTTTGCTGGCACTATGGGCAGAAATATCGATCTCAAGGTGAATGGCTACGTGGTCGGTCCAGGCTCGCGCCACGCGACCGGCCGCACCTACGAGTGGGAGGCATCGAGCGACCTGTTCAATGGTCAGGAGATCGCGGACCTGCCCCAGTGGGTGATCGACAAGTTCAGCAAGTCCGCAAAGCTGGCTGAGTCTAGCGTGGAAATTGTGTCTAACGTCGACCCGCTGCTGCCTGTCGAGCGTGCTGCCATCAAATACGATCTGAATTCGATCTCCGCTGCATGCAGCCGAGACGAATGGCTCAAAGTGCTGATGGGCCTGCACTGGTACAACCAGTCGAAGGAAATGTTCGATATCGCCAACGAGTGGAGCCAGACCTGCCCCGAAAAGTACGATGCATGTGCCGTGATCAAGGCTTGGAACAGCTTCGAGCCGGGCGGCCGTACCACGTATGAAACGATCCGGCTGATGGCCGAAAAGGAACGCGTCAAGGATGTCGACATCAGCAAGCTGATGGAGAAACTGACGCGCATGCCGGTTGCCGAACCACAGTACGGCCCTTTCGCAAAACCGATCGTGGTGCCCGATGAATCGCCAACGGACGTCAAGCCAGCTTGCGATATCCCGCCCCACCTGCTGACTATTCCCGGCAAGCTGGGCCTGATGGTGGACTGGACTAACGCCACGGCCATGAAGCCGCAGCCAATGTTCGCCGTGCAGGGGGCACTGGCGCTCGGCAGCGTTGCCATGGGCCGCAAGTTCCGCACGACCAATGACAACTGGCCGTCGCTGTTCTTTCTCAATATCGGAGTATCGGGCGCAGGCAAGGAACATGCGAAGACTGCCATCGAGCGTGTCCTGCGTGCCGCCAAGTTCTCCACCATGTCCCCTGCATCGGAATATACGTCCGACAGCGCCATTGACTCGATGCTGCGCGCACATCCTACCCACATCGCCATCATCGATGAGTTCGGCTATATGCTGAAGGCGGCTAACGCGAAAAATAATACCAATGGCGGCACAGCCCGCAAGCGCCTCATGGAAGTGTTCGGCCGCTGCGGCGGCACGCTCCAGCCCAAGGCTTTCTCAACCGCCACCCTGAACCAGGTGCAACGTGACGGGATGGGGCCGCGCCATGTGGAGAATCCGGCACTGACGGTCCTCGGCATGACTACGCCGACACCATTCTACGAGGCGGTTGGATCAGGCGCACTGACGGATGGCTTTCTGAACCGTCTCATCGTCGTTGAATCCAATCTGGGGCGCCAGCCGGCTCGCTTTGTCGATCAAGTCACGATGCCCGACGATCTGGTTCGCTGGGTTCGTGAATGCCGCATCAATGGCAGCGGGGATTTGGCTAATGTCATTGACACGTCACACAGCGAGGTGGCAACGCCAGCCATTTTGGATTTCTCGGTCGAAGCACGCCGTTTGTTCACCGAACTGGAGCTGCGCTGCATCGAGCGCATGGACGAGCTGGAAATGCACGGCATGGCCGAGATGTACAGCCGCGTGCGGGAAATCGCCATGCGCGTCTCCCTGATCGTTGCGCACTCCACCGAAGCGAATGTGATCGACGTTGAGCACGCGCAATGGGCGATCGACTACGTGACCTTCTGGGCAGACAAGGCAATCAGCCGGATGGCCGATAACATCGCCGATACACCATTCGCCGCTCTGTGCAATGACGTGGCCAACTTTATCTTGAAGGCAGGCCGCCGTGGCTTGACCGTCTTCGAGTTGTCCAAGAAGTCTGCTAAGTTCAAAGGAACCGACAACCGCACGCGCCGCAGCGTGTTCGAGAACCTGGCGTCGGACCGCAACATCCGCTGCTACGAAACGAAATCGGCCAGCGGGAAAGGTAAGACGCGCTCGGCATACATCGCATCGGAATTCGTGGACCACCTGGGCCAGGAATAAAAACGGCAATAAAAGCAATAAACGCAGTACCCTCTTTGGTAGGTCATCGGGTCATCTGAAAAGAGAAAGAAATAGTAGATAGGGTTCTCTTTTTATATACTATTAACCCTGAAAGCCGCATGTGGTCTAGCTTATAGACCGCAAGCGGCTTTTGCTTTTATAGCGACTTATCATCCAGCCGGTTGCTCGCGCGCCTCCAGATAGTCGGCTACGACGCGGATTTGCGCCGCATGCATGACGCGGCGGTCTATGCAGTGTCTTCCGTGCGCATAGACATGAAGGGGGGCGCCTACGGTGGCGGCAGATGGATCGAGCTGGTAGCAACAGACGGCGGTACGGCGGGGTCAGGCAAAAGGAGGCGCACGAATCGTTTTATGTCCATTACTCTGGCTGTATCCCGTGGCCAATCACGGACGAGCCAGAGTCCAGCGTAGGCAAGGTTAACGCTGTAGAGACAATAAGGAATCGCTGAACCGTGTGCGCTCATGAACAACCAGCCCCTTAGCCCGCCACGTCGCGATGCGAAGCCTCCACGCCTTCCTCAGGCCAACTACTTCCATGTCATCGCTGCTCTGCCGCACTCTGATCATTAGTGCACCCATGAACCACCATGCAGGTGCCGGTTCGCTTATCTTTTAGGTACTGTCGATGAAAAAAGCCAAAGCGGCCCGAGTTCCGATCCTTGAAAATGCATTCGAAGTGAACCTGCCGAAGGTGTTGCGTGCGGCAAAGGCGACAGGCGACTCGCGGGTCGTGCTCGACGATGGAGACGTGCGAACCGTTGCTGTGCTTGCTGAGACACGCTTGGCGGTCCTCCTGGGCGGCCGGCAGTGGGTAGTAGACATTGTGCCTGTTCAGTGCTTGAAAGGCCGTGTACGCCCCCTCCTAAAGTGTCCTCGCGCGCACGAGGGAAATTTCCAGTCCCTATACTTTCGAGCTGGAGAGCTGGCGTGCAGGCACTGCCATGCGCTGCGATACCGGACGAACCTTGCCGCCACGGCAGTTGAGCGAGCTCGAATAGCGCGCTCCAAACTTCCCCGATATCTGGGTATCACGGACGGCGGCAATGTGTTTGAACGTCAGCCATATAAGTGGCGTAGAAAGCATTTTCGTCTGTTGACTCGTTTTGCTACTGTGACGAGCACCCATTACCAGAATATCCACGATTGGATCAGTAGAAACGACAAATGAATTCGGCGAAGCCCCGCAGGCCGATAAAGTTACCCGCCACTAGAAAACATGCAATATCAACGCGATAGCCTTTCACGGCTGTTTAATCTTAAAGCAAAGAAATTAAACAAGTTTGTGAAACTAGAGTAATAGTCTAGGCGAGTATTTAGAATCAATAACTCCCGGCTATAGCACCTTCTTGATATGTCAGATTTAATTCAACTCACATGTAATCTGCGGAGAAATCCAGGAATAGCTTTCCATATATCCTGTTTCTATAGTTGCCTGGCGTGATATTTCTTAATACCCATTCGCGTTGAAGAGGGTCACTTTTCCCTGATGAGCTATAGGTCACCATGTTTTTTACAATTTGCCGAATCTCTGAAGCTCTTGCTTGATATTGCTGTAAAATTTGAAATGTCTCAACGGAATTGATTTCCTTGGTCGATTTTTTGTTATAGATCAGTTTTACATTTGCGTTGTCGAGTTTTCTTATATCAATACGTGCGTCGATTGCATCGACATCGAGCGAAAATTTTATGCTCTCATTATCGCAAATAGGATTTAAATGGGGTGACACAAGAAAATCTTTTGCTCCTTTAAATGTAGAGTTGCAATGATGGCAGGATGGAATTAGATTCCCTAAACTGATTGCAAACAATGGATATCTTGCCTTGTCGAAAAAATGATCAAGTGCAGGACGAATTTTCCCATCACTTCCAATAATAATTGTGACCTCTTGCGACAAATTACAATAAGGACATGTCATTATATTCGAAGACGCACACAGTTTATAGGCGCACCACCTCTTCTTACATTTTCTTGAAAATGCACCGTAGTCGAAAATCTTACATATCGCAGCTCCCACTTTCAGCTTTTCGATGTCAGAAAGAGAATTATATATATTGATGTAAGCTCGCTGCAGCTTCCTAAAGTCGCTTTCGTTTCCGTCTCTAATAGTTGCATGGTTCTGCACTAAAAAATCGTACACGGCCTGGGTCAGATCAGTTTGGAATTTTTTCCTCAAAGTACTGACTGTCTCATCGAAGTAAGTATTGTGACTTTTTCTGCCAGCGGCCCAGCAATCTTTTGCTGTCAAAATCATTTTCCCGCCTTTTTCAACAGGTGAGCGCGAATAAAATCATCGTCTATCTGGTTCGCAACTTCAATGTCCGGATCAGAGAGCGTGTCCTTCACTTTCAGCCTCTCGATTGCACTCTGGGCAACCAAACCCATTGAAGGGGTTCCAAAGCTGTAATTGATAATTTGCTGGATCGGCGCACCAAAGCTTGGCAAGTCATTTCCTTCATCGAGTCTGGTAATTGAATCCCTTAGAATGTCGGACGCTAACATTGGAGAATGGCTGGCAATAACAACTTGCAGCGATTCTAGTTTATCTCGTCCCTTTTTAAAATTGCTCAATCGTTGATCAATCAGATATATGTATTCACGCTGCCAGTTCAGATGCAGCAGTAGGTCGCCTTCGTCAATAAAAATTAAAATATTCTTTTTACCTAACGCTTTTAACTCTTGAATTGAATGGGAGATACTTATCATCTGGTGCATAATTGCCGCCTGACCAGAACTCATCGTATCAAATCCGATGTTGACTAAACCAAGTTTGTGTGCCGTTTCAACTATCTGCGGGTCTCCATTTGCCCTCATCAGTTTTGGCGTGTTGACCGACAGTTCAATCTGTTCTCTCTTCAGCTTCAGACTGCCTGAATTTGATTCATTGAGCAACCTTATAAAGTCTTTAATCTTCTCTCTATAACTGTGCCAATACCTTGCCGTTTGCGTCTCGGACTCGAAGCTATTGATTTCGCCTGTATACATGCGTATAGCTAAATCGGTTTTTGAGAACAGCGCATTTCGGTTTTCCAAAAGAATCGACGTAGCGATCCAATTGATTAGGCTATCCTCATCGAGCGGAGCAGATCGACGCATAAACGCATGATATATATCTTCTTTTGCTTCAATTACATTCTTTGCATACTCTTCTAAACTTAAGTGCAAATTTTGCAAAACTATGCTGTGCTCGTCAAAAAAGTCTGACTCTGCGCGTAGATATGTAGAAGGATGGTCGTTGAATGTATTGATGCGCCGATTGGTCTGAAGGTATTTATTATTCGCCCTGCGATACCGAGTATGTGCTTCAAGTAGATCATCATCAATAAAAGGTAGCTCTCGGGCACGAATGTGAAGTTGCTTCGTCAAAGAAAAGCAGGCTTCCGGGAGGTCGAAGAACTGAACGCTGCGAAGGTTTCGATGTAGCTTTAACAACTTGGACGTTGCAAGATATTCGTTCGCAGCTTTAACAAAATTTTGTTTTTCTTTTTGTGGCGCAGACGCGTCTATGAAAGCAACCGTGTCTCTTGTGATGCTTTTCATGGGTTTATGGAACGGAGTCGCTGAGTAGTAGATAATGCCAAGCGAATCCGTAGATCCTTCAGCGATAAACTCATCTGGTGATGTGTTCGAAGTTAAATCGCTAATAATCGACTTTATTAGTGTTGTTTTACCCGTTCCATTATTTCCGATAATTAAATTGATCGAGTCCAAATCATATATATACTTCGCGCATGGATTTAGTAAATTCAAAACCCTTTCGGACTTAAGCGATTTTATTTTTTCTAACATTTTATTTCTTTAATAGCATAGGTTTACGAAGGCGGAAGCGATTAATTATTACACCAATAGGACGTCTTTAAATACTAACTATTCTTGGCGTTAGTTCCGGAAACTTGAAAGTAGCAGTATGCTAACAGACCGGTTTTTGAATTGAAATGAGATTTTGCGACTTCTTACTTGCTTCGCTGTAATGCTTGGCCGAGGAAGAGGGTCTGCCGATGATGTCGTTCAAAAACGACCGTATGTGAACACCCGTTCAAAGTGACCAAATAGAATGTTCAAAAACTATACGTTTGACTTTTGAACATGTTCAGATGTAAGCTCATCCTTATTGAACACTTCCAGACATTCTTGAACAACAAAAGGACGGGTAATGGCAATTTTTGGGTACGGTCGGGTCAGCACAAAGGAACAGACAACAGAGAACCAGCGACGCGAGATTGAAGTGGCCGGATATGCTATTGAATACTGGCATTCTGACGAAGGTGTTTCGGGTAAAGTAGCCGCATCGCAGCGTCCACAATTCGCCAAGGTGCTTGGACAGATCCGCGATGGCGAAACTCTGGTGGTGACCAAACTAGACCGCCTCGGCCGTGACGCCCAAGACGTCGGCGCCACCATCAAGGCGTTGGCCATCCGCCGCATTGAGGTTATCGTCCTGCAGCTCGGGAAGCTCGACCTGACAAGTGCCGCCGGCAAGCTGATGCTGACCATGCTGGCCGCTGTCGCCGAGATGGAGCGCGACCTACTGGTCGAACGCACCCAGTCTGGCTTGGCGCGAGCGAGGGCAGAAGGGAAAACCTTGGGACGCCCAGCCAGCACAACCGAGGAACAGCGCGTGGCTATGCTGAGCCGGTTCCGGGGCGGGAAGGGAGAATCGATCAGCTCGCTAGCACGTAACTTCGGCATCTCCAGGGCCAGCGTCATGCGGATTGTGAAACCTGCTGATGCCGCCGCCCTTTCTACCTGAAGTTTCTATGAGGATCGTGCTCGCGTCTCTCCTGACTGACTATTTCCGTCTGATCGAGCAAATCGACATAATCAATTTTTATTCTCGATGCGCAGGATCAGGCTTCGCAGTTCAAGTATCGCCCGCTAGCAAGCTCACGTTGGCCACGGCTGGCTGCTGTGGCCGAGATGGAGCGTGACTAATCGTCGAGCGCACGCAGGCAGGACTGGCACGCGCTAAGGTCGAAGGAAAGATACTCGGCAGGCCACCTAAAACGACCCCAGCGCAACGTCAGGCGATAGTTCAAGGGTTTGCGGCCAATTAGAGCGATAGCGCCTTGGCGCGGCTGCATGATGGTTCCAGGTCTACCGTGCTGGCAGTTGCGAAAGTGCCGGCCTGATTCGTTCTAATTTCAGGAGGCTGGTGGAACGACCTGGTTTACCGAACGACAGCCCCTCCTTGCGGCCTGCGAACGTAAGCTGCGATTTGTGGTGGGATAACCCTCATTGATGAGTCCCCCGCCTCTGCCCACTGCTGCTGTAGACGTGCCTTTGCCCACTGATCCGGCGGGGCCGAGCGAATCAGGTCAAGAGCCGCCTGAAAGCGCCCTAGCTGACGGTAGAGTTCAACTCGTTCGAGAATGCTCGCGGTAGCGGGCAGCAGAACCAGCAGGCGTTCCATATTGGCTCTTGCCGCGTCGGCCGCAAGAGCCGGGGCGTTGCTCTCTCTGCGGAGGTGGTCGTTCGAGGCCCACCATAACTTCCTGCGTAGGTATTCTTCTCGGCTAGGCACCAGAGGAGCGCTCTGTGCCAGAGCATCAATGTAGTCTTGGACGGTATTAAGTCCAATGAAGCGCTCGGCTTTCTTGATTTCGCGCGGCAATAAAGCCCATTCCCGCTCCTCTCGAAGCCTGCCGCTCCTGTCTCCCGTCAACAGGTACCATAACCTTGACCATCGGCCTATCGCTCGCGGCTCCCAGTGCTCCCGTATCAACGCGGTAGCGTCGTCAACCCATAGAACAGTAAGACACGAGGGGCAACGCCCAGCAGGGCTACCAATTCCAGCCCACCACTGTTCATTTTTCCCATCGGACCATTCGGGCACGTCGTCATAGAAATGGAGAAAGGTGAGAACCGTGCGGGTAAAGTAGTCGGCACATGCGGGGCAGCGGTAAAGCGTAGGTGGGGACAGTCGAGTCATGAAGATATGGTAAGTATTTTTGGCTGGGTTTGGCAGGCCTTATCGGATGTCGCTCCCACCCCATGGGGGGAGGCCGAGACGCCCCCTGGGCTGCGTATCTTTGTAGGTCATGCCCTCAAAATTTTTCGACGTAGAAAAAAAGTAAAAAATTTTCGGAGGCTGTTTATCTGATTTGTTCTTGCCTTCAGCATCCATCAAGTTATCCAGAGGTCAACACACTGTGTTCAGCATGGCGCTGCCGCGTGCTGTGCCCGGCATGGCTGTTAGTCGCCAAATTATGCAGTGCGCTTAGAAATTTACGGGTTGGTTTAAGGCGCACCTCCCCGGCGAGAAGATCGACACGCTTGCGGAAATCCCCGGACATGCCAATAGTACATAGGTGATCAGCAGCGTGACGACGAATGATCGCATCGACCTGATGTGGTAGGGCCTGCGGACTGATAACGTTGAAGTCACGATCTTGTATAAATGCTCGTCTTCGGGTTAAGGCGGCAATGTCACCGCGTGGGATGGATAGCAGCTCACAGCCTGAGCCATTGCATGACTTACGCGCCAGAGCGCGAATGAGTGCTCGAGTAGGTGCGACGAGACCAAGTAATCCTCCCTCGTCCGCAGTGAGTCAGCCGTTCGGCATTATTCTTTCGCTAGGGCTGTTCCATCCCGAGTGAGAATAGCTGAAGCGCGTAGTCTCTTCCACAAACAGTCCTCGCCGCCGAGTGTTTTCCAGCATCGTAATCACTTGTAAGTTGTTATGTACGTGCAGTCCGCATACTTTTGGGTGGTGCAGTGGAATGATGTGATCAACAACCCAGCTCACCTGATCCTGCGCTTGAAGCCGATCCCTCTCTTTATAGAACGCGTTGATCAATTCTTTACTCGCCCACTCAGGGGTCGCCCGGCGCACCAACTCCTGGTTTGACAGTCGTGCTTCATAGCGACTAGTAAAGCAGCTAATTCGGCCGTATAAAGTACCCCATGTCACTGGCTCGCCATTGATATGATCAGGTAGCCTGATTCGGGATGCGAATGGCAGTCTTGGCAAGGAAAGTAAGCGCCAATCCTGCGGGATTCTCGTCCCAACAATGCGTAGATATTCCTGCGAGTTCGTAGTCTGATCTCCCTGCAGCAAAAGCTGAAGTACATACGATGGATCATTGGTTTGTGAGGCAATATCGCGAGCGAGTCCGCATGCATGGCAGGCACGAGTGGATACGATCCGAAAATCTACATGCTGAAAGCGGCAAGGTTTTCCGGTGAAGTAAAAACTTTGCCCCCGCTCTAGCGCGTCTTTTCTTGAAACTAGTGGTGGTTCAGACATGGCTACCGCGCCCAAGGCCGCCAAATGCTACACACAAGTAAATCGCAGGGTGGTCTGCGGAAACTGGCCGAGAGAGCGCGGCGTGTCGGTTTCGCTGAGCGTCTTGACGCTTTTTCCCTGCCCAGCGCAATACGCTCCTGCTTCTTTAAACGTGGCAGCCTTAATTTTTCCTAAGGAAGCTGCGGGGCTGTTGTCCTCGCGGGAGACCATAAAAGTGTCTTTCCCCGTCGCTACAATCCCAGTGGTCGAGGCGCAGCCAGCAAGCACCGCGCAGATGGCAAAAATTCTTTTCAAAACGCCTCCAAAAAATAAATATTCTTTTCGCATAGATGACATCCGGGCCATTTGGGGAAGATAGCCCGTGGAAAGAGGCTAATCTTACCCGGAAGATTGGCCTATGCCAATCAGTTCCCCTCATTCGAAAGAAGCTGTCCTTGTCGCGTTCGGCGCTGCTGTCCGCGTAGCGCGGACAGTGCGCGGCATTTCACAAGAGGAGTTGGCACATCGAAGTGGTATCGACCGCTCGTACCTTGGCGCGATTGAGCGAGGTGAGCAGAACTCGGGCTTGCTGCACCTTGTGCGGATGGCAACGGCTCTCGACACAACAGTGAGCGAACTGATGGCAAAAGCCGGGCTTTAGTGCAAATATTGCATTTTGGTACTGCATACGATGGGATAAGATTGTGGCCATTAAGAACCAAGGCGCCGGACATCCCTACATGATTGAAGACATTAAGAAAACCCTTTGGGCTACAGCAGATAAGCTGCGCGCCAACATGGACGCGGCTGAGTACAAGCACATCGTGCTGGGCCTTATCTTCGTCAAATATATCTCCGACACGTTCCAGACTCGTCGCGATGAGCTGACGACGCGCTTTGCCGACCCTACCGACGACTATTTTCTCCACGATGTCGACGCTGAGATGCTCGCCGATGAGCTAGAGGATCGCGACTACTACAAAGAAATCAACGTATTCTGGGTGCCCGAGGCGGCACGCTGGGAGACATTGCGCTCCCAAGCTAAGCAAGCGGACATCGGAAAGCGCATCGATGATGCCCTCTCGCTGATCGAGGCCGAAAATCCGAAGCTGAAAGGAATTCTCGACAAGCGGTACGCCAGGGTACAGCTCCCGGACGGTAAGCTCGGTGAGTTGGTCGATCTGGTCTCGACGATTGGGTTTGGAGAGTCTGGCGACACGGCAAAAAATCATGCTCGCGATCTGCTCGGGCAGGTATATGAATACTTCCTGGGTCAGTTCGCCAGCGCCGAAGGCAAGCGCGGCGGCCAGTTCTACACGCCGGCGTCCATCGTCAAGACCCTGGTCGCCGTGCTGGCGCCGCATCATGGCAAGGTGTACGACCCCTGCTGCGGATCGGGCGGCATGTTTGTTCAGTCTGAGCGGTTCATCGAGGCACACGGCGGCAAGATCGGCGATGTGTCGATCTACGGGCAGGAAGCCAACCCCACGACGTGGCGACTGGCGGCTATGAACTTGGCCATTCGCGGCATCGACTTCAATCTGGGCAAGGAACCTGCGGACACCTTCGTCCGCGACCAGCACTCCGATCTGCGCGCCGACTTCGTGCTGGCGAACCCACCCTTCAACATATCGGACTGGTGGCACGGCAGCCTGGAAGGCGACCCGCGCTGGGTCTATGGCACGCCGCCGGCAGGCAATGCCAACTACGCCTGGCTCCAGCATATGCTGTACCACCTCAAATCTACGGGGCGCGCTGGCATCGTGTTGGCCAATGGCTCAATGTCATCAAGCCAAAACAGCGAAGGCAACATTCGCCGCGCCATGGTCGATACCGACAAGGTCGAGGTGATGATCGCGCTGCCGGGTCAACTCTTCTTCAACACGCAGATCCCGGCCTGCCTGTGGTTCCTGGTCAAGGAAAAGCGTGTGCGCCAAGGTGAAGTTTTGTTCATCGACGCACGTAAGCTGGGCAGCATGATCAGTCGCGTGCAATGTGAGTTCACCGAAGAAGTGATCGACAAGATTGCCGGCACGGTTGCCGCGTGGCGGGGTGAGGCGGACGCGGAGTATCAGGATGTGGCGGGATACTGCCGCAGCGTCCCGCTCGCCGAGATCGCCGAGCATGGCCATGTGCTTACACCAGGACGTTACGTCGGCGCGGAGGCTGTTGCGGACGACGACGAGGTATTTGCGGACAAGATGCAAAAGCTGACTGAGCTGCTCAGCGAGCAGATGGCTAAGGGGGCGGAGTTGGATCAACTGATACGCCAGAAGCTCGGAGGGCTAGGATATGAGTTTTGAGATCACTACGTTGGGCGAATTCATCACCGTACAAGGCGGGTACGCCTTTAAGAGCCAAGATTTTTCAACCGTTGGTGAATGCCCTGTCTTAAAGATTAAGAACATCCGACATGGACATGTTTCATATGCAGAGACCTCTTTTGTAAACTCCGCAATCGCGCGGGCAACCCTGAAATGGGCAACAAAATCCGGCGACGTATTGGTTTCGATGACAGGGTCGGGTCCAAGTGCACCTGACTCTTTAGTAGGGCGCGTGGCAAGGGTTTGGAAAGGTGAAGCTCCCGCTCTAATAAATCAACGCATCGGCCGCATCATTTCCAGGCCAGGGGTTGATTTTGATCTCGATTTTGTTTTCTACTTGCTCTCCCTCAAAGAGTCGCAAGATTTCTTGGTATCAAATTCGACTGGAAGCGCGAACCAGGTAAACATAAGTGGAAAAACCATCGAGTCATTGCCTTGCCCGCGAATAAACCGAAACACAGGTGCAGAAATCGCGTCGGTATTCTTGGCGCTCGATGAGAAAATAAGGCTATTTCGCGAAACCAACGCCACCCTCGAAGCCATCGCCCAAGCCCTGTTCAAATCATGGTTTGTCGACTTCGACCCCGTGCGGGCTAAGCAGGGGGGGCGGGCACCCCAAGGCATGGATGAGGCAACGGCGGCACTCTTCCCCGGCAGCTTCGAAGACTCGTCGCTGGGATCAGTTCCGAAGGGATGGCAAGCCTCAACCGTAGGACAATCGTTCGTTCTAACGATGGGCCAGTCACCACCGGGCGATACTTACAACGAGGCGGGTGACGGGTTGCCTTTCTATCAGGGACGGACAGATTTTGGCTTCCGCTTCCCGAAGCAGCGTGTCTATTGCAGCGCGCCCACACGCCTGGCTAAAGTAGGCGATACGCTCGTAAGCGTACGGGCCCCGGTGGGCGATGTGAATGTCGCGATTGATTCATGCGCTCTTGGTCGTGGTGTGGCGGGAGTGTGCCATCCTGATGGTCACCGAAGCTATGTTTTCTATTCTATGCACCACCTTAAGCCCCGATTTGAAGTCTATAACGGCGAGGGGACCGTATTTGGCTCGGTCAACAAGAAGGACTTTCAGGGGCTTCCTGTAGTGCTTCCAGACGATAGGGTGTTGGAGATGTTTGAAAATCTGGTTGCCCCGTTGGACGCTCTCATCGAGAACAACGAACAGAAACTAAGAACCCTAACCGAACTGCGCAATGCCTTACTGCCCCGGCTAATTTCCGGCCAGTTGCGCCTTCCCAGTGCAGGCGAAGAAATCGTTGAACTTCTGACTGGGACCTAATCTCGTGGCGTAACGTATTCTTTAGCAATTTGTTGCATCGAACTGATGGACATTTTTGGGCCACTGATGACCGAAGACCAACTCGAACAAGAAACTTTAGCTTGGCTGAGCGCCACCGGCTACAACTATGTATACGGCCCCGATATCGGGGTTGACGGCGACGCCCCCGAGCGCAGCAACTACATACAGGTCGTGCTGGTTGAGCGCCTACGGGCCGCCATTAGCCGGCTCAATCCTTCGGTCCCATACGCCGCCCGCGAAGATGCGCTGCAACAGGTTCTGAACCTAGACACGCCAGTGCTGCTGTCAGCCAATCGGCAATTCCATCGCCTCTTGATTAACGGCGTGCCCGTCGAGTACCAGCGCAACGGCGAGACTCGTGGCGACTTCGTTCGCTTGATCAACTTCGCCAACGTGGACGCTAACGAATGGCTGGCGGTGAATCAGTTTTCCATCAAGGGGCCGAAGCATACCCGCCGCCCCGACATCATCCTTTTCGTCAACGGGCTGCCGTTGGTCCTTCTGGAACTCAAAAACCCGGCAGACGAAAATGCGGACATCTGGAAGGCGTTCGACCAGATCGAAACCTACAAGGAGCAGATCCCGGACGTGTTCCAATACAACGAGGTGCTGGTGATCGCTGACGGCACCGAAGCCCGTATGGGATCGCTGTCCAGTAGCGCCGAACGATACATGGCGTGGCGAACAATCGACGGAGTGGCGCTCGATCCACTGGGGCAGTTCAATGAGCTTGAGACGCTTGTGCGCGGGGTTTTGGCTCCAGTTTACCTGTTGGACTTCCTGCGCTTCTTCATTCTGTTCGAGGATGACGGTAGGCTGATCAAGAAGATCGCCGGCTATCACCAGTTTCATGCCGTGCGTGCTGCGATCATGCAGGTGGTCGTAGCATCGCGCCCTGGAGGCACTCAGAAGGGCGGCGTGGTGTGGCATACGCAAGGCTCGGGTAAAAGCATCACCATGACCTGCTTCGCTGCGTGCGTGATGCGCGAGACAGCAATGAAGAATCCGACCATCGTTGTCATCACCGACCGCAACGATCTTGATGGCCAGTTGTTCGGCGTTTTCTCGCTGTCGCAGGATCTACTGCGCGAGCAGCCGGTTCAGGCTTTGACGAGGCAGGACCTGCGCGCGAAGCTGGCCAACCGTCCATCTGGCGGTATTGTGTTTGCCACGATCCAGAAATTTATGCCGGGGGAGGATGAAGACACGTTCCCCCTCCTATCCGACCGGCACAACATTGTAGTCATTGCTGACGAGGCGCACCGAACGCAGTACGGCTTTGAGGCCAAGCTGAAGAGCCGTAAGGTGCCGCCAGCCTTGTTGGGCACCGGAGTGGCACATGCGTCGCAACTCAGCGTCGAAGAGGCGCCAGCGCAGTACCATGAGCGGTATCAGGTCGGCTACGCGCAGAACCTACGCGATGCGCTGCCGAACGCCACCTTTGTAGCCTTCACTGGCACGCCAGTTTCGAGCGAGGACAGGGATACGCGAGCCGTCTTCGGCGACTATATCCACATCTACGACATGCAGCAGGCCCGTGATGATGGCGCGACGGTGGCGATTTACTACGAGTCGCGCTTGGCCAAGCTGAACCTGCGAGAAGAATTGCTCGATGGCATCGACGACGAGGTGGACGAGCTGGCGGAGGACGAGGAGGATGACAAGAAGGCTCTGCTCAAGAGCCGCTGGGCCGCACTTGAAAAAGTCGTCGGCGCTGAACCGCGCATCCAGCAGGTGGCGGCCGATCTGGTCCAGCATTTTGAGGAGCGTGATAAGGCCCAGACGGGCAAGGCTATGGTAGTGGCCATGAGCCGTGACATCTGCGCGCACCTGTACAACGCCATCATTGCCTTGCGACCCGACTGGCATGACCACGACCCCGAGGAGGGCGTGATCAAGGTGGTGATGACAGGCTCTGCCAGCGACAAGCCGCTGCTGCGGCCCCACATCTACTCGAAGCAGGTCAAGAAACGCATGGAGAAGCGGTTCAAAGACCCTGACGACCCGATGCGATTGGTGATTGTTAGGGACATGTGGCTGACCGGCTTCGACGCGCCATGCGTGCACACCATGTACATTGACAAGCCGATGAAAGGCCACAACCTGATGCAGGCGATCGCGCGCGTCAACCGCGTGTTCCGCGACAAGCAAGGCGGCCTGGTGGTGGATTACATCGGCATCGCCAGCGACCTGAAGCAGGCACTCAAGGAGTACACCGCCAGCAAGGGCCGTGGACGCCCCACAGTCGATGCGTACGAGGCGTACGCCGTGCTGGAGGAGAAGCTGGACGTATTGCGTGCCATGCTCCATCAAATCGACTACAGCGGCTTCCTGAAGGGCGGGCACGGCATGCTGGCAAAGGCAGCAAATCATGTGCTTGGCCTGAAGGACGGCAAAAGGCGATTTGGTGATACGGCGCTGGCCATGTCGAAGGCGTTCACGCTGTGCTGCACGCTCGACGAGGCCAAGGCGGTGCGCGATGAGGTTGCGTTCTTCCAGGCCGTCAAGGTACTGCTGACCAAGAAGGAAATAAGCAGCAAGAAGCGCACGGACGAGGAGCGTGATCTGGCCGTCAGGCAGATCATCGGCTCGGCGCTAGTGTCGAATGAGGTCGTGGACATTTTCAATGCGGCGGGTCTCGAAAAGCCTAACATCGGCATCCTTGACGATGACTTCCTCAACGAGGTGCGCAACCTGCCTGAACGGAATCTGGCCGTGGAGTTGCTGGAGCGCCTGCTCGAAGGAGAAATCAAGACACGGTTCGCGACCAACGTCGTGCAGAATAACAAGTTCAGCGAGATGCTGACTAACGTCATCAAGCGTTATCAGAATCGGTCCATCGAGACAGCTCAGGTCATGGAAGAGCTGATTGTGATGGCAAAAAAGTTTAAGGAAGAGGCGGAACGGGGAGCTAACGCCGGGTTGAATTTGGACGAAGTCGCCTTCTACGATGCTCTTGCAGACAATGAAGAGTCAGTACGCGAGCTGGGTGACGAAACGCTGAAGAAGATTGCCCACGAGTTGGCAGAGAGCCTGCGCAAGAATGTCAGCGTGGACTGGGCCGTGAGAGAAAATGTCCGGGCCAAACTCCGGTTGCTGGTGCGGCGTATTTTACGCAAGTACAAATATCCGCCCGTTAAAGCCGAGGCAGCCGTCGCCTTGGTCATGCAGCAGGCAGAGACGCTGAGCGCCCAGTGGGCTTGAATCCCGAGTAAGACTTGGCAAGGAGCGATAAAATTGAACGCATATTTTGAAATAGCTTACGCAGCAGTTACGAATCGCCTTTGCTTGTTCACTGGGACTGGATTTTCAAAGGCAGTGACGAACAACGAGGCTCCAGGCTGGCAAGAACTTCTTGAAAGCGCCTGTGCGTTACTTGCTAATGGATCCGCCATCAAGTCAGCGCTTTTTCCAGCGACCGGAAAGAATCCTCTTAGTCTTGAGGAAGCGGCCCAAGTTATTTCATTGCAGTTTTCTAAAAATAAAAAAATACTCCACGAGGACTTAGCCGACATAGTGGCGGCGCTAGAGTGCAAAGGGGATAATGCAGTAATTGAAGAATTTTTAAGAAATTATCCTCTTCGTGTCATAACGACTAACTACGACTTACTAGCTGAGGATTTAGCCGGACCCGAGCGTTGTCAATCGATCTCTCCGGGTTTTCCAGTTCCTCGCTCATCAGCGCCAGTAAAAGTCTTTCACGTGCATGGTTCCATAGAGTCGCCGCTAAATATGGTGGTGACCTCGGATGATTATTTTCGTTTTATGACGGGCGAGACCTATTTCTCCCGTAAATTAAGTACGGTTTTGCATGAGAACACTGTGGTTATCCTGGGTTACTCCTTGGCGGATACAAATCTAAAAACTATTATTAATGACTACAAGCGTTTTTCTCGTACTCACGTAATTGGAGGTAATTTGTTCTTGGTATCGAGGGGTAAAGTCGCACGATATTTAAAGGAATACTACGCGCATAGCTACGGAATCCGAGTGCTTGATTCAACCGAGGTTCATAGTTTCTTTGAAAAGCTCACAGACCAAATGGCGGCGGCAACGAAATGTGCCGTTCCATCGATCGAAAAAATAAAAAAGGTCCTCGACCAAGGGGAGTCCTTTGACGATAGTTACCTCGGGCAGGAGGCGTCATTTTACGAGATAACGGCGTCAGTAGCGGCAATAGGAAGGAGTATTAACGATAATGATGTCGTGTCTGTTCTAGGTGAAGTAATCAAAAAGAAAATTTCTTTGACAGGTGCTAGTGGCGCGTGGGAACAGTACCAGCATCTGGCGCGATGGCTCTGTCACCTCGGCAGCATTCTAGAGCTGCCTGGCACTTCAATCGAGGCTGTCTACCTCAAAGCTGTGCTGAAGTCGATGGACAGTATGTCGAACGCGCTTGCATACGGAGCGTCTTGGGACGCTTACAAAGCGTGGGATGCCCGATGGACAAATTTACTCTGGGCAAACCGCGCACTCATTCGGGGTCATATTGAAGCAAGGTGTTTCAACGACGATGCTCTTGAGATCGTTCGCAGAGAATAGCGCCATGAGGTTGCTTCCGACGTGGGTACGGATGTGGGTACGATCGAAATAGTGCGGTTTCCTATAGGGAGCATGGCGGACACCGCTTCCGCCAAGCATACTGAAGAAGAGCCCCACGTGATGGGGCTTTTTTTCGTCCTCTCATACTTACGAGTGCCTGCGCTTCTGCACGGCTTGCCCACGGCCTGGGCCCAGAGCAGCAGACGTTGAACAAGATATCGGCAAATATCGATAAGTGCCCAGGTTTTGTGTAGGCTGGCCTGATGAACCTGCAAGCGGACCAGTTTCTTGAGCTGGCACGATCCAAGGACGTGCCGCGCACGCGCGATGTGCACGGCGCCGGCGCATCGCGCACTGCTCGCATCGCTGACCGACGACGGCCGGCTGCTCAAGCTTGAGCGCGGCCTGCATGCGTTGACACCCGCTTCCAGGTACACCACACTAAACCGTGATTCCCTCCTATCGGAGATGTCGACATGCCAGTCACGATCGGGACCCTGGGCACTGGCGGACTCGGCGCCAATGCGGTGAAGCCCCTCCGGATGGTCACGCCGAACGCGACGTCGGCCAGCCGTTGGCTGGAGGCCGCCGGCTACGCCTTCCCCAACCAAGACTTCCTGCGCGGCTTCCTCGAGCGTCACAGCGGTCAGTATGGTTTCCTGGACTATGGACGCTTCTTCACGGATCTGAGCAACGCGGTGTATCGGGCGCCGATCGTCTATTACGACCCCTACGCCAATTGGAGACGCACGCAGTACAGCGTCGTGCGCTCGGCGCCACTGCAGTTCTTGCTGGAAAATCTGAGGATGGATGTGGCGCTTCCGATCGCCGCCAATACGGTGACGCCGGAGGATTTGTTCGCACTCAGCGCGATCTGGGGTGCGGAAATCGCGCTGACGCTACGCGCTGGAAGCCGCCACGTGTTTTCGCAAGGCCGGCCTGGCGCCGTGCGCAGCCCGGACGGTCACATGGTTCTGGCACATACCCATCCGACCAAATCCCAGGACAAGACGCAGGTTGCGGGTGACATCGAAGTGGCTGGGATAGGCCGTGCGGAAATCGTGATCACGGAAGACATGATCATCTACATCACCCGCAACGAAATCATCAATGTGGTTCGGGGCGATCGTCTTTATCCATTGGATGGAATGTGCATCGACAGGACGACGCGGCTGAATCCTCAGCTCTTCAATGACCTGCATCGGCAGTACCTCGCGATCGAACAGCTCCGGGACGAGGCGGAAGCAAGGGCGAACGAGCAACTGCGACTCAGACTGAAGGCGAACCCTTCCTCCAGCAGCGATTCCTCGTGGATGGACTTCCTCGAACCTCCATGACAGCCTGACTGTTATAGAGGAGGTGTAGCACGTGAACAACGTTATCCCTGGTCTGCCGCGATTGTGACCGTCAGTCTGTCGCTAAAATGTAAAGGCATTTTATTTCCTGCGGTTAACAAGGCATCATGTCGGATTGTTCGAAAGAATTAAGACGACGTGCTGACCAACCCTTTCAAACGACCTCGCGCTTCCGTTAAACGTCCGCCACGCCTGGCCACCCTGACCATGCTCGTGGTCAGCTTCGCCGTGGCACTGACCATGCTCCTGCACCTGGCCCTGGTCAGCCACTTCGCACACCAGCAGGCGCGCAAGGAAGCGCAGGTGCGCCTGCAGCAGCTGTCGTGGCAGATGCGCGATTCGCTCAACCGCGCAATCGGCAATGCCGCCGCCAACGTCAAGCTGCTGTCCGAGCTGCCGCAGGTGCGCTCGATGAGCGACGTCGACCTGACCCGCAATGCCCTCGAATCCTTGCAGCGCTCGGTGCCGGAGTACGCCTGGATTGGCGTTACCGACAAGAACGGGCGCCTGATGGCGTCCACCGGCCGCCTGCTGGAAGGGGCGCAGGTCGATGCGCGGCCCTGGTTCCAGGCGGGACGCAATGGCTTGCATGCGTCCGACTACCATCCTGCCGTGATGCTCGGCAAGCTGCTGCCGAAGTCGCCGGACCCCTGGCGCTTCGTCGATGTGTCGGCGCCGCTGAAGAATGGCAAGGGCGAGTTCGTGGGCGTGGTCGGCGTACACATGAGCTGGCAGTGGGCGCGCAAGCGCGCGCGCGAGCTGTTGACGCCGGCCTTGCGCGAATATGGCGCCGAGGTGCTGGTGGTGCGCGACGACGGCACCGTGCTGCTCGGGCCGGAAGACCTGATCGAAAAGCGCATCGACAGCGCCAGCCTGCGCGTGGCCGCGAAAGGCGAAACCGGTTCCATGGGCGAGGTCGGGCCCGATGGCAAGACTTACCTGACCGGCTACAGCCGTACCGGCGTCGATGGCGATCCGGTCACCCTGAGGTGGTCGGTGCTGGTGCGCCATACCGAGGATGCGGCGCTGGCCGAGGCGCGCGTGCTGGAGCGCCGCATGTTCTGGCTCAGCGTGCTGATGGCGGCCATCCTGGCCGGCTGCGCGGCGCTGCTGGCGCGGCGCCTGACGCAGCCGATGGATGCGCTGAGCAACGCCATCGAACAGGCGGCCCACGAGACCGATGCCGGCCGTCCGGCGCCCGAGATCCCGGTGGTGGCCGGCTTCCATGAAGCGCAGGTGCTGTCGCAGGCGATGCGCGAACTGGTGCACAGCGAGGAGGCGCACCGCGAAGCGCTGGAAACGATGAACCTGCAGCTCGAATCCACCGTCGCCTTGCGCACGGCCGAGCTGCACGCGCTGCTGCTGCGCGATGTGCTGACCGGCCTGCCGAACCGGCGCGCGCTGATGGACATCCTGCCGGCGGCGATGGGGCGGGCCGGCCGCAACGGCAAGCCCTGCGCGCTGCTGTTCCTGGACATGGACGGCTTCAAGGCCGTCAACGATACCCATGGGCACGAAGAGGGCGACGAACTGCTGCGCCAGTTCGGTTCGCGCATCGCCGAGGCGGTGCGGCGCACCGATACCGTGGCGCGCCTGGCGGGCGACGAGTTCGTGGTGGTGCTCGAGGGCCTGGCGAACCTGGGCGATGCCGAGGAAAAGGCGCGCAGCCTGCTGGACGACCTGCGTCATCCGTATACGCTGAAGAAAGCGACGGTGTCGGTGGCCGCCAGTATCGGTGTCGCACTCCATTTGCCGGGCGATACGCCTGACCTGGACAACTGGCTGGCGCGCGCGGACGGGGCCATGTACGTGGCCAAGCGCGGCGGCAAGAATGCAGTCGCCCTGGCGTCCGCAGCGGGAAAAGTTGCCGCAGCGTAATTACGTCGGATTGTACCTACAAAAAGGCGAGCCATTCTGGTGAGCCGTATGTGGGGTAATCGACAGATGAACCTGCCAGGAGAAGCGTAATGTAGAGGCGTAGAGGGGATACGTCATGCTGAAGTCGCTTTTCACATTTGCTGTGCTGGGAGGAAGTGCCGCTGCGGCTTGCGCGCAGAGCGGCGTGACCACGTACGGCGTGCTCGATGCCGGCGTGGTCGGCGAGCGCGGTTGCGCCAATGGCTGCACCACGCGCGTCGGCAGCGGCGTCGCGTCGACGTCGCGCATCGGCCTGCAGGGCAGCGAAAAAGTCGGCGAGAATACCTCGGCCGTATTCGGCCTCGAAACCGAACTCAGGCTCGACACCGGCCATGGTGCGAATGACCGTCCTGTCAGCGAGCAGGGCCGCGAACGCCTGGAGCACCAGGCCTGGGTCGGTCTGTCCGGCGAATTCGGCGCCATCACGATCGGCCGCCAGTACAACCTGCAATACCTCGCATTGACCGACGTGGCCGACCCGTTCAAGGGCGGCACCGCCGGCAGCGCCACCAACCTGATCGGCGGACCGCGCCGGACCGACAACAGCGTGCAGTACTACAAGACCTTGCGGAACGGCTTGTCGGCCGGCGCGTCCTGGACCGCGCGCGACATCGATACCTCGCCCGCCGGCCGCGCCTGGGGCATGACGGTGGGCTTGACCAGCGGCCCGCTGACCGTGCGCGCGGCGCACCGCAACCAGGGCGCGGTGCGTGCGCAGCTGAATTACAAGACCGCCAACGAGACCATCTCCCGCAATTCGATCGTGGCCGCGAACCTGCGCATGGGCTTCGGCACCGCCTACGCCGCCTACAGCATGAGCCGCGGCATCGCCAACTCGCCGCTGTTCAATCCGGACAATCCCTACGGCGCCGGCATGGCGCGCACGCCGTCGAACAGCAGCCGCGACGTGCTGCTCGGCATGGCGGTGCCGGTCGATAACGCGATCACCCTGCTGGCCTCGTATATCCGCAAGGACGACCGCGACCTGGCCAACCAGGACGCCAACCAGGCCGCCTTCGGCGCCAGCTACGCGCTGTCGCGCCGCACCGATTTCTACGCGGCCTACTCGCACATCCGGAACCGCAACGGCGCCGGCTATACGGTTGGCAACGCCAGCGCGCCGGGCAGCGGTAACAAGGCCTTCAACATCGGCATGCGCCACGCTTTCTGAAAGTTCGAGAAAGCCCCATGACTGCGTTGCATTCGTCTCGCCGTACTCCCGGACTGTTCGACGATGCGCCTTGTCCCGGGGTTTTCTCGAACGCGTTTAACGTTCTTGCAGGCCTGCCATGCGCTGCGACGCGCGGGCGGGAAACGCTGTAGCCTGACACCATCCACCCACACTTTATGGAGGCATTCATGACTGGAGCCAGCACCCTCGATCCGGACAACTTTCCGGAAGCACCCGACCGCAGCCTGGGCAAGGGCCACGGCACCGACGCCCTTGGCCCGAGCGATATTTCCGATACCGGCAGCGACGTGGTCGGCGGCCCCGGCTTCGCGGGCAACCTCGACGACGATCAATTGATTCAACTCGATGAAGGCACGACCTCGGACCTGGAAGCCAGCCACGCCGGCGACACCGCCGGCCCCGACGTCGGCGACGCCGATTTCTCGGGCGACACCGACATGGGCGGCACCGGCGAACGCGCCGCCGCCGGCCGCGACACGGTGGCCAGGGATGGCGCCGATATCGATACCGACCGTATCGAATCCATCCCCGACCTGCCGCTCACGGAAGACGATACCGACTTCCTAGCGAGCCAGCCGCCGC
>Ga0265798_10002715_pt1 | contig 25753 bp, 21 predicted proteins | sample P3T30metagenome_FD_192430 | JGI IMG/M metagenome (GOLD analysis project Ga0265798, IMG submission 192430) | Plant litter microbial communities from East Loma Ridge, Irvine, California - P3 T30 | ecosystem: Environmental > Terrestrial > Plant litter > Unclassified | place: USA: California...
GGCCGCGGTTCGAGAAGCACAGCATGTAGTCGTGGGTGTTGGCGATGAACAGCTGGTCGATCCAGTCCTCGTCCTTGGTCGCCATCGCCTGCTTGCCGCGGCCGCCGCGCTTCTGGGCGCGGTATTCCGAGATCGGCTGCGACTTCATGTAACCGGTGTGCGACAGGGTCACCACCATGTCCTGCGGGGTGATCAGGTCTTCGGTTTCGAGGTCGCTGGCATTGTGCTCGATGGCCGAGCGGCGGCTGTCCTTGCCGTTTTCGGTGTAGTCGGCCTTGATCTGCGACATTTCGTCGACGATGATCGCGGTGACGCGTTCCGGCTTGGCCAGGATGTCGAGCAGGTCGGCGATGTGGGCCATCACTTCCTTGTACTCGTTGACGATCTTGTCCTGCTCGAGGCCGGTCAGGCGCTGCAGGCGCATCTGCAGGATTTCCTGGGTCTGCTCGTCGGACAGGCGGTACATGCCGTCGGCCTGCATGCCATAGTGCTTCGGCAGGTGCTCCGGACGGAAGGCTTCGATGCCGCCGGCGGCGCCGGTTTCGGTACGGCTCAGCATCTCGCGCACCAGCGACGAATCCCAGGTGCGCTGCATCAGCTCGACCTTCGCGACCGGCGGGGTCGGCGCAGCCTTGATGATGGCGATGAACTCGTCGATGTTCGCCAGGGCAACAGCGAGGCCCTCTAACATGTGCCCGCGCTCGCGCGCCTTGCGCAGCTCGAACACGGTGCGGCGGGTGACCACTTCGCGGCGGTGCGACAGGAAGCTCTCGAGCATCTGCTTGAGGTTCAGCAGCTTCGGCTGGCCGTTGACCAGCGCGACCATGTTCATGCCGAAGGTGTCCTGCAGCTGGGTCTGCTTGTACAGGTTGTTCAGCACCACTTCCGGCACTTCGCCGCGCTTCAGCTCGATCACCACGCGCATGCCCGACTTGTCGGACTCATCGCGGATGTCGGAGATGCCTTCCAGCTTCTTGTCGCGCACGTTCTCGGCGATGCGCTCGAGCAGCGATTTCTTATTGACCTGGTAGGGCAGCTCGTCGACGATGATGGCCACGCGGCCGCCATCCTTGCCGTACTCTTCGAAGTGGGTCTTGGCGCGCATCACCACGCGGCCGCGGCCGGTGCGGTAGCCGTCGCGCACGCCGGACACGCCGTAGATGATGCCGGCGGTCGGGAAGTCCGGCGCCGGGATCAGCTCGATCAGTTCGTCGATCGTGCAGTCCGGGTTCTTCAGCACGTGCAGCGCGCCGTTGATGACTTCGGACAGGTTGTGCGGCGGGATATTGGTCGCCATGCCGACCGCGATGCCCGAGGAGCCGTTCACCAGCAGGTTCGGGATGCGGGTAGGGAGTACGGTCGGCTCTTTTTCCTTGCCGTCGTAGTTCGGCTGGAAGTCGACGGTGTCCTTGTCGATGTCGGCCAGCAGTTCCTGCGAGATCTTGTCAAGGCGGCACTCGGTGTAACGCATCGCCGCGGCGCTGTCGCCGTCGATGGAACCGAAGTTGCCCTGCCCGTCCACCAGCGTGTAACGCAGGGAGAAATCCTGCGCCATGCGCACCAGCGTGTCATAAATCGAGGCATCGCCGTGCGGGTGGAATTTACCCATGGTCTCGCCGACCACGCGCGCACATTTCAGGTACGGGCGGTTCCACACGTTGTTCATCTCGTGCATCGCGAACAGCACGCGGCGGTGCACCGGCTTGAGACCGTCGCGCGCATCCGGCAGAGCACGGCCCACGATCACGCTCATCGCGTAGTCGAGGTAGCTCTTGCGCATCTCTTCTTCCAAGGAAATTGGAATTGTTTCTTTTGCGAATTGATCCATTGGCGGGTCGGCTTTTTTCAGCAGTAAATTTGAATTCCTAAGCTCATGATTTTACCACGCGCGCCATATATCAGCACCCGATTTTGAAAGCAAGGTCAGCACGGCAAGAGTGCGCACAATTAGCATTGTTGACACATGCCTGTCATAAACTTTCGTCAAGCTTGCGAACTGTTCACGACACGTTGTTGCGCAGAAACAACGCGACAAATCCCATGCACCGCAAATGAGCACCCTGCGGTCGTGCGGATGTAGCGTATGTGGCAAAATGGCCGAGAAGTTAATTGCATGTTTCACAATGCGAAACAGACACGTCGGTGCAAGTGTTAATATTCTGACTATGTGCCCGCTTAAGATTTACCGAAAGGAAGAAAAAATATGAAAAAACTGGCAATCCTCATGCTCGCAGCGATGGCTGGCAGCGCTTTCGCGCAGAGCGCACCGCCGTACGCGCCGCTGACGACCGACATCCAGGCGCCGACGCCGTATAGCGCTTACGTGCAGGATGCCCGCGGCGTGATCGCGCGCAATCCTTTCGGCCTGTGCTGGCGTACCGGCTACTGGACCCCGGCCGACGCGGTCCCGGGCTGCGACGCGCCGCTGTGCGTCCCGCCTGAGAAACTGGAAAACGGCAAGTGCGTCGCCCCGCCGCCGCCGCCGGTCGTCGAAGCACCGGCACCTGCCCCGGCACCTGCCCCGGCACCGGCTCCGGTCCCGACCTCGGAAAAAGTGAGCTACTCGGCTGACGCCTTCTTCGATTTCGACAAGGCCGTGCTGAAGCCGGCTGGCAAGGCATCGCTGGATGACCTGACCTCGAAGCTGAAGGACATCAACCTGGAAGTCATCATCGCCGTCGGCCACACCGACTCGGTCGGTACCGATGCCTACAACCAGAAGCTGTCGGTCCGCCGCGCTGAAGCCGTCAAGGCCTACCTGCAGAGCAAGGGCGTGGAATCGAACCGCATCTACACCGAAGGCAAAGGCGAGAAGCAGCCTGTGGCCGACAACAAGACTGCCGCCGGCCGTGCCAAGAACCGCCGCGTGGAAATCGAAGTGGTCGGTACCCGCAGCACCCAGCAGCAGTAAGCCGGGCCAGCCCGTCATGAACCCCGCTCCGGCGGGGTTTTTTTTCGCCAGCCAAACCGTAGCACCGCGGCATTTCCGTTATTATTCCGACCTATGACTACCGAACCGACGATGGCGGCCAACGCCGATCCTTTGGAAATCCAGAAATTCAGCGAACTGGCCCACCGCTGGTGGGACCCGACGTCCGAGTTCCGCCCACTGCACGAGATCAATCCGCTGCGCCTCGAGTGGATCAACGCCCGCGTGCCGCTCGCCGGCAAGAACGTGATCGACATCGGTTGCGGCGGCGGCGTGCTGTCCGAATCGATGGCGCGCAAGGGCGCGAAAGTGACCGGCATCGACCTGTCCAAAAAGGCGCTCAAAGTGGCCGACCTGCACAGCCTGGAGTCGGGCGTCGACGTGCGCTACAAGCTCATCGCCGCTGAAGACATGGCCGCCGAGGAACCGGGCCAGTTCGACGTCGTCACCTGCATGGAAATGCTCGAGCACGTCCCCGATCCGGCCGCCATCGTGCGCGCCGCGGCCGCGCTCGTGAAGCCCGGCGGCCACGTGTTCTTCTCGACCCTGAATCGTAATCCGAAGTCCTACCTCTTCGCGGTGATCGGCGCCGAGTACGTGCTGCGCATGCTGCCGCGCGGTACCCACGACTACGCCAAGTTCATCACCCCGGCCGAGCTGTCCGGTTTCATCCGCGCCGCCGGCCTGCAGCTCGACGGCATGAAAGGCCTGAGCTACAACCCGCTCACCAAGATCTATTCGCTGAACCAGGACACCGACGTCAACTACATGGTCGCCTGTACCAAGCCTCTGTAATCCCGCACCCACGAAGCCGCATGACTTTTCCTTCCCGCCTGCCTGCGCCGCGCGCCGTCCTGTTCGACCTCGACGGCACGCTGGCCGATACCGCGCCCGACCTCGCCGCTGCCGTCAACTGGCTGCGCACCGAGCGCGGCCTCGAACCGACGCCCTACGCGGTGCTGCGGCCCACGGCCTCGGCCGGCGCGCGCGGCATGATCGGCGCCGCCTTCGGCCTGCAACCGGGCGACGAAGGCTATGAAACCCTGCGCCTGCAGTGGTTCGACCGCTACCAGTCCGCCATGGCGGTCGAGACCACGCTGTTCGACGGCGTCCCGGAACTGCTCAAGGGCATCGAAGACGCCGGCATGGCCTGGGGCGTGGTTACCAACAAGCCGATGCGCTTCACGGACCCGCTGATTCCGCAGATCGGCCTGGCGCACGCCGGCTGCGTGGTGTCCGGCGACACCACCGGCTTCGCCAAGCCCCACCCTGCCCCGCTGCTCGAAGGCGCACGCCTGCTGGGCCTGCCGCCGGAAGCCTGCTGGTATGTCGGCGACGACCTGCGCGACGTCGAAGCCGGCCGCGCCGCCGGCATGGTCACGGTGGCCTGCGGCTGGGGCTATTGCGGCGACATCCCGCCCGCCACCTGGGGCGCCGACTATTTGCTCGACACGCCGCTGCACCTGCTGCAAGTGTTGCGCGAAGTGATCAGCGCTGCGCGCGCCGCCTGAGTCCTGCCGCGGCTGGCGAGCCCGGCCGCTTACATATCTTTACGATTGATACAGGCTACAGTCTAGTTCTACACGATTGCCGCCATTAATCTACTCCCATCGGACAACGCAATACCTCAGGAGCAGACATGGAAGCGATCAAGACCACCACCAACCGTATCCACCCGCTGATGGCAGCCGCCGCCGCATCGGTGATCATCGTCAGCCTGGTCGGCACCGCCGCCATCACCGGCGTGCTGCCGAGCTCGAACAGCGCACCGTCGCCGCAAGCTGCTGCCCTGATGAGCGCGCAAAACGGCTATGCGCCGGGCTATGCCGGCGCACCGGCTCCGGCCGGCTACGTCCAGCCTGTGCAAGGCCAGCCGGTCGGCTATCCCCAGCCGGTCCAGGCCCAGACGATCGGCTATGCACAACAGGTGCAAGGCGCCTACCAGCAGCCGGCCGCGGCCATGTATGCGCAGGCCGCCCCGGTCGCCGCTGCCGCCGCTGCACCGGCACCGGTGGTGATCAAGGAAACCGTGATCAAGGAAGTGCCGGTCAAGCAGGCTGCGCCGAAGCCGCGCACCGTGGTCCACCATACTTATGCACGTAACGATTACTACGCCCCGGCACCGCGTCCGGCACCGCAGCCGAACTATGTCGGCATCGGCACCGGCGCCGTCATCGGCGGCCTGATCGGCAACCAGATCGGCGGCGGCAACGGCAAGAAGCTGGCAACCGTGGCCGGCATCATCGGCGGCGGCATGATCGGCAACCAGATGATCAACAACCCGAACCGCTGATCGGACGGCTCGAAAGACCGCATCACTGCACACCACCTCCATTTACGATACAATGGAGGTTCTTCGTTGGGGGGCGACCTGGTTTCGACGTGGGTTGCAAAGCAGCGCAGGGCATACCGAGGACTGGTTACCTCGTAAATACATCCAGAAATCAATAACTGCAAACTACTCCACCTCGCCTCTCGGGTGGGCCGCAAGGCAAGTAGAGTCATTTAGAGAGGCTAGGACTCAAGCGGGTTACTTGCTTGCTTCCGAAATTTTAGGTAACTCGCTAGTACAAAGGGTGCACATCCCCGTTGTGCTGGTTAAATTAAAAGATAGTGCTAAGTATGTAGAACTGTCTGTAGAGTGCTTGCGGACGTGGGTTCGATTCCCACCGCCTCCACCAGTATTCAAAAACAAAGGCCTCGTCGGCGCAAGCTGACGAGGCCTTTGTTTTTGAATACCTGCATGAGCAGATGGGCATCGAATCCACGTCCGGCACGGATGTGGGGCGCAGCCGGGTTCCCGGTTTAATGCCTCCTTGACGAATAAACAATAATCCGTCGAGCTGCCGGCATTGATTCCCTGTTGAAGATGCAGCAATGCCCGGCGAACGAAGCAGACAGGGATCCCCGAGCACTCTGCCGGGCTTTGCAGAAATCACCCCTTTTCGCCAGAAGTTTCGGGTTGCCAATGCACCCGTCAGGCCCGCGCCAACACTGCATCCGCTTACTGGAACGCGAAATACGCCACTACGTCGCTGTGCCGACCAACCAACACAAAGCCCGCCGGCGCAAGCCAGGCGGGCTTTTTCGTTTTCCCCGGTGCTGACGCTATTCCGCACTGCAGCAATTTCCTGCTACTCAGCTTGCATAAACAAAATATCGTTTCGCTCGAAAGCGAAATTCGGCCGCCCAAGTAACACACTGTATCTAAAAACCAACGGATGTAACACAAAGCAACGTAATATTTCTTAAATACATATTTACGTCTTTGCGCTAACGCAATGTTGTGCAACAGTATTTATACGCGTAGTGACTATCCATCCGGCATGACGACCGGAGCAACACGCGAGTTGCTTATAAATTTCCATCCCAGGAGTAGTTGTGAAGCAAAAAAGTATCTTGAATAAGAAAGTCATGGCTCTGGCCGTTACCCTGGCCATTCCAGCTCTAGTCGCTGCGCAAGAGGCTAACCAGCCCGAACCGAAGATGCAGCGTGTCGAAGTCACCGGCTCCAGCATCAAACGCACCGATACCGAAGCAGCAAGCGCGGTCCAGATCCTGACCCGCGCCGACATCGAAAAAACCGGCCAGAACACCGCGCTGGGCATCCTGACCGCCACTTCCTCGATCAGCACCGACATCAGCTCGGCTTCCGCCAGCTCGGGCAGCTTCGCCACCGGCTCGTCCGGCGTCAGCATGCGCGGCCTGAGCAAGGTTGCGACCCTGATCCTGGTCAACGGCCGCCGCATCGCCCCTTACGGCCTGGCCGACGGCGCACAGCAGAATTTCACGAACCTGGATGCGATCGCCAGCGACGCCATCGAGCGTATCGAAGTCCTGAAGGACGGCGCCTCGGCAATCTATGGTTCCGACGCGATCGCAGGCGTGGTCAACATCATCCTGCGCAGCAACTACCAGGGCTTCCAGGTCAAGGGCCAGTACAGCGAAGCGCCGCACTTCAACGATGCGCGCAACCGCAACCTCTCGGCAATCTGGGGCTATGGCGACATCGACAAGAACGGCTTCAACACCTACCTGACCGCCGAAGTCTACAAGACCGACGGCTACAGCCAGGGCGACCAGCGCGAACTCTACCCGGCATGGCACCGCCTGACCCCGGGCCGCTCGACCTATGATGCGAAGAGCTCGTTCTCGCCGACCGGTAACTACTTCCTGAGCAGCACCAACATCGTCGCCGCACCGGGCTGCCCGGCCGCCGACATCGACCCGACCGACAAGCTGTGCAAATGGGACGCTACCCCATACAACGGCCTGCGGACGGACAACAAGCGCCACTCGATCGCCAGCAGCACCCACTTCCGCATCGGCAAGGACATCAACGCCAACTTCGAGATCACGACCGCGGGCGAGGTCAGCGAATACATCGTTGCTCCGTTCAGCATGAGCAACGGCGGCACGACCACCGGCGCGAACGTCTGGTACAACGCAGTCGCCGGCAAGATGGTCGGTCCGTTCTTCTATCCGAAGCTGCCGGTCGGCCACCCGATGAACCCGTACAGCACGCCGGTCGAGTATCGCGCGCGCCTGATGGACACCGGTAACGGCTTCAACTTCAACCGTACCGATTCCGACCAGCAGCGCGTCATGCTGGCCCTGGACGGTACCATCGGCACCTGGGACTGGAAATCGGCACTCGGCTACGCGCATTCGAGCGCGACCAAGGCAACCCGCGCCGTCAGCGCCACCGGCTACACCAACGCGATCGTCAACAAGACCTACCAGTTCGGCAAGCAGAACGATGCAGCCCTGCTGGAATCGATGTTCCCGGTCCGCACCACCGAAGGCGAAGCCAAGGTCAAGTTCTTCGACGCAACCGTGTCGGGCACCGTCGCGCAGCTGCCGGCCGGTCCGCTGAATGTCGCATTCGGCACCGACATCCGCCAGAACTCCTACTGGATGAAGAGCTCGGACAACGTGCTGCGTGGCGAACTGGTAGGTGTCTTCGGCCTGCAGGTGGACGATTCGCGTAACGAATACGCGCTGTTCACCGAAGCCAACGTCCCGCTGCTGAAGGGCCTGGAATTGAACGCGGCCGTCCGTGCCGACAAGAGCAGCGGTTTCGATGCACACATCTCGCCGAAGCTGGGCCTGCGCTACAACGTCAACGACAGCCTGCTGCTGCGCGCTACCGCATCGGGCGGCTTCCGTGCGCCGAACATCGTCGAATCCGGTAACGGCCTGGGCCGCAGCTCGGTTGCCACCAGCGTCAACGACCTGCGCCGCTGCCCGATCGCCAGCCAGCTGAACGACCTGGTGCAGAAAGCGCCGGGCGCGACCACTGTCGACAAGCAGCAGGCCAACACCTTCCGCAACGCGGAGTGCCTGGCCAACCTGCCAAGCTTCGTCAAGTCGAACCCGGACCTGAAACCGGAAACCTCGCGTTCGCTGACCCTGGGCGCCGTGTGGGAGCCGATCAAGAACTGGAGCGCCGGCCTCGACTACTACATCATCGAGCGCCGTAACGAAATCGGTACCCGTCTGGTCAGCGACGTCCTGAAAGGCGAAGCCAGCCTCCCGGCCGGTCAGCTGCTGCGTATCGACAGCTCTGCTGCCGACAACGAATTCCTGGCACTGGTGAAGAAGTACGCGCCGAACAACACGATCAACTACGGCGGTGTCGGCCAGCTGGGCCTGGTGTACAACCCGTACGTGAACAGCGGCCGTACCCGTGTGTCCGGTTTCGACTTCGACGCATCGGGCCGCTTCAAGTTCATGGACACGGACTTCCGCCTGAAGCTCGACGGTTCCTACGTCTGGAAGTACCAGAACTACAGCCAGGCACTGGGCGGCTACGACGAGAACATCGCCGGCACCTGGGACTTCTACGACTTCCCGGCGTCGCGCCTGAAGACCGTCACCAGGCTGTACATGACGAAGGGCAATTTCGACCATTCGCTGTCCATGAACTACAACAGCGGCTGGGGCAACAACAGCAACTCCTCGCCGACCTACTGCGTCACGCAGAAAGTCGCGCCGGAGAACATGGCGACCTGCAACCACGTCGGCAGCAACACCACCTTCGACTACTCGCTGACCTACTCGGGTATCGATCACGTGAAGCTGAGCCTGTTCGTCAACAACATCTTCGAACAGGATTACCCAATCACCTGGCGCGATGGCTACGTCGCGCAGTACCGCCGCGTGTCGGTAGCTGCAACCTACAAGTTCTGATCGCGCAAGCGCTCAGGGCAGTCATGAAGACCAGGCTTCGGCCTGGTCTTTTTTTACGCCGTCGGTCCCGGGTCGTTGCCCGGCGCCAGCATCAGCTCCTTGGCCATGGCGTCGTTGAAGGCCGGCAGGTCGTCGGGCTTGCGGCTGGTGACGAGCCGCGCATCGATGACCACTTCGTCATCGGTCCATTCGGCCCCGGCATTGATCAGGTCCTTCTTCAGGCTCGGCCAACTGGTCATGTGCTTGGCGGTGGCGATGCCGGCATCGATCAGGGTCCAGGGACCGTGGCAGATGGCGCCAACCGGCTTGTCCTCGACGCTGAAGCCGCGGATGAAGTCGATGGCCTCGCGGCTCATGCGCAGGTTGTCCGGGTTGGCCACGCCGCCCGGCAGCACCAGGGCGTCGAAGTCGGTCGGGTTGGCGTCGCGCACATTCATCTCGACCCGGAACCTGTCGCCCGGCTGCAGGTGGTTAAAGCCCTGCACTTCCTCGCCGGCATCTTTCGGCGACAGCAACACCACGGTGGCGCCGCGTTCCTCCAGATACGAGCGCGGGCTCGTGTATTCGATCTGCTCCACGCCGTCCGTCATCAGCATGGCGACGCGCTTGCCCTCCAGGGGCTTGCCTGACACCTGTTCCATCATTTCTCCTCCGCCAGTTCTTTCAGGATGGCCTGGTTGAAGGCCGGGATGTCGTCCGGCTTGCGGCTGGTGACCAGCCTGCCGTCGACCACCACCTGTTCGTCCGACCATTGGGCGCCGGCGTTTTGCAGGTCGGTCTGCAGGGTCGGCCAGCTGGTCATGCGCCTGCCGGTGACGAGCTCGGCGTCGATCAGGGTCCAGGGTCCGTGGCAGATCGCGGCGATCGGCTTGTTCTTCATGCCGAATTCGCGGATGAAGCCGATCGATTCTTCCGACAGGCGCAGCTGGTCCGGATTGGCCACGCCGCCGGGCAGCACCAGCGCGTCGAACTCGTCGGGCCGGGCATCGCGCACGTTCATCTCGACCCTGAACTTGTCGCCGAGGTCCATGTGGTTCATGCCCTGGATTTCCTCGCCGGCGGCCTTCGGCGAGACCAGGGTCACCCGGGCGCCCTGCTCCTCGAGGAAGCCGCGCGGCCCCGTGTATTCGACCTGCTCGACGCCATCCGTCATCAGGATGGCCACGCGCTTGCCCTGCAGGGCCTGGCCCCCGGCCTGTTGCGCATTCTGTTGCATGAGACCTCCTTGTCGTCGATTGTGTGATCGCTGCTGGAGGTCGATTGTAGTTTTGCCCGCTACGGGGCGGCGCCAGCGTGCCTGAAGGAAGCGAAAGGACGCTAGTCGATGCCCAGCGCGTGCAGGCGCGCACGCAGGCGGCGCACCTCGTCGCTGAGGTCGACCACCAGCGCGGCCACGTCTTCGTTGGCATCGAAGTCGCGCTCGACGCGCAGCAGGCTGCGGGCGCGCAGCAGGTCGCCGCTGCGGAAGCGCCAGGCCGTCACTTGCACCTGCTGTTCCAGACCCGCCTGCCCGCCGAGGATGCCGGCATGCACCCGTCGCACCACCCAGTCGGGTTCCACACCGCAGGCGCGCGCCAGTTCATCGAGCGTCAGGGCGGCATCGTCGATCAGCACGCCGCTCAGGATCGTCATCTCATGCATCGTCAGGCTCCTATGCGTTCACGTGGGTTGAAGGCCAGCTCGCGCGCCATTTGCTCGTACAGCGCACGCGCACGGTCGCTGGTGGCCGGCGGCAGCACCACGTCCAGGATCAGGTAGAGGTCGCCCGGCTGGGACGATGGGATGCCCCTGCCCTTCAGGCGCAGCTTGCGGCCGCTCTGCGAGCCCGGCGGCACGGTCACCTCGACCGCGCCCGAGGGCGTCGGCACCGAGATGCTGGCGCCGAGCGCCGCTTCCCACGGCGCCACCGGCACGTTCTGGTAGACGCTGGCCCCCTCGACGCGGTAGCGCGCGTCCGGGTTGAACTGGATTTCGAGGAACAGGTCGCCCGGCCCGGCGCCTTTCACTCCCGGATGGCCCTGGCCCGCCAGGCGCAGCTGCTGGCCCGGCGTGACGCCCTTCGGGATGTTCACGCTGAGGGTCTTTTCCTGCTGGCCGGCGCGCAGGGAGATGGTGCGCGTCGCGCCCTGGTAGGCATCGCGCAGGTCGATCGCGATCGCCGCGTGGATGTCCTCGCCGCGCATCTGGAAACCGCCGCCGCCCATGCCGGCACCCATGCCCCCGCGCCGGCCGCGTCCCATGTGGGCGAACAGGTCGGCGAAGATGTCCTCGGCGCTGGCACCGCCGCCGCCGAAATCGTACTGCTGGCCCCAGTCCGGGGGCGGCTGGAAGTCCTGGCCGTGGCGCCGTCCCTGGCCGAGCGCGTCGTAGGCGGCGCGCTTCTCGGCGTCGCCCAGCACCTCGTAGGCCTCGTTGATTTCCTTGGTCTTTTCGGTTGCGTCCTTGTGCTTGCTGACATCCGGGTGGTATTGCCGGACCAGCTTGCGGTAAGCCTTCTTGATGTCGTCGGCGGACGCGGTCCGTTCGACACCCAGGGTCTGGTAGTAGTCCTTGTATTCCACGAGCTTGCTCCTGGATTGGTGGATTGGTTGGATGACCCTCTATTTGTGGGCTGAAATTGATAGTTCAACTACGCATGCACGGCGCGTAGGACTGCTGATCTGGCACATCCCGCGACTCGTCCATTTGCCCAGAATGGGTAGCAGCACGGCCCCGCCGATCGTCCAGCTAGGCATAACTGTCGAGCAGTGCTAAATTGGCAAGGGAACCGTATTTACCGGGGAGGCGTAGATGAACAAGTGGGTCAAACGCACCAGCGTCGCACTGGTCACGCTCGTCCTGCTGGGCGTGGCGGCGACCGTCGTCGGCAAGGCGATGGGCGAACGCAAGATGGCGCGCAACGTGGTCCTGCAGGTAAGGGCCCTGGACGTGGTGCCGGACCCCGCCCGCATCGAGCATGGCCGCTACCTCTACAACACGCGCGGCTGCGCCGAGTGCCATGGCGCGGACGGCGCCGGCAAGACCATCGTCAGGGATGGCAGCATGCTGGTGGTCGCCCCCAACATCACCGCCGGTACCAACGGCACCACCACGGCCTACAAGGTGGTCGACTGGGTGCGCACCGTGCGCCACGGCGTCAAGCCGAACGGCAACCCTGTGATGATGATGCCCAGTGAGGACTACAGCCGCTTCACCGACGAGGACATGGCGGCCCTGGTCGCCTACCTCCAGCAGATGCATCCCGTGCCCGGCAACAGGGCCGTGATCGAGGTCCCGGCCCAGGTAAAGGCCCTGTACGCCTTCGGCATGATCCAGGACGCGTCCGAGAAGATCGACCACGCGCAGGGGCCGGTCCGCGCCGTCTCGGCCGCCGTCACGCCCGAATACGGCGCCTACGTCGCCAACGCCTGCATCGGCTGCCACGGTGCGGCCCTGAGCGGCGGCAGGATTCCCGGCACGCCGCCGTCCTGGCCTGCCGCTGCCAACCTGACGCCCGGCAAGGGCAGCGCCATGGTGCGCTATCCGACGCCGGAAGCCTTCGTGGCCATGCTGCGCACCGGCCACCGGCCCGACGGCAAGCCGATCAGTCCGGTCATGCCCTTCGGCTCGCTCAAGCAGATGAACGATACCGATGCGCACGCCCTGTACGCCTACCTGAAAACGGTGCCGGCGCGCGAGGCCGGGCGGCATTAGCAATTAATCAGTAAAATCCTCGGTTTCCTCAGCAAACCGAGTCATGACGTCTACTGTTACCGCCGCGCACGTTTCCTCCCCCGTCCGCACCGAGATCGCAACTCTCTGGCGCCTCTCGTGGCCGATGCTGGTCGGCCAGCTCGCGACGGTCGGCATGGGCGTGGCGGACGTGGCGATGACCGGCCACGTCAGCGCGGCCGAGCTGGCCGCCGTCTCGCTCGGCACCTCGGTATGGTCGATCGTGCTGGTGACCGTGATGGGCATCATGATGGCGGTGAACTCGGTGGTCTCGCACGAGATGGGCGCCGGCCGCTTCGACAGGATCTCGCACTCGGTGCGCGAATCGCTGTGGATGGGCCTGATCGTCGGCATCGGCGGCTGCATCGCCGCCAACCTGTGCACGCTGCTGTTCGACCATATCGGCCTCGAACAGGCCGTGGCCGACCGCGCCAAGACCTTCCTGCACATCATCAGCCTCGGCATGCCGGCCTTTGCTTGCTACCGCGCACTGTACGGCTACACGACCAGCATCAACCAGACCAAGCCGATCATGGTCATCGCCATCCTCGGCCTGCTGTACAACATCGTCGTCAACTACCTGTTCATCTTCGGCAGCTTCGGCTTTCCGAAGCTCGGCGCGCTGGGCTGCGCGGTGTCCACCGCCACCGGCGTCTGGCTGATGCTGGCCGCGATGGTCGGCTGGATCAAGGTATCGAGCGCCTACCGCGCCACCTACCCCTTCACCCATTGGGAAGGCCCGAACTGGCCCGAGATCCGCAGCATGCTCAGGCTCGGCCTGCCGATCGGGGTGACCCACTTCGCCGAGGTCAGCGCCTTCGGCGTGGTCAGCCTGCTGGTAGCGCGCTTCGGCGTCGTGCAGGTGTCGGCGCACCAGGTCGCGCTGAACTTCATCTCGCTGGTCTTCATGGTGCCGCTGAGCTTTTCGATCGGCGCGTTGACCCGTGTCGGCCAGTCGATGGGCGAAGGCGACCCGGTCAAGGCACGCTTCGTGGCCTGGATCGGTACCGGCATGTGCATCTCTTTCGGCATGCTGTCGGCGCTGGGCATTGCCCTGTTCCGCTGGCAGATCGCCGCCATGTACAGCTCGGACCCGGCGGTGCAGTCGACCTGCGCCACCCTGCTGCTGCTGGCCGCCATCTTCCAGCTGTCCGACTCGACCCAGGTGGCGGCCGCGTCCGCGATCCGCGGCTACAAGGTGACGCGCTCGCCGATGGTGATCCAGATGATCGCCTTCTGGGGCGTGGCCCTGCCGGTCGGCTGGATCCTGGGCTGGGCCCCGGCCTGGTTCCCGTGGTCGCCGGGTGCGCCGATGCAGGCCACCGGTTTCTGGATCGGGCTGGTGCTGGGTCTGACCGTGGCGGCGGTGCTGCTGGCCTGGTCGCTCGACAAGCTGTCGAAGCGGCGCATTCTCGAGGCCAGTGCCGGCCAGGAGCGCAAGCTGACGGTTTAGTGCTTGCTGGACCTCCCGAATTGCTTGCTGTTTACCGAACGTCGGGACATTCGCATTCACGGTACTGTATGTCCTCCCTGCGATCTGCCGAGACTGGCGCCCAACGGCAGCTACTGCTTCTTCACAAGAAGTGCTACCACCGCATGCCTGAATTGTGGGTCCAGGTGCGATTGCAGAAGCTTCACTTTATCGGTTAATTCACAGCGGAGGTCATGATGATTGGACGCAAGAAACTGGCTGGGCAGCGCATTGCCGTGCTGGCGACGGACGGCTTCGAACAGGTCGAACTGAGTGTGCCGGTCACCGCCCTCAAGGCCGCCGGGGCGCAGGTGGAGATCATTTCGCTGCACGGCGGCACCATCCGCGGCGTCAACCTGAACAAGCCCGCCGGGCGGGTCGACGTCGACTGGACGATCGACGAAGTGAGCGTGGACGAATACGACGGGCTCCTGATTCCCGGTGGCTTCATCAACCCCGATTTGCTGCGCCAGTCCGCCAAGGCGCGCGACTTCGTGCGCGAATTCGACTACCAGCGCAAGCCGATCGCGACCCTGTGCCACGGTCCATGGCTGCTTTCCTCGACCGGGCTTGCGGAAGGACGCGCGCTCACCTCATGGCCCGGCGTGCGCGACGACATGGTCAACGCGGGCGCCACATGGCTCGACCAGGAAGTGGTGCGCGACGATAACTGGCTGACCAGCCGCGGTCCGCAGGACATGGTGCCCTTCGTGCGCGAGATGATCCAGCTGTATGCCGGCGGTCCGGCCAGCAACGGCGCGCTGAAGCGCCGCCATTCGGATCCGCAGCGCGAGCGCCCGGCGCCCTGGGCGACCACCGCCATTCGTCTGATGCCCAAGATGTCGATGGGCACCGTGCTCGGTATTGCGCTGATCGGCGGCGGGCTGTTCGCGGCGAGCCGGGCCGGCGGCGGGATGGGGCGGCCAGGGGCGGCGGCGCGCTGAGACGGTACCTGGGCGGCAGCCCCATGCTGCCGCTGCCGAGCCGCCTTCCAGTCCAGTAGCATCACGAAGACGAACGAGCGTGTGTTTCATGTTGAGCCCTTATTCTGTCTTGCCAAGATAACGCAACATGGCAACGGCCGCGCCTGCCAATCCCGACCGCATCTCCGATATCAGGCGCATCAATCGAACTCGAAGGCCTGTCCCGCCACCGTCACCTTGCGCCGCCCCCCTGCACTATCGACGCTCACGCGCGGACGCTTGCAGCCCACATCCAGCAGCACCAGGAATTCCGCCACCGACCCGCCATCATTCTTCAGGTAGAACGCGCCGTGGTCCTCCTTGACGCCCTTCTTCGGCGCCGGCCCGTCCCACTTCGCGAACGGCGCGTTGCCGTTCAGGTCGAGCAGGCAGACGGACTGGCGGCCCGTGCCGATCTTCACGCTGGCCGGGCCCTCGACCTTCATCACGCCCGGCGCATGCACGTTGAACTCGTAGGTATGCGGCGCCTTCGCCGACAATTTGTCGCGCACGACGATCGCGTTCGCGTCGTGCAGATACACGACCTGGCGCCTGGCCTGCGTCAGCTGGCCGCCATAGGCCGGCGTCGCATCGCCTTCCGCATAGTCGTAGGTCGGGCGCACCGTGAATTCGGTGATGCGGCCATTGTGCTGCAGTTGCTCGCGGTAGCCGTCCACCAGTTGCCCCTTGCCGCCGTCGAAGGTGATCGCGTTCTGGGACCGGGTCTGGTGGTACCAGTCCTTCCAGCGCGGCGAGCCGTACCAGTCGTACCAGCCGGCCTTGACCAGCAGGGGTTTGCCCGCCACGCTCAGGAGCAGGCCGTTCTGGTCGCCGTGGCTGTGGTTGAAGGAACCGTAGGGGCTGGACTTGAAGTAGAGCGCCGTGTCCTTGCCCGAGCCGATGTCGCTGTGGATCGCCACCCAGCCGATGCTCGGAAACCAGGCCGAATTGGACGGCGGAATCTTCCGCCTGGTGCCGGTCACGGGCATCGGGTATGGCCCCTCGAGCGCGGACAGCGCATCTTCATTCGCCTTGAGCTTGCTCGCATACCAGGCGGCGCGCGGCGACACCATGCGGTTCGCCAGCGCGCGCAGCACCCGCGGGTCGGGCTTCGTCTCGGAACCGTCGCCGAAGGCATGCACGGGGGCGCCCGGCGGCAGGAACTGGATGAGGAAGTCCATGAAACCCACCGTCCACGGCTTGGCGTACAGGTTCACGCCGGTGGCCTCGAGAATCGGATCCCACAGGGCGATCATGTAGCCGGCCGCGTATTGGGCATACGCGGTGCCGTTGGCGTAGCCGCCCTCCTGGCCCGACCAGGGGTTGGGCATGGCGGCATGGGCCCGGAAGCTGAAGTCGAACCACCTCTGCGCGTCCGGCACGTCGCCCAGCGCCAGCGTCGAGATCAGCGCCATGTAGCCCAGCAGCGTCGTGCCGTGCGGGTCGTAGGGGTTCTGGTCCAGCCGGCCCTTGTCGACGGTGAGATCCCTGAACATCTCGTTGGCGCGCAGCCGCACGATCTTCAGCCACGTTTCCTTGCGATCGGCGTCGAGGTCGCCGGCCAGCAGGTCGACCGCCTTCACCAGCGACAGCGCGATCTGGCGCGTCGCCTGGTCCTGGTTGGCCTGGCTGGTCGGCCCCTGCGGGCTCAGCGCCGCCATCTGGTCGCCGCGCTTCAAGGCCTCCTTCAGGTAGACCGGGTCCTTCTTCAGGCGCCACAGGATGGCGGCCGCTTCCAGCTGGCGCGAAGCTTCGTCGATGCCGTTCGCGACCTCCCTCTGCTGGGCGGCCATCGCCGCGGTCAGCGGCGCCTTTACCACGAGCGGCCAGCGTGCATCCTCGAGGTCGGGTTCGGCGCCGATCTGCACCCTGACTTCCTTGACCAGGCGGCTCACGTAGGGGTCCAGGTCCTTCTTTTTGGCGGCGCTCCAGCTGGCGTAGGGCGCGAACGACGGCGGCAGCGATCGCGGCCGGGGATTGGCCAGGATGCGCGCACGCAGCGTGGCATTGTCCGGCACCTCGAAGGCGGTCGACCTGGCCGTGATCGAGAATGCCCGCGGCGCCGACCAGTCATCCGAGCCGGCCGGACGCACGCGCCAGGTATAGTCGCCCGGCGCCAGGGCTTTGGCCGGCAGGTACCAGTTGCGGTCCACCGTGCTGCTGGTCGGCGAACCGCCCTTCGGCGCGACCTGGATGTCGTAGCGGGCCGCACCGCCTGGATGACGGGCCCAGGTGAAGGTCGGCGGGTTCTGCAACTGGACCTCGCCGCTGGCGGGATTGGCCCGAACGACAAGCGGATCGGTCGATTGCGCCCAATCGGCGCGCGCAACGACTGGCCACAACAGCGACGATAAAGCCGCCGCGACGACGATTCCCTTCCAATGCAATTTCATGTCACTGTTTCGCAAAAGTAGCTCTGCCTTTCAGTGTACGGGAACTATTTTCCGGCCAGCGCCACCTCGCAGCGCCGCAGACTGCTCTCGCGCCCGGCGTCCAGCAGGCGCATGACCGCGATGGCTTCATCCAGCGGCACCGGGTTGGCCGCCCTGCCCCGGATCGCCTCGGCCACCTGCCTGTAGTAAGCGGGATAGGCGCCGTTCTCGGTCGGCACCGCGATCCTGCGCGGCTCACCGTCCTGCCCGAGCATGGCGACGCCGTCTTCCTCGTCGATGCCCCATGCCGCATCGTCCCCAGGGGCCGGCAGCCGGCCCGCCTTCAGGGCCGCTTCCTGCGGATCCAGTCCCTGCTTCACGTAACTGCCGCGCATGCCCTGCAGCACCAGGCGCGGCCGGGCGATGGCCCCGAGCATGCTGGCCTGCAGGTCGACGCGCAGGCCGCCGGCATAGCGCAGGCGTGCGTGAAAACTGTCGTCGGCACCCGCGCCCGGGCGGACAGCCGCGATGTCGGCCTGGATCGCCAGCGGCTGGCCGAAATAGCACAGGGCCTCGTCCAGCAGGTGCGGGCCGAGATCCATCCACAGCCCGCCGCCGGCGGCGGCGTCTTCCTTCCAGCGCTCGACCGGCTGGGGCCGGAAGCGGTCGTAGTGCATGGCGGCGTAGCGGATCTCGCCCAGCATGCCGGATGCCAGCAGCTTCTTCGCCGTGCACGTGGTGCTGTCCCAGCGGCGGTTGTGGAACACGCTCAGCAGCCGGTCTTGCTCGCGGGCCAGCGCGGCCAGCTGCACGGCTTCCCCGGCGTTGGCGGTGAACGGCTTGTCGACCACGACGTGCCTGCCGGCTTCCAGCGCTCTGGATGCAAGCTCAAAATGGGTCGCGTTCGGACTGGCGATTACCACCAGATCGATATCCGCCGCCGCGACCAACTCGTGGGCGCTGGACAGCACTGCCGGGCCGTCGCCGAGCGCAGCGCGCACCTTGCCGGCATCGCTGCTGGCCACGGCGGCAAGCTCGAGCCCGGGCGTCGTGCGTATCAGGGGCGCATGGAAGGTTTTGCCGGCGTAGCCGAATCCGATCAATCCCACGCGCAGCGGCTTTTCAATCATTCCTGCCCTCGTCGATGTTTCATGGTCAGTCAAGTGTAGTGCAAGCAGCCGGCAGCCACATATTTACAGCGCGCAAGGGCTTACTCTGGTATCGTCTCGCCCGTTGCACATAATTAATCTTTACCCCCGAGAGACATTCCATGCGCCTCCTTCTCTGCCTCCTGGCCGCCCTGTCGGCCGTTCCCGCATCCGCGGAACGCCTGACCCTGGACCGTATCCACGCCGACCCGGCGCTGTCCGGTCCCGGCGTGCGCAACCTGCGCGTGTCGCCCGACGGCGAACGCGTCACCTTCCTGCGCGGCCGCGCCGACAACCAGTTCCAGCTGGACCTGTGGGAATACAACATGAAGGACAAGACCATGCGCCGCCTGGTCGACTCCAAGAAGCTGGTTCCCACCGAGAACCTGTCGCTGGAAGAGAAGGCGCGCCGCGAACGTGCGCGTACCGCCAGCCTGTCGGGCATCATCAACTACAGCTGGGCGCCGAGCGGCAAGCAGATCCTGGTGCCGATCGCGGGCGACCTCTACCTGGTCGACGCCGCCAATCCGGACAATGCGCGCAAGGTTGCCTCCGGCAACGTCGGCGATCCGAAGATTTCGCCGAAGGGCCGCTACGTCTCCTTCGTGCGCGACCAGAACCTGTTCGTGATCGACCTGTCGACCGGCAAGGAGCGCCAGCTCACCACTGACGGCAAGGGCACCGTGCACAACGGCGAAGCCGAATTCGTGGCGCAGGAAGAGATGGACCAGCACACCGGCTACTACTGGGCGCCGGACGATTCCGCGATTGCTTATCGCCGCTACGACGAGGCCCCGGTGCCGGTCGCGCGCCGCTTCGAGATCTTTGCCGACCGCACCGAAGTCATCGACCAGCACTACCCGGCCGCCGGCGACCCGAACGTCCTGATCGACCTGATGATCGTCGACCCGAGCACCGGCGCGCAGAAGAAGATCGACCTCGGTCCCGAGAAGGATATCTACCTGGTGCGCGCCGACTGGAGCGCTGATGCCAGGACCCTGGTCTACCAGCGCCAGACGCGCGACCAGAAGCGCCTGGACCTGGTGGCGGTCGACGCCGCCAGCCTGGCCCAGCGTCCGCTGCTCACCGAAACCTCGAAGACCTGGGTCGCGATCAACGACGACCTGCACTTCCTCAAGAAGCGCAACGCCTTCATCTGGGCTTCCGAGCGCAGCGGCCGCAACCACCTGTACATGTTCGACATGAACGGCAAGCTGCTGCATCCGATCACGAAGGGCGAATGGGGCGTCGACAACATCCTGGCCATCGACGAAGACGCCGGCAAGGTCTACATCGCCTCGAACAAGGACGCGGTGATCGACAAGCAGACCTACGCGCTGAACCTGGACGGCAGCAACGCCGACAAGCCGGTGCGCATCACCAGGCAGGACGGCGTGCACAGCGACACCTTCTCGCGCAACGGCAAGATCTTCGTCGACACCTTCTCCGATCCGAACACGCCGCCACAAGTGTCGATCCGCAAGGCCGACGGTTCGCTGGTCGAATGGATCGAGAAGAACGAGCTGAACGCCAATCACCCGTACGCCAAGTACCTGCCGGATCACCTGCCGACCGAGTTCGGTTCGATCAAGGCCAAGGATGGCCAGACGCTCTACTACTCGATGATCAAGCCGACCGGCTTCAATCCGGCCAAGCGCTATCCGGTCTTCCTCTTCGTCTACGGCGGCCCGCACTCGCAGCAGGTCACCCGCGGCTGGGGCAACATGTTCAAGCAGTACATGGCGCAACAGGGCTTCGTGGTGTTCACGCTGGATAACCGCGGTTCCTCGCGCCGCGAGCGCGCCTTCACCGACGTCATCTACGGCGAACTCGGCAAGCACGAAGTCGAAGACCAGCTGACCGGCGTCGACTGGCTGGGCCAGCAGAGCTTCGTCGATCCGAAGCGTGTCGGCGTGTTCGGCTGGAGCTATGGCGGTTTCATGACCCTGCGCCTGCTGGAAGCGGGCTCGGACAAGATCGCGATGGGCGTGTCGGTGGCCCCGGTGACCGACTGGGCGCTGTACGATACCCACTACACCGAGCAGTTCGTGGGCGCGACGCCGAAGCAGAACCCGGAAGCCTACAAGCAGAGCGGCGTGTTCGCCCACCTCGACGGCCTGAAGTCGCCGCTGCTGCTGGTGCACGGCATGGCCGACGACAACGTGCTGTTCACGAACTCGACCCGCCTGATCGACTCGCTGGTCAACCGCAACGTGCAGTTCGAGCTGATGACCTACCCGGGCGCCAAGCACGGCATCTCCTCGCGCACCGGCCAGCGCCACGTGTACGGGATGATCGAGGCTTTCTTCAAGAAGAACCTGGGCGGGACCGAGGCCAAGTAACTGGTTGATGTCCGTAGGGTGGGCACCCCGTGCCCACGATAAAAAATAGCCGCTCATCAAGAGCGGCTATTTTTTGCGGGTGCAGTATGCGTGGGCACGGTGTGCCCACCCTACGAAGCGATTATTTGGTCGCGTCGTGGATCTTTTCCTGCACGTCACCCAGCTTCTCCTGGGTCTTGCCTTCGACCTGGTTCTTCAGGCCTTTGACCTGCTGCTCCTCGCTGCCGACCAGTTTGCCTGCTTCTTCCTGGATCTTGCCGCCGATGTCTTGCAGTTTGCCTTCGACTTGGTTCGAGTTCATGGTGCTCTCCTTTCGTTGACTGTGACTCAATGATAAGAAAACTTGACTGAAAGCTCCGTTAGCGCACGCACATAACTCAGCCGCGCGACGACTGGCAAGGGGCGCTGGTAAGCTTTTTTCATGAGCGATCAACCATCTCCTCCCAGGCAACGCCGCCTGATGCGCCGTTTCGCGCTGGTCGACGGTATGGCCGTGCTGTTCCTGGCCCTGGTGGCCGGCATCTATTACGCGGCCGACGCCCTGCTGCTGGTGTTCGCCTGCATCCTGTTCGCCATCCTGCTGTACGAACTGAGCGCCATCCTCGGCCGGCGCCTGCACCTCAACCGCAAGCTGGCCCTGGCCATCGTGGTGGGCCTGCTGCTGCTGATCGTCGGCCTCGGCGGCTGGGCGATGGCGCCGCAGATTTCCGAGCAGTCGACCCAGCTTGCAGAACAGGTGCCGAAGTCGATCCAGAATCTGCAGAAACTGGTCGAACAGCATCCCTTGCTCAAGCGCATCTTCCACGAGCTGCCGCCGCCGCAGCAACTCACCCAATACCTCGGCAAAATGGTGCCGAACGCCGGACTGTTCTTCGGCGGCGTGCTGGGCGCGCTCGGCAACGTCGCCATCATCCTGTTCGTCGGCATCTATTTCGCCATTTCGCCGCAGCGCTATATCGACGGCTTCCTTCGCCTGGTGCCGCCGCCCAGGCGCGAGCGCGCCGGCCAGGTGCTGGACCAGATCGGCGCCACGCTGGCGCGCTGGCTGCTGGGTACCTCCTGCTCGATGCTGATCGCCGGCATCGCGACCTCGATCGGCCTGAGCCTGCTGGGCGTGCCGCTCGGGCTCATCCTCGGCATCATCGCCGGCCTGCTCGACTTCATCCCCTACCTCGGGCCCATCATGGCAGGCGTGCCGGCGGTATTGATCGCACTGTCGGTGGACCCGCAGCTGGCCCTCTATACGGTGGCCCTGTTTGCCGGCATCCAGCTGGTGCAGGGCTATATCGTGCAGCCGCTGATCGATTCCTGGGCGGTGGAGATCGCGCCGGCCCTGATCATCGTGATGCAGCTGATCTTCGGCACCATCTTCGGCTTTGCCGGGATCGCGCTGGCGACGCCGATGACGGCCACTTTGATGGTGCTGGTAAAGATGCTCTACGTCGAGGATATCCTGGGCGACCGCGCCGGCGAGGACGAGAAAAAAGCGGACGGCTAGCGTACCTTGCCGGTTCCGGCCAGCCGCCGCGCGGCCTGCAGCGGCGGCGTATCGCCCAGCGGCAGCAGTGCGGCCGAGCGCGCCAGCATGCGCACCAGCGCCGCTTCGCCCGGGCGCAGGCCGCGCCCGCGCAACTGCGGCAGCGAGCGCACCGGTTCCGGCACGATGTCCACCGCGGCGCGTACCAGCAGCCGCTGCAGCCAGCGCAGCGGCGCCGGCAGGATGGCGGCCTGCTCCATGATGCGCATGAAGTCGGCAAGGATGCTCGAACCTTCCAGCCCCGGCGCCGTCGCCGCGAGCAGCGCTTGCCATTGCGCCCACGAAGCCGGGGCGCCCACCGCGCCGTACAGCCGCGCGGCAGGCTGGCCTTCGGCGAGGGCGGCATCCCTCTCCTGCGCGGACAAGGCATGAACGTAGCGGTGATAGGCTTCGGTAAAGCCGAAGGCTGCGGTTGCCTGCACCCAGTCGAGCAGGCGCGGATCGTCGGCGCGGTAGGCGGTACCATCGGGCGTGGTGCCGGCCACGCGGCCGTGCATCCTGCTCACGTGGGCGATCATCTTTTCCGCCGCCGGGCGCGGGCCGTACACGGTCATCATCGCCGCAAAGCCGGTGCGCCGCAGGCGCGTGACAGGATCATGCCGGAAGCCGCTGTGGTCCCACACGCCCGAGCGGACCGAGGGTTCGGCAAGCTCGAGCAGCACAGCCGCCACGCCGCCGATGAACAGCGCAACCGGATTGGCGAACACGCGCCAGGCGACGCCGTCGGCAGGCGCCAGCGCCGGCTCGCCCTTCGGCTGGCTGAAATCGAAGTCCATGCCCGCTGGGGGCCGCAGCAGATCCCTCAGGGTGTCCAGCATCGGCATCGTTCCCGGCAGGGCCTCAGTCGGGCAGGCGGATGTCGGTCAGCTTCCAGTCGGCAAAGCCGTGACGCTGCATGACGAGCGCCATCCTGTCCTTGCCGCTGCCGCCGCTGCCATCCTGCTGGACGTGGAAGAGCACGGTGTCGAAACCCTGGCGCTCGGTGCGCCAGACGGGCTGTTGGCGCGCACCCGGATCTGTCTGCGGTTCGTCATCACGCTGCCCATTGCGCCCGACCCTGAACCTGCCTTCGCGCATGGCGAACATGATCGTCTCGGGACGCACCGCCGCATCGATCACCGTGCCGACCAGGGCGTTTGCCAGCAGGCCGCCGAGCCCGCCGCCGGCGCGTTCGGCATTGCCGTCGATACGCTCGGCGAACTGTGCCTTGAGGCTGTCGCGCACCCTGGGGAAGTCCACGTGTTCGTTGAAACGCGCGGCGTCGGCGTTCAGCGCGGCGTCGCGCAGGTCGCGCACCGCCAGGTAGGGCGACCAGTACCAGTAGGCCGCGATTGCCGCGGCGGCGACGACGGCGATGGCCGCGAGTATGCGTAATTGGAGTCGATTCATCGGCTCATCATAAAAGAAAACAGCCGCACGGGGCGGCTGTTTTGGAGGGTATGCGCCTAGGCAACGCAGATCAACGATTACCCTTGTCGGTGAACACATCCTTCACATCACCAACTTTTTCCTGCACCTTGCCTTCGACCTGCTTCGATTGGCCTTTGGCTTGCTGCTCGCTGCTGCCAATTGCATTGCCGACACCTTCTTGAATCTTGCCGCCAATGTCCTTGGCCTTGCCTTTGATCTGGTCCTCGTTCATATGGACACCTCCTTTCGCTAAGTTAACGAACCCTCGATCCGCTGCGCACCCCAGTCGGTGGACCGCCGCGCTGGTGGCGGTGTCGAGATCCCGTTGATACCGTTCGGCTGTCGAGCGGTACGGTTCCATCTTGGGCCGTTTGCCGCCCCGACTCTGTTCGCCGGTTAACGTAGTGGAATCATTTTCTTTCAGCGCGGTTTGCGCCAGACGCTGGCCAGCCAGGGCTGCTGCTCGCGCGGCAATCCGGCCGGGCGATAGTAGTGGTGGAGCGGCGTGAAGCCGGCGCCGGTCACGAAGGACGCCCAGGCCGGATAGTCGTGGAAGCTGCCCCAGCGCGGGCCGTTCCAGCCCTCTTCGTTGTGGCCGCGCGGGTTCGAACTGAACAGCACGCCACCCGGCTGCAGCGCAGCGTACAGCTCGCCCAGCACCTTGGGCAGCAGGCTGCGCGGCACATGGAACAGCGAGGCGTTGGCATAGATGCCGTCGAAGAAGGCGTCCGGCAGATCGAGGTCGAGGAAGTTCTGCAGCCAGACTTCGCAGCCGCTGTAGCGTTCCGCCATCTCGACGAACTTTTCGCTGCCGTCCAGGCCGATGGCGCGGTGGCCCAGGTCGTGGAAGGTCTTCAGGTCGCGTCCCGGACCGCAGCCGAGGTCGAGGATGGTGAGCGGTGCTTCGGCCTCGATCGCATCCAGCAGGGCCGCGATGTTCTGGCTGACGTCGTGAGTTATCGTGCCGGCGAAGAAGCGCGGCGCGTTGATGTCGTAGTGATGCAGGGTACGCGCGGAGATTTCCCTGAAATCGTCGTCCTGTTCCATCGTGGGATGCGGACGCAGCGTCCGGTTGATGTCGAGATAGTGCTGCTTCATGGATCACCTGCGATATGGATGCCAGGCCATTGATTCTAGGCCTGGCCTGCATACCGCCGGTGTCCGTTACCCCCTATTAATACTTACCAGACCCGGACACGCTCTTCCGGCGCCAGGTAAAGCTTCTGGCCCGGCTGCACGTTGAAGGCCTTGTACCAGGCATCCAGGTTGCGCACCGTGGCGGCGCGGTACTGCGGCGGCGCGTGGCCGTCGGTCAGGATGCCGCGGCGCTCGGCGGCCTCGCGGGCCTTGTTGCGCCAGCTGTGCGCGTAGCCGATGAAGAACTGGCGGTCGCCCTCTTCGCCGGCCTTGTTGCCTGACGCGGCCTTGTAGGCATCGAAAGCCGCGGCCAGGCCGGCCAGGTCGGCCAGGTTTTCCGACAGCGTCAGCTGGCCGTTGACGGCGAGGTCGCTGAAGGGCTTGTAGCCGTTGTACTGTTCGACCAGCTTGCTTGATGCGTTCTTGAAGTGCTCCGCGTCCTGCTTGGTCCACCAGTCGCGCAGGCGGCCCTGGGCGTCGAACTGGGCGCCCTGGTCGTCGAAGCTGTGGCTGATCTCGTGGCCGATGATGGCGCCGATCGC
>Ga0265798_10002716_pt1 | contig 25750 bp, 24 predicted proteins | sample P3T30metagenome_FD_192430 | JGI IMG/M metagenome (GOLD analysis project Ga0265798, IMG submission 192430) | Plant litter microbial communities from East Loma Ridge, Irvine, California - P3 T30 | ecosystem: Environmental > Terrestrial > Plant litter > Unclassified | place: USA: California...
CTGGCCCGATACACCTCCTCTAATGCAAGGCCATTCACCAGGTGCCACAAGAACCCGTGATTGTCAAGCCCAGCAAAGTACCACCGATAAAAGACAAAGTCTGTAACCCGAACTAGTAGCCTGTCTATTTTCACCATGACTTCAGTAGGGTAAGAAAGCTATGTTAAATGTGCTGAGGATAGCCAGGGCCTACTTTCAAAGTACTCTGAGTGTTGGTGGTAGAAGCTCAATCGATCACGAGTTCTTGCGGAGCCTGGTGAGGCAGCAACAGTAGCGCTGGTAGAAGATCTCTTAGATTCGACGCAGGATACGAGGAACTGTTCTTAGGAGCGACACGGAGGCCAAAATTTGACAAAGCGCGCGGATAGTCGGAGAGCTTAGTGTAGCAGGTGTTGGATGTAGGAAAACATTAGACAAAAATAGACTTGAATTTCGTCTAATGCCCAATGATACGTGATAAAAAGGCATAAAGGCCGAAACAGCTCGCTCGCTCACCGCACGAGAAATAATGCAAAGCGCCAACTAAACATGCGTTAAAAAAATATAACCATGAAGCCAAAGCCACCCAACCTAGAACATCCAACACAAAAGAACCCCTCCTTGCGTACCGTCCCTACAAATCCTAATCAGCGATTCCTCAAGTCATCACTAACGACTACCTCGTAGCCATATCCTCGACAACTTCATCCTCAGGCCTATCCTTTAAGCCACCCTCGACCTGAATGCCCTGCTGCACCCACTCCATCTTCTCGATGTCCTCCAAGCTTTTGCGTCCACGACTGACCTTCTTCAACAGGCCTTCAACGCACTCCCTTGCACCAGCCCACTCCTTGCCCTTCTCTTCGTCCCACTCGCCGTCATCGTCGCCGAACATGACCCAGACCCAATCACATCGTGCGATGCGGTGAACGGCTCGCGTACGTGCCGGCTTGCCTGGTGGTGGATCGAAAGGTAAGCGGCCTTCCATAAGCGCGTAGAGCAGAACACCAAGAGCCCATGCATCAGTCGCGCGGCCGTCATAGGGTTGGCCAAGGAGGATTTCAGGGGCGGCGTAATCTTCACTTCCACATCGCGTGGTAAGTAGGGGTGACTCTGGTGGAGCAGGTATGCGGCGCGATAGGCCGAGGTCAGTGAGTGTCACTATGGCATGTGGGTGCGTTTGCGGGTTCTTCAGGAGCGGTACAGTAGCGACTGGGATATTGAGTAGAACGTCTGTGCTAGATTAGTACTTTGCAACGTGAGGCACACATACCAGCCTATGCGTCGACATGGGTGAAGAAATGGTGCTCAGTACTTTCTAGCTTGATATCGCGGTGCACGATGAGCTCGTTGTGAAGATATCGCACGGCGCCGACCATCTCGGCGAATAGACGCTGCACGACGCCCACGGTCAACTTCTCCTTGTGGGCGCTGGCTACATCAAAAAGATCACCGCCAGGGCAGTAGGTAAGAACGATGAGGGCTTGGGCGTCATCGTGATCGAAGGCTTGAAGATGGACCAAGGAGGGATTTGAGACAGATTTGAGCATCTCGACTTCACGCTTAAGACTGAGTTCTACGCGCTCCTCGTCGGCGCCGCCAGCGGGGCCGTGCTCGACGACCTTGATAGCGACGAGCTTGCGAGGGTCAAGAGTGGCTTCATCAAGAGGGTCCTTGGCTGCGGTTTTCTCACATGTGGCCAGGTAGACTTTGCTAAAAGTGCCTTGGCCGAGCTGTCGCACGGGGCGCCAGAGCTTCTTCGTGCGCTGAGGTCCTTGCCGAACTCTAATGTATTCTGTTTTATCGTCTTCTGCTACCTCCTCTTCCTCAGTGTCCGTCACGCTTCTGTTGCTAGCATTGCTGGCGGGCGGCGTCGGAAGACCGGCAGGACCTTTGGCCGAAACGAGGCCACGCTGGGCTGCGAGATAGTGCTCACGATGCAGGTGCTGTTGCACGCTTGGGTCCGCTTCGGTGTTTCCAATCGTGACGTGCCGAGGGCGAGGGTTATGCAGCGAGTCTGGCGTGAGCTCGCTGACGCTCCTGTTCCTCTCACGTGCCGCCTCGTTCTTGTGCTGAGAGCGGCTTGCTGCCGCCGCTTCGAGGGCGGCTTCCTTCAGCTTCTGGTAGCCTTTCTTCTTGAGGGACCCCGACGGAGACAGCAGAGATCTGCCGCCCGAGTCTCCCGGCGAGCCCACGGCGTCCCGCGAGCCAGGGCGCGGTACGGCTCGGTGCCATGGCCCGGGCGAGTCGCTCATCACCAGCGGCGAGGGCAGCGGGGTGAGGTCGCTGAGGGCGTTGAGGGCGGGCGACGAGAGCACCGAGCCCGGCGAGGGGGAGCCGACACTATTGGCAGACCAGGCGGTCCTCAGGTAGCTCTGGTCCTGTCCTTGTCCTGGCTGTATCGCAATCGGCGCCGTAGCCGACTGCCGCAGCGGATCGCTCCCAGCGGTGCCCTCCTCCAGCGTGGGCGGCTCGTGGCGTGGCTGTGGCTGGCGGGCGGAGAAGTCTGTCTGCAGCGTCAGACCCGTCGAGGGCGCGCGGATGTGGTAGTGGAAGTTCGAGTTACCGCTGTCCCTCGTCCTCGTGTCGGCGTGCTTCGTGGGGTCCGTCTGCGGCGTCGATCCGAGCTGCGAGGTGCCCGCGCGTGGGCCGGAGGGCGAATTGGAGGACGCGAGATCCCTAGAGGACGACTCGGAGCCCTCCATGTTGTTGTATCTCAAGCGGCGGCGCGTTCCAGTCACCTCAGGCTTCAGCCGCGCGCGAGCAGTACAAAAGTGGTACCCTTCTGTTTTTAGCGCGCTTCTGGAACCGAATGGCCGGGTAGCGAAAGTGCGGAGAGGCACGCCGACAGCCTCACGCCCACCGAATAGGATCAAGGTGCCAAGATAAATATGTCTGACAGTGATTACAGTGGGCTGGATAATTCCATCACTGCAGCCCAATGTCTTTACACAGGCTGAACTTCTTGAAGGCAGTCAGTCGCGCTCAAGTAGACTCGTGGAAACGCCTGACCTATAAGGAGGGCGCCTGGATGCACAGGTCGATCCGAGCTGGTGGTTGGTCAGGCACTGGTGGTATTTTGGTAAGTCTAGGCACAAGATTCTGGTAGCACATGCAGCTTGGTGTCACGGTCATGTGTTGCACGGCATTGTTCTTGATCTCGTTCCTATCGTATCATCAGATCTAAAGACTCCTCCTGTCACCCCAAGACGGCATCACATCAGGATGTAATGCTGGACATGTGAAGAGCACAGCCTCGCCGAGTAGTCGTCTTATCATCATACAAATGCACCAACGTCAAATCCCACCACTTCTCACGCTCGTCATGCATCGGCCACAAAAAGAAACGCCAATGCTCAGGTCTATCCACTTGAAGCCGTGTGGCGACAGCCGTTGAATCTGAAATCCCGCACCTCGTACTACGACTGTGCTCAGTTATAAGCGTAGCCGCCGTTGTAGCCGTTGCTGTACTGTCCACCGTTGGCAGCACCGTTTGCGAAGTTGTACGGGTTGGTGGCCGAGTATGGACGGTCTTCCTTGCTGCCCCGACCTTGGTAGCCAGCCCGTGGAGCCCATTGCTGCCCATAATTGCCACTGTATGCAGCCCGGGGGTCATTGATAGTATCTTGAGCATGTCCGCTGCTGTTGCGATGCTCTGGCATATGCTGTGCCGACGATTGTGTCTCACGACCAGACTCTGTCACGTTTCCGTAGTACCCGGCGAGGGAGGGCTGAGAGCGGTGAACTGGCAGTGGGGTCGGAGTAGCAGACACGTGCTGCTGGCTGGTTGTGGTCTCTGACTGCTTCTGCTCTAGCATTTGCTGAATGGTGTGTACCACCTTGTGGAGGTCCTTGACATCCTTCTCCAGCTCCGTCATCTGCTTGTTCTGTGCGGCAAACGCACCCATGACATCGCCCTTGATGAAGTCGAACAGCTCCCCGAGCTTAGTGTGCATGTTGTGACTCTGCTCGGTCGAACGATCCGCCTTCTCGTTCACAGAGTCGATCTGCATCTTGATCTCCTTGAAGTGCGACTCAATCGTGGTGATGAGTTTGGCTTGCCTGTGGGTGGCAGAGCCGAGCAGCTCCTTCCTAACCGTCTCGACGTGATCCCAGCTCGACTTGCCCATGACGTCGAGGTGCTCGTTCGTCATGTAGAAATGATCGTCGATGGACTTGGGTGTGAAAGGGAGCCTTAGCATTCCGGGAGTGTGAACCTGAGGATCCATGGGCTGCACCGGGACGCGAGCACCAGGGACCTTGTGCAGAGGGCTCGGTACTGCGCTGGGGCAGTTGGCTCGAAAATCGCCCATCGAGTCGTTGCGATGAGGGCTGACGCCATGGAGCATGTCGGTGAGTCGTGACGATGACTGATCAGGCTGCAGGTGTCCATTCGTGCCGTTATCGCGGGGTGCAGTCGCCTGCTGGTCGTTGATGCGGAGCTCTTGCATCACTCGTGCGGTGAGTCCTAAATCTTCGTGCTTGGGTACCAGCATTGAGCTGTCGTTGCTGCTGTTCACAAGCTCGCCAATGACTGATTGCTGGTCGATTTCCTTTGCGTCGCCCTGGAAGATCATGCTGATTGAGCCGTTGTTTGAGTCTGTCCGGTCTCGGAAGAGGTCTGCTGCAGAAGTGACAGTGCAAAGAAGGCGGCCGGTGTCAGACTGTGGTTATTGTCAGCGCTATTGTGCAGTGACAATGAGGAGAGACCAGCAGTGGGGTGGAGGTGAAGGCAGCAATCGCTCGGAGGGTGAGGCAAGAGCCCTGGAAGCTGCCCCGCTGAGGTGAGAGAAAGAGGCAAGCACGAGGGAGCACTTACATTCTTAGAAGGAGTCTCGCCTTCCGCAAACAGCTGCACCGACCGATTGGAAGGTGAGTAAAACCTCGGCGGCAGCGGACTGTACAGACGGCTGTGGCGATTGTTTTGCAGGTAGTCCTCACTTCGACGCTCTTCGCGTGGTACATGTAGCGACGCTCGATTCTCACCATCAAGAGGAGCACTGTGACTGTCTTTACTACTCTGGTGGCAGTAGTTTCTGTAGTCTTCCTCACTCCAGTGCTTAGCAGGCATATCCAATGGGCCCGCCAAGGTGCCACCCATAGGTGAGAAGGTCAAGGGCGAGATCTGGTGCTGACCAGGCGAGCTGTCCTGTACAATAGAAGCCCATGGGAGAGGCTCGCCTGCGATCAGCTTGTGGTACTCATCTGCGGTCGTTGGCAGATGCTTCGTTGGGCTCTTGCCTGCAGTCTCTGCACTGTGGACCTTGGTCGGCGATGGCGACAGTGCGAAGGCTGGGAACTGCGACATCACACCATCGTCCACATCAGCTTGGTAAGTCTCGCGCAAGCGATCGGTACCTGGCGCTGCTCGGCGGAGTGGGCTTGCTGAGCGTCCCGCGGGTCTGCACTCTGGCGGGGTGTCCTTCGCGGGGGGCGTAGGGGGAGCAGTGGACTCAAATGATGCGTCGGCATTGAGGGAGGGCGGAGTGTTCTCAGCGCCTGTATCTGTGGAAAGCTTGTTACTCGAGGGCGACCTGCGGTTTGCTGCTCGATTGCGACGGGCTGTAGTGGTATGATGACTCCGTGTGTATGTACTCTGACTCAGCAATTTCGCAGGTAAGGACTTGGAAGTATCTGAACGAGGTGCTTTGGTGGGTGTCTTGATGCCACCAGCAGGCTTGATAGGTCGTACTACCGCCTTAGTGGGGTTTCGAGGCTCTTGTCCGAGAATCTGCGCGGCCTTTGAGGGCATAGCCGGCACAGGCGTGTTAGACCTGCCGAAAGATGGCATATTCATACCAAACAGCTTCTTCTTAGGACTCTTAATAGGCTCTAGACGCTCTGGCTTCTTTTCTGCACTAGCAACCCGGCATTCCTCTCGTAGATCTTGTCTCAAGATAATGATTTCGTCTTTAGGTGTTGAGTCTGCTCTGATTAGCTCATCCGCCTGTAAATGTCACCTTGCCTTCGCACTCACTCATCATCGGCGTTGGAGGCACTTGGCCTGTCATCTTAAACAAGTTGACCTCGCTGCGAGCCTCGATCTTGGCTCGAGACGTCCTCTCATCTTCGTCCAGTGCTTCGAGCTGGGCCTGCGCGGCAGCGGCACTGTGCTGGCTGCGCTCCGAATGTCGAGAACGTGTTGTAGACCTGGCGATCGTGGATCCTTGATCTGATTTACGAGACGAAGCGCGCGATTCCTCCATGAGCGTTGTTAGCGCATTGATTGCGGAGACGCGGCTCTTCTGGGACCCCGACTGCTGAGAACCTGACGTGAAGGGATTGCGCAACCCATCGTGTTCTAGAGGCGACGTCAGCGGACTAGAGACCGTGCGCGGGCCCTGCTGAGTTGATGAGGACGCATTGCGATTCTCTCCATGATGCTGCTGGCGACTGCTTGGCCGGGGCGGAAGAGCGTGAGGGAGGCGAGGCAGAGGCGGTGGGATGTGAATTGGAGGAGGCCGCCTCTTTTGGTCGTCGGAAGTGCCCGACATGTTGTGCGCGAGTTCGGACGGGTGAGAGCGGAGTAGTATAGAAGTCCTGTGGTGCTGCTTGTCGGTCACGGCTTTGGGTATCGCCGTCACAACGGGCTCCAGAAAAGCTCTGAACGCAGAGATAGAAAGAACGCCAGCAGAAGTGAGACAAGCATTCACGTGTGAATTAGCGTCAGGTCGCAGAGATTTGCAAGTCGAATCAGGTTGAGATTGGGCGAGCTGATGTGGTCTTGGCCGGGCGAGGGTGAGAAAGTTTTGTCCTGAGTGATGCGCTGCTAGGCAACGGATCAAAACAGCAAACGGGCGAGAACATTGTCCTACAGCACATCGGACGAAATGAAAGTGGGAAAAGTGAATTGAGACTTCAAACGTAAATTGTATACAAACCAGGATACCTATTAGGAAATGCATCAGAGTATACTGAGAAGAAGAACATGTTCACTCGTTGCTGGTGCTTTTGCGCGCATCAAGCGTCTGCGCAATGCCATCTATGTCGGCGCCGTCTCTTTGGAACACGCATCTGAGCCCTGCGAGTCGGCTATGGCAAACTTGATCGAAACGAAGAGAAGAAAATCAGAGCGATGCCAGGAGGTAAAATAGAGAACCGATGTAGCTCGCCAAAACTGCTACTCGCAAAAAGCGCCTGACGTCCGAAGAGGTATCCAGTGATTCACGCCGTTCAAGAAGGACTTGCAATCCAAAGTTCCCGCAAATGCTCGCCGTATGTGCCATATCTACCCTTTCCTCACAGAATGCAGCACTTCTTGCCCTTCTTCTTGTTCTCGACACGTTGCGACGGAGGCTCAAGAGCTGCGACGATCGCCTGACCTGGTTAGTGGCTATGTGACGCACGGCGCAGATTACCATACCTCGTCAAACACATCCTTGAGCTTGTATTGCGTCAAGGCCGAACACTCAACGTACTTGACTGCTCCAAGATCCTTGGCCATCTTCTCCCCGTCGTCGCGCCTTACGGGAGCCATTCTCTGCTTCGCCAGCTTATCTTTGACGGAGGCATCCTCCCTCAGGTCCACCTGTGTCCCGACAATGAGGCATGGCACACCAGGGCAGTGGTGGTGCACTTCTGGGAACCACTTCTCGCGTACGTTCTCGAAGGAGGCGGGGGATGTGACTGAAAAGCAAACGAGGAAGACGTCGGTCTGAGGGTACGACAGCGGTCGCAGACGGTCGTAGTCTTCTTGCCCGGCGGTGTCGAAGAGACCGAGGGTGTAGGGCTCGTCACCGATCCTTGATGCCGTCAGTAGCGGTTCGCTAGATGCCCTGCGCAACGAGGAGTCCAAAAAACGTTGACGTCCAAGATTGTGTGCTGTGTGGTTAGCGAGCGGGGCGGGTTGCTCACATAACGGTGACGGCGTAGTTGTCGAAGACTGTGGGAACGTATTCTGAGGGGAACTTGTTCGTGGTGTAGCTGATAAGAAGACATGTCTTGCCGACCGCACCGTCGCCGACGACGACGCACCTGCAAAAAGAATAATGTAGTTAGCGAGCAAGCCTTGTTATGCCAGTATTTTGATGGCCAGCACTTTGATGTAAGGTGAATGGGCGCACGCACTTGATTGTCGCAACAACCATGGTGATGCGTATGGATGTTCAACGAAAGATATAGTAGTAAGATACTGATACTCGATAGGCGCGGAGCTTGTTTCTGGACGGAGTGCTAGGGCAGAGGTAGAGATGCCGATGCGGAGATAAAGCTGTCGAGCTAGGTAGGGTGACTAGAGCTGTCCAAACGCAAACGAGGGGTCCAAACCGTGATGCGCGGCGCAGTAGAAGGGGACCAGTCAAGTCAGGCTTCGAGTCTTTACAGGCGTGACGTCTGCGAGCGGTCCTCGGCGCGCCTAGGAGTCTTTGTGCAGGCCGCGGTGGCGCGTGCTTCACTGTTTAGTCGGGATCGAAACTCGAAACGTTCGGCTTGTCGAGATTCAGGGTCGCGGGCAATGGCGTGTGAGGCGGCGAGCAGAGGTAGCGGCGATGGCGGCGACACACACGACTGCAGGCGAAGACACAACAGGCGCAGCGAGCCGGCGTGGACGCGGTATCACAGGGCGCGGTGAGTGAGGCGTAGGCACGGTGTTGTCGAGGTGGTGGAGACTTGGGAGCCCTGGAGTTGGTTCTCTGTAGTTAGCCGCAGCTACCAAGTTCCAACGCTAGATACGGCTGCAAGCACGGCTGCTTCGACTAGCTTCACTGCTGGCCTGATTCCGCAAGGTCCTGTACGCCAGAGTCCAGGCCGCGTCCATTTCGCGCAGAATTCAATAGATTAATCCAACTCGTGGCATCCAATCCTCATCTAACAATGCGGTGGATCCTGCTCACTGCTGCAATGACAGACTGCTGGGGTGCATCTACACGCCGATCGTCACAGCTACATACACATCAATCCTTTAGGACGATCCCCAGATTTATACAAATTCGTGTCCGTGCACGCACATATCGCACAATAGAACGTGGCTTGTCTCCCGGTACCATACATTGCGGTGGAGCTTCAGAAATACATCTGGTTAAGCAGGGTGCCATCTGCCCTGTCCGTCCAGACTACATTTCACCACCAACTCCATCCGAAGCCTGTATTGCGGACATCAATTGTAGCTATTGCTGTTGTAACATAAGAGTTATCTAACAATTGCCTTTGAAAAGCAGAGTAGTACTTGACAGTCTTGAAGCAATTAGATGGCTAGATTTAGAGCGGAATGGCGGCTTGGCTGCGGTTGCTCGTTCACTGTTTCGCCCTACCGAACATCCCCCAAGCTTCACATTTCACGCGTCCGCGAACGATGAATCAAACGCCAACCATTGGAAGCCCATCGACACGTCACGCCACTATACCATGGAAGACCTCGAGGACGAGCTCGATCTTCGCTACCATCGCGGGCTAAAGCCTGAAGTGTATTACAGATGTCCCACGCTTGAAGTGCGTGTATCCAGCAATTAACCTCTGAATGCTGCTAACCATGTACAGTCGCTCGAAGGTGCCTTGTGCAATGAATTAGAGAAGAACGCTTCCAGCTTGATCCCGACGGACATCGTCACAGAATTCATTTTCGCAATAGCCTCGACCATCACCATACCTGCAGTACATCAAGTGGCCTTGGATGCACTCATTGAGCCTGCCGACTATCCGCAGAGCATCACCGTAGACTATGCGCTATGTCGTGATGTCGATGGAAAAGATCGGCTCAAGTTGCAGCGGGCTATTGCAAAGTACGTCGAGGCCACCCAGGCTGCAGATGCCTACAAAATTAAGCTCACGTGATGTAGATCGATCATTGATGCCATCTCAGAGGCTGACGGCTTCAAGTACTCAGAACGTTCAGCGCAGAGCAAAGAGGGTGGCGACGGAGCGCGCCTCAAATACGTATGTCAGGACAGTCTACAGAACGGCGACCGGAAGAACAACGTCAAGAAAGAGAAAAAAGTGGACAGCGATGACAGTCAGGAAGAACCAAAGAAGCCAGGCCCTGCACCACTCCCAACGTACGATTGCGGTGGTGCCATTCATCTCAAGTTCTCTCTCAAGCGGGAGGCCATCAACGTGGTCTACAAGCACAATCCGATTCACAGCAGCTCCGTGAATGGCGAAAGGTATGTCAACTACCAGGCAATGCTGATGTACATGCTGACTGAGTAGCAATTTGCCTCCGCTTGGTGTAGAGAGCGAACCCACGACACGCGCTTCGAAGGCGAAGGCCACAAATGGAACCAAGGAGCGGAAGAGGAAACGAAGTAAGACGGACGATGTCGCCGTAGAGGATGACTACAAGGACCCTGACCTCGATATGTCGACTTCACCAGAGGCGCCGAAGACTTCAGCAAAGAAGGAGCGCAAGAAGAACGCCGCTTCGGCATCACCAGAGTCTCGCCGCAAATCGTCCACGAAGAAGAGCAAGAAGGGCAAAGAGCCTGCATCGCCATCCGCCGCTAGAAAGAAAGGCCAGGTCAGGGAGCCAACGTCACCTCCCAAACCAGTCAAAGGCAAGGCCTGTATTCGATGCAGAGAGAAGAAAATCAAGTGTAATGAAGCGAAACCTTCATGCAATCAGTGCCGGAGAGGTCTTTGGACCTGCCAGTATGAAGTAACCGGGTCAAAAAAACGCTCGAAAAAGGGGTGTGTCAACTGCAAGTTGAGGAAGCGCAAGTGTACCGAGGAGAGGCCAAGCTGTGCCCATTGCTTACGGCTCGACGATGACTGCGAATATGTCGATTCTTGAGCCTCAGACTGTGTGTCTATCCAACGCTCAATACGCGCCCTCATTCACTCGATCACCATGCATCATTGTTGAAACAAAATGTAAGACACACCTTTTTGGCTTCTGACGGTCAGGCTAAGCATTCAACAGTCATGACTGTGACGGACACCCAATACGCGATGGTATTCTGTCTTCCAGCACACGATCACAGCGTCTTGTGTTCAAGACACTAGAACGTGACGCGATGCGGGCGAAACGACTATAGATCACGCGGCATCCTTGAGCACGATAGCCTCGGACAACAAATCGTTCGCGTCTAACGACGTCGCCTGTCATGAGTATCATGTATATGGCTCTGACGTCGTCCAGCATATAGCTAAGGTCTTGTAGTTCACTAGCTGCAACCCTATACCGAATCACAAGCCCGCGTCAAATGACAGTCTAACTTCGAACCGCAACCCCCTTCCCCACACTCCACGAAACTGACATGCGCACACTTACCATGCTGATAATGTATCCCCGGGTATTACTGACATGTGATGCATTAGCCGAACTTTCTATTCGTCGCAATCCTGGTATTTACCCTGGGTAAACGGCTCGCACACATCACCACCGGTCCGGACGCCCCATCAATCTGGCGACGGCCCAATCTATATAACGCGGAGACGACTGCTGATCTGGCTACAGCCTGCGGTGTTTCTCCACTGCCCAAGGTTGGCCAAGTTGAGCAATTTTAAAGAAGTCATTTGGTCGGTGTGTAGGGTTCCGCAGTGATGGGCAATCGCTGGAGTACAAAATGGGGGAAATACCCTTGAGAGATGCTGTATAGCCTCACTGTCATTTCTTAGAGGAGTGCTTGCTGGCTTTGTTCAAGATGCGCAACTTCATTCTCCCCTTGATGGCCACGGCTGCACTTGCGCAAGCTTCAGGTACGTTCAGCGGAGACATTGAAAAAGCAATCAAGTAACAATCACAGCTATTCCGTCGGAAGAGCCGATCTCGAAGCGTGCTTTGATCACTTGGGATGAGGCATACAGCAAGGCCACTGCTGCACTTGCAAAGCTCTCGCAAGATGAGAAGATCGGCATCGTGACCGGCGTTGGCTGGCAGAAAGGTCCTTGTGTGGGCAACACCAAGGCAGTGAACTCGATAGGATATCCTTCCTTGTGTTTGCAAGGTATGTTCAAGAGAGGTCAAAAATAGAGCGGCAGCCCGAAACACATAATTCTGGCCAGTGGACACTAGACCCTACTATGTGCCCGGAAGTGCAATCGGGCCCAGAGAAGGTGTGAAGTGGGACAAAAGCGACCGGTCGTGCTTCAGCTACAGTCATAATACATCTATTAACATTGCTTCAGACGGTCCTCTCGGCGTCCGCTACGTCCAAGGCGTTACAGCGTTTGCCGCCGGTATCCACGCCGCCAGCACCTGGGACATCGCCCTCGTCCGCGAGCGCGGCCTCTTTTTGGGCACAGAAGCAAAGCAACTCGGCGTGAACGTTCAGCTGGGCCCCTCCGCCGGACCCCTCGGCAAATTCGCGCAAGGCGGCCGCAACTGGGAGGGCTTCGGTTCGGACCCATATCTCCAGGGCATCATGATGGCGCAGACAATCGAGGGCATGCAAGAGGCCGGTGTACAGGCTACCGCCAAGCACTGGATCGCCAACGAGCAAGAGTTGAATCGCGAGACGATGAGTTCGGATGTCCCTGATAAGGTGCTGAGAGAGCTTTATGTCTGGCCATTTATGGATGCTGTGCACAGTAATGTTGCGGCGATGATGTGTAGCTATAACAAGATCAACGGGACGTGGGCGTGCGAGAGCGACTTCGTTATGAAAAAACTGCTTAAAGATGAGCTTGGCTTCAAGGGCTATGTCATGTCTGATTGGAATGGTAAGCAAGAACACTCGTCTTGGAGAATTTCCACTGACGCGGATCTGTAGCTCAGCACACCACTACCGGTAGCGCGAATGGAGGGCTCGATATGACCATGCCTGGAACAGATTTCTCGAACCAGAACGTCTATTGGGGCCCTCAGCTCGCTACTGCCATCAAGAATGGCCAAGTTCAGCAGTCTAGGCTCGACGACATGGTCAAGCGCATTCTCGCGTCATGGTATCTTCTTGGCCAAGACAAGGGCTATCCCAGCACCTCCTTCAGCTCATGGAAGATTGGCACGAAGAACGTCGGTGGGTAATGCAACTACCATTTTTGTGGAATGCGTACTGACCGAACATTCAGGTGGCACTCATAAGACCAATGTGCGAGCTATGGCTAGAGACGGTATTGTGCTGCTGAAGAATGCGAATTCCTCGCTGCCGCTGAGCAAGCCGAAAAGCATTGCTGTTATTGGGCTTGATAGCATTGTCGCGCCGAAGGGTGCAAATGCTTGCGTAGACCGCGGGTGTAACGATGGTACACTGGTAAGTACTATCTCCAGTCTCATCAACAACTCTTCGAAGAGTCCACCGGACCTAACAACTCTCACAGGCCATGGGCTGGGGCTCAGGATCAGTAGAGTTCCCGTACCTGATTGCGCCCCTCGACGCCCTCAAGACCAAAGCCCAGTCGGACGGCACAACGATAACATCCTCGCCAAACGACAACGCCTCGCAAGGCGCTTCCGCCGCCCAATCGGCCGACATCGCCATTGTATGCATCAACGCCGACGCCGGCGAGGGCTACATCACCGTCGAGGGCAACGCTGGCGACCGCAAGGACCTCAACGCATGGCACAACGGCAACGACCTCGTCAAGGCCGTCGCAGCCGTCAACAAGAAGACCGTCGTCGTTGTGCACGCCGTGGGCCCGATTCTAATGGAAGAGTGGATCAGCAACCCGAACGTCGTAGCTGTCGTGTGGGCTGGTCTTCCGGGCCAAGAATCCGGCAACGGGCTCGTTGATGTGTTGTATGGTGCTTCGCCGTCTGGAAAGCTGCCCTATACCATCGCGAAAAAAGCTGAGGACTACGGCACGACTATTGCTCGTGGTGATGACAAGAATTGGGATCTCTTTATTGATTACCGCCGCTTCGATAAGAACAACATCGAGCCGCGATTCGAATTCGGTTTTGGCTTGAGCTACACAAATTTCACATTCTCTGAACTCAGTGTTAGCGGCGCGCCCAAATCTGGCCCAGCGACTGGCACAAAGATCCCAGGTGGCCCAGCGGATCTGTGGGAGACAGTCGCGACTGTGACGGCAAAGGTAGCTAACTCGGGAGGTGTGGCGGGCGCCGAGGTACCGCAGTTGTATATTGGGTACCCGGCCAGCGCAGGGGAGCCACCGAAGCAGCTCAGGGGATTCACGAAGTTGAAGCTCGAGGCGGGTGCGAGTGGGACGGCGACGTTCAAGCTTAGGAGGAGGGATCTGAGTGTGTGGGAAAATGGGAAGTGGACGGTGCCGAGTGGCGAGTTTGGGGTGTTTGTGGGTGCGAGTAGCAGGGACGTGAGGTTGACTGGCAAAATAGTTGTGTAGGGCTGGATAGAAGTCGAAGAGGCTGAAAGGTGGAAGAAGACCAGGATGGGGCGTGAACTATTAGACCTTAGTAGAGGTTTGGTGGATGAAGTGATTGCTTTCTTGTGCATATGTTCTTCATGACTTTTTGTGCCACCTTTTTGAGAGACTTTAATGGCAGGTCCATTCCATGCAACCTTTCATCTTCTACGCAACATCTCCAGGCAACTTCATCAATCCTCAGAGTCCTTGTGACGCTCCAGTTGACTTTCGAGTATTTCCACAAAAGACGCTTTCTACGAGAGAAGTATACCGTCACATAAATTGCCGATATCGGTCAAAGTGGGCCTCGTCGGCGCCGGCGTGTTCACAGGGCGCAATTGACACCGCCGACGGCATCGAGTAGGCATTTCATTGTTCATGACTTACCTACAACGGAGACACAACTTTGTAGATCAGAGATGCGATAACATTCTCCACGGAATGACGATGTTCACAGCACGCAAGACTGCCGTCACGTTTGATATCAGCCAGGGCTTGTATGGATTGTCGAAGACTTCGCGGTGGGGCTCAAGGAATAGATTGCTTCCGCGTGCACATAGAGACGAAAAGGGCAGTGCAGGAGGACGCTCATTGTCCAATCGACTTTGCTGACGGTAAGATTTTTGCGTGGTGCGTCACAGCAATCGGCGCTAGAAGATATGGCTTCCCCGCCCGGCGCCGCATCTTTGCTCACACTGTATCACCAACTCACCCACCCGCTCTACCTACTACAACTATCGCACTACAATACAACTCTCACAGGGTCCTTCATACCCGCCCTCTTCTGACTTCTCCCGCTTGTACTACCGCGCTTATGCGTGTTGCTCACTCCGTCTTCACTTCCCAGGTACGTCGTGTTGAGTCTTCTTCTCTGGGTCGGTCCCTTATCTCGAGCACCGCACACGCACACCGCAATTCGGCACGCCGGCCGTTGAGTTGCGATGGCCGCGATGCTTTTCTACTCTCTCACACCAGCCTTCCATCATTATCGATATCATGGCTAATTGTGTTGATAGGACTACATTTCTGGTATGCTGCTGCTGCCCAATGACCGGCGTATCGTGAACGTCAAACTAACTCTACTCGTAGACCACCTGTGGAAGGCCTCAGTAAACTGAACAGCCCCTACACACCACCGATATACCGCCTACCGCTACCGTCTATTACTCCCTCAATATGCTGTCGCAATTCCTCAAACCTTCCGCCGTCCGGTCCGCAAGTGTCCTGGGCCAAGTGACAAAGAACCGCCTACACGCCCGATTCCTGGCCTCTGTCCAGACAAACTCTGCCCGCGAGGTTCCGTCTCCCGCGCGCAGGGCCACGCCCATCTCGACTGAGCGCGCCACCTTCACCATCAAGGCGCGTCTACACGCCCAGAATCCTATGATGAGCGCCTGCTAACGACCCTTTAGAATGGCCCGATCTTCACCGGCAAGTCTTTCGGTGCTAAGACCAACATCTCGGGCGAGGCAGTCTTCACCACCTCCCTCGTTGGATACCCCGAGTCTATGACCGACCCTTCCTACCGCGGCCAGATCCTCGTCTTCACCCAGCCGCTGATTGGCAACTACGGCGTCCCCTCGGCCGCCCGCGACGAGCATGGCCTGCTCCGATACTTCGAGTCGCCCAACATCCAGGCGTCTGGCATTGTTGTCCAGGACTATGCGCTGAAGCACAGCCACTGGACTGCTGTTGAGTCTCTGGCCGAGTGGTGTGCTCGTGAGGGTGTCCCGGCCATCTCTGGCGTCGACACCCGCGAGGTTGTGACATACCTCCGCGAGCAGGGTTCCTCGCTGGCCCGCATCTCCATCGGCGAGGAGTACGATGCCGATGAAGATGAGGCGTACGTCGACCCCGAGGCCATCAACCTCGTCCGCCGTGTGTCCACCAAGGCTCCGTTCCACGTCAGCTCGTCTCTCGGCGACATGCACGTTGCCCTGATCGACTGCGGTGTCAAGGAGAACATCCTTCGCAGCTTGGTGTCTCGTGGCGCCAGCGTCACCTGCTTCCCCTTCGACTACCCCATCCACAAGGTCGCCCACCACTTCGATGGTGTCTTCATCTCCAACGGCCCGGGTGACCCCACCCACTGCACGTCCACGGTCTACAACCTCCGCAAGCTCTTCGAGACCTCTCAGATCCCCGTCATGGGCATATGCATGGGCCACCAGCTCATCGCCCTCGCCGCCGGCGCCAAGACGATCAAGCTCAAGTACGGCAACCGCGCGCACAACATCCCCGCGCTCGATCTCACCACGGGCAAGTGCCACATCACGTCGCAGAACCACGGATACGCCGTCGACCCCACCACCCTCAGCAGCGAGTGGAGGGAGTACTTCACGAACCTGAACGACCAGTCCAACGAAGGCCTGATCCACAACTCCCGCCCCATTTTCAGCGCCCAGTTCCATCCCGAGGCCAAGGGCGGCCCCATGGACTCGTCGTACCTGTTCGATAAGTACGTCCAGAGCGTCCAGAAGTACAAGGACCACCAGGCGACCTTCTCGGAGCGCAACAACAAGCCCAGCCCGCTGCTTGTCGATCTCCTTAGCAAGGAGCGTGTTGGCGTGCACCCTGCGCTTCCGGACTTTGATATGCATGCTCCTGGACGTGCCCAGCAGGTCGATGTTGGTGGTCCTGTTGCGCCGCCTTACCAGCCAATCACCGCGTCGGCTTAGATGGACGAACTGGATGAGGTGGAATTGGCGGTTTGCGCCGGGGATGTCATTTGGTGATTTAAAACTTCTCGTGATGGGGCTGGCGTTATATGGATCTACTTGTGCCGTGTTTCCTTGTCTTTTCTGTATCTATACACGCAATGATACTGGAATGCTTTACACGTTTTTTCTTGGAATTTGCGACCTCGATTTCGGTATCACTGTCTTCACAACTGCATTTGCTTCTCAACATCTTCTCCCTCCCCAGCTCAAGCCTTCCCGAACCCCGGCTCCTCCACCTCCACGTCCCCCTCCCCTTCCTTCTCCTCCTCCACCCTACTAATCTCCAACCCCTTCTCACTCGTCCTCCTCTCCCGCCTCTCCAATTCCTTCTTCCGCGCCCCAGCCTTTAGCTTCTCCCACTGATCCCTATACCGTCCTATAATCTGACTGTTCTTCTCGTTTTGCTTGGCCAGATGCTCGTTGTTGCTCATCAGGTCGTGTACCTTGGCTGTCTGGTTGGCGAGCAGGGCCTCGAGGTCGATTATGCGGCGGGCTGTTTCGGTGTCGTGGGAGGGTTGTGGTGAGGGGCCGGGGGATGTTGGTTGGGATGAGGGTATGGGAGGAGAGTGTAGAGGGGTCGCGCCTTGGGATAGAGCTTGTGCGAGAGCCATTGGGTCGCTGGCTGGTCCTGGTCCGCGAGCGCGAAATGACTGCGCCAGCGCGTCGAAACTACGTTGAGAATTGAGCTCCCACATGTTGATCCTCTTTGCCTGCTTGTCTACCAGCGCCTTGAGGGTCTCGTTCTCGAGACTCAGTTCCTCCATCGTCTTGACGCCTGCGCCGCGCCCAGCAGACGGCGTGTGTCCCGCGCGACGCGCCTTGGTGGGACTCGGCGGCCCGACATTCTCCCGTGCGTCGACAAACTCCTCGTGGGAACTTCCTTTCATAGACTCGCCGAGAGATGAGTCGCGCTTGTTCTGGAGTATGCTGGCGTACGAGGCGGTGCCGGGCACGAGGTAGAAGCTCTCGTTGGGGCCCAGGGGCGCGGAGCCATCTTCGCGGAGGGCGCGCAGGGCGGGTTGCGAAATGAGGGCGGCGAGGTCGGGGACGGAGGACTTGACGGTTCGTGAGGCTTCTGGCGAGCGTGTGCGGGACTTCTTCTCTTCTTTGGGGGCTTCGGCGGGCGCGGGTGGTGTGGGGTTTAAGGGGAGGGACGTGAATGCTAGGGGTGCTGAGATGGCGGATATGACGCCGCCAAAGGCTGAGTAGAAGCGGCGGAAGTTGTCTTCGGCTGGTGGAGAGGCGGGTTGGGGTGTTGGCGTGTCCTTGTGGCGCGGCGAGTCCTTGAGCTTGGTTGTCTCTGCCTTTCGTGACTGCTGTGCGAGAAGATCGCGTACTGGTGTAGCCCCTTGATCTTCGCGGCTCCCGATAGCCCCTGCTACGTTCACAGCGGTACCGCTTGTAGTTCGCCTCGCTGTGGGAATGCCGCGCTTCTCGGCGAGATTGCTGGCTATCGAGGACTGGGGCAGTCTGCGGCGAGATGTCGGTGGTGTGGGTGAAGAAGAGGAGGCATTCTTGGTGGTGGCACTCTTGGAGGCAGGCTTCAGTGTAGTCTCTGAGGGTTGACTACTCGGCTTCTCTTTGCGCGGGGCTTCTTTGATCAAGCCGGCGAGCTTGCGGTGGTGGTCTTCGAGGAGGCTCAGGATGCGGAGGGCCTATGCAGTATCAGGACATGCAGACATGTACGGTATGGAGTATTCATACCTCGGCATTATGGGTGTCTTGGACGGCTTCGTGGAACGCGGTCGCCGCGAAGTCATGCTCCTGCCCCGCGATGGCCACTCTGCTGTCGAACGTGGCTGTCGCAGCGGTCCGGACGTGCTCGTGCGCTTTGGTGAGGGCGGCAGACTCCATGTTGTTGGTGATTGTGTGGATATAGACCCAACATGTCAGCGTGTTGGTGGTGAAGTCAAAGTCATAGTACCAGTTTGGTCACGATGTTTGCGACTGCCTGCAAGCGCGGCGGCAGATCAGCTGGCACTAGGACACCAAACATGTGGAGAGCGTTTCATGCGCCCGGCCATGTCAGACCAGCCCCAGCCCTGTTTCGCTGCCCTGACCTTGATTCCCGTACCGTCGTATGCAACACGCTGACCTGGCCGCCTAATTGCGTTTGGCATCTCAAGGCCTTCCTTTGTGTTCATCTTCCACGGACATGCCTGTTTGCCGACCGCATCTCGCAGCACCTACGTAATCGACCTCACCCCCGCGGCCAAACCCACCTCGACGCGCTCCACGAAACCACGCCATGAGAGGTGAGACACGGTCATATATTGCGCTTGAAGCTGTATAGGATCTTGGAAGAGGACTATGGCCGCCAACCTCTCCAGCAGCAACTTGGCTGCGCCGGTCAGCCGCGCCAACTCCAAGGGCCCCGAGTCGTCGGCCGTCTCAATCGCGAGCAGGGACAGCAGAGAGAGCAGAGAGGACGACTTGCGCAGAGCTTCGGACGGCGCCCTGGATCGCCTTAAGAGCCGCAATTCAGACGACGGCCGCAGCGACACCTCCTCGTCCCATCGGCAGCGCATGTCGAAGCTGTTCAAGGGGCGCAGCAAGCGACGGAAGTCAGCAACAGCCCACGATGGGGACAGCCTCTCGCAGTCGGACCTGCATGAGGGCACTGTTCCTCCAGTTCCACATGGCAGACGTCCCAGTGTGGAGCCGCGAAACCACAGCGACGACTCGCTGGGCCTGCACAAGAGCGTTGCCAGCAGTCTCTTGACCGAAGACTCCGACTCAGATGCGTAAGTTGCGTATTCGTATCCGTATTCTCTTGCTCTATTCTCCTGCATCTCCAAATGTGGAAACAACTGTTGTGGGAAGTTGGAAGCCGTGCAAGCATGGCCATGTGGCACCGGACGCCGCACTGACATGTACCGCGCACCACTCGCACCACCAGTCTGGCCAGCTTCCCCACCCAGACCCTCATACCATACATCATCGCAGCCACACCCGGCTGCAATTCTCATTCTCATTCTTACTTTTCGTTTACCACGTTTTTCATCTGCGTCATTCGTGATTCCCACACATTCGTCTCGTATTCCTTTGTCTGCATACGTATGCACCCGGCTGTGCCTCCGACTGACCAACCACAAGTCCCTCACCACTGAAGAGGCCTGGCATTTCACCGCACCAGTCGCATGCAGGACTCCTGACACTGTCCTCGCCACTCATAGCCTCCGAGACCATCGACTCTGTTGGTTCCACGACCGATGCCACCCTCGTCGACTCCGCAACACCCGCCGAAGAAGCCTCACTCCGACACGCGCAGACCATCGACGTCGCTACAAACAAACGCGGAGTGTCTCCGTCGCCCGTTGGAAGGTTGAAGGAGGCGTTTGCACCGTCCCGGAGGTCTACCTCTCCCAAGACAGGGCTTGAAGGAGAAGGTTCACGACCGAGCACGAGTGGAAGTGGCTTGGGCTCACTGTTTGGAGGAAAGAAGCGCGAGACGCGGGTTTTGGACGAACCGTTCCAGGCTTCGCCGCCGCAGATACACACTGGGGAGCAAACAAAGTCCACCACTTCTCTGCGCTCAACGGCCCCGAAGCGCATCATAACTACGCTGCCCGCGACACCGCCAAATCTCGCCGATGCGCCTACGACTTTCATAACCCCTCCAACACCCACAGATGGAAAGGCGTCCTCTCCTACGTTCTCCACAAGCTCCAAGGAAGGCATAAAGCACGGCTCTTCGCAGTCGAACCCCAACGTCACAGTCTCCCCCTCGGGGAACATGATATCACACCGACGTGTGCGCTCCGCTACTAACCCTCCAAGCAAGCTTTCGAACTCTACAATTGCACCGCTTACGCCCCATCCCGAAGAAGCAAAGACCCCAGGTGGGACCGCATTCGCTCCTCAGAACCCTGGTGGATTCTTCGCCTCGGTCTTTTCAGCCGCGCAGAACGCTGCGAATAACATTACCAACACAATCGCTAACAACAACGCCAACAGCAAGAGCAAGCCTGGTCAGCAACAGCAGAACGACGAAACTGAAAGAGAGGGAGACGGGGGTGAAGAGGTCATTGGCCCAGACAACGCAGCATCGACCCCTGACGGCAGCTCCGAGAAGCGCAGGCCAGCCATCGAGACTCTCGGTTCTGGAAATCTGAGTTTGGCTCATCTTGGGATTCTAGACAACGAAGTCAGCCCAATGTCGTCCTCAACCAACGTCACTCTCAAGGCAGACGAGGCTTCAGCCAAGGCCGAGGATCTCGCTGCAACGCAGGCCGTGTCCGCAGCCTATGCAGCGGAAGAACCCCCTGTCGTCGTCAAGGCAGATCGTCCACGCTCGCACACAACGAACTCTGGGACATCGGTGCCTGGAGCGGCCTCGCCACAGCGTCAGCCTGACATCACCGAGTCACCAGCCGCTTCATCGATTCAGAGGCAAAGTAGTATACGCAGCAAGATCAGCGCAGGGAGAAGGAGACGGCACAGAGGCAGCTCCGCAACCACGGGACACACGATCGCTGCTGCAATTGCCGGCAGCACCTCTACACTAGCGCCCAGCGCTGCACTGAACGGCAATCGTCTGAATGGCACGGGCTTTGCAGTTGCATCACCCAAACGCAACCGAGACTTTCACAGCTTCTTCAAGAGCGTACCAGAGGATGATTATCTGATTGAGGATTATAGTGCAGCCCTGCAGAAAGAAATCCTACTTCATGGACGCCTATACGTTTCAGAGGGTCATCTCTGTTTCTCCAGTAACATCCTCGGCTGGGTCACAAACCTCGTTATCAGCTTCGACGAAGTGGTGTCCGTTGAGAAGAAGTCTACGGCTGTTCTGTTCCCAAACGCGATCGTCATCCAGACACTACATGCCCGGAATGTATTCGCATCGTTCCTGGCGCGAGACTCTACGTATGATCTGATCATTGGTATCTGGAAGATTTCGCATCCAAATCTAAAGTCATCACTCAATGGTGTGACACTCGATACCGGAGGCACTGGTGACAAGACGGAAAAAGCAGAATCAATCGGCAGCGAAGACGCCTCGGATCAAGATTCAGACGACGAAGTCTATGACGAGGATGCTGAAGATGACGACGTCGGCAGCTTTACGGAGGCTGGCGAAGGCAGTGTAGCTGGAAGTGAAGTTGCATCAGTCGCGGGAGGAGAAGGCCACCGCAAAGTCAGCGCCGCCGTATCACAGGCACTCGGGGGTGGAGACGTCGCCGATGCTCCCACTAGCGGTGCTGCGGTCGGACAGGACTTCCTTGGCTCGCAGACGCATGCGCCGACAGAATGCGGAGACAACGATCAGCATTATGACAAGCTTCTCATCGATACGACCATTCCTGCGCCGCTAGGGAAAGTGTACAGTCTGATGTTCGGTCCCACATCGGGTGTCTTCATGCGGAAATGGTTGATTGACGACCAAAAGTCGTTGGATCTGCAAATGGAAGACGACAAGAAGGGCCTCGGCGAAGAGAAGAAGTCGTTCGCCTACTCATACATTAAGCCTCTGAACGCTCCAGTCGGCCCTCGCCAAACCAAATGCAATATCTCGATGACCTTGGAGCAATATGATCTCGAGAAAGCAGCCACTGTTCTATGCAGTACAGGCACTCCAGACGTGCCCAGCGGCAGTATTTTCCTGACCAAGACACGATACTGCATGATGTGGGGGCCGGACAACACCACGCGTGTCATAATGACCTACACAATCGAGTGGAGTGGCAAGAGCTGGCTGAGAGGTGCGACATCCCATTTCAATGATACTTGAAACATACTCACGTGGTACAGGACCCATCGAGAAAGGTGCTGGCGATGGTCAAATGCAATACGCCACATCACTTACAGCCGCCCTTCGCGCCGCCGTGACGGCCAAGGCTGCACCAGCTAGGGTACCAGGCAAAGGGGGAAAGGGCAAGAAGCGATCGAAGGCCAATCTCCTGGATGAAGCACCTGCGCCAATTGCAGCGCCTGCTGCCGCATCTCAAGCGAAGCAGAGCAATTGGGGTCTGTTGGAACCTGTGCGAGGTCTAATGGGACCGTTCGCCGACATTCTGGAATCGATCTTCACACCACAAATCATCATCACCTTGCTTGGAGCCCTCTTGATTTACTCGTGGTTCTTCCGTGGAGGCTCGAATGCCGTTGGGCCGAATCAATGGTCTGCTGCGCAACGACAAGTGGCATACGAGGAAATTTGGCGCCACGAAGAGTCAGAACTCTGGAACTGGTTGGAAGACCGCGTAGCCCTGGACCGAGTGCACTCGTCCGTAGCTGGAAAGAGGATCAACATCGAAGATGAGCCACAGATCCGCCTGCAACCAAAGGACATGAAGGAGCGCGAGATGGACGAAGCGATTCGCATTACGGAAGAGAAGTTACAAGTGCTGAAACAAAAAGTTGGGAAGGAGAGAGTACGAAGCAAGACTAAGAGTCCGAAGGAGGAGCAGACTTGAAAGAGATTTTTTTGGGGAAGAGGGAGGTTGATACACGAATTGCATTGCGAATGGCGTTTTAGCTTTGCATACTGGAATGGGTTCATTGCCAGGTAGCAAAATGCTCCACACTCGCGTCGGCTAGCGAGCCGTTCTTTCATAGCGTTGTGTCTCTTTGTATACATGATCACATACTTTCTATACACCACGACTTTGCAGTGATTGTAATTGCTGGTGAAAGTCGCACCGTACGAAACATCAAGTCATACATGCATTTAGTTAGCTCTTCCGCCCTGCATGGTCCCCACATTTGTGACGCCAGCGCCGAGCCCCCGTTCCCGCTAGCGAAACGCGCGTGCTTCGCGACTTCTTTGTATGTAGCCCTGCCAAAGAACTCCTTACCAACACAGCAGCATTACCTTTTCTGTCGCCGTTGATATATCTATAGTCCCGCACATCGCATTGTTAACACATTTTTTCCATTGCGCCAATTGAAAGAGGGAGCCTGTCAGGATGGCAGATTACAGCAAACAGACTGTCGCGCAATTGCGGCAGATTCTGAAGGACAAGGGAATTCCGAGCACGGGGCTTACGAGGAAGGCGCAGATTATTGGAAAGTTGGAGGAGAAGGATGGGGAGGGGGTTGAAGAGGGAGGCGATAAGAAGGAGGTTGAGGAAGAGGGAGGTGAAGATGGAGATGCGCCTGTGGACCCGATCGAGCAGGTCGAGGATGAGGGAGCAGAAGATGTGACTGAGAAGCCGGATGCGCCTGGCCCAGCGCTGTCAGAGGCTGGAGGTACGCTGACGTTGAATACGCTCGATGCGCGCAAGGCTGATAGAAGAATAGAGCCTCCTGCGCAACCTGATCAAGACGAATCGACAGCACCGGCTCTACCTGTTGCGACCATCGACGCAAATCGCGAGACTGTCTCACACATGGATAGCGACATTCCTCCACCAGACCAGACGCAGGCTGTTCAGCAGTCGGCAGAAGACACAACCGTGGATGATGCGCCGAGCACGACACAGCCAGTAGGCGTGTTTAATGCCGCGCCTGCAGATCCCGAAGACGTTGTAGGGCCACACATCACAGAACCATCAAACGAAGAGATGGGAGGAGACAAAGAGGAGGCGCCTGCGACAGACGAGCTTCCGGATGCCCCAGGACCAGCTGCTGAAGCTTTGCGCCTCGCGCAGCAAGATGGCGCATCTGAAAGCGTGACACCAACACCAAACACCAGCGAGAAGCCCACAGTCGAGAAAGCAGAGCTGGCTACGATTCGAGAGCAATCGACGGCAGATACTTCAAGGCTCAACACCGAAGAGCGGGAGGCCGACTCGAAGAAGCGGAAGAGAAGGAGCCAGTCTCCAGATCTTCCGACACAGGACATCAAGGCGAGAAAAAGGAGATCGAGCGAAAACGCGCCAGCTGTGCATCTGATGGAAGATGGCGATGTGGTCATGGAGCAGAGAAGACCTGAGGAGGAAAGCACTGCAGCAGAAGCAAATGGCGCGCATACGACTACCGCTGAGACTGATGTAAAGCCACCACGGAAAGAAAATACCGATCGCTATAAAGGCCTGGCCAATTCCAACGCTGCACCACAAGACGCCCTACAGGACGATCGACCCGTTGCTCCTGCACTGCACCCTGCGACTCCAGCGTTATACATCCGCAACTTCATGCGACCGCTACGTCCCGATGCGCTCCGCACCCATCTGATAACACTCGCTTCTCCGCCGTCCAGCTCACCCGACTCTTCCCTCATCAAGTCTCTCTTCCTTGACCAGATGAAGACCCACGCCCTCGTCCACTTCTCCAACACCACCTCCGCTTCACGCGTCCGCGCCTCCCTACACGGCTCAATCTGGCCCCCAGAAGGTAACCGCAAAGAGCTCTGGGTTGACTTCATACCCGACGACCAAGTGCAAGAATGGATCAAACAAGAAGAAGACGCACTAGCAGCCGAAAAAGACGCGCGAGCAGCACGCCAACCCATCCCAGCAAAGCACTTCGAAGTCGTGTACCCGGGAAACGACGACGCTATTTTCCAAGAAGTAGGCTCCGGCGCGCCGAGCAATGCGCCGAGAGGGCCGCGCGGAAGTATGGAGGTCCGCCGACAATCGCAGAGTGTACCTGTTGCGCCAACACAAGATACGCGTCAGGACATACAAGCTTCCTTCCAAACACTCGACCAACTCTTCTCCTCCACAACTGCCAAGCCCTCTTTATACTTCCTCCCCGTCACCGACGCCACATCTGACGCACGACTCAAAGAGCTCGCGAGCGAAAAGAGCCGTGATTGGGCGCCCGGCGAAGTGAGGAAGGGACGGGGCTTGAAGACTGAGATGAAGTACAAGTATACTTTTGACGAGGAAGACAGGATTGTGGAAGGGGGTGAGGATCGGGGCCCGTGGGCGGAGGATTATAGAGGTGCGAGGGGAAGAGGAGGG
>Ga0265798_10002717_pt1 | contig 25744 bp, 24 predicted proteins | sample P3T30metagenome_FD_192430 | JGI IMG/M metagenome (GOLD analysis project Ga0265798, IMG submission 192430) | Plant litter microbial communities from East Loma Ridge, Irvine, California - P3 T30 | ecosystem: Environmental > Terrestrial > Plant litter > Unclassified | place: USA: California...
CCGCCGATGCGGCCGACGCCAAGCCCGCGACTGCGGCAGCGGCAGCGGCCGAAGCCGGCCCGGTCACCTCGGGCGTGGTGATCGTCACCGGCACCCGCACCGCCGGCCTGAAAGCCGAGAACAGCGCCTCGCCGATCCAGGTGCTGGACTCGGCCTCCCTGATGCGCACCGGCCAGCCGGACCTGATCCAGGCGCTGTCGCAGAACCTGCCCTCGCTGACCGCCCAGGCCTTCGGCAGCGACATGGCCAACATGACCCTGTCGGCGCGGCTGCGCGGCCTGTCGCCGAACAACACGCTGGTGCTGGTGAACGGCAAGCGCCGCCACGGCACCGCCAACCTGGCCGTGCTCGGCGGCCCCTACCAGGGCGGCGCCGCGGCCGACCTGAACTACATCCCGGTGGCAGCGATCGACCACATCGAAGTGCTGCAGGACGGCGCCGCCGCCCAGTACGGTACCGATGCGATCGCCGGCGTGGTCAACATCATCCTCAAGCAGAACTACAAGGGCCTGACGGGCAACGTCAACGGCGGCGGCTATGGCGACGGCGGCGGACGCACCGGCGACGGCAGCGCCAACCTCGGCCTGCGTCCCTTCGGCGACGCCTACCTGAGCCTGACCGTGGAGAGCAAGTACCACGGCTTCTCGAACCGCGGCGGGATCGACCCGCGCGTGATCGATCCCGCCAAGCTGGTCGCCATGCCGCAGTTGCAGAACCATCCGGGCTACCCCTACGTCAACCGCATCTCGGGCGACGCCCAGTACCGCCAGCACATCTTCGCCGCCAACTTCGGCGTCGACCTGAACGACGACGTCAACCTGTACAGCTTCGCCACCTACGGCAAGAAGAAGGCGCGCGCGTTCGAGAACTACCGCACCCCGGACCGCCTGCCGGCGCTCTACCCGACCGGCTTCTCGCCGCAGGAAGTCTTCGACGAGGAAGACTGGGCCTTCAGCGCCGGCGCCAAGGGCCGGCTGCCGGGCGGCTGGAACTGGGACCTGTCGAGCACCTACGGCAAGGACACGGCCAAGCTGGGCGTGGCGCAGTCGGGCAACGTCTCGCTGTTCGCCGACACCGGCGCGACCCCGACCGAGTTCTACGCCGGCAGGTTCGTCGCCAGCCAGTGGACCAACAACCTCGACGTCAACCACGACTTCGACGTCGGCTGGGCGCGTCCGCTGACCCTCGCGCTGGGCGTCGAGCACCGCCGCGACGAGTACGAGATCGGCGCCGGCGACGCGGCCTCGCGCTACAAGGAAGGCTCGCAATCCTTCCCCGGCTTCTCGCTGACCGACGCCGGCAGCCATAGCCGCAACAGCAAGGCCGCCTACATCAACTTCTCGTCGCAGCCGATCGCCGGCTGGACGGTCGACCTGGCCGGCCGCTACGAGCACTTCAGCGACTTCGGCAGCGCCCGCGTCGGCAAGCTGACCAGCCGCTACGACTTCAGCCCGGCGGTGGGCGTGCGCGCCACCTACTCGAACGGCTTCCGCGCCCCGACCCTGGCCGAGTCCTACTACTCGGCCACCAACGTCTCGCCGCGCAGCGCCTTCGTGCAGCTGCCGCCGAATTCGCCGGGCGCGCGCCTGGTGGGCGTGGATGGCCTGCGTCCGGAAGCCTCGACCAACGTCAGCGCCGGCATCGTGCTGAACCCGGCCGCCAACCTGTCGGTCACCGCCGATGTCTACCAGATCAAGATCCGCGACCGCATCGTCGGCTCCGGCTCGCTGTACGGCTCCGGCGGCGCGGTGAATTCGCCGGCCGTCACGGCGGCGATCCTGGCCAACGGCAATGTGCTCGACCCGACGGTGGTCCAGACCGGCATCAACATCTTCTCGAACGCGATCAACACCCGCACCCGCGGCCTGGAATTCGTCGCCACCCTGAACAGCAACTACGGCAGCTACGGCCGGGTCGACTGGTCGGTGGCGGCGAACTACAACAAGACCGAGGTCGTCAAGATCAACCAGGCCCCGCTCCAGCTGCAGCCGCAGACCCTGCTGGACGAGGCCGCGATCTCGGACATCGAGACCGCCTCGCCGCGGGTGCGCGTGAACCTGGGCGCGCTCTGGAAGTTCGGCAACTGGACCGTCAACGCGCGCGAAGCCTTCTACGGCAAGTCGTCCCAGCTGCAATCCTCGGATGGCGCGACCTACTACGAAACCGAGGTCAAGCCGACCGCGATCACCGACCTCGAAGTCAGCTACCAGTTCGACAAGGCCTGGACCTTGTCGGTGGGCGCGAACAACCTGTTCAACCAGTACCCGAACCACATCAACAGCGAGCTGCTGGCGGAACAGCGCGCCAACCTGGATAACGCGGCGGTGACGGTCTATCCGAGTTTTTCGCCGTTCGGGATCAATGGCGGCTATTACTATGCGCGGGTAGGGTTCAAGTTCTGAGTAGCGAGGGCGCTGGTTCCAGCCGGCGCTTCGGCCACGCGCACCCAGGCGCCGCTGCGCTGGTCGCCGGGGACGTGGCCCTCGCCTTCGGTCAAGCAGAATGCTCTCAGGCGTGTTCGCGCGTGGGCGCCGCCAGCGACGCGCCGCAATCCTTGCAGAATCGCGCCGCGCTTTCATGGCCGTCGCTGCCGCAGCCGGCGCAGACGCGCGCCGCGCGCAATGCGCCGCCGCGGCGGTCGCCGCGGCGCAGCGTCATCTCGGCGGTGACGATCCCGGTCGGCACCGCCAGGATGCCCCAGCCGAGCAGCATCATGAACGAGGCGATGGTCTTGCCCAGGTGGGTGTGCGGGGTGATGTCGCCGTAGCCGACCGTGGTCATGGTCACGGTGGCCCAGTACATCGAGACAGGAATGCTGGTAAAGCCGTTGGCCGGCCCCTCCACCACGTACATCACGGTGCCGAGGATCAGGATCGCCATCAGCACGACCGACAGGAACACCATGATCTTGCGCCGGCTCGCCGCCAGCGCCTCGCCCAGGCGCGTGTATTCCTCGATGTACAAGGTCATCTTGAAGATGCGGAATACGCGCAGCAGGCGCAGGATGCGGATGTCGAGCAGCACGGCGCTGCCCGGCACCAGCAGCGAAAAATAGGTCGGCAGCACCGCCAGCAGGTCGATGATGCCGTAGAAGCCGGTGGCATAGCGCCAGGGCCGCTGCACGGCCAGCAGCCGCGCCGCGTATTCGGCCGTGAACAGCAGCGTGAACATCCATTCGAGCAGGTGCAGCACCACGCCGTAGTCGCGGTGCAGGTCGGGCACGCTGTCCAGCACCACCACCAGGATGCTCAGGAGGATGGCGCACACCAGGGCGATGTCGAACCGGCGCCCGGCGCGGGTATCGGCCTCGAAGATGACGTCGTACATGTGGCGACGCCATCCCGGCGGCGGTTTGCCGTAGGATGGCGGCGCCTGCGGCACGTAGGGGTGGCCGCGGTCCCCGGTATCGCCCGCCTTCATGCGGCCGGCGTTGCCTCAGTCGGCATGGCGCTCGACCCAGGTGGCGAAGCACTCCATGAATTGCTGGAGGAAGCTGCGCAGGCCGTCGTCGGTCAGCTTATCGCCGTCGAGCTTGCCGGCGATGCCGCCGATATAAGCTTCAGGCATTTGCATGCAGGGCATGTTCAGGAATACCAGGGTCTGGCGCACGGCGTGGTTGGCGCCGAAGCCGCCCAGCGCGCCGGGAGAGTTGCTGACCACGGCACAGGGCTTGCCGGTCCAGACCGCCTGGCCGTAGGGGCGCGAACCGACGTCGATCGCATTCTTCAGGGCGCCCGGCAGCGAGCGGTTGTATTCCGGCGTGCAGAACAGGACGCCGTCGGTTTCGCGGATGCGGTCGCGGAACTCGGCCCAGGGCGCCGGCGGCGCGCCGGTCTCGGCGTCCTCGTTATACAGCGGCAGCTGGCCGATATCGACGATCTCGAGTTCGAGGGTCGGCGGGGCCAGCAGCATCAGGTTCTTGGCCAGCTTGCGCGTAAACGATTCCTTGCGCAGGCTGCCAACGAGTACCGCGATCTTCCTTGTTGCCATGTCGGTCCTTTCAAACGGTCGGTGCTCGCAGTGTAGCGACTTTCGCCACGAACCGGCACGCGCCGCGCGCAAGAGCGCGTCAGGCAGCCTGCTGGCGCGGCGGCTCGCCCCAGGCCTTGAAGGCGCGTTCGACCAGCAGGGTCTCGCGGCGGTCGAGCACCGTGTCGGCATGGACGATGTCCAGCATCGCCTTCATCGCACCCATGCGCAGGACCGGATCCTCGACTTCGCGCAGCAGGCCGTCGAGCAGGCGCGCATCGATCTCGACCTCGCCGGCGCCGCGCTGGTGGGCGGTGGCGAGCAGGTCTTCGCACAGCTCCTGCACGACGGCGTCGAAGGCCTCGTCGTCAATGCCGGCGCGCTGGGCGATGCCGGAATGGCGCATCGCCTTCAGTTCGGAGGGCGCCAGGTGGCCGTCGACGATCATGGCCAGGGCCAGCAGGCGGGACACGGCTTTCGGACTGTCGGTGGGATAGAGTCGCATGGTATTCCTCATCAAGTAATCGATGGCTCCAGCCTAAAGCCCATGAGGATTAAAGTAAAATCGATTAATCTTTGGCAATCATCAAGTTTTTTGGAGCTATCACTTGATCAATTACAAGCACCTGCAGTATTTCTACCTCGTCGCCACCAGTGGCACCGTGGTGGAAGCCGCACGGCGCCTGCATGTGACGCCGCAGGCGATCAGCGGCCAGCTGCAATTGCTCGAAGACCAGCTTGGCGAGGCCTTGTTCCGCAAGAAGGGGCGGCTGCTGGAATTGACCGAAGCCGGCAAGACGGTGCTGATCTACGCCGAGCGCATCTTCGACCTCGGCAACGAACTGGAGCAGACAGTACGGCGCGGCCTGTTCCGCGCGCCCGAGACGCTGCGCGTGGGCGTCGGCGACATGATCCCCAAGACCATGGCCTTCCGCCTGCTGCAACCGGCGCGCGACGGCGGCCAGGCGCTGCGCCTGGTATGCCGCGAAGGGCCGCTCGACGCCCTGCTGCAGGACCTGGGCGCGCACCGCCTCGACCTGGTGATCGCCGACCGCGGCCTGCCGCCCGGCAGCACCCTGCGCGGCCATACCCACCTGCTCGGCGCCAGCACCCAGACGGTACTCGGCCATCCGGGCCTGTGCGCCGCCTGGCCGGGCGCCTTCCCGGCCAGCCTGCGCGGCGCGCCCTTCCTGCTGCCGGGCTTCGACACCGCCCTGTACAGCCAGGTGCAAGCCTGGTTCGACCTGCAGGACCTGCGCCCGCTGGTGGCCGGAGAATTCGACGACGGCGCCCTCTTGATGTCGTTCGCGCGCGAAGGCGCCGGCTTCGTGCTGGCGCCGACCGTGCTGGCGCCGACCATCTGCCGCGAGTACGGGCTGCAGGCGCTGGGCGAGATCGCCGGCGTGGCCGAGCAATACCATGCGGTCACCGTCGAGCGGCGCATCGACCATCCGGCGGTACGCCGCATACTCGAAAAAGCAGGAGAACTGTTCGCTTCACCCGCTATGAATTGAAATAGATCAATCTTTACACAATTTTATTATCAGCATCAGCCCATGATTGCGATTCCCATGTAGTATTTACAAGTTTGGTTGATTTACCGAATTTATTCAGTCGGCATCCTTCGGGAGAGGCAAGTGCAGAAATACCTAAGCAGCAGTGGTGGAGCGCGCCATGCCCGGCTCAAGATGCTGGGCTATTACGTCCAGCGCAGCGTCACCAGCCGTACGCTGCGGCACGCCGCCGCCGGCCTGACGATCGCCTGGCTCGCCACCTTGAACGGCTTCCAGGAGCGGCGCCGGCGCGCCGGCTCCCCTGCCCTCGACTCCTTGCGCGACAGCGGCTTTGCCGAACTCGGCCGCCTGCTCTCGGCGGCCCAATGTACCGCGGCGCTGGACTGGCTGCGCGAGCGCGACATGGTGGCCGCGCGCGGCAACGGCGCCCGCTTCCGGATCGACACGGTCCCTCCCGGCACCGGCACGGCCGACTTCCCGCTCGAGACGGTCGTCCATTGCCCGCACATCATGGAGCTGGCGAACCGCCCCGAACTGCTGCTGCTGGCCGCGGACTACCTCGGCTACAAGCCGACCATCACGCTGATGGGCTTGCGCTGGTCCTTCCCGGGCGGCGGTACCGACGTCGACGTGCAGGGCTTCCACCGCGACGTCGAGCCGGGCAGCATCAAGCTGCTGGTCTACCTGACCGACGTCGACGAGCACACCGGCCCGCACAACTATGTGAGGGGCACCCACCGCGAACGCATGCCGCTGCGCATGCGCCGCTATTCCGACCGCGAGATCGCGCACGACTACGGCAGCAGCGCGGTGGTCACCGGTCCGTCCGGCACCGCCCTGTTCATCGATAACAGGGGCATCCACAAGGGCACGCCGCCGACACGCGGCGCGCGCCTGCTGCTGGTGGTGCAGTACTCGCTGCTGCCCTGCCTGATGTACGACTACTCCCCGGTGCCCTGGCGCGGCCAGCAGCGCTTCGACCGCTATGTGAACCGCCTGATGATCGCTCCCGCCGAGCTGCCCGCAGTCACGGCGTGACGAGCTTGAGGCCGACGATCCCGGCCCCGATCAGGCCCACGCACAGCAGCCGCGCCACCGTTGCCGCCTCGCCGAACAGCACGATGCCGGCGAGCGCCGTGCCGATCGCGCCGATGCCCGTCCAGATCGCATATGCCGTCCCGACCGGCAGGGTCTTGAGCGCATAGGCCAGCAGCACCACGCTCAGCACCATCGCGACGACGGTGCCGACGCTGGGCCACAGGCGCGTAAAACCTTCCGCGTACTTGAGGCCGACAGCCCAGCCGACCTCGAACAATCCTGCGACGAACAATACTCCCCAGACCATGATGTTTCCTTTCGGTGAAACGACGACCAAGCGACGATAAGACGCATGATATGTGCAGTTCCGTGATATAAAAAGTCGGGAGTTATCACGAAAACTGACAGATGGCCTTCGACTACGACAAGCTTCTCCTCTTCATCGCCGCCGTCGACCACGGCTCCTTTTCGGGCGCGGCGCGCGCCTTGCGACGGGTGCCCTCGGCCGTCAGCATGGCGATCGCCAACCTCGAGGCCGAGCTTGGCCTGCAATTGTTCGACCGCGGCGGGCGCGAACCGAAACCCACCGCCCAGGCGCTGGCCCTGCTGCCCCAGGCGCGCCTGCTGGTCGAACAGCTGCACGCGCTGAACATCCACGCGCTGTCGCTGACCCAGGGACTGGAAACCTCGCTGACCCTGGCCCTGGTGCCGGAACTGCTGGCCACAGCGCCCTGGCAGGATGCGCTGGCGGTGCTGGCGCGCGAGTATCCGGCGCTCGACGTCGAGGTGCTGACGGCGCCCCAGGCCGACGCCCTGGCGATGCTGCAGTCCGGCCGCGCCCAACTGGCCCTGGTGTTCGAGCGCTACGGCGTCGAGCCGCACGAAGCCTTCCAGGAAGTGGCGCAGGAAACCCTGGTGGCGGTGGCCGCGCCCTCCCACCCGCTGCTGGCGCGCGCGCCCGGCGCGGGCGTGCGCGACGCCGACCTGTTCGCCGAGCGCCAGGTGGTGGTGGCCGGGCGCGACGCGGCCCAGGTCGACAAGCGCATCGCGGTTTCGCGGCGCCAGTGGCGCACCGACAGCCCGGTCGCCGCGCTGGCGATGGTGCGCGCCGGCCTGGGCTGGGCATGGCTACCCTCGGGCTTCGTGGAAAAGCTGCTGCGCGATGGCGAACTGACGCGCCTCCCGCTCGAGAATTTCACGAATGTGCTGCGCTTCTTCGTCGACGTGAGCTGGGCCAGCGAACGCCCGCTGGGACTGGCGGCGCGGCGCTTCGTCGAACTGATGAAGCTGGGACGGCTGGAAGCCTGAACCGGTTCAGATCCGGCGCCGCCGGTACTCGTCCAGGAAGCTTGCGGCCTCGCGCGCCGTCAGCACCTTGACCGGATCGCCATGCCAGGCATACAGGAAAGGCGCGCCGCCGTTGCGGTCGGTGAGCTTGGCGCGGATCAGGAAGCGGGTGCCGGCCGGGTAATGCGCGGGGTCGGCCAGCACGCGCGCGCACTGCACCCGCATCGAGGTCGCGTAGGCTTGCCCCGCCACCGGCTTGATGCGCAGGCGACCGCTGCCCGCATCGAACACCGATTCGACCGCGACCTCGCGGTAGGCCCAGGGATCGCGCGCCATCTCAGGCTTTCGCCGCGGCCGGCGCCCGGACTACCTGCGCTTCGCGGATCGGCAGATTGACCAGGGCGGCAGCCAGCGCCAGCACGATGTCGGCGTACCACATCCACGAATAATCGCCGTAGCGCACGAAGGCCAGGCCGCCGAGCCAGGCGCCGAAGAAGCCGCCGACCTGGTGCGACAGCAGGGTCAGGCCGAACAGCGTGGCCAGGTAGCGCGTGCCGAACAGCTTGCCGACCAGGCCGGCGGTCGGCGGCACCGTCGCCAGCCAGGTGAAGCCGAGGGCGGCGGCGAACACATAGAAGGTCAGCGCCGACTTGGGGGCGACGAGGTAGAGGCCGATGATGATCGCACGGCTGCCGTACATCAGCGCCAGCAGCGACTTCATGCGGTAGCGCTGGGCCAGCGCGCCGGCGCTGAGCGAACCGAAAATATTGAACAGGCCGATCAGGCCCAGCGCCGTGGCCGATACCGCGGCCGGCAGGCCGCACAGCCCCACTTCGCCCGGCAGGTGGGTGACCAGGAAGGCGATGTGGAAGCCGCAGGTAAAGAAACCCGCATGCAGGCACAGGTAGCTGCGGTCGCGCAGCGCTTCGCGCACCTGGCGGCCCAGGGTCATGACCGGCAGCGCGCCATGGCCGGCCGCGCTGGCGGATGGCGCCGGCGGCTTGCCGGCCAGCGGACGCGCCAGCGGAATGGTCAGCAGGGCCGTGGCGGCCAGCGCCAGCATGGCCGTGACCCAGCCGGAGGCGGCGATCAGGCCCTGCACCAGCGGCGCGAACACGAACTGGCCGAAGGAGCCGCCGGCGTTGATGAAGCCGGACGCGAAGGGACGCCGCTCAGGCGGCAGGCGCTGGGCGGTGGCGCCGATCAGGATCGAAAAGCTGCCCGCCCCGGCCCCGGCCGCCGACACCACGCCGAGCGTCAGCAGCAAGCCCCATTGCGAAGAAACAAAGGGCGTTGCCGCCAGGCCGAGGGCCAGCATCACGCCGCCCAGCACCAGCACGCGGCCCGCGCCGTACTTGTCGGCGACTGCGCCGAACACCGGTTGCGAAGCGCCCCAGACGAACTGGCCGACCGCCATCGCGAAGCTGATCGAAGCGATGCCCAGGCCGGTGGCGCTATTGATGGGCGACATGAACAGCCCGGTGGTCAGGCGCGCGGCCATCGTCAGCATCAGGATCGCGCTGGCGGACAGGATCAGCAGCCAGGCGGCGCGCGGGCTCATTGCGGTATCGGCGGTCGTCATGACGTCCCCGTTGTTATCGGTTCTGCCATTATCGCGGCGATTTGCTGGATAGACAATCAGGCTTGATGCCGTTGCGCCTGCAAATCCCCCCGCCACCCCTGCGAGTCCTCCCGTCGCCCCTGCGAAGGCAGGGGTCCAAGTTCAGCACTGCGGCGGCACATGCAACTTGGGCCCCTGCCTGCGCAGGGGCGACGTTCATGGGCAGGGTGTCGAAACCGCTGCCGTGGCGATCAAGCTTCTGCGCGCACCAGCAAAGCCGTCGCCTGCGCCGCCATCCCCTCCTCGCGCCCCAGGTAGCCGAGCTTCTCGTTGGTCTTGGCCTTGATGTTCACCTGCTGCGGCGAGACCCCGATGTCCTCGGCGATGCGCGAGACCATCTGCGGGATATGCGGACCCATCTTGGGCTGCTGGGCGATGATGGTGGCGTCGATGTTGCCGATGGTGTAGCCGGTGGCGACCACGCGGTGCGCCACTTCGCGCAGCAGCGTGCGCGAATCGGCGCCGGCGAACATCGGGTCGGTATCGGGGAAATGCTTGCCGATGTCGCCCAGGCCGGCGGCGCCGAGCATGGCGTCGATGATCGCGTGCAGCAGCACGTCGGCATCCGAGTGGCCAAGCAGGCCCAGGCGGTGCGGGATGGTGACGCCGCCGACGATCAGCTTGCGCCCCTCGACGAGTGCGTGGCAGTCATAGCCGGTGCCGATGCGGAACGGCGGGGTTGGGTTGTACGATGCGAGTGCCATGGTTCGATACGATCAGACGAATTCGGGTTGAGAAACCGCCAGGTACATCTCGGCGATGCGGATGTCTTCCGGCAGCGTGACTTTCAGGTTGCGCGGGTGCCCTTCCACCAATCTTGGGCTGAATCCCAGCGCTTCAACCGCACTGGCGTCGTCGGTAATCGCATTCGGATCGGTGGCGGCGTTCAAAGCTTCACGGAGCAATTGATAGCGGAACATTTGCGGGGTCTGGGCCAGCCACAGGTTGTTGCGCGGGATGGTGCCGGCGGCTTCGCCGTCGATGCCGCGCTTGACGGTGTCGACCACCGGCAGCGCCAGCAGGCCGCCGGCCTCGTGGTCGCCGGTGCCTGTGATCAGGCGGTCGATCAGTTCGGCGGTCAGGCCCGGGCGGGCGGCGTCGTGCACCAGCACCCAGTCGGTGCCCGCCAGGGTATTCGCCAGTACCGCCAAGCCATTGCGCACCGATTCCATGCGGCTGTCGCCGCCGCAGCGCAGCACGGTCACGCCGTGGTGCGGCGCGACGCCGTCGATGTAGGGGTCGTCGGGGCTGACCACGACGAAGGTATGGGCGATCCGTTCGCTCGACAGGAAAGCATCGAGCGTATGGCGCAGCATGGGTTTGCCGCCAATCTTGAGGTACTGCTTGGGGCTGCCCGCCCCCATGCGGGCGCCGACGCCGGCAGCGGGAATCAGGGCGAAATAACGTGGTGCTTGGGTCATTATTATGGGTAGTTAGGAACTTGAAGCTCTTGCCGGTCCAATAAGGGACTGTACCTCACCCCGGCAAACTTTGCTCAGGCGCGCATACTCACGCGGGCTGTCGATGGCGGCCTGCAGGGTTTCGATGCGCATCATCTCGGATTTAATGTACGGCATCCAGTTGCGGTCGATATCCTGCTGCAGCATCGCGCGCGCCTCTCCGCGCGGCGCATAGAAGGGCTTGCCGGCGTAGCGCGGGGCCATGCGCGCGCGGATCCGCGCTTCCACCTTGGGCAGCCATGCCAGGTAGGACTCGAGGTGACGCATTTCGTGCGCCAGGATCTCGCGGTAGGCGCAGGTGCCGGGGACGAATTCGCTGCCGATGAATACCGTGATCGGCGGATAGAACAGGCTCACGTCGACCCGCGGCGCGACGCATTCCCAGCGCCCCGTCGGGTCTTCCAGCAGCAGGCCGTCGATGCGCACCCCGACCCGCGTCTCTGTGCGCGTCAGTCCCAGCACCATGCCGTTCGCGACGCCGGGACGCTTCATCGCGGTCAGGCTGCGGTAGGACAGGCTGTTGTCGATGCGGTAGCCGGCGGCGTGCGAGGAAAAGCCGGCGCGGGCGGCGGCGGCCGCTTCCTCGCAGCGCAGCTGGAACGGCGAGCGCGCCCAGGCCGTACCGCTCCAGGCCAGCAGACCCAGCAAGACGGCCCGGGCCAGCGCGGCCTGCAGCGAGTCCGGCCCCGGATCCACCTACTCCGGCTTCCAGGTGCCGGCCGCGAACTTCTCGAGCCAGAAGGTGCCGATGACGGTTTTCACATCGGTGATCTCGCCGCGCCGCACCATCTCCAGCAGCTCGGGAATGGTGGCCGTGAAGGTCTCGAGGAATTCGCCCTCGTCGAGCTTGGCTTCGCCGGCCGTCAGGCCGCGCGCCAGGAACAGGTCGAGGTGCTCGTCCGAATAGGCGATGGCGTTGTGGATGGTGCAGACGAAGTGCCAGCTCGTGGCGGTGTAGCCGGTTTCTTCCTCGAGTTCGCGCTTGGCGCTGGCCAGCGATTCCTCGCCGGCGTCGATCTTCCCGGCCGGAAATTCGATGAACACGCGGTCGTTCGGATAGCGGAACTGGCGTTCGAGCAGCACGCGGCCGTCGTCCAGCAGGGGCAGGATGACCACGGCGCCCGGATGGCGGATGAACTCGCGCTGCGAGACCTTGCCGTCGGGGAGCGCGATGCGGTCGCGGGAGACTTTCAGGAAGTGCCCGTCGTAGGCGACTTCGCCATCGATGCGGGTTTCTCTCAGGTGGGAATCGTCCATGGTGGAACTCCGGTGATCGTTGATCGACACACCGGAGCCATGGACGCCGGTGTTCAGCTGCGGCGCTTGTGAAGATAACGGGCCACGAAACCCGGAAACGCCAGTACGACGAACAGGCAGGCCGTGATCGCGTAGAACTCCCAGGTCTGGGTAAACGCGTTACCGATCCGGGACTCCAGCACACGGGCCAGTCCGCCGACGACGAAGTATAAGACAAACAACTCGAGTAGGCGCACGACGAAGAATTTCGCGTGCGCCCTGCCGAGTGCCGGCTTCACCGAGATGAAGCCGAACACGCGCTCGTTAAGGAAAGGCAGGTTGGCGAACGCGATCGCGACGGCGATCACCAACCAGCTTGCGATCGAGGCGTCCATGGGGCCTTAGGAACCCAGGGTCTTGCTCATCGCGCTGAAGCAGGCCGCCAGCAGGCCACCCGGCATGATGCCCAGCAGCACCACCAGTGCGCCGTTCAGCGACAGCACCACGCGCATGTCCATCGGGGTCGAGATCGGCGACGCATCGGCCACTTCGTCGAACCAGATGGTTTTCACCACGCGCAGGTAGTAGAAGGCGCCGATCAGCGAGAACAGCACGGCGACGATCGCCAGCCACAGCTGGCCGGTCGCGACGACCGCCTGCAGCACTGCCCACTTGGCCATGAAGCCCATCATCGGCGGCACGCCGGCCAGCGAGAACATCAGCACGGTCATGACGATGGCGTACCACGGGCTGCGCTTGGCCAGGCCCTTGAAGTCCGAGATCTCCTCGGCTTCGAAGCCCGAACGCGACAGCATCATGATCAGGCCGAAGCTGCCCAGCGTGGTCAGCACGTAGGTGATGGTGTAGTACATCGAGGCGCTGTAGGCGGTGGCCGCGTTGGCGGTGCTGCCGCCGACCACGCCCGACATCATGCCCAGCAGGACGAAGCCCAGCTGCGCGATGGTCGAATAGGCCAGCATGCGCTTCAGGTTGGTCTGCGAGATCGCGGTCAGGTTACCCACCGCCAGCGACAGCACGGCCAGGGCCAGCAGCATCTGCTGCCAGTCGAAGGCCAGCGGCAGCAGGCCCTCGACCAGAATGCGGATCATCATCGCGAACGAGGCCAGCTTGGGCGCGGCGCCCAGCAGCAGGGTCACGGCGGTCGGTGCGCCTTGGTAGACGTCCGGCACCCACATGTGGAAGGGAACGGCGCCCAGCTTGAAGGCCATGCCGGCGACCACGAACACCAGGCCGAAGACCAGGATATTGTGGTTGTCGGTGCCGGCCGAGACCGACTTGGCGATGGTGGTGATGTCCAGCGAACCGGTGGCGCCGTAGATCATCGAGATACCGTAGAGCATGAAGCCCGAGGCCAGCGAACCCAGGATGAAGTACTTCATCGAGGCTTCGGTCGAGGTCGCGTGGTCGCGGCGGATCGCCACCAGCGCATACAGCGACAGCGACATCATTTCCAGGCCCAGGTAGATCGGCAGCATGTTATTGCCGGAGATCATGATCATCTGGCCCAGGGTGGTGAACAGCGCGAGCACGTAGAACTCGCCACCCATATTGCCCGACATCATGCCGCGCTCGTCGGCGTACTGGCGCGAATACACCAGGGTCACGCCCACGGCCAGGTAGGTGAACAGCTTGAGCAGGTTCGCCATCGGGTCCGACACGAACATATTGTGGAACGTGTAGGCGGTAGTGCCGGCGGAGAAGTCGGCATAGGTGATGCCCGCGCAGACCACCAGGGTGAGCAGCGACAGGACGTAGGTCAGGTTGCGCTTGCTGCCCTCCTTCTGGAACATATCGATCAGAAGGATGGCGCAGGACGCGATGACCAGGAAGATTTCAGCGTGGATCGGCCCGAAATCGTAGGCCGCCGTCGCAACAGTTGTGTCAATCATCGGATTCATTTGTCTTGTAGGGTCCGCTTACTTGTTAAGGCAGCTTGCTGACCGACACGTGCTGCAGCAGGTCCGTGACCGATACCTGCATGGTGTCGGTGAACGGCGCCGGATACAGGCCCATGTAGATGGTCAGGAGTGCGAGCACGCCCAGCATGAAGAATTCGCGGCCGTTCAGGTCGGTCAGTTCGGCGACGTGCTTGTTGGCGATCTTGCCGAACACCACGCGCTTGACCATCCACAGCGAATAGGCTGCGCCCAGGATCAGGGCGGTCGCGGCCAGCAGGCCGGTCCAGAAGTTGAACTGGACGGCGCCCAGGATCACCATGAACTCGCCCACGAAGCCCGAGGTCGCCGGCAGGCCGCAGTTGGCCATGGCGAACAGGACCGAGAAGGCGGCGAATTTCGGCATGCGGTTCACGACGCCACCGTAGTCGGCGATCTGGCGCGAGTGCATGCGGTCGTACAGCACGCCGATGCACAGGAACATGGCGCCCGACACGAAGCCGTGCGAGATCATCTGCACGATGCCGCCCTGCACGCCGATCTCGTTGAAGATGAAGAAGCCCAGGGTGACGAAGCCCATGTGGGCGATCGACGAGTAGGCCACCAGTTTCTTCATGTCCGACTGCACCATCGCCACCAGGCCGACGTAGATCACGGCGATCAGCGACAGCACGATGATCAGCGGCGCCAGGTAGTGCGAGGCGTCAGGCGCGATCGGCAGCGAGTAGCGCAGGAAGCCGTAGCCGCCCAGCTTCAGCATGATCGCGGCCAGCACGACGGAACCGCCGGTCGGCGCTTCCACGTGGGCGTCCGGCAGCCAGGTGTGCACCGGCCACATCGGCACCTTGACGCCGAAAGCCATCAGGAAGGCCAGGAAGATCAGCACCTGTTCCGTCATCGACAGCTTGACCTGGTGCCAGGCCAGCACGTCGAAGGAACCGCCCGACTTGTTGTACAGGTAGATGATCGCGACCAGGGTCAGCAGCGAACCCATGAAGGTGTACAGGAAGAACTTGAAAGCCGCGTAGACGCGGTTCGGTCCGCCGAACACGCCGATGATGATGAACATCGGGATCAGGGTGGCTTCGAAGAAGAAGTAGAACAGCAGGCCGTCCAGCGCGACGAACACGCCGATCATGATGCCCGACAGCAGCAGGAACGAGCCCATGTACTGGGCCACGCGTTCCGTGATCACTTCCCAGGCCGAGATCACGACGATGATCGTGATGAAGGCGGTCAGCGGCACGAACCACAGGCTGAGGCCGTCGATGCCGAGATAGTACTGGATGTTGAAGCGTTCGATCCAGGCGGCTTTTTCCACGAACTGGGGTCCGTGGGCGGTATTGCTGAACTGCGTGAACAGCGGAATGGTCGGCAGGAAGCTGACGACCGCGCCGACCAGCGCCAGCACGCGGGTGAAGCCCGCGCGGCTGTCGCGGCCGACGGCCAGGATCAGGATGCCGAACAGGATCGGCAGCCAGACCGACAGGCTCAGGTATGGAGGAAAGGTTGAAATCGTGGACTGCATTTGTTTTTCTCTCTCTTAAGCGCGCCAGAACGGGAAGAAGTACAGCAGCGTACCCAGCACGCCCAGGATCATCACGAACGCATAGTGGTAGATGTAACCAGTCTGGAACGTACGCACGACGGACGAGAACCAGCCGACCAGCTTGGCGCTGCCGTTGACCAGCAGGCCATCGATCAGCGCGCGGTCGCCCACCTGCCACAGGCCCTTGCCCAGCAGGCGTGCGCCGCCGGCGAAGACCACCTCGTTGAACTTGTCCATGTAGTACTTGTTGTCCAACAGGGTGTGGATCGGCTTGAGCGCCTTGTAGAAGGCCGCCGGCACGCGCGGATTGATCATGTAGCAGTAATAGGCGGCAGCGACGCCGGCGATCGCCAGCCACAGCGGCAAGGTGGTGAAGGAGTGGATGCCCATCGCCGCGGCGCCGTGGAACTCGTGCGCCAGTTCTTCCATCGCCGGGTGGTTCTCGCCGACGAAGATGACGCCCTTGAAGAAGTCGCCGAACAGCATCGGACCGATGGTGAAGAAACCGATGACGACCGAAGGGATCGCCAGCAGGATCAGCGGCAGGGTCACGACCAGCGGCGACTCGTGCGGCTTCTGGCCCGGGGCCAGGCCGTGGTGGCCGTGGTCGTCTTCCTCTTCTTCGAAATGCGCGTCCGAATCGTGCAGCGCGTGCGGATCGCCATGGCCGTGGCCGGCGGCGATCGCCTGCTTGTGATCGTCATGGCGGTGCGACGCGTCGCCGTGGGCATGGTCGTCATGCGCATGCGCCTGGCCGAAACGCTCTTTCCCATGGAACACCAGGAAGTACATGCGGAAGGAGTAGAAGGCGGTGATGAACACGCCGGCGGTCACCGAGAACGCGGCGAAGCCCGAACCCCACAGGTGGGACGCGTGCACCGCTTCGATGATCGAATCCTTCGAGTAGAAGCCCGAGAAGAACGGGGTGCCGATCAGTGCCAGCGAGCCGAGCAGCGAGGTGATCCAGGTGATCGGCATGTACTTGCGCAGGCCGCCCATGTTGCGCATGTCCTGGTCGTGGTGCATGCCGATGATGACCGAACCCGCGCCGAGGAACAGCAGCGCCTTGAAGAAGGCGTGGGTCATCAGGTGGAACACGGCGACGTTGTAGGCCGAGACGCCCAGCGCCACGGTCATGTAGCCCAGCTGCGACAGCGTCGAGTAGGCGACGACGCGCTTGATGTCGTTCTGGATGATGCCCAGGAAGCCCATGAACAGCGCGGTGATCGAGCCGATCACGATGATGAAGGACAGCGCGGTGTCCGACAGCTCGAACAGCGGCGACATGCGCGACACCATGAAGATGCCGGCGGTAACCATGGTCGCGGCGTGGATCAGTGCCGAGATCGGGGTCGGGCCTTCCATCGAGTCCGGCAGCCAGACGTGCAGCGGGAACTGCGCCGACTTGCCCATCGCGCCGATGAACAGGCAGATGCAGGCGGCGGTCAGCAGCGGCCAGGTGGTGCCCGGCACGAACATGGTCGACAGCGACTGGGCCTTGGCGAAGGTCTCGCCGTAGTTCATGGTGCCGGTGGCGGCCAGCAGCAGGCCGATGCCGAGGATGAAGCCGAAGTCGCCGACGCGGTTCACCAGGAAGGCCTTCATGTTCGCGAAGATCGCGGTCGGGCGGGTGTACCAGAAACCGATCAGCAGGTAGGAAACCAGGCCCACCGCTTCCCAGCCGAAGAACAGCTGCAGGAAGTTGTTGGACATGACCAGCATCAGCATCGAGAACGTGAACAGCGAGATGTACGAGAAGAAGCGGTTGTAGCCTTCATCCTCGGCCATGTAGCCGATCGTGTAGATGTGGACCATCAGCGACACCGAGGTCACCACGCACATCATCATCGCGGACAGCGCGTCGATCTGGAAACCGACCGTCATCTTCATGGTGCCGATGGTCATCCAGGTATAGATGTCGCCGTTGAAGGTGGCGCCTTCGCGCACGTCCATCAGGGTCATGATCGAGATGACCATGGCGATGAACACGCCGAGGATGGTCGCGGTATGCGACACCTTGCGGCCGACCACGTTACCGAAGAACTTGGTGCCGAGCAAGCCGGCGATCGCCGAGCCCACCAGCGGCGCCAAGGGCACCGCCAGCAGGAGGTTAGGGTTGAGAATTTGCCCCGCCATATTGAACCTTATGTCTTATTTATCGAGGAGTTGACAGACAAACCGCTTAGCCCTTCAGGCTGTCGAGGTCTTCCACGTTGATCGTGTCCAGGTTGCGGAACAGGACCACCAGGATCGCCAGGCCGATCGCCGATTCGGCGGCCGCGACAGTCAGGATGAAGAACACGAAGATCTGCCCTGCCGCGTCGCCCAGATAGTGCGAGAACGCCACAAAGTTCAGGTTCACTGCCAGCAGCATCAGTTCGATGGCCATCAGCAGGATGATGATGTTCTTCCGGTTCAGGAAAATACCGACCACGGAGATCGCGAACAGGATCGCGCCCAGGATCAGGTAATGAGCGAGCGATACGGTCATGGGGCCTCCTTGTTGGCAGCCTGGGCGGCGGCAGCGGCGATGGCTGCGTCGTCGATGGCCTTCTGGTTCACTGCCTGGACCTTGACGATCTTCAGGCGGTCGTTACGTTTGACGCGGACGGCGAGGGCCGGGTCGATGGCCTTGCTGTCCTTGCGCTTGCGCAGGGTCAGCGCCACGGCGGCGATGATGGCCACCAGCAGGATCAGGCCGGCGATCTCGAAGCCGTAGATGTACTGGGTGTAGATCAGCTTGCCCAGTTCGCGGGTGCCGCCGATGTGGCCGACGACGCTTTCCGCCGGGGCCGCGGCGCTGCCCAGGAAGCCGCGCCACAGGACGGCGGCCATCTCCAGCACGATCAGGCCGCCGATGACGGAGGCCAGCGGCAGATAGCCCCACATGCCTTCGCGCAGGCGATCGACGTTAATGTCGAGCATCATGACGACGAACAGGAACAGCACCATGACGGCGCCGACGTAGACCAGCACCAGCACGATGGCCAGGAACTCGGCCTTCAGCAGCATCCAGATACCGGCAGCGTTGAAGAACGCGAGCACCAGGAACAGCGCGGCGTGCACCGGGTTCCTGGCGGTGATGACGCGTACGCCGGCCACGATCATGATGGCCGAGAACACGTAGAAAAGAACGGTTGTGAAATCCATGGCTTAAGCGCTTGCCCTCTTGTTGTTAGCGGTACTTGGCATCGGCTTCGCGCGCGGCGGCGATGTCGTTCTCGTAGCGGTCACCCACGGCCAGCAGCATTTCCTTGGTGTAGTACAGGTCGCCGCGTTTTTCGCCGTGGTATTCCAGCACCTGGGTCTCGACGATCGAGTCGACCGGGCAGGACTCTTCGCAGAAACCGCAGAAGATGCACTTGGTCAGGTCGATGTCGTAGCGCGTGGTGCGGCGGGTGCCGTCCTCGCGCTGCGCCGACTCGATCGTGATGGCCATGGCCGGGCACACCGCTTCGCACAGCTTGCAGGCGATGCAGCGCTCTTCCCCGTTGGGGTAGCGGCGCAGCGCATGCAGGCCGCGGAAGCGCGGCGAGATGGGGGTCTTCTCTTCCGGGTACTGGACCGTGATCTTGCGCGACAGCGCATAACGTCCGGTCAGGGCCAGCCCCTTGAACAGCTCGGTCAGCATCAGGCTGCCGAGGATTTCTTTTACTCGTGTCATTTGATGTGCTTCCTTACTTCCAGATGTTCCACGGCGTCTGCATCCAGCCGGCCACCAGCACCAGCCAGATCAGGGTCAGCGGAATGAAGACTTTCCAGCCCAGGCGCATGATCTGGTCATAGCGGTAACGCGGGAAGGTGCCGCGGACCCAGATGAACAGCGAGACGATCATGAAGGTCTTGACGAAGAGCCAGAAGAAGCCGCCGAAACCGCCGCCGAATTCGAGGAACGAGAACGGTGCGGCCCAGCCGCCCAGGAACATGATCGATGCCAGCACGCCGACCAGGATCATGTTGGCGTACTCGGCCAGCATGAACATGGCGTAGGACATGCCCGAGTACTCGACCATGTGGCCGGCGACGATCTCGGACTCGCCTTCCACCACGTCGAAGGGGTGGCGGTTGCACTCTGCCAGGCCGGAGGTGATGTAGATCACGAACAGCGGCAGCAGCGGCAGCCAGTTCCACGACAGGATGTTCACGCCATGTTCGACGAACATGCCGCGTTCCTGCGCGCCGACGATGTCGGAGAAGTTCAGGCTGCCCGAAACCATCAGCACCACGACCATCACGAAGCCCATCGGGATCTCGTAGGAGATCATCTGGGCCGAGGCGCGCATCGCGCCCATGAAGGAGTACTTCGAGTTCGACGCCCAGCCGGCGATGATGATGCCGTAGACTTCCATCGACGTGATCGCCAGCAGCAGCAGCAGGCCGGCGTTGACGTTGGCCAGCGCGACTTCCGGGCCGAAGGGAATCACCGCCCATGCGGCCAGCGCCGGCATGATGGTCATGACCGGGCCGATCAGGAACAGGCTGGTGGTGGCCTTGGCCGGGACCACGATTTCCTTGAGCAGCAGCTTGAGGCCGTCGGCCAGCGGCTGCAGCAGGCCGCCCGGGCCCACGCGGTTCGGGCCGACGCGGATCTGGATCCAGCCGATCAGCTTGCGCTCCCACAGGGTCAGGTAGGCGACCATGCCCATCAGCGGGGCCAGTACGCATACGATTTTGATCAGCGTCCACACGAACGGCCAGGCCGTCGGGCCCAGCAGGTTCGCGCCGCCGCTGTTCAGGTTGTTGATCATGTCAGGCATCGACATTGTCTTGGTCTCCCGCTTATGCTTTAGCTACGTTGATCGGACCGAACATGTCACCCAGTGCCGAGGTCGATTCGTGGGCCGCGGCCACACGCACGACGTTCGCCGGCAGGTGGCGGTCCACCGAGGCGGTCAGCACGACACTGCCCTGCCCCTGCGATACCGCGACCTTGTCGCCGGACTGGACGCCCAGATACTCCGCCAGAGCGGCCGAGATGGTCGCCAGCGGCGCCTGGCCGTCGGCCGTGCGCAGCAGCGGTTCCGAGCGGCGCGCGACGGCGTCGGCGAAATAGATCGGCACGTCGGCCAGGCGCTCGAGCTGCTCGCCCTTGCCGAACGAGGCTGCCGCCGGGGCCAGCCTGGCCACGTTGTTCAGCTTGCTCGACAGGTCGGTATTGCCCTTGCCCAGCGCCTCGTCGCGGATCGATTCCGAGTTCTCGTAGTCGAAGCCCGACAGGCCCAGCAGGTTGCCCAGCACGCGCAGCACTTTCCAGGCCGGACGGGTCTCGCCCAGCGGACGCACGGTGCCGTTGAAGCTCTGTGCGCGGCCTTCGCAGTTGACGAAGGTGCCGGCGGTTTCCGAGAACGGCGCGATCGGCAGCAGCACGTCGGCGTAGTCCATGCCGTGCTTGAAGGCCGACATCGCGACGACCATCTCGGCGCCGTTCAGCGCTGCGATGGCTTGCTGCGGGTTGGCGGCGTCCAGTTCCGGCTCGGCGTTCAGCAGCACGTAGGCTTTCTTCGGTGCCGAGAACAGGCTGGCGGCGTTGCTCGACGTGGCGTTCACCAGGTAGCCGCCGACGGTGTTGGCGGCTTCGACGAAGTAGCCGAAGCTGGCGCCGGTCTGTTCGGCGATCCATTGGGCCAGCGCGTGGATCTGCGAGGCTTGCGGATGGTTGGCGGCGGCATTGCCCAGCAGGACGGCGCCCGGCAGCTCGACGCCGGCATCCACCACCAGCGTGGCGGCGATACCCTTGGCGACGTCGCCCGCCTCGATGCCGTCGAAGCCGGCCGGGGCTGCGACGCCCTTGGCGGCGGCGACGGCGACGGCGATTTCCGACAGCGCGGCCAGCCAGTCGCTCGGTGCGGCGACGAAGCGGTTGGCGGTCGGGATCAGGTTGTCGTCGGCCGAACCGTGGACGATCGACAGCTTGGCGCCCGACTTGACGGCGGCGCGCAGGCGCAGCGCGGCCAGCGGGTGGTCCTTGCGCAGGAAGGAACCGACGACCAGCACGCGCTTCAGGTTCGACAGCGCGGCGATCGGCAGGCCCAGCGAGGGCACGACCTGGCCATCCAGCGCGAAGTCGGTCTGGCGCAGGCGGAAGTCGACGTTCTCGACACCGAAGCCGCGCATGGCTTTCTGCAGCAGGTACAGTTCTTCAACCGTCGAGTGGGCGGTGCCGATCGCAGCGATGCTGTCGGCGCCGTGCTCGTGGCGGATGTTGCGCAGGCCGTGGGCGACGTATTCCAGCGCCGTCTGCCAGTCGGTCTCGACCCATTGGCCGCCCTGCTTGATCATCGGATTGACCAGGCGCGAGGCATTGTCCAGCGACTCGTAGGAGAAGCGGTCCTTGTCCGAGATCCAGCATTCGTTGATGTTCTCGTTTTCCAGCGGCAGCACGCGCATGACCTTGCCGCCCTTGACCTGGACGATCAGGTTGGTGCCCAGCGAGTCGTGCGGCGACACCGAACGGCGGCGCTGCAGTTCCCACGGACGCGCCGAGTAGCGGAACGGCTTGCTGGTCAGCGCGCCGACCGGGCACAGGTCGATCATGTTGCCCGAGACTTCCGAGTCGACCGACTTGCCCACGAAGGTGGTGATCTCCGAGTGCTCGCCGCGACCGACCATGCCGAATTCCATGATGCCGGCGACTTCCTGGCCGAAACGCACGCAGCGGGTGCACTGGATGCAGCGCGACATCTCTTCCATCGAGATCAGCGGGCCGGCTTCCTTCGGCGCCACGACGCGCTTTTCTTCGTCGTAGCGGGAATTGCCCTTGCCGTAGCCGACGGCCAGATCCTGCAGTTGGCATTCGCCGCCCTGGTCGCAGATCGGGCAATCCAGCGGGTGGTTAATCAGCAGGAATTCCATCACGGATTTCTGCGCCTGCACCGCCTTGTCGCTGTGGCTGCGCACGATCATGCCCGGCGAGACCGGGGTGGCGCATGCGGGCAGCGGCTTCGGTGCTTTTTCCACTTCCACGAGGCACATGCGGCAGTTGGCCGCAATCGACAGCTTCTTGTGGTAGCAGAAATGCGGGATATACGTTCCCAGTTTGTTTGCGGCGTCCATCACCATGGAACCTGGCGGGACTTCGACTTTCTTGCCGTCTAATTCGATTTCAACCATTTGATCTTTGCCTGACCTGGTTAGAGGTAAGTCGGCACCAAGCAATGCTTGTGCTCGATGTGATATTCAAATTCTTCGCGGAAGTTCTTGATCATGGCCTGGACCGGCATCGCGGCCGCATCGCCGAGCGCGCAGATGGTGCGGCCCTTGATGTTGTCAGCGATGTTGTTCAGGAGATCCATGTCTTCCGGGCGACCCTGGCCGTTCTCGATGCGATGGACCATGCGGTACATCCAGCCGGTGCCTTCGCGGCACGGCGTGCACTGGCCGCACGATTCCTCGTAGTAGAAGTAGGACAGGCGCAGCAGCGACTTGACCATGCAGCGCGTCTCGTCCATGACGATCACGGCGCCCGAGCCCAGCATCGAGCCGGCCTTGGCGATCGAATCGTAGTCGAGGTCGGTCTGCATCATCAGATCGCCACGCACCACCGGCGCGGACGAGCCGCCCGGGATCACCGCCTTGATCTTCTTGCCGCCGCGCATACCGCCGGCCAGTTCCATCAGCGTGGCGAACGGGGTGCCCAGCGGGACCTCGTAGTTGCCAGGACGCTCGACGTCGCCCGAGATCGAGAAGATCTTGGTGCCGCCGTTGTTGGGCTTGCCCAGGCCGAGGTAGTTCTCGGCGCCGATGTTCAGGATGAACGGGACGGCCGCGAAGGTCTCGGTGTTGTTGATGGTGGTCGGCTTGCCGTACAGGCCGAACGAGGCCGGGAACGGCGGCTTGAAGCGCGGCTGGCCTTTCTTGCCTTCCAGCGATTCGAGCAGCGCGGTTTCCTCGCCGCAGATGTAGGCGCCGTAGCCGTGGTGCGCGTGCAGCTGGAACGAGAACTGCGAACCCATGATGTTATCGCCCAGGAAGCCGGCGGCGCGCGCCTCTTCCAGCGCTTCCTCGAAGCGCAGGTAGTCCTCGAAGATCTCGCCGTGGATGTAGTTGTAGCCCACGGTGATGCCCATCGCGAACGCACCGATGGCCATGCCTTCGATCAGCGCATGCGGGTTGTAGCGGATGATGTCGCGGTCCTTGAATGTACCCGGCTCGCCTTCGTCGGTATTGCAGACGAGGTATTTCTGGCCCGGGAACTGGCGCGGCATGAAGCTCCACTTCAGGCCGGTCGGGAAACCGGCGCCGCCGCGGCCGCGCAGGCCCGAGGTCTTCAGGTCGGCGATGATCGCTTCCGGCGTGATGCCCTCTTCCAGGATCTTGCGCAGGGCCGAATAGCCGCCACGCTTGACGTAGTCGTTCAGGTGCCAGTTGTCACCGTTCAGGTCCTTCAGGATCAGCGGCTTGATGTGACGGTCGTGCAGGCTGGTCATTTGTTCAGTTCCTCCAGCAGGGCATCGATCTTGCTGTCGCTCATGAAGGAGCACATGCGGTGGTTATTCACCAGCATGACCGGCGCGTCGCCGCAGGCGCCCATGCATTCGCCTTCGACCAGGGTGAACTGGCCGTCGTGGCTGGTGTCCTTGTAGCCGATGCCCAGCTTGTCCTTCAGGTACTGGCCGGCGCGCTCGCCGCCCGACAGGGCGCAAGGCAGGTTGGTGCACACGGTGATCTTGTGCTTGCCGACCGGCTTCAGGTTGTACATATTGTAGAAAGTGGCCACTTCCTGCACGGCGATCGCGGGCATGCCGATATAGTCGGCGACTTCCTGCATCGTTTCCGGCGACAGCCATCCCAGTTCGACTTGCGCGTGGGCCAGCGAGGCCATCACGGCCGACTGGCGCTGGTCGGCCGGGTACTTGGCCAGTTCGCGGTCGATTTTCTTTAAGCACTGCTCAGATAACATAATCTCTTCCTGCCTCTTCTTATCGGTCGATCGAGCCGAACACGATGTCCTGCGTGCCGATGATGGTCACGGCGTCGGCGATCATGTGGCCGCGCGCCATTTCATCCAGGCTCTGCAAGTGGACGTAGTCGGGGGTGCGGATCTTCAGGCGATACGGCTTGTTGGCGCCGTCCGACACGATGTAGATGCCGAACTCGCCCTTCGGGTGCTCGACCGCGGCATAGGCCTCGCCCGGCGGGACGTGGAAGCCTTCGGTGAACAGCTTGAAGTGGTGGATCAGCGATTCCATGTTCGTCTTCATGTCCACGCGCGACGGCGGCGCAACCTTGTGGTTGCTGGTCATGACCGGACCCTGGTTCGCGCGCAGCCAGGCGACGCACTGCTTGACGATGCGGTTCGACTGGCGCAGCTCTTCGATACGCACCAGGTAGCGGTCGTAGGAGTCGCCGTTGGTGCCGACCGGGATGTCGAAGTCCATCTTGTCGTAGACGGCGTAGGGCTGGTGCTTGCGCAGGTCGAAGGCGATGCCCGAGCCGCGCAGCATCGGACCGGAGAAGCCCATGCCTTTCGCGTCTTCCGGGGTCACCACGCCGATGCCGACGGTACGCTGTTTCCAGATACGGTTGTCGGTCAGCAGGGTCTCGTACTCGTCCACGTAGCCATCGAAGCGCTTGGTGAAGGACTCGATGAAGTCGAGCACCGAACCCTGGCGGGTTTCGTTCAGCTCGTCCACCGCCTTCTGGCTGCGGATCAGCGACGGCTTATGCTGCGGCATCACGTCCGGCAGGTCGCGGTACACGCCGCCCGGGCGGTAGTAGGCCGCGTGCATGCGCGCGCCCGACACCGCCTCGTAGACGTCGAACAGGTCTTCGCGGTCGCGGAAGGCGTACAGGAAGGGGCCCATGGCGCCGATGTCCAGCGCGTGCGCGCCCAGCCACATCAGGTGGTTCAGGATGCGGGTGATCTCGTCGAACATCACGCGGATGTACTGCGCGCGCACCGGCACCTCGATGCCCAGCAGCTTCTCGATGGCCAGCACGTAGCCGTGCTCGTTGCACATCATCGAGACGTAGTCGAGACGGTCCATGTACGGCACCGACTGCAGGTAGGTGCGGGTTTCCGCCAGCTTCTCGGTGCCGCGGTGCAGCAGGCCGATGTGCGGGTCGGCGCGCTGGATGACTTCGCCGTCCAGCTCCAGCACCAGGCGCAGCACGCCGTGCGCTGCCGGGTGCTGCGGACCAAAGTTCAGGGTGTA